>Ga0079224_100005769_pt1 | contig 16306 bp, 14 predicted proteins | sample Stecom2015_FD_80414 | JGI IMG/M metagenome (GOLD analysis project Ga0079224, IMG submission 80414) | Agricultural soil microbial communities from Utah to study Nitrogen management - Steer compost 2015 | ecosystem: Environmental > Terrestrial > Soil > Agricultural land | place: USA: Utah... | reverse complement strand
CCCTATTGGCGGTTGGAGTGGCCATCCTCATCGCATTGCTCCTATTCCCGACGATAATGTCTCGCTCAGAGCAAGGGCTAAATACCTCTCGTGCAGATTCGGCCATTTCCAAAATACCCGTTGTGCAAATGCTGGTTCCGGGGTTTTCGGTCCGGGAACTGCCCCTGGATTTGCCCAACATCAACGTTATTCGCTATGGCTCCGATGGACGACTGTACGCGTTAGCTTATGACGGCCATATTTTCGTATTGACTGATACGGACGGTGATGGTTTGGAGGAAACCGCTACGCCGTGGTGGGGTAAAGATCTTTTTGTATCGCCTGTCGGCATGGCGCTAACAGACCAAGGGATCTATGTCACTTCGCTCAACAGACTTTCCCTGCTAAAAGACACCGATCATGACGGTATTGGCGATACGGAGGAGATTATTGCTTCCGATTGGGACAGGTCTTTATTATACACGGGAAACTCATCCGGTGGCGTCGACGCTATGGGGGTAGCCAAAGATCAGGCCGGGAATATCTATTTTGCATTAGGCGCTGCTAACTTTACCAATGCCTATGTGCTCGACTCTCTGGGAAAATCGCACTATAGCCTGAACAGTCAACGCGGCACAATCCTGAAGATTCCCGCGGGCAGTAACCGGCTGGAAATCCACTGTACGGGGACCCGGTTCCCGGTCGCATTGGCGTTTAATAAGGAAGGCGACCTTTTTGCCTCTGAGCAGGAGGGCGCTACCTGGCTTCCCAATGGCAATCCTTACGACGAATTACTTCATATTGAAGCGGGCCGGCATTATGGTTTCCCGCCCAGGCATCCCACCCACCTTCCCGGTGTTATCGACGAACCGAGCGTGTTCAACTATAAGCCCCAACATCAATCCACGTGCGGTTTGACGTTCAATGACGCCATTCATCAGGGCCAGTTTTTTGGCCCCGAATTTTGGCAAGGCGATGCCTTCGTCAGCGGCTATTCGCGGGGCAAGCTTTACCGAACGAAACTGGTTAAGACCGCTGCGGGATATGTGGCAAATAACGCCATCATAGCGTCCATATCCGCCCTGACAGTGGATGCCTGCAATTCCGCCCAGGGCGATTTAGTTGTTGCTACCCATTCAGGTTTTCCCGACTGGGGTTACGGGCCGAATGCGAGGGGTAAATTGTATAAAATTAGTTATACCGATAAAGAGCAACCGATCCCCGTCATGACCTGGGCACCTAAAGCAGATGAAGTAAGGGTAGCTTTTGACCGGCCGCTCAACGCTGCATTTGTGTCTGATCTTCTGGACAACGTAGTTATCGAGTACGGTGAATACGTTGCAGCAGGTGATCGGTTCGAAGTACTGCGCCCAGGGTACCGTGCGGTCGAGCGGCAACAATCGTTTCCCAGAAACCGTTTACAGGTAAAAAGCGCGGAGCTTTCTTCCAATAGCCAAACCATCATCCTGAAGACAGATACCCACGCCGAACCGGTAACCTATGCGCTCACCCTGCCCTCGTTCCAGGGTGCCAAGAAAATAGCGGACGCCATAGCCCAGTGGCCTTTCATCGATTTGATGTATCGACCCAATGGCGTAGAAGTCATCTGGAAAGCGGAAACAGGTTTGGAATCTTTAACCTCATGGGTGCCCCATTTCGATTTTGCTGTTAACAAAGCCTTTATGGAACCGACAGCTGAATATGGTGCCTTGTCCGAAAAACTGAAAACAACGGGCACACTGAAGCTCCGAACGAAATTAGACCTCTGGAACATGTTACGGCCGGACACCCAGCCCGAGTCGACACTCGATTATCAGGTGCCGGCAGAAACGGTGCATGTGCATCTCTGCAGTTCATCGCCCCTTGAAGTGGTCGCCCCTGGAGCCGAAATATCCACCCGGAAAAAGGGCCAATTGCATGAGGCAATCCTCACGTTCAGCACGGTCGAACAAAAGGCCTACGATGTGGAGGTTTTACTGCAAACCGGATCGGGTGAGCCCGATGTATCCATATCGTTCACCACGCAAGAGGACGACCGGCCGCGGCCATTACAAGCCGAGCGCTTTTACTTGCCGTGGATAACCGAGGTATTCAGCAAAAAATTACATCCGCGCATAAAAGCTCCCCAGCTTGCCGGAGGTAATTGGACGCGGGGGGAACGGCTATTCTTTGGCGCTGCATCGTGTGGCAGTTGTCACGTGTTCAATGGGAAAGGAAAAGCGATAGGTCCGGACCTGTCTAACCTGATATTCCGCGATTATGAGTCAGTTTTGCGGGATATTCAGCAACCCAGCGCAGCCATTAATCCTGATTATTTGGCACATTCCGTAACGCTCATCGACGGCAAGGTGTTGGTGGGCATGCTGGCGTACCATCGTGACTCGTTGATTATTCGTGATATTTCCGGGAAGCGGACCGCCGTGGCAAAAAAGGATGTGAAGAGCTCAAAAGCCCTGGCCACATCGTTGATGCCCCCCGGATTGGATCGGGCCCTTGGTCCCGAAAAAATACGCGATTTAATGACGTATTTATTGACCCGCCAGCAACCAGCGGTTTACCAGCGTGATTTCGGCGTAGGGCAGGTCCGGAATAAGACGGAGGTGGACGCGGTGCTAGGCGTTAATAGAGGCCCGGCCGATCGGTCTTCATCGGCACAGCCGCTGCATATACTCTGGGTTTCGGGAAAAAAGGACCACGGTGTAGATGAACATGATTATCCATTACAGCAAGAAAGATGGGTGGAATTGTTAGAATTAGCCGATCAGACAACGATCACTACAACCGACCAATGGCCCACACCGGCACAGTTTAACGAGGCCGATGTAATTGTTTTCTACTGGAATTTTCCTCAATTCGATGAAACCCACGGTAAGCAACTCGATGAGTATCTCCGACGCGGCGGCGGATTGGTTTACCTGCATTGGGCTGTCGATGGCGGCGCAAACCCACAAGCTCTGGCCGATCGTATCGGCCTGGCCTGGAAAAATGGTTCCTCACGCTACCGGCATGGGGACCTTACCTTGGATTTTAAGGATAATAAGCATCCGATAACCGCGGGTTTTGAAAGCACGCTATTTCTCGACGAAGTGTACTGGGAGCTCGTTAAAGGCAATAGCGAAATACATGCTTTGGCCACAACCAAAGAAGCGGGCGGGGACCAACCCATGATCTGGACAACGGAAAAGGGAAAAGGGCGGGTGTTTGTTTCGCTATTGGGTCATTTCAACTGGACGTTCGACGATCCGCTCTTCCGAATTTTACTGCTGCGCGGCCTATCATGGAGCGCTAATCAACCCGTCGATCGATTTGAAAACATCGTCTTGATGGGTGCCCGGGTCAGTAAATGAGGCGATAGGAGAAGGAATTAACGACAAAGAATTACCTATATGGAAAGAACATTCAATTCGGTATTTGGATTAGGCTTCGCAGAATCCGGTTATAAGAAGCATTAATAAGAAGCATTAAATAGTAAATGACCATACCCAATGATTTTTAGCCACTCATTTTTGCGCACTGCCTGGTTGTCTTCCTTCTTGATGACCTGCGCGTTTACAGGCGCGTCGGCCCAGTCGGCCCCGATGCTTGATTACGAAAAGTCCGTGTCGCGGCCCATCCGGTACGACGAGGAACATATTTATGCGCTGGCTGCCGAAGCGGGCCACCACGTGGCTATTGAACTGGCCCAGCAAGGCATTAACCTGGGGGTTACCGTCTCAGCTCCCGACGGTACGCTGCTAGCCGCTGGCGATCACCAACGGCACGTGGACGCCACGGAGCGGATCGGATTTGATGCGCCCGAAGCAGGCACTTACCGGATCCGTCTGATGCCCCAGCCCGGCTATGCCATCCGAACGGGGTTGGATGCCAACGCCTTCGTATGGGATGGTGAGCGCCGTGTGCCGTACGAGCAGACCAACGATGCGGGTGCCTATACGCTGACTGCCCGCCAGACCAGCGGGGGTGGGGAGAAGCTCGACCGGATCGACCGCCTTTTCCGGCCGTATGCCGCAGGTGGGTCGGCCGGTGTTGCCGTTGGGATCGTGAAGGATGGAGAGATGCTGTTCGCGCGCGGCTTTGGACTGGCGAACCTGGAATACGGCATTCCCGTTTCGCCGCACACGCCGTTCCACATCGCATCGGTGTCCAAGCAGTTTGCCGCCTATGCGCTGGCGGCACTGCATGATGCCGGGAGGCTGTCGCTGGATGATGACATCCACCTGTACCTGCCTGAACTGAAGGTCACTGATCCGATCACGATCCGCCAGATGCTGAACCACACCAGCGGCCTCCGCGACCAGTGGGTCGTGGCGGCCCTTGCCGGCTGGCGCATGGACGACGTAATCACGCAGGAGCAGCTGCTAAGGCTGATCTTCAACCAGGAGTCCTTGAACTTCCCGCCGGGAACGGCTTACCGGTACTCCAATTCGAACTACACGCTGGCGGCCGAGATTGTGCGTCGGGTAACGGGTAAGACCCTGCGGGAGTGGACTACGGCCGAAATATTCGAGCCGTTGGGGATGCGGCGCACGTTCTTCTACGATGACCACGAGGAAATCCTTCCTGAACGGGCCTATTCCTATGACGACCGGTCCGGCACCATGAAGAAAAGTGTACTCAACTTCGCTAACTCAGGTGCTACCAGCCTGTTTACTACGGTACATGACTTTGTGAAGTGGATGCCCAATTACCGGCACCATCACGTTGGCAATGCCCGGATTTACGAACTGATGACCACACCCGGAAAGCTTAACGACGGAACGCAGCTGAATTACGGGCTGGGTGTCGCCGTGGGTAGCTACAAAGGGCTGCGCACCATCGACCATTCGGGGGTGGATGCAGGCTATCGCTCATTTATGCTGTATTTTCCCGATCAGGACCTGGGCATCATCGTGCTGAGCAACCTGGCCTCCTGCAATACAGTCGAACTGGCGCGCAACACGGCGGATATCCTGCTGGATCTGCCGGCTGAGGAGGTGAGGGCCCTTTCGCCGCAGGCACCGGCGCGGCCCTACGGCGCTGTGGATTACGAGCCGGAGGCACCGCTCTCGGATTACACCGGGGTATACTACAACCCGGAAATCCAAACCGAATACTGTATCGCGGAACGGAATGGCCAGTTATACCTCAGCCACAAACGGATCTCCGATGTCCGGCTGCTCCCCACGGCGGCCGACCGTTTCAAGGGCACCTACTGGATCTTTAACGAAATGGCCTTCACCCGCGACCGCCGCGGCCGGGTCACCGGCTTTACCGTCACCAATGGGGGAGTGTCCGGTATGGCTTTCACCAAATTGAAAGAAGAAAAAACAAACATAAAACGATGAAACAAGTCATAGCAAGTAAAGAGGCCCCCGCCGCTATCGGGCCCTATAGCCAGGCCATCCGGCATGGCAACCTGGTATTCCTTTCCGGCCAGCTGCCGGTCCATGCCACCGATGGTTCCGTCCCGGCAGGCATCGCCGCCCAAACGCGGCAGTCGCTGGAGAACATGCAGCGTGTACTGGCCGCCAGCGGCTGCACGCTGGGCGACGTGGTGAAGACCACCTGTTTCCTGGCCGATATGGCGCTATTCCAGGAGATGAATGCGGTATACGAGACATTCTTCACCGATGCGCCACCGGCACGGACCACCATCGCCGCCCGGGAGCTTCCCAAAGGTGTGCTGGTGGAGATCGACTGCATGGCCATTTCAGAACAGAAATAACCCCCATGGAGCAGATGAATAGTAACCCAGCCCACCGAGCTTGGTACGAAGCGGACAACGTGCATGAAGTTGATTCACCCGCTCTATTGGTGTATCCGGATCGCGTAAAGCATAACCTACATGTAGCCATCGGTATGGTGGGCGATGCCCGGCGCCTGCGGCCGCATGTGAAAACCCATAAGTCCTCGGCCATCACCAAGATGCAATTAGCGGCCGGGATCACCCGCTACAAGTGCGCCACACTGGCTGAGGCCGAGATGCTGGGCCGGTGCGGTGCACCCGATGTGTTGGTGGCCTACCCGCTCTTCGGACCCCGCTTGCAAGCCTTTTTAGCGCTCCAGGACCAGTATCCGGCGAGCCGCTTTTCCACCATCGTGGACAACCAGGATGCTGCCGAACAGCTTTCGGAGGCCGCCGTGTCAAAGGGCCGTATCGCCGAGGTGTACATTGATTTGGATATCGGTATGGGGCGGACCGGTGTTTCCATGGATGTGGCCGAGCGTCTTTATGCCCATTGCCGGTCGCTTTCGGGTTTGCGGGTACTGGGGCTGCATGCCTACGACGGGCAAGTGCGTGAGCCTGACCCTGAGCAGCTCCGGCGCCAGTGCGAGGAGAATTACCGGCCGCTGGCCTCGCTGGTGGATCGGCTGGTCGCAAAGGGGGGTCCGAGACCCGAGGTCGTTGTCGGCGGCTCGCCCTCGTTCCCCTTTTATGCCGATAAGGAAGAAGTTCAGTGCAGTCCGGGTACCTTCATCCTCTGGGACCATGGTTACGCAACCGATTGTCCGGATCAGGGATTCCTGCCCGCGGCGGTACTAATGACGCGGGTAATTTCCATGCCCACGCCGGATACCATTTGTGTGGACCTCGGCCATAAAGCCGTAGGCGCGGAAAATGCCATCGATAAGCGGGTACATTTCCTGAACGCGCCGGCGCTCCGGGCGCTGCGCCAGAGCGAGGAGCATCTCGTGCTGCAGGTGCCCCACGGGCACGGGCTTAAGCTGGGCGACGTACTCTACGGCATTCCTTATCACATCTGCCCCACAGTAAACCTGTACGATGCCTATTATGTCGTAGACAATGGGTCGGTCTCTGGGGGGTGGAACATCGACGCCCGGCAGCGGTTTCGATTAGGTATTTAATTCAACACTGTTATGATTAAACGAAAAAGCATCATTTTCTGGTGCATTATGACCGGGACGGCACTTAGCTGTAGTAAACCCGAGGGTGATTCTATAGAATCGCTAAGTATTAATCCCTCGTTCCTGACCTTTGGCGCCAAAAGCGGCAGCAAAGAGGTGACCGTCTTCAGTTCGGCAAACTGGCAGGTATCGGGCGGTGAGCCTTGGTGCGAGGTTTCCCTCCATACCGGCTCAGACGGGGACGTTGTTCGTTTTACCGCATCTGCCAATGGGCAACCCGAAGTGCGAACGGCTAAATTTGTGTTTACTGCTGGCTCCCAGTCGGTTTACTTCGAAGTGAGGCAGGATGCTAACCGTACGTTGGCAATGCTCGACCAGCTGGTGCCCCTTTATATGGAAAAGAACAATGTGCCGGCTGTCTCATTGGCGATTACCTATAAGGAGCGCCTCGTCTATCTGAATACGTTCGGTTACCAGGATTTGGATAATCGCGTTCCCGCAACTAACGATCATATTTTTCGGATCGCAAGCATTACAAAGGTACTTACCCTCGTGGGCATACTGAAATTGGTCGAACAGGGAAAGATGACAGTAAACGATAAGGTTCTTGGCGATCACGGTATCCTGGGCTTTGATTTTGGAGGGAAAGGTTTTGGCTCCTCGTTTGCCGATAGCCGGATGACAGACATTACCGTAGACCATCTCATCCAGCATAAATCGGGTTGGATCGAACCTCCGCTCGACCTCAGTAAAACACTCGATGAGTTTATTACCAATGCGGTGACAAATGTGCCGTTGAGATATGCTCCAGGAACCGAGTTCCAATACTCAAATTTTGATTACATCCTCTTATGGGAGATTATCGAGAAAGTTGCGCAGCAAGATTATCACGATTTTCTACAACAACATGTATTTGACCCTATCGGCATTACGCAAATCGTTAAAGGCAGTGATTTTTCCAGCGGACGCCTTCATAAAGAAGTAAACTATTACGATAACCGTATGAATAAGGTGGATTATGTCTGGGGTGCCGGCGGGGCTGTGGCCAGTGCCCATGATTTAGCGAAGTTGCTTGTTCACATCGACAGGAATCAAGCAGTTTATCCAGATATCCTCCCGGCGTCATTGTTTCCACCGTACTTGCTGAGCTTCGGGACCTGGATCCATGATGGCGGCTGTCCAGGTACTACCGCGCGTGCTACGCGGATGAATGACGATATATGCTTCGTTATGTTGGTGAATACCGATACGTCCCTAGAGGATCTTAATCTTTTCAATTTTCTGGAAAATGTTACCGAATGGCCTGCGCATGACCTGTTTAAATAGATCGGTTCTCTGTAAAGCCAAACGGTAGGTGTTTGGAATGGGTGCCAGGCCCATTCCATAACCTCAATCCTAAAATCAGGGGTGCATCTCTATGGATTTGTAACCCCAGAGCGTTAAAGTGGATTATAGCCCTCTCCGTGTAAAATAATTCATAAAAAGCATCGGTAGTTTGGATGAAATGCAGGTAAGGATACATTTAGAAGCAATTTCTATTGCCTTTGTTTTGGCATTGCTTACGGTAATGGTCGCCGGAATGTTGGAGGTTGTCAACAACCTGGGAATTGAAAAAATAAGCTACTTATTCATTTTTCCCCTGTTCTTCTTCTATTACCTGATGGGATTGGTCATTGCAAAACGTAAATACAGATGAGAAATACGATAAAGGTAGAACGAGCAAAAAAGAACTGGACACAAGCCGATTTAGCGGAGAGGATTGGTATTTCCAGACAGGCAATGAATGCAATTGAGAAGGGAAAGTTTATTCCCTCTACCTTACTCGCTTTAAAGATGGCTCATGTATTTGGTACCCCGGTAGAAGAAGTTTTCGTGTATTGGAAGACACCGATTTTAACGAAGACAATTGATTATGGGACGGGTCCGATCGACAGGACCTTATTGGGCGCAACAGACGTTGACACGCTTTTAGGCGAAATCAGGCACGGAAAACATACCCGTAACCACCTGTTGTTACCTTGGAATGCGAAGGTGATGATTACCGTTCGAAACAGTTGTTAGGTTTAGGTTGATTACACTACCCCCGGCGGCCAGGGGCCAAACTATCTATAGGCATTTTACATGCCTGCAATAGTAATCGTACAACAATTCAACATTGTTTGAACAAATAATGGGAATGGCATCTGAGAGTTGCGTATCGTCCCATGTCCACCATTTAAGCTCAAGGAGCAGCTTTATGTCGTGCTCTGAAAACCGGCTCTTAATCAGCTTTGCCGGATTTCCCCCAACTATGGTATACGGGTCGACATTTTTAGTAACCAGCGCCCGACTCCCAATGACAGCTCCGTCTCCAATTTGGATTCCCGGCATAATCATCGCTTCGCTGCCAATCCAGACATCGTTGCCAACAACGGTGTCTCCGGATCCGGCAAAGGCATCCGCAGCCTGCCGGAAACTTTCCACTTCGTCTCTCATGTAAAAAAAGGGGAAGCTTGATATCCAATCATAACGATGCCCTTGATTCCCAGCCATTATAAAACTAGCCCCACTGCCGATCGAACAAAAGGATCCGATAATTAATTTATCGACATTGTCCCTATCCGGAAACAAATAACGGGCGCAATCATCGAAGGAATGACCGTGATAATAGCCGGAATAGTACGAATATCTGCCGGCTATGATATTTTTGTTTGTGATATGGTCTTTTATTATTTTTCCTTTAAAAGGACTTTCAAAGAAATTCATCATTTTTAGCGTACGTAAAATATTAAAAAATAAAAACCCAGGACAGTCTTCATCTGTCCAATTAACCTCTTATTTAGTACGAGTACGCTAATCCGATTTTTTCATATTGCAAATATATGTGGTTGTAGGGAGACTTAAAAAAAACAGATCGCCGAAAAACAAGCGATGGGAAGCACCGGTGAAATGGCTTGCTCCCATCGCTTGTAACCGTTTACAACGGGTTTTATTTATTGGTGAAAATGCGGACGTTCAGTTTTTTATCGTCATCATCGGTGTCTTCCAATCCCGCAATCCAGATGGTATAAATCTTACCTTTCACTAAATCAAGGTCTTCTACAGTCAGTAAGGTCTGTTCCGCTTCCGGATCAACAATGTCAAACGATGTTTCGCCGGCATCTACCTCCTTATAAGCGCTGGAAGATTTGTACGCAATATTCTCGGCCACCTTCGTTTCGCCGCTCATCAAATTCAACTTGCCGGCATCAGGCGAAAGGTGGATGAACCGAATTTTTGCTTTGTCCGTCTTGGGGGCTGTCAAATCATCGGTGATCTGGACAAGCTCGAAGGTCTTACCATCCGCTGAATTGGTGGCGAGCACGGTGTAGTTTTTGTCATTTTCTGTCTTGAACGATTTTTTTACCAGCGATTTGTCATCTTTCCCTTTGATCTCAAATGTAGGTTCACCGACGGATACGTCCGTATACTTCAGGCTATCGCCAAAGCCAAGCAGCTTGCTGCTCACCTTTTTTGCGTCGAAAAACACATGGAGTGAGTCGCTCCCGAACGCGGCATTTAACAATGCAACGGCACTGGAACCTGTCGGCGGGTTCGGCGTATCCTTATCCTCTTTTTTACAACCAACGGTACAGGCAATCAGGGAAACCATTGACACGAGAATAACCAGCTTTGGAGTTCTTAGCATTTTAATGTTCATAGTAGTTAATGTTTTGTGTTTATAAATTCAATTCCACAACCCAAACACAAAAGCAATCCTTTATGCTACAAAAGAAAACCAATTAATAAGTAAGTAAACGTAAGGAATGTCAGGTTGTAGCGTTTATCGTCAAACTTGTGTTTCAGTCAAAAATCAATGTTAAGTATCCTAAAAGATTGAAAGCTAACCACCGGAAAAAATTGAGTACTGATAACGACTTGGTCGAAGTTCTGTCGAGGGATTGGCATAACATCGGAGATAAACTGAGAGAACGAATCTATAAACATTACTGGGGATATCTGATGGGGGTTGCTTTACGGTATGTGTCCGATCGGGATACAGCAGGCATGGTCGTAAACGATAGTTTCATGAAGATTTTCTCGAATCTTAAGAGCTTTCAATGCGCCGATATGGCAAATTTCAATAAAATATTGAAGGGATGGATGGCAAAAATTACAGCGCGGACGGCGCTTAACGAATTGCGCAAGTACAAAGCGAATACCTTGCAGGAGCCCTTGACTGATGAGCTCGACTGGCGTTTTCCCGTGATGTTGCAGGATAATCTGCACGTTGAAAATGTATGCGATTTAATAAATAACCTTCATCCAAACTATCGGAAAGTATTTACCCTCTATGAGATTGAAGGGTTTAGCCACGATGAAATCGCTGAGTTAATGGGGATTACAGCAAGTTCGAGCCGGGTTTATCTGGTGAGAGCAAAGGAGAAACTTAAGATGTTGTACCGTACATTAATGGTATAGATATGGACAGCGAAGAACAAAAACTGATAGACGAAATCAAAGACAGGCTTCATAATTTCGAAATACCGTACGAAGAAGGGAACTGGGAGAACTTCCAGAAGTTGTACGGAAAGGGGTTGAACGAAGTCGGGCGAAAGTCGGGGAAAGCCCTCTTTCCCTGGCGTTATGTTGCCGCCGCTGCTGCTTTAATCGGCGCCCTGATATACCTCCCGTGGCACCGGAGCGGTACTGACGAAACCAGGGATGAGCGGGTTGTAGGATATAGCGGGGACGAGCAACCGAGAGAGATGCCGGATTTACCTATGTCGGACGACACCAATGTGAAAATCGAGGATGTGCCGAATATAGGCGATCATAGGTCGGAAAAAAGAACCGTTTCACGAAGCGTCATCAACAAGAAAGTGTCCATTGCCGGAGTGAGCAGTGGGATTTCATTGCCGCAGCCACTCCTTCCGCCAACGTCTGTTTCCTTTGAGGAACCGGCGGGCCTGTTGAGTAGGAACGATAACGCCCTTGCTGTCAGGGATCAACAGGAACCGGGCGGGTCGCCTTCCGGAAAATGGCGATTTGGTGTCGAGATGAACGCTTCGTTCAGAACCGATAGACCCAACGTGGCCGCAGGTATATTGGCACAATTTGATGTGTCGGAAAAAGTCAAATTATCCACAGGATTGACGTATTCTCATATATCGGCTATGCATAGTACCCATCCGGTGCAGCTGTCCTATGACACCCGGATAATTGGAGGGGAATCTACCATCAAAGCGATTGATATACCGCTCACCATTGTATATGAGCCTGTCGAGCGTTGGTACGCCTCGGTCGGCGTATCGGCCTTGGCCGTTCTGGACGAGCATAAAATTTATCGTATGGAGTCGGAAATATTACGGGAGAGTGCGACGGTCGATCCGGAGAGCGGTGCTTCGGTATCGGTTTTTGAAGTTGTTAGGAACGAATATAACCAGGAAAGCATCGAAACCGATTTTAAAGGACGGAGCAATTTAAGGTATCTGAACCTATCCATCGGTAGGAAGCAGCGTGTCAACAGAACCGATCTGCTCGTTGAACCGTTTGTGAAAATACCGATGGGAGGACTGCAACGCGGCGATGTCAACCTCCTGAATTCAGGTGTTCGGATTAAAGTCATGTTTTAATAATCAGTGCCTTTTATGTAGCAAATGGGGATTATGTGGTGTTTATGATGATACAAATACAGGGTAATAATAACAACACAAAAACTAACAAAAATGAAAAAACAGCTAACATGTAGACTTTCCGGATGGATGCTCATATGCAGCACGCTGTTCTTATTCGGCTGCAGTAAAGAGAAGAGCGGGCCGGATCATGAAGACCCCTTTCGCCTGGAAGCCAATCTGCTAATGGGTAACAAGCTTTTTGTCAACACATTGGAAAGCCGCCATTCCGATAACACGTTCGAGATTCGGGAAGTGGTCAGAAAAAACGACGTATTGGAAGTGACGGTGAAAGGGAGCGACCACGCCGGATCGTTTCAATTTATCTGGGATGGCCGCATACAGGAGTCCTATCCCATGGGAATCCAGCTGATTATGTTGTATGATGGTACAGACGAAGATTTCGATTCTAACAGAGCGGAAAGGATATCTGTCAATCTTCAAAAGATAATCGGTGAACGGAATAACGTCAACGAATATCATTTCAACGTGATCAATGGATCCAAAATACAGACGGTAACCCTGAATCCCGACGGCACCGCTACAACTGAAGATAAATAAACGGCAACGGGGTCAAAAAAGGCTTCCATTGGAAGCCTTTTTTGACAGATTTAGGTATTGCACCGCACGAAAAAAGTCGCTAACGTACTATGTTTTATACAACATCACGGTTAGCTTTGCATTTTTCCGTCATACGGTAAAGTTCAAAAAAGGATGGATATTAGTCGCCGACAGAGTTTTGAAACTAGTGATGACACAGCAGGCGTTTGAACCAACGCCAGAAAAATCGTTAATTCCGAGCGCGCTCGTGCGGAGGTCCCGGCGCACTGCAGGGTTGTAACGGATTACACTTTTGAACGTCTTATTAGTAGAATTTACATATGTATATTACTTATCACATAGATCGGACTCCGGACACAAAGGACATAGTCGATGTCTATCGGAGTTCGGGTATCAAAAGGCCGGTGGACGATTCGGATCGTATCGCAAAGATGTATGCCAATTCGAATTTAATTGTCACAGCATGGGCCGGGAATGAACTGGTCGGAATTGCCCGCTCACTCACCGACTTTTGTTACTGCTGCTATTTATCGGACCTTGCTGTAAGAAGGGAATATCAGAAAGCCGGAATAGGGAAAAAGCTTATTGCAATAACCAGGGAGATAACGGGCGACCAGGTTGCACTTATTTTATTATCGGCTCCCGCAGCAATGGACTATTATCCCAAAGTTGGATTTGATAAAATCGACAACGGGTATATGATCAAGAGAACCCAATAAACAAGCACACCAAAAGGATGAAATTCTATGGAACGACGGCATGAATATAGAGTGAGCGTAAAGTGGATCGGAAACCAGGGGCAGGGAACAATCGACTATCAATCGTATAGTAGAACGCATCTGATATCGGTAAAAAATAAGGTTGACATTCTAGGTTCGTCCGATCCGGCATTCCGTGGCGACAAAACCAAACACAATCCGGAAGAAATGCTGGTTTCCTCCCTATCGGCATGCCACATGCTCTGGTATTTGCATTTGGCAGCCCAAGCGAGGGTGGTTGTTATGGATTATGTGGACCAGGCAATCGGTGTCATGACCGAAGATTCGAACGGGGGTGGACGCTTTGTGTCCGTAACACTCCATCCAACCGTAACCGTTGCAGACGCCGCGATGGTGACGACGGCGAATAAATTACATAAACGCGCCAATGAACGTTGCTTCATCGCCAACTCGGTAAATTTTCCCGTTGAGCATAATCCCAATACCATTGTAATTGCTACACGTTGAAAAATGTTTCTCCCGTTTGAGACATATGCCGAAAAAGTCATCCCACTGGCAGCGTCACATTGCCTTTCGGGATTACCTTCGGGCCCATCCGGAAGTAAAAGCAGCGTATCAGACCCTCAAAAATCAATTAATTTTTTATAAAAACTGTTGAAGCACAAGCTTTAAAATGGCAGGTGAGCCGCGAAAACAGAATGTAACCCCTATGAGTATCCCAACGATCAACCGTCGGAATGTCCAACCCCTTCTGGGTTGTTTTTTTATGATTTTTTTTAGTTTCATAGGCATGTCGCGTGTGGCGGCGGAGCAGCAGATCCGCTATGAATTACACGTTCCTATTGATAAAAAGACGAATTTCAGGGTAACATTAACGCTCCCTGCGGGGGCCTTACAGGCTGATAGTGTCTATCACTTTGTGGCATATGCGCCGGGGATCCACCAAAAACTGGACTTTGGCAGATTTGTAACCTCTTTCAAAGCGTACGATAGTCGTGGAGATAGCCTCCCAGTTGAACGGTTGGGAATCAACGACTGGTATATCCAATCGCATGACCGACTACGTAAAATCGTCTATGAAATAGATGACACATTTGACCTGCCTGTCACCGAAACGATCGTTCATCCGCAAGCCGGTACCGTGATCAGTCCGGATTATTCGGTAATTAACCCCCATGCGGTCTTCGGATACTTCGCAAGTCTTTCCGATATGCCACTTCGCCTGGATATTGACTACCCAGCCCATTGGAAAATAGGCACCTCCTTGCTGCCGGATGATCAAGGGTATCTCCATGCCGGTTCGTACCGGGAGTTGCTGGACGCACCGATAATGATCGGAAACCTTTCTACGGCGATCATGGAAGTTGGTGGCATTCACGTAGAGGTATTTGTTTATTCTCCGAATGATTCTATCGACGCCAGCGCCGTACGGGAAATCAGTACGCCGGTACTGGAGTCCGCCACGCGATTTATAGGGTTTGCACCCGTCTCGAGGTATGTGCTGCTAGTCTACTGCCATACCGATGAGGATGTCGAAACGATGCCGAGCCTCCATTATTGGGGAGCGCTTGAACATGGCAACAGCTCAACGTATGCATTGCCAGCAAAGAAAGAAATGCTACCGTATCTCAAAAATATGATTGCACATGAGTTTCTGCATATTTTATCTCCGCTGAATTTGCATAGTCAAGAGTTGATGACGTCTGACTATTCAAACCCTGTCAATCAGGACGACCATCTGTGGCTATACGAAGGGGTGACAGAATGGGCCACACATATCATGCAGCTTCGGAACCGAGATATCCCGTTGGATGCGTATTTGAGCGAACTTTCCGGAATGATTAGACGAAGCCGAAGGTTTGAAAATCCTTACAGCCTGTTGCGGTTAAGTAGAGAATGGCATACGCCGGAAGGCGGATACCAATATGGGAACATCTATCAACTGGGTGCCCTCACGGCGGCTGTCCTGGACATACGTCTTCTCCGGCTGTCAGGAGGCCAGCGTGGTCTGCGCGAGGTTTATCTGGAGCTGGTCAAGAAATATGGAAAAGATAAGCCTTTTGACAACACCACCTTTTTCGAGGAGCTGATAGCAATGACCTATCCAGACATCCGGTCATTCGTCGAGAAGCATATTGTATCATACACGCCTTTCGATTTTGCTGAAGAGTTTGCCCCGATTGGAATTTCGTATCTGCCCATGGTGGTAGAAGGCGCCGGGGATCCATCGCTGGGTTTCACCGTTGGGCTGAGAAATAATGAATACATCGTGGAAAAGGTGCTTTCACCGGACACGCTGAACGTGAAAGTTAAAGTAGGAGACAAAATATTGTCCGGTCAATTGAACGGAAAGGAACCTGCTGATCCCGCGGAATTTTTAAACCAAATTTCTCATGCTGAGGTAAACTCGGCCTACCAGCTACGGGCTGTCAGAAATGGCAGAGAGGTTAATATACAGGGAACGGTACTTGAAAACGCCCGCTACGATGTCTTTCAAATAATCGAACAGGAAACCCCAGAGCAAGAAACCCTTCGTCAACGGTGGCTTTCGGGCGGATGACAAACCTT
>Ga0079224_100005766_pt1 | contig 16312 bp, 13 predicted proteins | sample Stecom2015_FD_80414 | JGI IMG/M metagenome (GOLD analysis project Ga0079224, IMG submission 80414) | Agricultural soil microbial communities from Utah to study Nitrogen management - Steer compost 2015 | ecosystem: Environmental > Terrestrial > Soil > Agricultural land | place: USA: Utah... | reverse complement strand
CCCCCATGGGCCGCGGCGAACAGGCCTTCCTTGTCCGGTGTGGCGTCGCTGGAGCCGCCACGCACCGCCCCGAACAGCTCGCTCTCCAGGAGATCGGGCGGCAAGGCCCCGCAGTCGATGGCCATGAAGGGCGCGTCCTTGCGGGCGGAGGACTCGTGGATGCAGCGCGCGGCGATCTCCTTGCCGGTCCCGGACTCGCCGAGCACGAGTACGTTGACCTCCGTCGGGGCCACCCGCTCGATGACCTCTCGCACCTCCGCGAGCGCGGTGCTGGTCCCCAGCAGGCGGCTGTCGCTGCTCGGCTGGCCCACGATGCGGCGGAGTCCTGCGAGCTCCCGCCGCAGCCGCCCCCGCTCCACGGCGTGATCGAGCTTCTGGAGCAGCTCGTGGTCGTCGAAGGGCTTGGTGAGGAACCCGTAGGCGCCGCGCTTCATCGCCTCCACGGCGGTCTCGATGGTGCCGTGGGCGGTCAGGACGATCACCGGGAGATCCAGGGAGCGCTGTCGGACCGTGGTCAGGAGATCGAGGCCGTTCTCGTTCTCCAGCCGGAGGTCGACGATGATCACGTCGACGACCTCCCGCTCCAGGATCTCGAGGCCGGCGCGCCCCGTCTGTTCGGAGCTGGTCCGAAAGCCGTGGTGCTCGAGGCGAAGGGTGAGGAGCTCGCAGAGATCTTCTTCGTCGTCGATGATGAGGACGTGGGGGCGGGACTCGGGGTGGGGGGAGCGACTCATGTCTGTGGGGACTCCATGCGCAAGAGGCGCGCTGGGTGGGGTGGGGTGCGCTCGGGGTGGGGGCGATCGAGGGGGAGCCACAGGTGGAAGGCGGCGCCGTCCGCGGCGTTCGCGAGCTCCAGGGTGCCCCCGTGGGCGAGGGCGACCTCTCGGGCCAGCGCGAGCCCCAGGCCGATGCCGAGGGCCTTCGGAGAGCGCGGCACCGCGCTGGTGACGAAGGCGTTGAACACGGTCTCGCGGATGTCCTCGGGGACTCCGGGGCCCTGATCGGTGACGGTGATGCACACGCGCCGCTCGCCCTCGGGCGGCTCGTGGACGGTGCGCTCGACCACCACCTCCTGGCCCGGTTGGGACACGGAGACGGCATTGCGGACGAGGTTGGCGATCGCCCGCTCCACCAACGCCGCGTCGAGGCGGCAGGTGGGCCCCGCTCCCTCCGTGCGGACGCGGATCCGCACGTCGCGGGCCGCCGCTTCGGTGGCCTCGTCGTCGACGGCCGTCTGGATCACCGCGTCGATGGAGACGCCCGGGCGCACGCGCAGGGGACTCCCGGTCCGCAGGCGAGAGAAGTCCAGCAGGGTGCTCACCATGCGGATCTCGCGTTCGCAGGCCACCTTGGCGATCTCGACGACGCGCGTCTGGCGCGCGTCCAGGGAGCCCACCGCCCCATCGCTCAACAGGCTGAGGGCCTCGCGGATCTTCGACAGGGGGGTGCGGAGCTCGTGGGACACGGAGGCGAGGAACCCCTGCTTGAGGATCTCCAGCTCCGCGAGCTGGCGGCGCATCCGCTCCACTTCCTCGGCGAGAGCCATGATCTCCGGGGGGCCTTCGATCGACGCCTTCGCGCTGAAGTCCCCGCGCCCGACCCGACGGGTGACGGCGGCCACCCGCGCGAGGGGGCCGTTGAGCGTCCGCGCCATGCGGCGAGCCAGGAGCATCGCCAGCAGGAAGGCACCGCCCGCCACCATCGTGCCCGTGGTCACGGCGGTCTTCCCGATCGACTGGGCCTGCTCGTCCTTCCGCGCGAGCCCCGCGTGGAGCTCCCCGAGGCGCCGGCCCCACAGGTCCGTCATGCGGTCGTCGAGCTCCGCTCGGCGCTGCTGGGAGGAGACCTGGCGCAGGTTGGCGCAGGCGTCGCCGGACAGGACGTGGTCCACCTCCGAGAGCCAGCTCACGGCGACCCCACGCATCTCGGGCCCCACCTCGGCGCTCCGCTCGACGACGTCCCGGAGGTCGTTCGCGGCCTCCTCCACATGCCGGCTCGCCTCCGCGGAGGTGCTGCCGTGGCTGCAGGCGCGCTCCCAGCGGCGCATGGTGACGTCGATGGTCCAACAGGCGCGGTGGAGCTCCCGCTCCCGATGCAGGGCGACGAGCTCCGTGTCGCTGATCGTCTGCAAGACGGCGGTCATGCGGAGCAGCGCCACCAACGTCAGCGTGAGGGCGACCGTGACGATGAGCACGGGAGCCGTGTGGCCGATGAGCAGGCGGGCGAACAGGCGCATGACGGACACAGGAGCGCGAGGCAGCCCCGTGCTCCGCGGAGAGAGGGCAAACCTAGCTCAGAACGAAGGGCGTCGGCACCGCCGCGGGAACGATCTCGTGCGACCTCTGGTGATGCGATGGTGGAGCGATCGCCGCGCGTGCTCGGTGACAGTGTCTGCCGACGCAGACACCTTCGAGAGCGCCGCTGCAGGGGAGTGCTCGTCGGCACGATGGTCGAAGCGATGATCGACGTGGCGACGTCGCGCCGACGCGGGGCGGAGCTGCCGTGCGGACGCTCGAAGTGACGTCGCGAGGTTCCCTGGGCGGCGTGGCGCGCCTGCTCGTTGCGCCCCCCTGACCGAGCCAGCGCGGGAGCGCATCCGATGCGAGACGCCCGGGACGCCCGAAGCAGTCGACGCAATTGCTGCACCTCGGCCGGGGAGGTCGCAAGTGCTGCAGAGGAGGGCCGTCCCTCTCGGGGAGGTTCCCGTGGGCGCGTGCGGCCCGGTCGAGGTTTCTCCGCGTGGGGCGGCGAGGGCCTGGTGGCACGAGAGCTGCACCTGGTGGCACGAGAGCTGCACCTGGTGGCACGAGAGCGGCACTCGGGCACTCGGGCAATCCGGCAATCCGGGAGATCGACATGGCAGGAACGATCGCGTGGTTCAGGGACATCTCCCGGGAGGACGTCTCCTCGGTGGGGGGCAAGGGGGCGAACCTCGGGGAGATGACGGGGGCGGGGCTGCCGGTCCCGCCGGGCTTCGTGGTGACGGCGAGCGCGTTTCTCCAGTTCTTGGAGAGCGCCGGCATCCGCGAGCGGCTCCGGGAGCTGTTCGAGTCGGTGGACCCGGACGCGGCCGAGCGGCTCGCGGACGTCTCGCGAGAGATGTGCGGCCTGGTGGAGGCCGCCTCCGTACCGGCGGAGCTCGAGCGGGAGATCCTCGCGGCCCACGACCAGCTGGACCCGCGGGCGGGCGTGGCCGTCCGCTCGTCGGCCACGTCGGAGGACACCGCGAGCACGTCCTTCGCCGGCATGCACGAGACGTTCACGAACGTCTCCCGGGAGCGCCTAATAGCCCGGGTGAAGGCGTGCTGGGCGTCCGCCTATGGCCAGCGCGTGCTCGCCTATCGTCGCGCCCAGAAGATGGACGAAGAGCCCACCTTGGCGGTCGTCGTCCAGAAGATGGTGGCCTCCGCGCGCTCGGGGGTGATGTTCACGGCGGATCCGTCGAGCGGCGACCGCTCTCGCATCGTCGTGGAGGCGGCCTTCGGGCTCGGCGAGGTGGTGGTCGGCGGGCAGGTGGAGCCCGACACGTATACCTTGAGCAAGAGCGGTCCCCGCCTGCTGGAGACGCGCATCGGATTCAAGAACTTCCGCATCGAGCGCGGGGCTTCCGGGGAGGACGTCCGGATCGATCTCGACGAGGACGAGGCCGCACGACGGGTGCTCACGGATGACGAGGTGCTGACCCTCGCCAAGATGGCCCTGCGCGTCGAGGAGCACTACGGCGAACCCCAGGACATCGAGTGGGCGGAAGAGGGCGGGGAGTGGTACCTCGTGCAGACCCGCCCCATCACGACCCTCCACGAGAGCCACGAAGGGACCGCCCCAGGTGAGCTCTTGGTGAGCGGGCTGGGCGCTTCTCCTGGAACGGCCGGCGGGCGCGTGCGCGTGCTCACGAGCCCTGAGGAGTGCGGCAAGCTCGTGGACGGGGACGTGCTCGTGGCGGTGATGACCTCCCCGGACTGGGTGCCGGCGATCCGGCGCGCGGCCGCGCTGGTCACGGACAGCGGAGGGATGACCTGCCACGCGGCCATCGTGGGTCGGGAGCTGGGCATCCCCTGTGTCGTGGGGACGCGCAAGGCCACGAAGGTCCTCCGCTCGGGGGAGCTCGTCACCGTCGACGGCGCCAAGGGGCGCGTCACGGCGGGTCTGACGGAGGCGGCGCCGGCTCACTCTCCCGCCACCCAGGGGGGCACCATCGAAAAGGCGACCCCCGAGGCGACCGCCACGCGGCTCTACGTGAACCTGGCCATCGCCGCCCACGCCGAGCGCGTCGCGGAGCTGCCCGTGGACGGCGTGGGGTTGCTGCGGGCGGAGTTCTTGATCAGCGAGGCGCTCGGCGGCCAGCACCCCCAGAAGCTGATCGCCTCCGGCGGAGAGCGGGAGTTCGTGGAGAAGATGAGCGCGTCGCTCCTCCAGATCACCCGGGCCTTCGGGGCGCGTCCGGTGGTGTATCGAACCTACGATTTCCGCACGAACGAGTTCCGGGGGCTCTCCGGGGGCGCGGAGTTCGAGCCCGTCGAAGAGAACCCGATGATCGGCTACCGTGGGTGTTTTCGTTACGTGAAAGATCCCTCGCTCTTTCGGCTCGAGCTCGAGGTGTTGGCGCAGGTGCGGGAGCAGACGCCCAACCTGCACATGATGATCCCCTTCGTGCGCACGCGCTGGGAGCTGGAGGCGTGCCTCGAGCTGGTCGAGAAGAGTCCGCTCGGGAAGCAGCGGGGCCTGCATCGCTGGGTCATGGCGGAGGTGCCGTCGTCCGTCTACTGGATCCCCGAGTACGCCCGCATGGGGATCGACGGGGTCTCCATCGGATCGAACGACCTGACGCAGCTCGTGCTCGGCGTCGATCGGGACTCGGAGATCTGCTCGGAGCTGTTCGACGAGGCGGACCCCGCGGTGCTCGACGCGATCGGCCGGATCGTGGCGGCGTGTCGAGCGGCGGGCATCACGTCGTCCCTGTGCGGGCAGGCGCCCTCGAATCGTCCGGAGTTCACGGAGCACCTCGTGCGCGCGGGCATCACGTCGATCTCCGTCAACGTGGACGCGGTGGACGCGGCGCGGCGCGCCATCGCCTCCGCGGAGCGCCGGGTGCTCCTGGAGGCGCTGCGGCGCTCCTGAGTTTTCGTCGCTCCACGCCGGTCGGGAGCCGATCAGGCGGGTCCGATCCGGAGGACCTTGGCGCCGCGGATGTGCCCCGCCGCGAGCTCCTGCAGGGCCCGGGGCGCCGCGTCGAGGGGGTACTCGGTGACCTCGGGCAAGAGACCCTCCTGGGCCGCGGCCAACGCCACGAACTCCCGCACGTCCTCGCGAGTGACGTTGGCGACGGACTTGATCTCCCGCTCGAGCCAGAGGTCGCGGTGGAAGTCGAAGTCGAGCCAGCGCTCCCGATCCGCGGTCTGCTTGGTGATGGCGTTCACGACGAGGCGGCCTCCAGGGAGGAGCTGCGGTAGCATCGCCAGGAGCGGACCGTGCGCCGGGGTGGTGTCGATGGCGGCGTGGAGCCGTTCCGGGGCGCGATCGCCGATGGCGCCCGCCCAGGTGGCGCCGAGCTCGCGGGCGAAGTCCTGCTCCCGTGAGCTGCGCGTGAACACGTAGACACGCGCGCTGGGTCGGAGCGCAGAGACGAGGCGCAGGACGAGGTGGGCGCTCGCGCCGAAGCCGGCCAGACCCAGCCGTGGAGCCCGCGGGCTGTTCTCGTCGAGGAGCCCCGTGAGGCGCAAGGAGCGGTAGCCGATCGCCCCGGCGCACAGCAGCGGCGCGAGGCGGACGCCGTCGACCTCCTCCGGGAGCGGGTGCACGAAATCGGCGGGAGCGACCATGAGCTCCGCGTAGCCGCCGTCGACGTCGCGCCCCGTCGCCACGAAGCGCGGGCAGAGGTTCTCGGCGCCGGACTGACACCACTCACAGCTCCCACAGGCTCCGAAAATCCAGGCCACGCCGACCCGCGAGCCCTCACGGGGGGGCACTCCGGCACCTCGGCCCACGACACGGCCCACCACCTGATGGCCGAGGATCCGGGGGAGCGCCGTGGGGGGAGCTCGTCCCTCGATCTCGTCGAGCTCCGTGCGGCACACGCCGCACGCCTCCACGCGAATCAAGACCTGCCCCGCCTGGGGCTCCGGATCCGGCAGAGACTCGAGGCGCAAGTCCGGGGCGGCGCGGTCGGTCGTCCCCCAGGCGCCCAAAGCGTGTAAGCGCAGGGCCCGCATTCTTTTATTCTACCACCTGTGGCCGGGACGGGGGCCTCACCGGAGGCCGGCTGCCGGCGGAGGATCGGGGTGCGGTCCTCCCCGTGGCCGGCTCTGCGCGGTCGCCTCTGCGCGGTCGGCGCTGCGCGGGTCGGCTCAGCGCGGGGTCGGCTCAGCGCGGAGCGAGGAAGGCCCCGGCGACCTGCACCAGCACCGGCTGCGCCGCGGGATCGAGCCAGCGGAGGAGCTCCGTGAGCTCGCGCTCGTCCAGGGCCGTGCAGCCGACGGTCGGGACCTGAGGCGCCTTCCACGGGTGGACGAAGATCGCGCTGCCCGCGCCGGGCACCGGCCGCGTCGGCGCGGTGTCCGCCGCCGATCCATCAGGGCTTGGGGCGGGCATGTTGTGCTCCACGACGAGCCCCAGTGAGTACACCGTGAGGTGCTCGGCGGAGCTCCAGGCGCGGGGCTTTCCGGGCATCTCCACCTGCCAGGTGTTATAATGGATGGATCGGGGGTCATCGACGAAGCGGTCCGCGGCGTTCGTCGCCCGGTAGGGCCATGGACCCGGAGCGTAGGGGGCCTGCCGCGCCCGCCCGAAGGCGGTGCCCAGGCCGAAGACGCCGGCGGGTGCCCGCTTGTCGCCCTCCCGCTTCTCTGGGGCTCCCGAGCAGGCGTCGCCGTCGTGGAGACCGAGGCCGCGGCCGAGGCCGGCCCCGCCGATGCGGACGGGGAGAGGAGCACCGACCTCGTCCCAGCGCTCGCTGGGACCGCTCCGCCTGAAGCGTCGCAGCTCGCCCCCGGAGCTGTTCCACAAGGGTACGGTGACGAGCAGCAGCTGCCGTGCCTCGGGAGGGACCTCGACCCGACGCCGCGCGAGCAGCCCCGCAAGGCCCGCATGATCGGGGGGGGCGTTGGTGAGCTCACGGGCCACCCGAACGCGCCTGAGGACGTGCTCGGTTCGCAGCGCGTCCGTCTCCCGGACGGCTCCGTCGGCGTCACCGCGCAGGAGGAGCGGCAAGCCGTGCTCGCCAGCGCGGTTCGAGACGACGCCCACGAAGCGGGGCGCGGTGTCGTCCTTGCTCGCGCTCGAGAAGACGAGATCGCCGGGCAAGAACGGGTGGGCCGTGTCCCGCGGATCCGTCGGGAGGCTCCCGAAGCGCTCCTCGAGCTGGGAGAGCAGCTCGCCGGAGGTGGGGGGAGCGGCCTGCTGGGGGGAGGTCCCCTGTGCTCTTCGGGAATCTTCGCCGCGGGGGACTTCGAGGCCCGCGCCGCGGAGGACCCTCGTGAGCCAGGTGATGTCTCCCGGCGTGCCGTGCGAGTGGCGTGAGTCGTTCGCCCTGTCCTCGGGGGCGGCGCGGTGGCCTTGCTGGGCTTCTCGTTCGGCGCCGTGGAGCACGTCGATGGCGTCGGGGATCCCGTCGCCGTCCTGGTCGTTGGCGGCGAGGGCCGCGCTCGGGAAGAGGACGATGTTCGCGTCCTCGGGGGTGCGGGCCGTGCAGATGGGGACTCCGTCCACCGCGAGCCAGGTTCGGGCCTGGCCTTCGAAGCGGACGGCCAGGTAGGGGCCCAGTTCGGTCCAGGGGGGGCATTCGACATTCGGCGCGGCGACGTCCCGAGCCTGCGCTGCGGCGCTGGCGTCTTGGGGGGCGCGCTCCGCCGGTGGGGCACCCGGCCGCCCGCTGACGTCCCGCCCGCTGACGTCGTCGCTTCCCGCGGACAGAGGCTCGGCGGGTGCGCGCTGGGGAGACCGATCACAGCCCAGGGTGAACAGGAGCAGGAGGGGCGCGACGCGCGTCGAGGCGCGTGAGCGATCGGGACACCGCCGGAGCATGGGCGGCACTGTAGCGTCGGCGGGCGCCTGAACCAGCAGCACGGACCAGCGTCCTGGGCGAGCACGTCGGCCGCCGCCGCACGCAGGGTGGTGCAATCGGGCCCCGCCCTCCGCGCCCTCGCCCCGCGTTGCTCCCGCGTTTGCCCCGCTGTGCGCCGCGCGCCCTTACATGAGCCCGCCGCCCGACCGTCTCCAGAGGACAGCTCCGTCCCCTCGTGCGACCCCGATGCCCGCCCCTCGACAGCAACCCTTCGGCGCGTGGAGCGTCGCGACGACCTCGGGGGCAGCGCCGCCGCAGAGCCGGCGCGGAGGGAACGGAGCTCGTCACGCGGGGCCGGCGGAGTGCTCGTCGTCGGGGTCGGCATTGCGCTGGGCATTGCGCTGGGTGCCGCGCTGGGTGCCGCGTTCGGCGCCGTTGATCGTCGCGGGCGTTCTGGGAGCGGGCTGCCTGGCGGAGCCTCGCGCCGGGACGAAGACCATCGAGATCGCCTTCGACCGGGATGACGCGGGGTGGCAGCCCGGCTTCGCCGAGTACGACCCGGCTCGGCAGGAGGACATGGATCTCGTCGCCGCTCACGAACCACTCCCAGGAGACCTTGCCGCCCACGGCGGCGCCCTGCGCGTCTCCGGCACGAACCTGGGGGACGGGCTGTTCATGTACTGGGCGGGTCCGGTGGACGGGCTCGCGCGCTTCACCACCTACGACGTCTCCTTCGAGGTGGAGCTCGCCGCTGCGGGCTGCGGGGAGACGGGGAGCGTTCCGGGAGAGGACGTGCAGGTCGAGGGGGCGGTCAGCCTCGAGGAGCCGCGGACGCAGGTGGAGGACGTGGACGGGCATCAGCTCCTCGAGCTGAACCTGGACGGAGGGGACGAATCATCGGGCGCTCCGGGGAGGGTCGTGATCGGAGACCTCGCGACCGCGGACAGCGACTGCGATCCCTCGAGGCTCGAGGTGCTCAGCTCCCGGCGCACCTCCTCCTTTCGAACCTTCGAGGACGGCGCCGCCTGGCTCCTGGTGGGCGTCGCGCCGCAGGTCGAGGGCTCGAGCGACGTCTACTTCACGCGGGTCCGCGTTCGCTTCGCGATCCCCTGACGCTGCGCTGCGGTTGGGCTCTCGTCGTGTGAGGGCTCGTGCCTGGCCGCGTCGTCGCGCGGGGGAGATGCCGTTCAGAGGGCGTCGCTCACGTAGATCGCCGGCTTGCCGTCGCGATCGGACGTGAAGTACAGCTGCTTGCCGTCGGGGCTCAGCCACGGATCTCGTTCGTCCGCGTCCGTGTTCAGCTCCTCCAGGGGGACGGCGGCGTCGAAGGGCGCGTCGACGCTGGGGCGCTGCGCGCGGTACAGGTCCGCGTTGCCGTCGAGGGGGGCTCGGTTGAACCACAGGGTCAGGCCATCCTCCGAGAGGAACGCGTCGATGAAGATCGAGTCGTCCGTGGCCAGCTCCTCGATCAGTCGTGGCTCCTCGAAGGTGCCGTCTGCGTGGTTGCGGCGAGCCAGGTAGGTCCAGTACAGGCCCTCGTCGTTGCGGCGCGAACCGAGGGGCATCACGGTGCCGTGCTGTCCGAGCGGGCGCGGGATGTCGGCGGCGGGGGAGCTCAGGCTCTCGACGTGCTCCGGCTCCGACCAGGTCGAGTCGCGATCGGGGCGCGTGCTCACCCAAATGTCGACGTCACCGAGGCCGCCGTCCCGCTCCGAGCCGAACCAGAGGGTCAAGCCGTCGTGGGACACGGCGGGGCTCGACTCGAACTCGGAGGTGTTGAGCTCCGTCACGGGCTCCGGCGGATCGAAGGGATCGGCGGGGTCGCGCCGCCGGGCGAACCAGATGTCCGTCGACCCTTCGCCTCCTTCCCGTCGGGAGGTGAAGTAGATCTCGAGGAGATCCCCGGTGAGCGTCGGGTTGTCGTCCACCGCGTCGCTCTCGAGCTCCACGATCCGTCGCGGCTCCGCCCAGCGCACGGTGGGCGCCGCGCCGCGTCCGAGGGAGACGCGCTCCCCGCCGCCGCATCCCAGCGCTCCGAGGCAGGAGGACACGAGGAGCAGGGACGACGCACGCGCGGACATCGACGGTCGCGAGGGGAGCTCGGTGGGTCTGGGGTCGGGAGCGATCAAGGCGAAGGGGCTCGAGTGAGCGCGGTGGCGCGCTCCCGGAGCACGATGCTCTCCTTGCGCAGCATGCCCGACGGGAAGCGACGATCATAGCGCGCCAGCTCCGCGAGGGCGCCCTGCGCGTCCCCCGCGTTCAGGGCGCGGCGGGCCCGGTCGAGGAGCTCGACCTCCTCCCGGAGCGTGCGCTCCAGCTGCTCGTCCGCGTTGGGGGTCTGTGTCCCGGGGGGCGCTGACTGGGTGGTCCGTGCCTTGGTGGAGTGCGTGGGGGCGGCCTGCGCCTCCGGGGCCTGTGCGCTCGGGGCCTGCGCCTTCGGGGCCTGCGCGCTCGGGGCCCGTGCGCTCGGGCGTTGCGCGGCGGCGGTCGGGGCCTCGGTGGTTCCCGAATCCCCGGAGGCGGAGTCGTCAGGAGTGGAACCCCCGGGGGGCGACCCCGATCCGTCCTCTCGTGCCGCGTCGGCCGCGAGCGAACTCGCGGCATCGCCGACGGGATCGCCGTTCCCGGGTGAGCGCGCGTCGCGTCGGGGGGACGCGACGTCGTGTGCGGGCTCCGTGGCGGGCGCGAAGCCGGCGGAAGGGGCGGGGGAAGAGGTGGTCTCGTGATTCCCCAAGGAGGCGGCGGCGACGAGGCCCGCGACGCCCGCTGCGACGAAGGCGCCAGCGAGCCAGGCGCCGGCGCCGATGCCCGCGGCAGCGGGGGGCGCCGCGCTCGCGGCGAGGGTGGCCTCCAACATGCGCTGACTCATGGCCTCCGAGGGGCGCTCGTCGACGACCGCGAGGAGGAGCTCCCGCTCGAAGCCGGTCACGTTCTCACCATCAGGAGCCAGCAATCTCTTGGGGTCGTTCATGGTGTTCTGCTCCTGGTCGTTTGCTCGAGTCGCGCGGCGGCCTCACGAAAGGCGGCGCGCGCGCGCCGGAGCCGGGACGCGGCGGTCCCCAAGGGAACGCCGGTCAGATCCGCGATCTCGGGGGTGGACATCCCCTCCAGCTCGAACAGGACGAAGACCGCCACCAAGTCGGCGTCCAAGTGGGCGAGGATGTGATCCATGAGCTGCATCGCCCGGTGCCGGGCGACCGCCTGGTCCTCGGGGTTCTGCGGCGCGGGGCGCTGGTCCATCCGTTCGTCGAGCTGGACGCGGGCCTGTTTGCGGCGCCAGCTGCGGGCGAGCCGGAGCGCGGTGCCGAAGAGGAAGGCCCGCTCGCTCTCCGGGCGGATATCCGCGAGCCGCTCCACGGCGATCAAAAAGACCTGCTGGGTCGTGTCCGTCGCCGCGTCGGGGGCGAGCCCCAGCCGTCGCAGGGTGCGCCAGATCAGCTGATGATGCGCCTGGAACATGCGCTCGAGGCGCTCGCGGCGCAGGGTGGCCGCCACGGCGCTCCGCGGGGCGGGAGCGTCGGCGTGCCGTTCCGCCGAGCCCGACGCCGTGAGGGAGGGAGCGCTGGCCATGGTCACCCGAGCTATGCGCGAGGGACGTCGATCGATCACGGAAATCGCACCTCTGCGGCGATGCCGGCGCTGGGCGCCCAGGCGGGCACCCGGTGGAAGACGTGGGGCTCGAACTCGAAGGTGTCCCGCACCCCGATGGCCCCCGCCCGCGCCGCCGCGGTGAGGCGCAGCCGAGAGAGCGGCTCCCAGGTGAGGAGCACGGAGCCGCCGAGGACCCACCAGGGGCGAGAGGCGCTCTGGGGCTCCAGGGTCCGACTCCCCGTCGCTCGCAGACGACCCAGGGTGCCGAAGGCGCAGGGCCGCAGGGAGAACGCCCCGGAGCGCGCCTGCAGCGGGCAGAGCTCGAGGGTCCCTGCGAGCAAGACGAACTCCGCGACCCCGCCCTCTGCCTGCAGATCGCCTCGGGTGGCCCAGCCGACGGTGAGGCGGGCCGTGGGGGACCACGGGGACGCGCGCAGCCACTCCACCCCGCCGCTCAGCTCGGGACCGACGAGCAGCCGGGGCGTCGCGGCTCCGAGGACCTGAACACCCGCTCCGACGAACGGCACGAGGGCGGAGCTCGGGGTGGTCTCGGGGGGCGCTTCGTCGGGTGGAGGGGGATCGGGTTCCGGGGCGGGCGGAGCGACCTCCGTGAGATCCAGGGCGACGGCGATCATGAACGCGATGGCCTCGAGGGCCTCGTCGCAGCCGTCCGCGAGGATCGCGCGTCGGTAGGCGGGCTCCCCCGGTTGCTCGACGAGCAGGGTGGCGCGGAGCCGACCCTCGGCGGTGGGCGCGATGCGCACGGTCACCGCGTGGGGCGCGGGGGCGGGCACGATCGACAGCTCCGTCGAGCGTCGCTGGACGCGCGCTTCCAACTCGGCGGCGGTCGCGCAATCGCCGGGAGCGGACAGGTCGAGGCTGACCTGGCGTAGCGCGGCGGGCGCGCTGCCGCGAGCGGGCTGGCCCTGGGCAAGCTGGCCCTGGGCAAGCTGGCCCTCGGCGACCTGGCCCTCGGCGACCTGGCCCTGGGCAAGGAGCGCGGCGACCACGAGGCAACCAGGGACGACCCGGCGGAGGGGCTTTGGGAAGCCGAGCGGACCACCACCGACCAACGCCACGGGGTTGGGCACGCTAACGTCAGGGGATTCCGCGGGCAAGCTGCCCTGGCGTCAGGCGGCTCCGACGACGAGACCACGCACCATCACGAAGTGACAGGTCGCCGCCGCGATGACCAACACGTGGAACACCTCGTGGTGGCCGAACACCCCCGGCACCAGATCCGGCCAACGCAACGCGTAGAGGACGGCCCCCGTCGTGTAGAGCACTCCGCCGGCGATCAGGAGCGCCATCCCCGTGCCTCCCAAGGCAGCGACGAGCGCAGAGAAGCCCGCGATCGCGAGCCAGCCGACCGCGACGTAGAGGGCGGCGCTCACGGCGCGGGGCGCGCCCGGCCAGGCGACGGCCCGGAGCGCGCCCAGCGCCGCGCCGATCCACACGGCCATGAGCAGTCGTTTGCCGCCTTCGGCTCCCAGGGCCAACACGCACACGGGCGTGTAAGTGGCCGCGATGAACACGAAAATGGTCGCGTGATCCAGCCGCTTGAGCTGCTGCCGCATCCGGAGCGACCACATCGGTTTGTGATAGAGCCCGCTCACGGTGAACAGGGCGACGAGCCCGCACACGTAGACCGCGACGGGCACGATGATGCCGGTGGGCGCGGCCAACAACAGGTGAACGCCCGCCGCGAGCGCTACGAAGGCCGCCGCGACGTGCGAGACGCCGCGGAGGCGGGGCTTACCGGAGAGGTGAGCAGCGTGTGGGGCCACATCCCGGAGTCTAGAGCGCGGCGAGTCCTCCAACCGTCATCGTTCGTCGACAATTTCGTCAGGATTCGGTCACGTCGCAGCGCACGACGGCTCAGCGCACGACGGGGACCCGCGAGGCGCACCCGAACTCGACCAGGAGCGTCGCCTCGGTCGTGCCCTGGGCGAGGGCGCAGGTCTCCGGGCACAGCTGGATGGTGGTGGGATCGCTGGGATCGTCGTAGCGCCAGCTGTCGGGGTGCTGGCAGCTCTGGTCGTGGGAGAAGCTCTGGTGGGTGTCGGTGACCTCGTAGGTCACGTTCACCATGCCTGGGTCGAAGGTCTGTCCCGAGGGCGGTGGGGGGATCGTGACGTCACAGCTGACGGAGCGACCCCGGATCGCCTCGATGACGCCCTCGAAGTCGCGCCGGGTCTGGTCCGGATCTCCGGTTTCGATGAGGAACGCGCGCTCCGTGCCGCCGGCGGCGGCGATCGCATGGAGATCGCTCACGGTGTCCGGGCCCCCCGGCGGGTTCTCGACGCCGATGACGTAGGTCGGGATACGCGGGCTGGCCGCGGCGACGAGCTCCGCGACACGGTCGATGTCGTCGTCGTCGTCCTTGCAACCTTGCGGATAGCCGTCCGTCACGAGGACGAGGGCGTAGATCGAGCTCGGGTCCTCCTCTGCCTGCGGCTTCAAGAAGGAGAGCGTGCCCTGGACGACGGCGAGGGTGGGCGTGCCGCCGCGCCAGTCATCCGCGCTCTGAGGCGTGACGGCAGCGATGGCCTCCCTGAAGGCGCCGGAGGGAAGGGACGTCATGGGCACGTCGGGGCTCGCGTAGATCTCGTGATCACAGCGGTCCTTCGCCGCGGGGAAGAACGTCAAGGACGCGGAGAGGGCCACCGAGCCAGAGCTCTCGAAGAAGGACTGGGTCGCCGCGACCACCGGATCCCACTTCAACTCGCGGTCGTGATAGGCGTAGTCGCCTTTGCCCATGCTGCCGGACACGTCGAAGGCGAAGGCGAGGTACACGGGGCGGAGCTGAGCCTCGGTGACCTCCGCCGCGCACACGGGACCAGCACCAGCGGAGCCTCCCGCGTCACCGCCGAGGTCGTCGGAGGGAGCCGGCCCGTCCAGACCATCCCTTCCCGGCCCGGTGCCCCCGGCGGCGGTGTCTCCCCCGGTCCCCTTCCCCGCCGACCCGCCGCCGCCGCACGCCGCGAGGAGGAGGGTCATCGTCACGATCCCGGCCTTCTTCATCATGTAGCGCTATGCCCAGGGGCCTCGAATCGATCACGGGACGTCGCGGAATCGTCCGCCGCGCCGCGCCGTTCAGGGACTCCGTCGAATCCCCTCCCCCGACCCCCTGGCCGCGTGGCCCCACGATCGCCGAGCGGCTGGTCCGGTTCCGCGACACCCGGACACTCCCCTCAGCCTCGGAGAGGACCCTCCCGTTGAGTGGTCGGGGACTTGTCGGGGGGCGCAGAGTGAGGTTTGGTATCGTGGTGTCCTCCTCCCGGGTTCGACTCGCTCTGGCGATGGCCGCGCTCGCTGGCGGTGTTGGTTGTGGGGGAGGGGTCTCCCGAGCGCCGGAGGTGCCAGACGATCTCGAGCGAGGCCTCGTGCTCCGGGAGGGCCAGAGGATCGTGCGGGAGCCGGGCGAGGAGCTCGTCGCCCGGGCGGAGCTCCTGGGCATGCACGTGGGGCAGCTGCGCATCCGCCTCGGGCCCTTCTGTACGCCGCGCGGCGACGACCCGGAGCACGTGGCGTCGACCTTCGACACGGCGGGTGTGGCCCGCTGGTTCCGCCGCGCGGAGGGACGGAGCTGGACCCAGCTCGACACCGAGACCCTCTACCCCGTCGCCGCCGGCTTCGAGCTCGACAACTCGGGATCGCAGCGCATCTACGCCCTCGACTTCAACGCCTCGGGGTACGACTTCGTGCTCCAGACCTCGAAGGGTGGACCCAGCACTGGTACCGAGGTGGCGATCGGCAAGGACCGCTACTACGACGCTCACTCCGCCTTCCTGCTGATGCGGAGCTGGGACGCGGAGCCCGGCGAACAGACGTACTTCTACGTGGTGCTCGGGAAGGCGCCGTGGCGCGCCGACGTCCGTCTGCAGGCGCGCACCGTCGTGGACTTCGCGGGAGAGCGCACGCCAGCCCTGCATTTCAAGGGGACGGTCCACCGCGTGGGCCTCAAACCCGGCGAGAAGTACACGCCCAGGAGCTTCGAGGTCTGGCTCACCGACGACGATCGGCGCGTCCCCATCGAGTTCGTCGGTGAGGCGGGGTTCGGCGCGTTCCGTCTGCTGCTCGAGGAGCGTAACCTCCACCCCGGCTGCTTCGAGAAGGACGTCCGCCGATGATCACCGTCTATCACTACCCCCGCTGCGGGACCTGCCGCACGGCGCTCCGTTGGCTGGAAGCCCAGGGGATCCGCGCAGAGCTCGTCGACATCGTCGAGCACCCCCCACCCCGCGAGCTGCTCGCTCGGATCGTGGAGCAGGGCACCCCCGTGAAGAAGCTGTTCAACACGTCCGGCGAGCTGTACCGAAAGGGGAACTACAAGGAGCGCCTGGCCACGATGAGCCTGGACGAGGCCCTCGACGAGCTCGCGGCTCACGGAAAGCTCATCAAGCGCCCGCTGGTCGTGGGCCAGGGGCGCGGCGGGGCGGACGTCACGTTGGTGGGGTTCGACGAGGCGCGCTACGCCGAAAAGCTCGGGGGCTGAGCCCTCGACTTCAGCCTCGGGGGGCCGCCGAGCCGAGCTCTCTCGAGCTCGGCTCGCTGCGGAGGCGCGCCGGACCCTCCCGTCGAGCCGCCCCGTAGTCGGGCTCAGGGGTTCGCCGGGGCGGGGGGAGCCTGCGGCGCTGGTTGGCCCTGCGGCGCCGGTTGGCCCTGCGGCGCCGGTTGGCCCTGCGGCGCCGGTTGGCCCTGCGGCGCCGGTTGGCCCTG
>Ga0079224_100005765_pt1 | contig 16315 bp, 12 predicted proteins | sample Stecom2015_FD_80414 | JGI IMG/M metagenome (GOLD analysis project Ga0079224, IMG submission 80414) | Agricultural soil microbial communities from Utah to study Nitrogen management - Steer compost 2015 | ecosystem: Environmental > Terrestrial > Soil > Agricultural land | place: USA: Utah... | reverse complement strand
GCGAACGGCGGCTCCGCGGCACTGGCGACCGGCGGTGGGCTCGTGTTCACCGGCAACCTCGCCCGCTACTTCATGGCGTTCGACGACACCACTGGCGAGGTGCTGTGGGAGACCCGCTTGAGCAACCTGCCCAACGGGTTCCCCATCACCTACGAGGTCGACGGCACGCAGTACGTCGCAGTGCCGGTCGGCCGCGGCTCGGGTCCGAGCAACGCGTTCGCGGTGTTCACACCCGACATCGTGAACCCGCCCGGCGGGAACGCCCTCTTCGTGTTCAAGCTGCGTGATCAGGGAGCGACCGACTAGGCGTCGTGATGGCGCTAGAGACCCCCGGTTCTTGACCCAGCTCGTGAGGGGGAGCCGAACAGGCTCCCCCTCACGAGCAAGGGAGGTGTCAGGTGCGACCAGTCAGCGTCTTGCTCGCCACAGCTCTAGTGCTGGCTGCGGCTGGCCGATCGCTGGCGCAGCAGCCTGAGCTGCCGCCCGAGTGGTTCCCGAACCGTGCGCCGTCCAGGGACGCGCAGGCCGTCAGCTTCTGCGAGGACCCCCGCGACCCCGCCCACGAGGTCGACAGGGCGATCGCAGAGGCTGTCACCGCCACCCTACTGGTCGAGCCTCGCATCCACGTGGTCGAGCGCCAGGTGAGGATGGAGCAGGAGTTCGAGGGTCTCTACATCGACCTGATAGACCACTGCTCGGTGTACCTCGGGTTCAAGCTCTACGCCGACACCTACCCGGAGTGGCTGACGTTGACGAGGCCCTACTACGAGGGCCGCTTCGTGGTCGTCGCGTCCGACCCCAGCTGGAGCAGCTTGGAGGACGTCCCGCGTGACGTCCGGATCGGTGCCGTGCAAGGCACGATGGGCGACATCCGCTTCATCACCCTGAACAACAGCCGTCCCGCCGCCGACCGTTGGCCTCGCGCGCCAGTCGGTCGTGCGGAGGAGGCCTTCGACGCGCTGTTGAGCGGCGTGGTCGGGGCGCTGATCGTGTGGGAGCCGACGTGGTGGGCCATGAGCCGCGAGCGGCCCGAGCTCGCCGCCCTCACGGTCCTCGAGACTCCGGCGATAAGCGAACCGTGGATCGGGGTGGGAGGCATCACGCTGGCGGACCGCGAGTTCGTCAGGTCCCAGGTGGACGAGGCGATCGCCGCCCTGACGGAGGACGGCACGATCGCCGCGATCCTGGAGCAGTACGGGTTCCCGGGACGGCCGGTGCCCTAGGGCCGTGCCCGCGCGCGGCCGGCGGCGCCCCGGCAAGGCGATCACCAGGCTGCGGTAGCATCGACCTGCCGCCATGACTTTCCCTCTCCCTGACGTGACCCTCGCGCAGGTGCTCCAGCGCCTGGCCGCCGCCGCGATCGTCGCCGGCGTATACGGGTACGTGGTCGCGGCCGCCGCGGCGCTCTCGGGCGACCGCGGGCCGACGTTCGACGGCAGGCGCACGTTGAACCCGCTCGACCACGCGGACGTGCTCGGTGTGCTTGCGGCGGTCTTCTACCGGGTCACATGGGTGAGGCCTCTCGACGTGGACTTCTCCTCCCTCAAGCGCCCCAGGCTCGCCCCGATCGTCATCGTCCTCGCCAGCGTCGTCGCGATGGTCGCCCTGGCCGCGTTGGCAGTCTTCCTGAGGCAGGTCGTGGCCACGCGGCTGGTACTGACCGCGGCCTTGCAGGTGACGGCGGTGCTCACGGCGACCGCGGAGGTGGCGCTCGCCACGGCCGTGATCGGGCTACTGCCGGTGCCGCCCCTACTGGGCAGCGTCCTGTGGGGCGCCGTGGTCCCAGGGGCCGAGCGTCACCTCCGAGACCGCCGGGTCCTCATCGCCGGGTACGCGCTGGTGCTGGTGCTGCTCGTCTCGGGGCTGGCGCTGGCGGTGGCACGCTCGGTCTGGCGCGGCTTCTTCGGGCTCCTGGGCTTCTGAGCGTCTCCGGCTTGCGCGGTGGCCCGAGGTGATCAGGGGCGTCCGGGATGCCCTCGTGCGACCTGGTCCGCTACGGGACGCCAAGCCTGCGCGGTCGCGCGATCAGTTGACCCCACGTGAAGGCCAGCAAGGCCAGCGCGAACCCGACCACCGCCCAGGGTCGCCAGGCCTCGCGCATGACCAACCTGGCTCGGGGTGCGGGGGCCAGGGCGGGGTCGAAGCGCGGGTCGCCGCCGGTGAGCGTCGCGAGGCTGCTCAGGTACGTGTCCACGTTCGCGTCGGGGACCAGGCGCCGAGGGTACCTGATCGCCGCCGCGTCAGGTTCCGCGACAGCGAGGTCTTCCGTGACGACGGTCGGCAACAGCCAGCGGGTGAGCTGGACCCACATGCGCTCCACCTCGGGGTCGACGACCCACGCGCTCGACCAGGGGCCGATCCCGTCGGTCGCCATCGCGGCTACCCGGCCGACGCCGTACTGCCACGTGGCGAGGAGGGGGTCGAGCTCGCTGGTGGCTACGACGAGCCTCGCTCCCTCCTTGAGCTCGGCGTAGTTGCGACCGAGGAGCGGCGGTAGCTCCCCGCCGTCCCACGGCAGCCACTCGGGGCGAGACGCGACCACGGGGGCGACGGCCTCAGTGTCGGTGAGCTCCTCGCTGAGGAACAGGGTCTCCTGAGCCAGGATCGAGGGCAGTGCCCTGGCGTCTGCCGCCACGTGCGCCACGCCGCGTCCGGCTGCCGCGACGTCCGCGAGCATCCGCGCGTCTGCCCCCTGGCCGATGGCGACGGTGCTCACGGTGATCCCACGCGCGACGAAACGATCGACGAGCTCCCGGATCGGCCCCGGCCTCGAGAGACCGTCCGACATCACCACCGCGTGCCGCTGCAGCGTCGGCGCGACGTTGTCGAACTGCTCCAGCGCGAGCGCCAGGGCAGGGGAAAGGTCCGTGCCGCCACCGGGCCTGAGCTCGGCGAGCGCTTCCTCCACCGGGACTCCCTCGCCTATGAGGCCCAGCGGCCTCACCACCATCGCTTCCGAGTCGAACGCGACCACGCCTACCTCGCTGGCCTCGTCGAGGAGCCCCACGGCCTCCACGGTCGACCGCAGCGCGACGTCGAGTCTCGTGACGTCTCCGCTCTCCTGCTGCATGCTCCCCGAGCGGTCGATCACGAAGACCAGCGCCGCCTTCGGCTTGTCCTTGGGGACCTGCGTGGCTAGCGGCAGCGCCTCCTCGAGCTTGCTCCCCAGGTAGCCACCCGGTGCGAACGCGCTGGTCCCACCGAGGACCAATAGGCCCCCACCCTTCTCTCGGACCCAGCGCTGCACCTGCTCCTGCTGTGCCCACGAGAGGGTCGTCGCCGGCACGTCCGCCAGCACGAGGACGTCGACGTCCTCCAGGAAGCGGAGCATGGCGAGGTCGCGTTCCGTGGCCCGGGGGAGGTCGCCGGGCGCCAAGGTCCGCACGGCGAAGCCGTGCAGCGAGTAGAGGTCCCCGAGCGCCGAGGCCATCTCCAGCCTCGAGGCGACGACCGTGACGCTGGGGGCGGCATCGACCGAGAGGGTGGCCGCCATGACGTCGTCGCGCGACTCCGCGTCCCCCATCACCTCGACCGCGACCTCGACCACGTGCCGTCCTCGCGCGGGAGCGGTGAGCGGAACGTCGAAACGGTTGGGCCCGGGAACGAGCTCGAGGTCGTACGAAGCTGTCGGCTCGCCGTCGACCGCGACACGCAGCGTGGCGGCTGTGGGTGCGGCGCTCTCGACGCTCGCTACGGCGTAGAACGTCTCGCCCTCGCGTACGCGCGCCGGGACCTGGATGGCCGTGACGGCGGCCGCACCCGCCGTCGCCCGGTCGCCGCTGACGACGCTGAAGGCCGCGCCCGTGGCCGCGAGCGTGCCGCTCGCTAGCGGGGGACGCGTGAGGTCGGGGACGGCAGCCGAGTGGTAGAGGACCTGGGCGCCATGCCGCTCGGCGAGGTCGAGCGCCACCGCGAGGGCCGAGTCGAAGCCGGGGACGTTCACGGACCCTGCCGGGAGGCCGTCGGCCGGGTCGGCATGCGGGAGGTCACGAGCGACGACTACGGCGCGGATGTACGCCGGGAGGGGGAGACCGTCAGGCACGCTCGCGACGCCGTCGGCCAGACGAGCGGCCACGTCCTCGTCGACGATCGTCACGACGCCGCCCGCCTCTGACCGGGTCGGGATCGGCGGCTCGACCCAGGAGAGCAGGAGCGCCACGAGCAGCGCCGCTCTCATTCCCGTCGCCGGTACCTCAGTACGCAGCGGGGCGCTGGTGGTGAGCCACCAGAGGACGGCCTCGGCGACGGCGAGCGCCAAGGCGGCCGCGAGCAGCGCGTCACGCGAGCGCCACGGCGCCCTCGGCGACTGGTCGGCGCGCACCTGCTCCGCGCCGCTCGGCGAGTACAGGTCCAAGACCTCGTGACCTAGCCTGTCGACGGCGACCAACTGGCGCTCGGGGCCGTCGCCGACCACGTGGACGCCCCCTTCGTAGGGCACGAAGCTGGGCGCGAGCGGGGCCGGCGCGTGAGGCGCCCGTCCGACCGCCGGGGCCAGGTCGACTTCCCGGCCGCCGGGCGTCCGGACCCGCGAAGCCGCCCTGGTCTGTGGGGCGACGTAGCACCTGACACCGACCGTGCACTGGCGCCCGGGAGCCGTGAGCCACTCCGTGAGGTTGTCGACGAAGACGGCGAAGCCGAGGCGCTCGCTCCAGTCGGTGGACCGTGAGTCGAACGCCACGTACGCCTCTCGCCCGTCGGGGCCCGCCCTGACCTGCACCAAGGGGCCGTCGCTCGAGCGGAGCAGGACCAGGGCACCTTCCAGCACGGGTGGCCTGGCCGCGGCGTCTATCGAGAAGTCGCCCACGTTGACGCCCTCGAGCAGCGGGTCATCGGCCCAAGCCAGCGGGTCGACGCGACTGGCCGCGCCTGACGGCGGGGTCTCGAGCGGAAGCGCCCCGAACCAGGCCGTGGGCGTGGGTGGACGTTCGGCGCCGATACCGACTCCCTCGACGATCGTCAGGTCGAAGTCGGGGGTCACGGACCCGGTGTCGGCCAGGCGGGAGACCTCGATCCCGGGGTGCGACTCGAGCAAGGCGAGTAGCGGCGTCCGTCCCTCGGGACCCACGTAGGCGAGGCGGGCGGGAGCCGTCACCGCCCTGAGGGCGACGGCCCAGCGGTCGTCCGCCGGGTAGGCGTCGGTGGGCAGGCGTGCCTCCACCAAGGAGGGCGAGGCGGCGTCCAATGGGAGGGAGAACTCCGCACGGCCGCCCCGCACGGTCACGTTGGCCGTCTGCCACAGGAGCGGTGTCGCGGCGTCCCGGGGGGCGACCCAGATCTCCACGTCGACCTGCTCCTCAGGCACCGGGCCGTCCTGACCGAAGCTCAGCACTTCGCCGGTGACGAGGAAGCCCGCCTCACCGTCCGCGACGACCTCCAGCTGCGCGAGGCCACGGTTGGCGACCGCGCCGCCGACGACGTGCACCCTGCCACGCACCGCCTGCGTCGGCTCGGTGAGCAGCGGAGCGACGTTGGCGGCGCCCAAGTCGTCCGTTATGACCACGAGGTCAGCCTCGGCGCCGCCGGTCGCGAGCGCCAGCTCCAAGGTGGCGGTCCAGTCGGGCGCAGCCCCTGACAGCGGGAACGCGGAGCTCGCCAACGGCGAGTACGCGGTACCCGCCGCCCGTACCGCCACGACCATGGGCGCGTCCGAAGCGGCCACCACATGGAGGGACGCGTCCGGCGCCGCGCTTCCGTGCCAGTCCCTGACCATCTCGTTCAGCCGACCGAGGGCGGCGTGGAACCGCGAGGGGGCGACGTCGGTAGCGAGCATCGAAGCCGAGCTGTCGATGACGATGACCGTGGAGCCGGACCGCGAGGCGCCGATCCGGGGTTCCGCCAGCAGCAGGGCGACCACGACGAGGAGCGCCATCTGCAGGAGCCGCAAGGGATCGGGGGGGCGCCAGCGGCTCCGGCGCATGTCCTCGCCCTCCACCTTCCGCCACAGGAACGTGGAGGCGACGTTCACCCGCCGTCGGCGCGGCAGCGCCAGCAGGACGAGCAGCGCCAGGGGCGCCAGCAGCAACCACGTCGGTGCAGCGAACGTCATTCCAGCAGGCCGTCGACCCTGAACTGCTCTAGGAAGACCTCCGCCGGGGTCGCGTCGGTCTTGACCGCGTGATAGGCAGCCCCCAGGCTCGTGACCGTGCGGGCGGCCTCCCGGGCCCAGGTCTCGTGGGCAGATGCCAGCGCCGCCCGGGTCCTACGGTTCACCCGCCGCCAGACCGACCCGCCGGTCTCGGCATCCACGAGCTCCACGAGCCCGCCGACGGGAACCTCCGACCGCCCCTCCAGAGGGTCGACGACGTGCAGCACGTGCACGGCGTCGCCGATCGCGAGACATGCACGTACGAGGTCGGCGACGTTCTCGTACATCAGGTCGGTGACGACGAAGAGCACGTCGGGTGGTGGCTTGGGTCCGGCGTCCGCGGACCAAGCCGGCGGCCAGGCGTCGATGCCGTCGTCGGCGTCGACGTCGGCCAGCCGCTCCCTCAGTGCGGGCAGGTGCCCCCGTCCTTGCATGCGCCGCGACCACTCGACGGCCGCGCCGGCCAGGCCGAGCGTGAAGCCGTCGCCAGCTGCCAATGCGACGTAGCCGAGGCCGAAGGCGACCGTCTTCGCGAGGTCGATCTTCCGGGGTCTCCCGCCCGACATGGACCGCGTGACGTCGAGAAGCAGGGCGGTCTCCATCGCCTGTGTCACCGCGTACTCGCGCACGAAGAGACGGCCCTCGCGCACGTAGGCGTGGTGGTCCAACCGCCGCAGGTCGTCTCCCGGCTGGTACGGGCGCCTCTCCGCGAACTCGACGCCTTGGCCCTGAGCGCTGCTGCGGCGCTCGCCGTGCCTCCGCGGGCGGCGGCTGAGGGCGCCGGCGATGCGCAGTCGCCGCAGCTGCTCCTCGAGGCGGGGCGTGATGTCGATGCCAGCGCGACTCATCCCACGTGGCGCCACAGGCCGAGCAGCAGGTCGGTCGCGTCGGCGTCACGGGCATCCGCCCTGTACGTGAGCCGGATCCTGTGCCCGAGGGTCGGAACCAGCACGGCCTCCACGTCCTCGTACGAGGCGTGGAACCGGCCCGAGATGAACGCATGCGCCTGGGCGGCGCGTATCAGCATCTGGCCGCCGCGGGGGCTGATGCCCAGTTGCGAGGCCTCGCGCCACTCTGTCGGTGCCGTCACGGAGCCGGGCTGGGAGGCATGGAGTAGCCTGACCACCCTCTCGACGACCTGTGAGGGTACCGCGATGTTGGCCCTGAGCTCCTGCAGCTTCAGCACCTCGTCGGCGGCCAGGACCTGCTGCGGCTCCCCGACGTCGTCGACGCGGTGCACGTCCAGCACCTGCCGCAGCGTGTCGGGTCCCGGGTAGTCGAGGTTGACCTTGAAGAAGAAGCGGTCGAGCTGCGCCTCCGGCAGCAGGTACGTGCCGTCGAGCTCGATGGGGTTCTGGGTGGCGATGACGAGGAACGGCCGTGGGAGCGCGTGGGTCTCGCCGGCGACCGTAACCGTCCCCTCCTGCATCGCCTCGAGCAGAGCGGACTGGGTCTTCGGCGTCGCCCTGTTGATCTCGTCGGCCAGCACGAGCTGGGCGAAGATAGGCCCGGGCTGGAAGCCGATCGAGTTGCCGCCGCGACCGTCGGGCACGAGCGTGATGGCGCCCGTGATGTCGGACGGCATCAGGTCGGGCGTGAACTGGACGCGCGAGAACGTGAGCCCCGTTACCTTGCCCATGGTGTGGGCCAGGAGCGTCTTCCCGAGTCCGGGAGCGCCCTCGAGCAGAGTGTGGCCGCCGCAGAGCAGCGCGATGAAGAGGTCGCGGACGGTGGACCCGCCCCCGACGAACGCCTTGCCCACCTCTGCGTGGGCCGCGGCCAGCCTGGCGACCAGATGCTCGGCATCTGCCAGCTCGATGTCCGTCGTCCGGTCGTATCGTTCGGTCGCCACTTCTCTCATGCTCTCCCTATCGGTCGTCGGCGGTCCCGGGCCGCGGGTCGCGCCCGAAGAAGCGCAGCATGGCATCGGTCTTGCCCGGGTCGAGGTTCTCGACGTAACGGGGGCGCTCCGCCACGCCCTGCCACGCGGGAGTCGGCACGGGGCCGCTGTCGGCGGACGGTCCCATCGCGCCGTCCGGCACGGGCAGTGAGGGGTCGAAGGTGCGCGACGCCGCCGAGGCGTTTGGATCCACCGGCAGCGCGACCCCCACGAGATCGGGATCCCACGCGGAGGTGTCGCCCAACCCGCCCACCTCGTTGGGCCGACCGGCACCGGCCTCGAAGCTCTCGCCAGCACCGGCGCCGCCGGGGTCCCCGCCCGGCGGCAGCGTCACGCGCATGGCCGCGAAGCTCGACGCGCGCTGGCGATCGAGCACACGCGCGAGCTCTGGTGGGAAGTACTCGTCGCCACCGGCGGCCTCCCAGTCCTCGACACCGAGCATGGAGCTGCTCGAGGGTGACATGGTCCCCGCTCCGTCTCCCTCCTTGGCGGCCGTGCTAGGCACCATCGAGACGTCAGGCGAACCACGCTCCGCGGGATCGGAGGTCGACGGGGTGGTCCCAGTCGCGGGCGCGTCCCCGGGGGCGAGCCGTGCGTCCGGCGCGTCCGCTGCGGCGGCTCGGGGTGTGCTACCTCTCGCCAGTTCATCGAGCATCTCCGTGAGGGCCGCGAGCGACTCGAGCTCGGTCGCTCCGGAGGCGGCGGAGGGCGCTGTCTCGACCTCACCCAACAGCGACTCAAGGGCTACCTCTAGCTCCGAGACGCGCAGGTCCCGGGACCGCACGTCGGCGGCGAGGGTGCGCAGGGTCTGCCCCACGGCGCGCAGCAAGGGCTCGTCCCGGTTCTCGGCGTCGGCGAGGAAGGCTTCCGCCACCGCCTCGAGGCGCGACGCGACGACGACGGGAGCGAGCGGGACCGGTGCACGAGCTTGACTTGTCGCCAGCCAAACCGAGGCGACGAACGCTGCTCCGACGAGCGAGAGCCGGCCGGCTTGCCGGCGCACGCCGGTCCGCAGCCGTGACCGGTCCATGTCCCGTAGTCGGTCCAAGGTCTCGGAGGCCAGCCCAGTCAGTACGAAGCGGTGGGCCCAGTCGTTCCTCTCCCTGCCCTCCTGCTCCCACCAGGCCGCGAACTGGTTGGAACCGACCAGGGCGTCGAGACGGGCGACGACGCGGCCCCTGCGGCGCAGCAGTAGGCCCAGCCACACGGAGTCGAGGGCGACGAGGACGCACAGGACCGCTGCTGTGGCGGCCAGGAGCGTCCGCGAGACGTCGCCGGCGAGGGTCGCGACCGCCGGCCAGAGGACCCGGACGCAGGCGAAGAGCAGCGCCACGACCAGGCCGGCGAGCAGCGCCACGTACGCGGACTCCAGCAGGCGGCGCACGGCCTCCCAGGCCCCGACGCGGACGAGCTCGCGTTCGAGCGCGCCGTCGACGGCGGCTCGCGTGCGTGCCCAGCCGGTCGCCTGAGTGGTCATGTCCTCGGTGTTGGCGCTCCCGTCGCGGCGAGGACCGCGTAGACGGCGGTGAACGGGCGGTGAGCGAGCACGGTGCCTACGGGACCGCCTGCCCTACGAGCCCGTGCTCTTCGAGCAGCGCCGCGATCGTGCCGTCGGCCCCCAGGGAGGCGATGGCCTCGTCCAGTGTGTTCTGGAGGAACGTCTGGTTGGCCAGTACGGCGAAGCCGACGTTGGCCGGCGGCACCCTCACGGGGTCGGTGGCCACCCTGCGCAGGCTGGCCCCTTCCTCTCCGAGCGCATCGAGGGCTCTGACGAGCGACGGTTCCCAGATGAACGCGCCCTCGATGGTGCCGTCGAGCACGCGGCGCAGCATCAGCTCCTCGCTCGCGTACGGGAAGCGACGCCAACGATCGCTGGCCGGGACGGTCGCCGCGTACGTCAGGTAGGCCGACTCGGCCACGCTGACGACCGGCGTCCCGATCGGGCGGTCGCGCGGGACGTCGGCCAAGGACCGGTAGCCGTCGTTTGCCACCACGAACGTGTAGGGGATGCTCACGTAGGCGCGGGAGAAGGCCAACCAGCTGGGATAGGTGTCAGATACCAGGTTGAAACCGATATAGGCCTCGCACTGCTCGTTCAGGAGCTGGTAGACGGTCGTCATGAGGTCGATCTCGTCGTAGAGCGGGAAATCTCCCGATACCTCGATGAAGACGGGCTCGAGAAGCAGCGCGTCCGCCACGGCCTGCCCCACCGCCCGTTCGAACGCCTCGATCGGTCCGCCCGTGGTGATGCAGAACGTGATGTTCGACCCGTCCAGGCGGATCGAGTTGGGCTCCCGGAGCTCGACCGGTATGACGGGCTCCTGCGCCGATACGGCTTGGCCGCACAAGATAGCTGTGAGTAGGAGGCGAACGATCGACTTCATGCAAGGCTCCCTGGTCGCCGCTGACGGTGGCAGCGTGGTGGGGGACATGACCCCCACCACGCCGCTCGACCGTATGGTCAGCTCTTACGTTCTAGCCTGCCACCGTCGTCAGTTCGAGGGCAGCTCGAAGACGAAGAGCGAGTTCCCGCCGGCCGTGAAGGAGACGTTCGGCATCAGGTGCCTGGCGCCGTTCGTCTGGGCGTTGGGGCCGGTGGACACGGCGACGTACTGCTTCCCGTCGACCATGTAGGTGATCGGGTGGCCGGAGACGGTGGTGTTGAGCTTGGTGCTCCACAGCACGTCGCCGGTCTCCTGGTCGAGCGCCATGAACACGCGACCGCCGTCGCCGACGAACACGACGCCGCCGGCCGTGGACAGGGTCGAGGAGCTGAAGTTGGCTTCCTGCCTGAGGACCCACTTAAGCTCGCCGGTGGTGACGTCCACCGCCCAGACGCGCCCGACCGTGTCCTGGCCAGGCGAGTACTGGAGCGGGCCGCTGCGCTGCGAGCCGACGGACTCGCCCGGGTTGAACTCCTGCACGCGAGGCGTGAGCTCGACGCACGACTCCGAGACGGGGACGAAGAAGGTGTTCGTGGTGGGGCTGTAGGAGCCGGCCATCCACAGCTTGCCGAGGCTGCGACCGCCGCAGACGAACACGGTCTGATCGAGGCTGGTGGCGATCAGCTCTTCGTTGGGGATGACCTTGCCCTCGTCGGTGTAGCCGGCGATGACGTTCTGGTACGAGGTGTCGCGGGCCCAGAGGAGCTCGCCGGTCTCGCGGTCGAGGACGAACATCGTGCCGTACTTGCCCGGGACGGTGACCACGACGCGGCGCTCTTCACCGGGCGTGACGTTCGGGCTCATGTAGGACACCTCGTCGGCGTTCGGTGCGATCGCGGTCTCGACGAGTACGCGCTCGAACGGGCTGTCGAGGTCCCAGTCGTCGCGAGGCAGGTGCTGGTAGTACCAGACGATCTCGCCGGTGTCGGCGTCGATGGCGAGCGTCGAGTTCGTGTACAGGACGTCGCCGCCGACGGTGCCGCGGATGATCTCGGGGTACGGGATCGGCATGCCGACGCCCCAGAAGAGCATGTCGAGCTCGGGGTCGTACGCGCCGGTGATCCAGGGCGAGCCGCCCCAACGGTTCTCGACCGGCAGTCCGGCCCAGGACTCCTCGACGACGGGATCGTCGGGGTTGTGGAGGGTGTTGATACGCCACAGCTCTTCGCCGGACTGCGCGTCGTGCGCCGTGATGTAGCAGGCGCCGGCGGTGCCGGTGATGCTGCAGCCGGAGGTGCCGAGGAACACCTTGCCGTCGACGACGAGCGGGCCGGACGTGTAGGAGTAGCCCTTCTCCCACTCGAGGACCTGGACGTCGAATACTACCTGGCCGCTCGTGGCGTCGAGGGCGATCAGGCGGGAGTCCGCCGTGGCCAGGTAGACCTTGTCCTCGTACAGGGCGATGGTGTTCTTCTGCCTGCTCTGCTGGCGGTTGTGGTAGCCGCCGACGAACTCAGGCATCTCGTGGACGTACTCCCAGATCAGGTCGCCGGTACGCGCGTCGAGGGCCTGGACGATGCTCTCGTTCGTGCCGAGGAACATGATGCCGTCGTGGACGAGTGGCGCCATCTCGTTGAGGCCGCCTGCCGGGAGCGCCCAGGACCAGGCTAGCCGCAGGTCCGAGACGTTCTCGGTGTTGATCTGGTCGAGAGCGCTGTGTCCGTGGTTCGCGAGGTTACCGCGCCACAGCAGCCACTCTTCCGCAGGGGGGTTCTGGAGCATGTCCTCGGTGACGGGCGTGTACTGCGCCGGTTGGGCGAGCGCCATGGCGCCGGCCACTGTGAGCGCCGTGGTCATCACGGCTGCCCGGCCGAGCAACGACTTCCAGTTCATTCGCACTCCTCCGTGAGCTGAGTTGTTCGAAGCGATGGCGAGCTTGGGTTGGGTTGACGTCCCTCTAGCGGTACTCACTCACCTCCTCCGCAGAGATGGCGGGGTGGTCGTTACCCCAGCTGCGGCGAACGTACGTGGCGACGGCAGCGACCTGTTCGTCGCTGAGGAAAGGTCCGAAAGCGGGCATGTCGGAGCCGCCCTGCACGATCTGGCGCAGCACGTGGTTGGCATCGCCCACCGCGGTGTTGCCGGCGAGCTGCGGGCCGCCCATGCCGCCGCGGCCGGTGGTGCCGTGGCACGCCGCGCAGAACTGTCCGAAGACCTGCTGGCCGGCGCTGACGAGGCTGGCTACCTCTTCCTCGCTCAGCTCGGCGCCGCCGCCGCTGGCCGAAGGCGCCCCGACGGGCTCACCGGCGACGGACACGAGGTACCAGACGCCGCCGAGGCCCTGGCCCAGGCGCAGGTTGGGGTTGAAGTCACGCGCGTAGCGGTAAAGAGGCCAGCCGTTGTAGGTCACCTGCTCGGTACCGTCGTCCCGGGTAACGGAGCCGACCAACGTGGGGTCGACGTCGCCGGCTACCGTCGTCTCGCCTTCCACCAGGAGGGGCTGCCAGTTCGCCGTGCAGTCGCCGGTACAGGTGCTGGTGCCCTCGGAGTCGTCCAGCGTCACGTACAGCGCGCGGCCGTTCTCGTCCGTGAGGATCGTCGCACCGTTCGCGGCGTCCTCCACCGAGGACAGGCCCGCTCCCAGCGCCATCGATACGAGCGTGACGATAGAGAGAGCGACGACCCCGAGGCGAAGCGTGGCGAGTAACGCTAGGCCGGTGCGGGGGGCGCGGGGGCGTGGGGCTCTATCCTTCCTGCCGGTTGACATGCTCGATCTCCTTCGACGTCGACTCGTCCCGGGGCTCCGTCGCCAGGCACATGGAGGCTTCAAATGGCGGAGAGCCGAAGCGCCGGGAACCGATAAGCTCAGACGCCGCCACTCAGACAGCCCACGTTGCTTGGCGGGACGTTTGTCCCGGGAACCTGATGAGATTATATACGGTCTGTCTTCTAGGGGGCGAGTGGACGGGCTTTCGCTCCCGCGGGATTAAGGCTTCCGTTAAGACAGCCTTCGCGCTCCGTCGCCGGGCTTCGGTGCAGGAACGACCGCGGCGGGGTCGCTTCCCTCGCGGGGAAGGCAGGCCTCACAAGCCTCGAGCTCCTGCAGCTCGTACCTAGCCAGGAGCGCATCGAGGGTGCCGTCGCGCCGCATGTCGTCCATGACCCTCTCCACCGCGCGCAGCAGGGTGAGGTCACCCTTCCACAGGCCGAGGGCCAGCGGGCTCCTCTCGAGGCCCGGCAGCCAGGCAGCCTGATAGTCGCCGTCGTACGCGATCTGACGGGCCAGCAGCGACTCCGTCACGGCGGCGTCCACCTCGCCGGACGCGAGCAGGCGCTCGAGCTCGTCCACCGAGGAGGCGATGCGTACTTCGCTGCCCGCGGCTCGCAGAGCGCGGCTGAGCGCGATGCGGTCCAGCCCGCTGGTGCCGGCGTAGAACGCGACGCGTGCCCCAGTGAGGGCGCGCTCACCGTCTGCGAAGACCACCGCCCATCCGGTCTCCAAGTGGGGCTGGGTCGTCTGCAGGAACGACCGCGTGGTGACGGATGCCACCACGCCCCCGGCGATGACCTCGCACTGCGCCCGAGTTATGCGCCAGTTGCGCGGGTTGAAGTCCTTGCCGATGGCGGAGTTCGGGGCGAGCTGGACCCGCAGCCCCAGTCGCGAGCCGATCTCCCGGACGAGCTCGACGTCGATGCCGGGCTGCGCGGAGCCGGACCCGTAGACCAGTGGCGGGTAGGTGGTCGGCACGCATACGCGGAGCGAGCCGCGCTCCTCGATCAACCGTAGCGAGGTGTCGGGCGGGAGCTGGCTCGCGGCCAGCAGGAGGGCGGCCACGACGACGACGTTGCTGGCGATCGGCCCGACCGACCACCTTCGACCTGCCTGCGCCTCGCCCTCCCTTCTCACGGCTCAAGCCCGCCTGAAGTCCCTCAAGGCGAGAGCGAAGAACACGACAGCCGCCACGGCCAGGACCACGGGCCCGATACGGGGGTCGAACTGGTTGAAGCCGATGAAGATGCCGCGCAGCGAGTCCACCGCGTAGGTGATCGGGTTCCACTCGACGATCGTCACCAGCCACTCGGGATATACGACCCGCGTTTGGGCGCGCGTGAGCGCCGGGTTCAGAGGGAACACGGAGGCCGAGGTGAAGTAGAGGGGCAGGATCACCGCGTTCGAGAACACCCCGAACCCCTCGAACGACCTGAGGCGGTTCGCGATCACGACGCCGACGCAAGTGAGGCTGAAGGCGAGGAGGAACATCACGCCGAAGCCCTGGACGAGCTTGGTCGGCGTGATCGGCACGTTCGCGAACCTGGCCAAGGCCAGCACCAGGGCGCCATGGATCATCGCCACGGTCGTGCCACCGAGGACCTTGCCGAGGAGGACGAGCCATCGCGGCAGAGGCGATACCAGGACCTCCCTCAGGAAACCGAACTCACGGTCCCAGATCACGGAGACCGCCGACTGTACCGACGTGTACATGATGTTCAGAGCTATCACGGCGGGGAAGATGAACTGCAGGTACGTGTAGGGCACCACGAACCTGACCTCGCCGTAGATCTCGCCGCGGAAGTAGGGGTTGAGGCCGACGCCGAGGATGATCACCCAGAGCAGCGGCCGGCTGACACCGCCGATGAACTGCCCGCGGTCGCGCAACGCGCGCTTGATCTCGCGCAGCCAGATCGCGCCGAGCCCGCCCAGCCAGACCGCGACGGGTGGTCGGTCACCGCGGCGCACCGGCGTCGCCGCCACGGGAAGCGGCTCTGGCGCCTCCACAGGGGCTTCTCCCCGGCTACCGGCGGCCACGGGCGCCCCTCCTGCCGGTGGCCTCGGCCTCCGCTGCCGGGTCGCGTATCGCTCTGCCCGTCAGGCTCAAGAACACGCTCTCCAGCGTCGGGCTCTCCACCGTGATCGCTTCCAGCTCGTTGCCGAACGTCCTCAGGATCTCGGTGACCGACGCCGTCGTGTCGACAGGGACGACGATGGTCCCGTTCGCGGACGTGCCATCGGGGTAAGCCGCCAGTAGGCGCCCTGCCGCCACCTCGTCACGTGCCTTGACCCTGACGAGCGTCCGACCGTGAGAGGCCTTGAGCGCCTCCGGGGTGTCGATGGCGAGCACGCGGCCGTGGTCGATGATGCAGACCCGGTCGCAGTCGTCCACCTCCTCGATGTAATGGGTCGTGACCAGTACGGTCAGCTCGTGCCTGCGCTGTACCTCGGCGATGTAGTCCCACATGCGGGCGCGCGTCTGGGCGTCGAGCCCGACGGTCGGCTCGTCGAGCACCAGCACCTGGGCGTCGTGCACCAGGGCCCTGGCGATCTCGAGCCTCCGTTGCATACCCTTCGACAGCGTCGCTACGAGCTTGTCGCGCCACTCGGCTAGCTCGACGAGCTCGAGCAGCTCCGCGATCCGGCGCCTGCGCAGCTGACGGGGGACGCCGAACACGCGCCCGTGGAACTCGAGGTTCTCCCCGACGGTGAGCCTGGTATCGAGGCTCGGCTCCTGGAAGACCACGCCGAGCGCCTGCCGGGCACGCCGCGGCTGCCGGTGGACGTCCCATCCGGCGACGGTCACGGTCCCCGAGTCGGCGGGATGGATCGTGCACACGATATGTATGAGGGTCGTCTTCCCGGCCCCGTTGGGACCGAGGAGGGCGTAGCGCTCGCCGTGGCCGACCTCGAGGCTGACGCCGTCGAGCGCCAACGTGCGGCCGTAGCGCTTGCTGACGTCCCGCACCGTGATCATGTCCTTCGGCTCGTGCTCAGGCACCCTGCATCTCCTCGTGTACCACGGGCGTCCGGCCGTTCCCCCGCAGCGCCCTCACGGCCATGCGCGACACCTCCCACAGCTTCGGGTCGTCGCTGTCGCGTGGGCGCGGCAGCCAGCGGGCGACGGTGAGGTCCTCGACGATCCTTCCCGGCCCCCGGCTCATCACGACGATGCG
>Ga0079224_100005764_pt1 | contig 16320 bp, 15 predicted proteins | sample Stecom2015_FD_80414 | JGI IMG/M metagenome (GOLD analysis project Ga0079224, IMG submission 80414) | Agricultural soil microbial communities from Utah to study Nitrogen management - Steer compost 2015 | ecosystem: Environmental > Terrestrial > Soil > Agricultural land | place: USA: Utah... | reverse complement strand
TTCGAGAATGTGCATCAGACGCGAGGGCAGCGGCGTGTTCGCGGTCATCGCCGCCACGGCGACGGGGTCGGTGGGCGAGAGGATGGCGGCGAGGGCGAAGGCCACCGCCAGCGGTACGGCGGGGATGAGCCAGTGCATCACCTAGCCGAGCCGCAACACGGTCAGGACCACCAGTCCGGTGGCCAGCGCGAGGAGGGGCGGCCAGGTGCGGAAGAACGCGCCCGTGGGGATGCGCCAGCCGTCGAGGAACAGCAGCGGCGGGATGAACAGCAGCAGGAACACATGCGGATCGAGCGGCACGCCGAAGCCGTACCACGACAGTCCCGCACCCATCGCGATCTGGACCAGGGGCAGGGGGAGTTTCACCGGCAGCAGGCGCACGAGGTACGCGCTGGCGACCACGGCCAGCAAAAAGATGAGAACCATCGTGATGACGTGCATGGATGAGGCTCCGCTTGGTGTTTTTATGGACCGGGGGCGGAATTATCCACGCATCGGGGCCGCGTCCGCACGGGCTAGTTGCGAAGTAAGAGGGCTTAACGGCCGAACAGACGTTTGAAGAAACTGACGATCGCGTTGTCGGGTTCCGCGGGTGGTGGCGGTGGGGTGCGCTGGACGACGGTCCGCCTCGTGGCCGCCTCTGCTTCCGCCGCGGCGACACGCCGCCATTCCCATGGCGCGACCGGCGCTTCGCCGGCCCACAGGCCGTGTCCCGCGTGGCGGGCGATGTTCTGCGCGACGTGGAGCGTCTTGTCTTCCGCGTGCGTCTGGGCAACCCAGGCCATGCCGCGCCGCAACTGCTCTGCGGCCGCGGGGACGCCGTCGCACAGGACGCGGGCGTAGGTGCGGCCTTCCTCGTCGGTGCGCTCGTCCAGGAGCCTGGCGTTGCGGCGCAGACACATATCCGAAAGCGAACGCTGCGCGCGGGCGCCGAATTCCTGCTGCAACTCCGGCGCGTCGATCTCGTCCAGATCGACCTCACGTTGCTCGCCGTCGCAGAAGAGCGTCAGCGTATCCCCGTCCGGCACGCTGACCACGAGGCAGGCGTAGACGGGGCCGGCGAACAGCAGGGCGCAGACCCAGGGCGCCTGCAGCAGCCAGGTACGTGAACCGGAGATCATGCCCGCCAGGATGCAAATTGTTTGCCATAGGCTTCCACGACGATTCGTTATCGGGCACACGAGCGGACCATCGTGACGATCGTCGTGACAACCGCCAAGGCCACCACGATGGCGGCGCCCGAGGGCAGATCGAATAAAGCCGACGCGAGCAATCCACCCGCATAGCCGGCGATGCCCACACCGTAGCCGACCCAGGGCCGGCTGCGCGCGGCGAGCGCCGGCACGATGAGGCTCGCAAACACCAGATAAACGCCGACGATTTGCACGGAAGCCGTAATCGCGATCGCAAAGAGCAGATAGAAACCAAGCGGCGAGTGTCGCAGGCGCAAGCCGTACCAGGCGACCAGTACGCCAAAGCTGAGGAGTGCGAGCGGCAGCAGATCCGCGTAAGTCGTCCAGAGGATCTGGCCGACGAGTAATTCCTTCAGGTGTTCACCGCCGTGCGGATCTTTCGCGAGCAGAAGAATCGCTGTGCTCGCGGCGACGATGAAGGCGACGCCGATCACCGCCTCCTGTCGTTCCGGATCGCGCCGCTCGTGCCAGCGTAACAGCGCGCTGCCTGCCAACGCGGCCGAGACGGCAGCGGTCTGCATGGGCCAGCCGTGCTGCGCGGCGCCCAGCATGTGGGCGATGACGATGCCGAGTCCCGCGAACTGCGCGATGGCCAGATCGATGAAGATGATGCCGCGACGCAGTACTTCCGTGCCGAGCGGCACATGCGTCGCAAGCACCAGCAGGCCGGCGCAAAAGGCCGGCATGAGAATGCCGGCCTCGATGGCGTCAAAGCTCATTGCAGTGCCCCGAGCAGACGCGCGAGCGTGTCGTCGAACAAGGCGTAGAGATCGCTCGCCTCGTCCGTGCCGCCCACGGTATAGGGCAGCATCACGGCGCGCATGCCCGTGCGTTCGGCAATCCACTCGCTCGCACGCGGCGATTGATAGGCCGTGCGCAGCACCATGCGGGCGGGATTGTCCTGCAACCGTTGCAGCAGTTGCGCAAGCTGTGCGGCCGAGGGCTCGATGCCCGGCTTGGGTTCCAGGTGCGCAACGATCTCGATCCCCAGCCAGTGTGCGAGATACGCCCAGTTGCCGTGATGGGCGATGACTTTCACGCCTTTGAGGGGCGCCGCCATCGTCTCCCAACGCGTGATCGCCGCGTGCATGCGTGTTGTGAATGTCGCATGCCGCGCGTCGTAGTCCGCCGCGCCTGCCGGATCGAGCGCTTTCAGGCGCGGCGTCAGCGCATCGGCGATGACCAGCAGATTGCGCGGGTCCAGATGCACGTGCGGATTGCCCGCCGCATGCACGTCGCCCATCGAACGATCGACCTGCGCCGGCCGCTCGCGCAGCGCGACGTGGCGGCTCGCCTCGAAATAGCCCGGCTGGCCGGACTGGATGCGGGCGTTGCCCGCTTCACGCTGCAGCAGCGGCAGCCAGCCGATTTCCAGTTCCGCGCCGGTGCAGACGAGCAGATCCGCACGGCGCGCTTGGGCCAGCAGCGCCGGTCGCGCTTCGACGCGATGCGGATCCTGCCGCGCAGTGGTGGCGGAGCGGACCTTGGCGCGATCGCCGGCAAGTTCCTGCACCAGCGCCGCCCATTCCGGTTCGCAGGCAAGCACCTGCAGCCGGGCATGCGCCGGCGGCGCGGCGAATGCCGCGCACGCCAGGAGTAGAAGAATGAATTTACGCATGCCGTTCTCCTCAGAATTTATGCGCGGCGTGCGAGCCGAGGCTGTGGATGTATTGCAGCGTCAACTGGTTGTCGGTCACATCGTGCATCGACTTGTCGCGCGCGAACTGCAGGCGCAGGCGCGAGTATTCGCTGGGCGAGTAATCGACCATCAGGCTGTGGCGCTGCGGATTGAAATCCTCGTGTTCGAGCGGGTTGAGACCGAAGCGCACGCGGCCGGAATCGAGGCGGTCGTAGCGGTAGCCCACGCGCCAGCGCGGCATGAACTGATAGACCGTCTGCGCATACCAGCCCGACTGGCGCGAGCGGTACGCGCTCACGAGTCCGGTGCATGCCCCGCCTTCGGCGATGTTGTCTTCGCACGCCAGATCGCCGTCCTCGTTGCGGTGGAAATACTCGGCCTGGAACTTGAAGTTGCGTTGCGTGGGATCGCGATGCGGCGCCCACTTCCAGATGAAGTCGGCGATCCAGGTCTTCGAATCGCCGCTGAAGTCCACGTGCGATTCGACATCGTTGATGTCTTCCAGATGCGCGTGGCGATGCCTCGGCTTGGCCATCACATAGTTCAAACCGGCGCGCCAGCTGTGCGAGTCGCCCACATCGCCGCCGATTTTCGCGAATGCGGCCCAGGTGCCGAGACCGTTGCGGTCGCCGGCATCGTGAGAGCCGGGAAAGTTCTGCCCGCGTGCGCCTTCCACGCCGAACTCCAGATAGGTCTCGGTCGGCGCGACCCATTTGAGTTGCACGCCGTCCTGGATGAAGTGTTCGCCGAATAAGACCTGGTACATGAGGCTCTGATCGGCGAAGTCCCATTGATGCGGATGCTGTTCGTTGATGTAGCCGACGCCGGAAAGGAAGCGGCCGCCCTTGATGGCGAAGCCGTTACCGAGCGCAAGCGTCTGGAACCAGGCTTCCTCCACTTCGACTTCTTCGTCGACGAAGGCGAGCACCGCGAAACCGCGGAAGTAGGGATCGACGTTGGCGGAGAACACCAGTTCGGTGTGATCGACGTTGAGCCCGCGATCGCTGCCGTGCGAGTGGCCGCCGGCCATGAAGCCGCCGATGTGGCGCTCGTCGATGTCCTTGCGATGGCGATACTGGCCTTGCAGGACGAGCGAGATTTCGGGGTTGAAGTTTGTTTGCGGAGCGGGTGGCGCGGTCGTCGGCGATGCGGGCGGCGCGGCGGTTTCGGTCCGCGTGACGCGGGCTTCCATTTCCTTGAGGCGCGATTCGTACTGATCCTGCAGCGCCTTCAGCTTCTGTTCGAATTCCGCGCGCAGTTGTTCGACGTCCGATTGCGCGATGACCGGCGCGGACGTGAGGAGGCCTGCCGCCAGCATGGCGGCAAGCAGCGTGTGCTTGTGCATAGCAATCCTTTGCCTTGACGATGGATGAGCGCGGTCGCCGCATCAGCGATGCGGTAACGGCGAATATCGAAGTCAGGAAAGGACCGGCGGTGCGCGGACGTGATAGGCGGCGGCGGGCCGCTGTGCGATGAAACGCTCGACCGGCAGCGCGGGCGGCAGCGGCGCGGGCGAGAGCGCGGGCGGCGTGGGAAGCCTGCCGACCGCCGCCGTACCCAGTTGCGCATAGCCGACGCAGATTTCGCAGGCGACATGCGGCGCGTCGCCCCGTTCCTCGCCGATGTGCTCGAGTACGTGCGTGAGCGTGCCGACCTGCCCGAGGGCAAGCAGCATGGCGAGCAGCAGAAGTCGTGCGTAGCGGTTCACGTCGAACGAAGGTGAGTGGGCGTTGGTGCGACAGCGCATGGAATCTACCGTGCCTGCGTGCGGCTTGCAATCGCGCCGTACGTCTCTGGACCTGTAGCCCATGTTCCGCAGCCGCCCTGTCGAAGGGTGAACGGCTCTCCAGAGAAGGTCATTGCAACGTTCATCCTTCGACTGGCGCTACGCACCGCTCAGGACGAATGGAAGGACTGTCCGCGCCGTTTGTATCCGCAAATGAGCGGATGTTGCGCGGTCATCGCATTGGATACGCTCGGTCGGTTGCGATTGAGAGCCAGACCAAGAAAAATGAACGCCCGCATTTTCCGCCGTGACGCCCTTGCACTTCGATTGATTGCCATCGCCGTCTCGGCGGCATGGGCCGGCGGCGCGCACGCCGGCGGCTCGAGCTCGATGTTCGGGCTCGGCACGCTGGGCGGGCCGGAAAGCTTTCCCGGAGGTCTGTCCCTCAATGGCACCGTGGTGGTCGGCGGCAGCCAGATCGCCGGGGGAGACTTCCGCGCCTTTCGTTGGAGTGGTGGCGTGATGACGGACCTTGGCACGCTGCCCGGAGGCACGCACGCCTTCGCTGACGCGATTTCCGCGGATGGTCGGGTGGTGGTCGGCGGCAGCAAAGACGCCGCCGGTGTGGAGCGTGCCGTTCGCTGGAGCGGCGGCGGCGTAACCGACCTGGGTACGCTGGGTGGCGCGGGAGGCTGGGCCTTCGGCGTTTCCGCGAATGGCACTGTGGTGGTCGGCATCGCGGAAACCGCCGATGGTTTGGAACATGCCTTCCGCTGGAGCGGCGGCACCATGCACGATCTGGGTACCCTGGGCGGTCCGGAGAGTGTTGCCTTTGATGTATCGAAAGACGGTACCGTAATCGTCGGCCAGAGCCGAACCACCGGCGGGCACAGACATGCGTTCCGCTGGAGCGGTGGTGCCATGAGTGATTTGGGTACCCTGGGCGGGACGTCCAGCTCTGCGTGGGCCGTGTCGCTCAATGGCGCAGTGGTGGTAGGGAGCAGCGACACCGGTGGTGGAGAGCATCATGCGTTTCGCTGGCACGGCGGCGTGATGACCGATCTGGGCACGCTGGGGGGAAATTACAGCACTGCCAACGGCGTTTCCGCCAACGGCGAGGTGGTGGTTGGGAGGAGTACAGTTGCAGGCGGCGGCGGGCGCGCCTTCCGCTGGACTACGGGTACCGGTATGCAGGCAGTGAGCGACTGGCTGGCCGATGCCGGCGTAACGGTGCCGACGGGCTGGACGCTGGAGTCCGGTGAAGCAACGAATGTCGACGGCTTGGTGGTCGTAGGGTACGGCGAAAATCCCGCCGGCGATTACGAGGCGTGGCTCGCGCGCGTTGCGCCGACGGGCAGCGGTTTCATCAATCCGGCCGCCTTCGATGCGACGGTGATCGAAGCCGGCGCGCGCGCGGCACAGGCGGGTGCGAGCCTGCCCAATCTCGCCTTGTTCGGTGCACACCATCGTTCGCTGCTGGACGCCGGGCTCGCGCGCACGCAGGACGGCCTGTGCGCCTGGGCCACGGCCGATGCGGCGGGCTACGACGACAGCGATACGCGCGCCGAACTTGCCGAGGTAGGGCTGTGCAAGGACGTCGGCAGCGCGCGCTTCGGTGTCGGCGTCGGCCGTGCGTGGGCGCGGCAGGACTGGCAACTCGGCGGCGACGCCCGCTACGACGGTCAGTACGTGATCGCGGAACTGGCCAACGCCTTCGCCGGCGGGCTGGAAGCGAGCGTGACCGGCTATTACGGCCGCTTCGATGCCGACCTGCGGCGCCACTATCACAACGGCGCGATCATCGACCGCTCGGTGGGTCGGCCCGACGCGCGCAGCAGTGCGTTGCGCGTGCGGCTCGACTGGAAGGATTTCGCGCGCACGGGCGGCTTGGTCTTCTCGCCCTATGCCGCCTATACCCATACCTGGACCACAGTCGATGGCTATACGGAAACCGGCGGCGGCTTTCCGGTGGCCTACGGCACATCGAAATGGCGGAGCGGCGATTTGCGCGCGGGCCTTGCGGCGGCCACCGCGTTATCGGAGCGGACTGCGTTGCGCATTGCGGGCGAGGCCGCGCATCGTACGGACGATTCGACCGACGGTGTGAAAGGGCAGGTGATCGGCCTTTGGGATTTCAGCCTGCCCGGCGAGAAGGTCAAGCAGAACTGGATGCGCGTGACGGTCGACGTGGATCATCGCTTCTCGGCGCGCAGTGTGCTCACCGTCGGCGCATCGGCCGCCACCGACGGCGGTGACCCGAACTGGGGATTGACGCTGGGTTATCGGGCGAGCTTCTGAACGGGTGCGAAAGAAGGCTCGATGAGGTGGACCGCAAAGCCGTTCGTGGTGAGCGCGAGTACAACGAGTAGTCGAACCATGAGCGGCGCTCTAGGTCATTGCGCAACGTTCACCCTTCGACTGATGCGCTGTCGCGCATCGCTCAGGGCGAACGGGAGGGTTACCGCAAAGCCGTTCGTGATGAGCGCCGGTGCAACGCGCAGTTGGTCCAGAAGCGGTGCTCTGGAGTAGATCATTGCGCAACGTTCGCTCTTCGACTGATGCGCTGTCGCGCATCGCTCAGGACGAACGGAGCGGTATCGTAAAGCCGTTCGTGGTGAGCGGGCGCGCAAGCGCCCGGTCGAACCATGAACGGAAGCGTCACCGCGCAGCTTAGATGAGTTCCTTGCGCAACGCGGCGGCGCTCTTCGGCGACAGCAGACCCGGCGGGACGTCGAGCACGGTCTTGGCGCCGATATCCCCTTGCGCATGCAGACGGTGTGCGGCGCGGGCGTAGGCCACGAGCACACTGGCGGTGAATTCCGGGTTGCTGCCGAGTTCGATGGAAAACTCCACCGTCTGTCGCGTCCCCGTGCCGGTGTGGCCGCTGCGGATGACGAAGCCGCCGTGCGGCATCGCCGCGTGGTCGCGCTGCAGTTCCTCCGCGCTGATGAAGGTGACCGTGGTGTCGTAATCGGCGAAGTAGTCGGGCATGGTGACGATGGCTTGTCGCACCTGTTCCGGATCGGCGCCGTCCTCCAGCACCACGTAGCAGTCGCGCTTGTGCTTCTCGCGCGTCGTGAGCTCGGGCAGTTCGCCGCTGCGCACCCGTTCGATCGCTTCGGGCACCGGAATCGTGTACTGCACGCCGCCCTTCACGCCGGGCACCTTGCGCACGGCGTCGGAATGCCCCTGGCTCAACCCCTTGCCCCAGAAGGTGTAGGTCTTGCCTTGCGGCAGCACGACTTCGCCCATCAGCCGGTTGAGGGAGAACAGACCCGGATCCCAGCCCGTGGAAATGACCGCGGTGTGGCCGTGCTGGCGTGCGACGCGGTCCATGGTCTCGAAATACTCCGGCACGCGCGCATGCGTGTCGAAGCTGTCCACCGTGTTGAACAGCGCGGCGAGCGCCGGACCCTGTTCCGGCAGATCCTGCTTCGAGCCGCCGCACAGGATCATCACATCGATCGCGTCGCGGAACTTCGCGATGTCGGCCATGGAATGCACGGGCGTTGCGGCATCCAGCAGTTCGACGCCGGCGGGGTCGCGTCGGCTGAAAACGCCGACCAGTTTCATGTCCTCGTTCTGTTTGACGGCGGCTTCCACGCCGCGTCCGAGATTGCCGTAACCGGCGATACCGATTCTGATAGTCAAAGCCTGTCCTTCGTTATGGATGGCGCGTCGAGCAAGTGCATGCGACGGCAAAGACTCGAATTATAGGATCGCCGTGCCGCGCGGGCGCGGCACGCACGAGGACGTGTCGGCTCAGTCGCTTGCCCGATCCAGTTTGGTCAGCGCCTCGGACGGCAGGCGCAGATCGGCCGCGCCCAGGATGTCGTCGAGCTGCTCCAGTTTCGTCGCACTGGCGATGGGCGCCGTGATGGCCGGCTGCGCCATCAGCCAGGCGAGCGCGATCTGCGCGGGCGTCGCGGACAGCGAATCCGAGAGTTCGCGCAGCGCCGCGAGAATGCGCAGGCCGCGCTCGTCGAAATACTTGCGCAGGAACTCCGCGCGGCTGCTGCCGGCCAGATCGTTCTCGTTGCGGTACTTGCCGGTCAGGAAACCGCTCGCCAAAGAGAAATAGCAGATCACGCCCAATTCGTTTTCGACGGCGAGCGGCGCCAGTTCCTGCTCGAAGGCGTGGCGGTCGTAAAGGTTGTATTCCGGTTGCAGCACTTCATAACGCGCGAGCTGCTTGTGCGCGCTGACGTCCAGCGCCTCGCGCACGCGGGCGGCGCCGTAATTCGAGGCGCCGACGGCGCGCACCTTGCCCGACCGGATGAGCCGGTCGAAGGCCGCCAGCGTCTCCTCGAGCGGCACGGCATCGTCGTCTGTATGCGCGAAATAGACGTCGATGCGATCGGTCTGCAGGCGCCGCAGCGAATCCTCCGCCGCGGCGACGATGTTGTGCGCGCGCAAACCCTGGCGGCGTTCCAGCAGGCCGACTTTGGTGATGAGTACCACATCGTCGCGACGGCCGTGCCGTTTCAGCCAGTTGCCGATGATGGTTTCGGACTCGCCGCCGGTGTTGCCCGGCGCCCAGGACGAGTACATGTCCGCTGTATCGATGGCATTGAAGCCGCGCTCGACGAAGCGGTCGAGCAGGGCGAAGGACGTCGCTTCGTCCGCCGTCCAGCCGAAGACGTTGCCGCCGAACACCAGCGGCGCGATGGCGATGTCCGTGCGACCCAGTTTGCGTTGTTGCATGTTCCACTCTCCGCTGTTCAAAGCGTGGCGACCAAACCGTAGTCGAGGCGATCGAAATACGCCGCGATGAAGATCGGCAGGCCGGACGCCAGCGTCGCGCACAAGGGCATCTGCCAGGGGCGCGGTCCCTCCGCTGGACCATGGTGAGGTGCCGCAGCTCGGTTCGTAGCAGTTCGCGCCGCCCAGCTTGCCATGGCCGCCTCCGCGCGCCGCGTCTTGCGCGACACGCAGAGGATACCAGCGCCGGCACGCGCACCGTCTCAGGCGGCCTGACGCAACGCGGTCTCGGGTTGCCGGCTGCGCAGCAGGAAGCGCTGATTCACCGGGCTGTGCGGCTTGAGCGCCAGCCGTTCGTACGCCAGCGCCTCGGCATAGCGGCGCATGCCGCCGCGCAGTGCAGCGTTCATCATGGTGACGTCGATGATGTCGCGCTGGGCATGGCTGCCGCCGAATACGCTCGCCGCATAACGTGCGCGGTGCAGCCGCTCGACCGCCTTGCGGTGATCGTTCCGCCAGTAGGCGAGAAAACCTTCCATTACCGGCAGCGCGGCCTTGCGCACCCACTCCGCGGTTTCACCCGCACCGGCCGCCGTTTGGCGCATGATCTGTACCAGCCGCTCGGTCTCGCCGTTCCAGCCCGCCTGCAGGTAGGACATCAAGGCATGCCAGTCGTTGAAGGGATAGGTGCGGCCGTCGGCGTGTTGCGTCCAGGTCTGCGCCACTTCGACGGCACGGTCGCCCACGTCCGCGCCCGCAAGCTGCAGGCGCCACAGCATGGCCGAGGCGTCGACCAGATCGAGCGCGGTCGCGCTGCGGTCCTTGCGGATGCGCGCGTCGTAGAGCGCGAGCGCGTCCTGTGTCTGCTCCACGCCCATGTGGAACACGGCCAGATGCCACCAGTTGTGGACCTTGAAGAAGTTGTCCTCGCCGTCCCAGCCGTTGCAGGTGGCGCGCAACCAGCCGATGCCCTCCGCGGCGCGGCCCTGCATTTCCATCACGTGCGCGACGGCGTGCGCGGCCCAGCCGTCGAGCGGCTCCAGTTCCACGGCGCGGCGCCCGGCTTCTTCCGCCGGGCCGTAGTCGCCGCATTCCTCCAGTCCGAAGGCATGCAGCCCGAGCAGGACGGAATAGCCGGGGAGATCGGCGGGCCACTGCGGCAGCACGCGCGCGATGCGGTCGCGCAGATTGCGCGGGCAGCCGCGCAGGAAGTCCATGATGTGCCCCGATTGCAGCGCGAGCAGGTCGGTCGGCCAGCGCACGTTGTGCGCGTCCAATAACGTGGCCGCGGCATGCCAGCCGTCGGTGTAGAGCGCGTCGAGCGCGCGCACGTGCGAGGCGGTGCGCTCGTCGAGCCGCAGCGGCTTCAATCCGTCGACCATTTCGCGTGCGGCACGCATCGCCGCCGGCTCCGTCGACAGTACGTACAGATGCGCCTTGCACACCCGCGCCATGTGGAACTCGGGGGCGAGTTCGAGAGCGGCGTCCAGCGCCGCGATGGGATCGCCGCGATAGAGATTGAAGGCGCGCAGCGCCTCGCAGTACAGCGCCGCGGCTTCCGCTGTGGCGCCCGGCAGGGCAAGACCTTGTTGATCCTTCTGCATGATGCACTCCTTTTCGACCTCGGGCTGATGGACAAACGGGGGCCGCCTCGCGCATATTTTTGTGCTTCGGCGGGCGGCTTCATCGGGAGTGGAGCGTAGGGCCGTGCCGTCTCCCGCACCATGCGCGAGACGCCGGATTTCTTGCCCGATGCGCCGCGGATGCAAAGAGGCCTTGGATGGAGCGGATCTACGAAGCGTTGCGGGGCATGCGCCTGTCCGGCGCGGTCTTCCTGGAAGCGGATCTGACCGCGCCGTGGAGTTTCAATTCGCGGGTGGACCCGGAAGACTGCGGTCCCTATATGCGGCCGCCGCGGCATCTCATCGCCTACCACTACATCACCGAGGGGCAGTGCATGATTCGGCTCGAGGGGCGTGCGCCGATCGCGCTCTCGCGCGGCGAGATCGTCGTGCTGCCGCGCAACGATGCGCATGTGCTGGCCAGCGGCGAAGGGATTCCGCCGGTGAACGCCGGACCGCTCATCCAACCGGGGCGGGACGGAGAGCCCGCATCCATCCGTTATGGCGGCGGTGGCGTGCGGACGCGGATGTACTGCGGCTTTCTCGGCACCGACGCGCCCTACAGCGGCGCGCTGGCGATGCTCCCGCCGGTGATGAACGTCGATGCGAGCGCCTCGTCCGGCGGCTGGGTGGAGAGCTCCTTCCGCTATGCCGCGAGGGAGTCGGCACGGGCGACCGAAGACGCACCGCAAATGGTGGCGCGCGTTGCCGAGCTGCTGTTCTACGACGCGGTGCGGCAGTACATCGCCGCGCATCCGCGCGAACAGCGCGCGTGGGCGAGTCTCGGCGATCCTTATGTCGGCCGCGCGTTTGCGCTGCTGCACGAAAAACCCGCGCAGCGCTGGACGACGGACGCACTCGCCTCGGCCATCGGCCTGTCGCGCTCGGCCTTCGCCGAACGCTTCACGCGTGCGGTGGGCGAGCCGCCGATGCGCTATCTCTCCCGCTGCAAGCTGGAGCAGGCCGCGACGCTGCTGAAGGAATCGAGCCTGCCGGTGAGCCGCATCGCCTTCGACATCGGCTACGAATCCGAAGCGGCATTCAACCGCGCCTTCCGCCGCGCATACGGGGCGCCGCCGGCCACGTGGCGTCGCGACGGTGCGAACGCGTCGCCGCAGTGAGCGGCTTCAGCGCCGCGCTTATTCGTCCTCGCGGAAGGCGCACACGGTGAACACGGCATAGCCCGCGTCGCGGAGCCGCTGCGAACCGCCCAGATCGGGCAGGTCGATGACCGCCGCCGTCTCCACCACGGTGCCGCCGGTGCGCTGGATGAGATTCGCCGCCGCCAGCATGGTGCCGCCCGTGGCGATCAGATCGTCGACGAGCAGGATGCGATCGCCCGCACGAAAGGCGTCCGCGTGCAGTTCGACGGAGGCCTCGCCGTATTCGAGCGTGTAGGTCTCGCTCAGGGTCTTGAACGGCAGCTTGCCCTGCTTGCGCACCGGGACGAAGCTGCAATTGAGTTCGTAGGCGATCGGCGCGCCGATGATGAAGCCGCGCGCATCGACGGCGGCGACGGCATCGAGCTGCGCGTCGTGATAGCGGTGCACGAAGCTGTCGATCAGCTTGCGGAAGGCCGATTTGTTCTGCAGCAGGGGCGTGATGTCGCGGAAGTTCACGCCCGGCTGGGGCCAGTCGCGCACGGTGCGGATGACGGTCTTGATGTAGTCGCCGTAGATGCTCATAGGCGCGTGTCTTCAGTCGCCATCGTCGCGGTCCTCGCGGTTGGCGCGGCGGATGGACAGCAGCAACCCGACGCCGCCGACGAAGGTGACGAGGAATCCGACCAGCCCGAACAGGGGAAGACCGAATAGGCTCGGGCCGCCGGGTACGGTCATGACGATGGACGAACCGATGATCAGTGCGGCAATGACGATGCCGATGGTCAGGCGGTTGGCCGCGCGGTCGAGCTGGTTGCCCACGCGACGCAGGCTTTGGACGTCCACGTGCACTTCCACTCTGCCGCGGCGTGCCAGACGCAGCAGGCGCCCCAGATCGCGCGGCAGATGGGTGGCCAGTTCGAACAACTCGCCCGTGGTATCCAGGCCGCGCCGCAGCATGCGCAGCGGCGCGTAGCGTTCGCGCATCAGGCGTTCCAGGATGGGTGTCGCCTGCCCGGCGATATCGAATTCGGGATCGAGATCGCGCCCCATCGCCTCCAGCGAAACGAAAGCCTTGACCAGCAGCGCCAGATCGGACGGCATGCTCAGGCGATGCTGGCGCAGGATCTTGACCGCGTCGTTGAGCATTTCACCGACGCGCAATTCCTTCAGCGGCACGCCGCGATACTGCTCCACGAAGCTTTCGATCTCGCCGGAGAGTTCCTCGTCGTTGCGGGTGCCGTCGTCGGCCCAGTCGAGCAGCACTTCGGTCACGTGGGCCGGCCGCTGCTTCACCAGGCCGAGCAGCAGGCGCACCAGTTCGCCGCGGCGCTGTTCGTTGACCCGGCCCACCATGCCGAAGTCGATGAAGGCGATCCGGCTGTCCGGCAGATAGAACACGTTGCCCGGGTGCGGATCGGCGTGGAAGAAGCCGTCTTCCAGAATCATTTTCAGCACCGCCCGGCCGCCGCGTCGCGCGAGCAGCTTGCGGTCCAGTCCCGCCGCATCCACCGCCGCCAGCCGGCCGCCCGGAATGCCGTCGATGTACTGCTGCACGCACAGGCGCTCGCTGGTCCACTCCCAGTAGATGCGCGGGATGACGATGGGCGAGCCGGCCTCGATGTCCTCGTCGGTGTAGTCGGCGAAGTTCGCCGCGGCGCGCTCCGTGTTGCGCGCCTCGACGGCCAGATCGAGTTCGTTGCGCAGCGACCGGCCGAACTGGCGCACGATCGCCTGCGGCTTGAAGGCGCGCAGTTCGGCGCTCTCTCGCTCGGCCACTTGCGCCAGGCGCATCATCCAGCGCAGATCCGCCTCGACGATGGGACGAATGCCCGGCCGCCGCACCTTGAGCACGACCTCGTCGCCGCCGTGCGTGCGGGCGCGATAGACCTGCGCGATGGAAGCGGCCGCCAGCGGCTCGGGATCGAAGCGGGCGTAGATCTCTTCGGGCGGCGCGCCCAGGTCCTCGATCAGTTGCGCCCGCACTTCCTCATAGGGATTCGGCGGCGCGTTGTCGTGCAGCTTGCTGAATTCGGCGATCCACTCCGGCTCGAACAGGTCGATCCGGGTGGCGAGCACCTGACCGAGTTTGACGAAGGTCGGCCCCAGTTCCTCCAGCACGCGCCGCACGCGCTCGGGCGGCGGCATGTGCGCATAGGCCTTTGCATCGCGCCAGTGCAACGCCTGTCCGGCGCGCTCCAGGGCGTTCGCCAACCCGATGCGGCGCACCACGTCGCCGAAACCGTAGCGGATCAGCGTGGAGACGATGTCATGCAGACGGCCGAGGTCCTGCATCGAAAGGGCTTGCCACATGGCGCTTTCGGCGGGGAAGAGATGCCGCATCATACCGAAGGCGGTGCCTCTCGCGCTGCGGTGCGCGATGGCAGGGAGCAGACCGCCGTCCGGTCCGCACGTATGATCGCCGTACCGATCGCCGTTTGGCAGGGGCAGCCGAGGCATGAAGAAGAACGAAGAGCAAAGCGCACTCAAGTGTTCCATCGCGGTCACGGCAGCCATCGGGCTGCTGGGCATCGTCACGGGCTTGATCGCCGGCTCGCAGGCGCTGGTGTTCGACGGCATGTACAGCGTCGTCGATGTGATGCTGACCTTCGCCTCGCTGGCCGTCTCGAAGCTTCTCACCCAGGAAGGCAGCGAACGCTTCCAGTTCGGCTATTGGCATCTGGAACCGCTGCTCATCGCACTGGGCAGTTCCATTCTGGTGATCGCCTGCCTCTACGCTGCGGTCAATGCGGTTCAGGACCTGCTGGGCGGCGGGCGTGTCGTCTCCTACGGCATCGGCGCCGCGTGGGCGGGTGTTCTCTGCATCACGTGTTTCGTCATGACCGTGTACATGGGCCGTATCGCACGCCGGCTGAAATCGGGACTGCTCATCCTCGATTCGCGCAGTTGGCTGGTCGGTGCATTCCTCAGTCTCGCGCTGCTGCTTTCCTTCGTACTGGCCATCGCGCTTGCGGGAACCGCATGGGAAGGATGGACGCCCTACGTCGATGCCGTCGCGCTGCTCTGCATGGCGCTCGCCATATTGCCCGTACCGGTGAAGACGCTGCTGCGCGCGCTGCGCGAAGTGCTGCTCGTGGCGCCCGACGATCTGGACCAGCGGGTGCGCGCGCTCATGGATGAACTGGTGCAGGAACGCGGCTTTATCGACTATTCCAGTTACGTCGCGAAAATCGGCCGTACGCGGATGGTCGAAATCCACGTGCTCGTCGGGCCCGGCGTTTCGATCGATACCGCAACGGCCGACGCGCTTCGCCGCGAAATCTCGGGGCGTCTGAATGCGATCTGGCCTCAGTTCTGGCTCACCATCGATTTCACGGCCGATCGGGCGTGGTTGTGACGGCGAGCGAATCGTACCGAATACCGGGCAGCGCGCAAGCCCGCGGCTAGGTCATTTTCTCGTTCGGGTCCAATGGATCCCGCGCTTCCGCAACTCGGTTCGCAATTCCAGCATGCCGGTCACGAATGCGGCCCGGAACGATGATTCATGCCCGTGTCCTCTGCGACCCGTCTCCGGATGACGGAATTGAGCGTGCTTCCGCAGGGCGTACATCTGCCGCAGGAGCATGTCGGTCGGGCGTTCGGCAATCTTCATCGCCGCTCATCCTCCAGGGATCGTCGCAATTTTCTACTTAGTGTATTGAGCGCTTTTGAGCGCGTCGATGTAATCCGCAAGACGCGCATGACTCAATTCACCCAGATGCATGTCCGCAAGCCGGCCGTCGGCGTCGAAGAACAAGGTCGTGGGCATGCCGCGCGCGGCGAAGTGCTGCGACAACTGTGTGCGCTGGTCGAGGACGACATTGCGGAGATCGAGCGACTGCGCGGCGAGATAACGCGTGATGACACCCGCGTCCTCGCCCTGGTTCGCGAATACGAAATGAACGTCGGCGTGCTTTGCCTGAGCGGCCTCGAGGACGGGCATCTCGCGTCGACAGGGCGGGCACCAGGTCGCCCACAGATTCACGACCGTGGGCTGCCCCTTGTATTGCGTCATCTCCACCTGCGTATTGCTCAACGTGTTGAGCGCGATCGGCGGCAGGAAGCGTTCGGTGGCCTGCCGCAAATTGTCGATCGTCCAGGTGGACAGGATCCAGACGGCGAGCCCCGCGAACAACGGCACCAGCAGATGTCGCGGGCGATACTTGTGCCGTTCTGCGAGAGCATGCGCCATCAGCAGTGCCGGCAGGATGCCGAGCCAGACGAGGTAACCGTCCTGCCAGAAATAGAGCGCCTCGAGCGGCGCGGCGCTGAAGTGCGGCAGGCGGGTCAGGACGTAGCCGAGGCGGGCGACGACGAGACTGACGAGCAGCGTGATCCA
>Ga0079224_100005762_pt1 | contig 16325 bp, 15 predicted proteins | sample Stecom2015_FD_80414 | JGI IMG/M metagenome (GOLD analysis project Ga0079224, IMG submission 80414) | Agricultural soil microbial communities from Utah to study Nitrogen management - Steer compost 2015 | ecosystem: Environmental > Terrestrial > Soil > Agricultural land | place: USA: Utah... | reverse complement strand
TAGCGTTTACGGAAGAAGAGCTGAGTGCCATCGACCGCTATGCACAAGACGGCGACATCAATATTTGGGCAAAATCAGCAGAATTGGAGTAAGATATGGGTTGAGTGGTTAAGTAGTCATAACGGTAAATAGTACTGGTAGTCAACCACCGAACTATTCAACTACTCAACCATTCAACCACTCAACTCTAACTAATTCGGATGCTTCACCAAATCGGGAGTGAATTTCCATATATCATCAAATGGTGTACTTCCGCTTCTTCCACCGACAACATACCCCACACCACCCGATGAAAATCCGACTGCCTGCTGCCGGGAAGACGCACCATCTATGGTGAAATCGTCATGTTCAATCCAGTAATCAACCGACGGATCATATCGCCAGGTTGAACTTAGTATAGAGCTATTAGTTCCTCCCGTTATAAATCCGTAGCTACCGATGACAAAAACCGCCGGAAAGTTTCGCCGCAAATCATATGTATAGTCGTCCGTTCTGCCGCTGAGCGGTTCTTTTGCTATCCAGTTTTGTCCATCAAAGGCATAAAAGCTGGAAACATACGCTTTATTATTGGTCCCACCTCCGAGGTAGGCGACATTATTGATCACAAAGCTGAAGGCAAAACTTCTTTTTTCCGGCGCACTGTTTACTTTCGTCCAACTGTTGCTACTCGGCGAATACGTATAGAAATCGTTATAATCCTGTGCATCAACATCCTGTCCGCAACCAACATAGGGGATATTATTGACTACAAAGCTTACCGCGCCATATCGAGCTGTACCGGGAAAAGGTGCGATGGGGGTCCAGGTGTCCTGCTGAGGGTCATACTCATAAAAGTCATTGAACATTTTTGTTCCATTCGTACCCAATCCCACATAACCTTTTCCATTAATGGCAAAGGCAACGGCGTTATTACGGGCCTCTCCCGGAAAACTGGCCCGATCCGTCCAGGTAGCCGTTCCCACATCATAAACCCAAGTATCATTGAAACGAGTACTGCTGGTTCCGTAGCCTGTTGTAATATAAACATCGTCGTTAATGATAAAACTGGCTGCACCACTTCTAGGGAGTCCGTCAAAATCAACACCCCGTACCCATTCTTCATCGTCATCATCTTCCTGATCTTTGCTACATGCAGCAGCGGTAATCAGCACGAGAAACATCATGGTCAATTTAATAAATCTAGTCTTCATTTTTTATTAGTATTTAGTATATAATATGCGAAGCTTAATCGGCGAATTACCATCGCCTTTGCCAATCAATAGCCGGTCAACTTTCGTAAGCAGATCACTTACAGGTATCGTTAAATACAAGGAGCTTTTCTTGTCTTCCATTGCCCCTCGATAATTACTTACATATTCGGTTAAGTTGAAGGTGTATTTTGAATTACCAACACCACCACTTAAGTCGTTTGCCAAATAGGCAACTTGTGTAGTGGTTTCATAACTGGAGGTTAGTAAGGATTTGGGCACACCATGCTCGTCAGCCAGCATCATATTTAAGCTAGGAGGAGGTGTGTAAGGTATATGTGAATTGGGTGGCGTTTCAATGGTGAGCTCGGCTTTATTGATAATGACGTCATTCCGGTTAACAAATTCATAGAGATAAGGAAACTGAATTTTGGTAACCAAACCGGTCAGTCCTTGCAACATAACCTGCTGTTTTGTTTCAGTGCCGGGCAGCTCAGCTTCGGTGTCGGCTTTTAATGCGCTGATAAGACTTTGACTGCGATCAACCTTAATGCTATTGAATTGATAGCTGCCATCATCCACTTTCATATTTAAGCTATCTTGCACTTTTTTACCATCTGTATTCCGCGTATAGGAATAATAGACTTTCATTAAAATTGAATCGGTGGCGAAAGCCGTTACCATAGAAGTCTTACTAGTGGGCACTAATACAAAGCCCTTTATATATTCCAAAAATTCTTCGGAATTGCTAACCTGACTACTGCCACTTTTTATTTTTGCCCATAAATCTTCCCCAAATGATTGATTCGCTTTGACAAACACCGTATCCGACTTGGAATAAGTTTTAGTCTTAGGCCGATGTTTAAAGCTGACAGATCCCAAAGGGATAGCATCGTAGCTAAATGCACTGTTCGTAAATAGCGTAGAACCGCTGGCAAATACGGGTTTTTCATCTTCCTCCCAAGCATTGGATTCGTCAATGAGTTCGATCTCTTCCGTGACCCGATGAAGATTAAAAGATTGGGTTAAAGTAGTGTCGCCATAATAATAACCTTGATACGGCAAGGCAAGTGACAATGAATCGAAAGCCGCGTCATCAGGTAAAGTTACATTACTAATGGCCGAATTGCCGATTCGGAAATAACTGGAGACCGTTAGATTACCCATTACTTCATCATTCATATGACCGACCAATAGGACTCCCTGCCCGTTGGAGGGTAGCGGATCTAGCTGATAGGTAGCCGTGCGAACGGTAATGCTATCCACGATTTCTGCGCCGATATTATCATTGGTATTGCTCAAGCTAATGGTACCATCTTTCGTACAGGAAACCAGAAGAAAAATCAAAGAGGAATAAACAAAAAGCTTCGTTCCTAAAAGTCCGGGTTTTATTATCGTCATAAATCAAGTGATTATCAAATTAAGAGGGCGAGATGAACTTAAAACATAAACTCGCTTGCTCAACTGAGGCAAAGGTGTGCAGGAATAGTGTTAAATACTGTTACATATTGTTAAAAATAGTTAAGCTTAACCCATTGACACTGAGTTACTCTTAATTTTGCCTCATTCTTATTTTAAAATGCATGTCTAAACAACACCGTTATCTATTGGGATTAATTACCTTGGCCAGTTTAGTAACCATTGTGTTTCAGTGTTTTTGGCTTGTTGGTAATTACCAACACGAGAAAGAGAACTTCATTGCTTATGCCGAGCGCCTACTCTTCGAAAGCATGCAGGAGGAACGCGAGCTACAGTTTCGATCCGCTTATCCAGAGGCTTATACCTCTTTAAAACAAGGCGGCTTTCCCGCGGCTAGGCAGCTGTTTTATCAACAGGCAGACGAAAAGAATCGAGCTGCTGCACTGGCTATAAGCGGTGTGCCCGCAACCGCGATAGCCGTAAACGATACGCTTGCACATGATTCACTACCGATGCAAGGGGTATTTCCTGTTGCTCTCATGCATATGGATTTTCATGCACTGCAAAAAAGGTATCGCAACAAATTAGGTCCCGATTTACAGAATGTATTTTTTCTTGATACGCTGAAAGCGAAGAGAGTGGATGATAAAGGCATTGAAGCCGGTATGGTTGGGCCAACGCCTCGCTTATTTAAAATGAGCGGTTCCTCAAAGACCACCATAAGCGTAACGAGATCGCTACCGGCGAGACTTGCTGAACCGATTAGGCTACACACCCTCACCAGACCGGTTTTTGGCATAGCTATGCGTTCCGGATCAGATCGAAATGGCTCACTGCGAGGTCATCACTTCTCCGTACCTTTTGGGAAAACCAATCCAAAAGTGATCGTTGATTTTCCGATACAGGCGGCAACGATGATGCTTGATCCCTCCAAAGACCTTTTTCTGTCCTTATACCTAAAAACGCCTACTTGGTGGATTTTTAGACACCTGGCATGGACACTCCTTTCATCGTTTGCACTTACAAGCCTTACGATTGGATGTCTTGTGTATTTGCTTTACACCATTTTTAAGCAAAAGAAACTGGCGGATATAAAAAACGACTTTGTAAACAATATGACGCATGAGCTGAAAACGCCTCTAGCGACTGTCTTAGCGGCAACTGAGACATTGCAACAGCTGAGGTTGAAAGATAATCAGCAAAAAGCCGATCTATATTTGCAAATGACGCATCGATCGGCGACGCACCTTACGAACCTTATCGATCAAATTTTGCATTTAGCGGTAGGAGAGAAGAAGGGAATGCATTTACACCCGGAACCGGTGGACACCAACAAACTACTACTACAATTGGTGGAGACACATCAACTCATCAATCAACATCAAGTCACCTTATCGATAGAGGAAGAGGTACCCTTAATAAATGTTGATAAGATGCATATTGTTAATGCCGTTAACAACTTATTAGATAATGCGATTAAGTATACCGTCGAACCGATCAATATTCGGGTAATCAGCAAAATGGAGAATGGGCAATGGGTATTGAGTATTGCTGATAACGGCATTGGTATTGCTTCTGCCGATATTAAACATATTTTTCAGCCATTTTATCGAGTGCCAACGGGTAATATCCACCGCGTAAAGGGTTTTGGCTTGGGATTACACTATGTAAAACAAGTAATCACCCAACACAAAGGACAAATTGAGGTTATTAGCACGCCGGGCAAGGGCACCACCTTTACTATTTATTTACCCCTGAACATATGATACCACTTTTATTAATCGAAGACGAAACCGATTTGGGACTTATTATTGCTGATAATTTGCGATCTGCTGAATTTGACGTGAACCATTGTTCAGATGGGGAGCAAGGTCTTTTATTATTTTATCAGATGAAGCCGGAGATCGTCATTCTCGATGTGATGCTCCCCGGTTTGGATGGCTTTGCGATCGCAAAAAAAATACGGGAAGTGGATACAGAAACTCCTATTTTATTTCTAACGGCCCGAACGCAAACAGCAGATGTTGTTAACGCTTTTGAATTAGGGGCAAACGACTACCTACGTAAGCCCTTTAGTCTGGAAGAACTGAAAGTCCGTATCAATGCCTTGGTACAACGTAATCAATGGCAAAATCAAAAACGCTTTTTACATATCGGTGATTATGCCATGGATAGTATGCGACAAACATTGAAGCATCGGGAAGGGAAGGAAATTAATTTGTCTTTCAGGGAGTGTGAACTGATCAAAATGCTCTACGAAAACAAAAATAAAGTCATTCACCGCCAAGATATTATCCATGCCGTATGGCCTCATGATCGTTTCTTCACCGGCAGAAGCTTAGACGTATTTATTAGTCGAATTCGGACCTATTTACAAAAGGATGATCGTATTTCTATCGTAAATGTTCGTGCAGTAGGTTATAAAATGATTGTATAATGGAGAATTAAGCCCATTGGTTCAATAATTTTTTAAACGACTCTCTGTACAGATCGCCAACGGGTATTTCTGCTGAGCCAACATATACACTATTTCTTCCCAACGCATCTATTTTGTTAACGGCAATAATAAAGGAACGATGTATGCGGATAAAATCCGCTTCAGGAAGCCGTTCTTCGATACTCTTTAAAGTTGTTAACGAACTGATAGCTTGCTCTTTATTGAGCAGATAGATCTTTACATAATCTTTGATAGATTCGATATAGGCGATATCATTCAAATCAATCCGAATCAGTTTATAATCCGACTTAATGTATAGATAACGCTCTTTTTTACCTTTATCTTGGTCGACTGGTAACGTTTCCATTGATTCAAAGTAACTTTTCGCCTTGTTAGCCGCCTGTAAAAACTCATTATAATTGAACGGCTTTAATAGATAATAAAGCGCATCAACTTGATAACCTTCGATAGCGAATTGATTGAAAGCAGTTGTAAATACAATTCGACAGGTATTTTTTTGATTTGATTGTGCCATTAACTTCAAGAATTCCATTCCTGTTAGTTCAGGCATATAAATATCTAAGAATATCAGTTGGACGGAAAGTTTATCTAATACATCCAAAGCCTCTATTGCACTACCATAAGAGCCTACCAGCGTTAAAAAAGACGTTTTCTCAATATAGTTGCTAATTAGCCCCAATGCTAGCGGCTCATCATCGATTGCAATGCAATTCAAGTTCATGATAATATAAGCGTTAAATCGACTTGATAAATGGTATCGTCGGCAATTTTGTTAATTGTTAAAAGATGCCTGCCTGGATACAACAAATTAAGGCGTCTTTTTGTGTTCTGTAAACCGATACCGCTTTCTTCTAAAGGATTGCTTGTTTTCTCTTGTAAGGTATTGCTTACCTTTAAGTGTAAAGTTTGGTCCTTTACCGAGACTTCAATCCGTATTTCGCTTGCTTTCGTTGCACTAATACCATGCTTGAACGCATTTTCAACAAAGGGTAATAGCAGCATCGGTGCTATCTTGTAATCATGGGACAAGACAGGCTCCTTATAGATTACCTGATTATTGACATGCAACCGTAATTGCATCAACTCAATATGATCTTTCAAAAACTTTAACTCCTCTACTAAGCTAGTTTCGTTTTGCGCTGTTTCGTATAGCAAATAACGCATCATTCTCGATAATTTATGCAAGGCCTCTCGGGAGAGCTCCACATCGGAAAACGATAAAGCGTAAATATTGTTAAGTGTATTGAAGAAAAAATGTGGGTTGATCTGTGCTTTAAGAAAAGAAAGTTCGGATGCTATCTGCTGTTTCTGCAACTCGTCTTTTAAACGTGCCTCTTGCTGCCATTGTCTTACGGCTGCCACTGTTGTACTTATTCCCAGTACCAGTAAACTGAACATCAAAGTGAAACCATCGATAAGTTCTTCATGTTTTGGCGGCCGCTGTCTTGCATTCGCCATCATTACCTGAAAATCCAGCCATCTTTCAAGTAAAAGGGCAAGCCCTTGCCCAAAGAAAAGTGCAATCAATAACCATATAAGAAAAAGCAATCGCTTGTTCCTAAAAAGGAGTCTAGGGGTAAAGAGCAGGTAATTACTGTAAAAAATAATAACGAAAAAAAAGATAATGCTGACATGCTTTATCCAAAATGCAGCAGGTAACTTAATTCCCCAACTAAGTGGAGGATAAACGAGTAGGGTAAACCCTAACAGTACCCACAACAAAATATGCGTAAAAATAATACCAAGTGTTCTTCTATTTGCTTTCTCCATTATTTCGCATTTGACTTACAATGTTAAGGGATATCCCAAACTCTGTAAAGATTAACCGATAGAGAGTCAGATTTTCTCGTCCAAACCGACAAAATCATCTTTTAACGCCTTTTTAGACAACACAATTTAACAATGCTGGTTTTATCTGCAAAATAACACTTTCTGTCGAGCATACCGTCCTTTCAATCTAGAAAGCTTTTTTATATCTCCTAAAGCTTGTCTTTTTGTGCCGTTCCAAAACATGAAATATGGCAATTAGATGGTTAAAATATATGAGTTTTTTCGCGCTCATATCGTGCACATTGGCTGGTAATGCCCAGCAAGAACAAACGCATATCAAACAATGGTCTTTAAAAGAATGCTTGGCTTATGCCCAACAACATAATATAACCCTCAATAATTTACGTTTGGCCAAACAAAGTGCGGATCAAAACCTCATCAGTGCCAAAGCTTCTGTATTGCCCGATTTAAATGCCTCAGCTTCACAGAATGCGACTCACTACGGGACAGCCCAGGGGGATGCCGGTAAATCGATCAATTTAAATGGAAGTGCGGGTTTAAACTCTTCCGTAACGCTTTTTAATGGGGGAACCCTAAGAGCCGATATTCGCCAATCACAATTAGCTACTGAAATGGCTGATTTGGACGTTTCTGAGGCAGGTAACGACTTATACTTACAGATTATTCAAGCTTATACCAACATTATGCTTGATAAAGAAACCATTGTTTATGCGCAGGACCTGGTACAAACATCCCAAGCGCAAACTGAACAAATGGATCAACAGTATAAGGCCGGTGCGGCAGCGAAAAAAGATTTAATTCAATTGCAGGCGCAACTAGCTTCTGATCAATATACATTAACCAGTGCTAAGAATGCGGAAAGACAAGATAAAATTACCCTGAAACAATTGCTTCAGCTTCCGGTGGACAGCGCTTTCGATATTGTAAAAGCCGATACGACTTTTGCCCTTGCAGCCATTCCTTCGTTACATGAAGTGATCCAGGACGCAATAAACAAGCGGCCCGAGATAAAAAATAGCTTACTCAATATCGAAAATTCAAAGCTCGATCTCAAAAAGGCAAAAGCGGGTTATTTACCGGTTATATCTCTGAATGGCGGGATAGGCACCAATTACAACAACGGCACCAATATAGGTACCTTTAGGCAATTTGATAATAATTTCTATCAACAAATCGGCATTACTGCGACCATCCCCTTGTTCAGCAGAAAGGTTAATCAAACCAATGTAGCAAAGTCCAATATTGCCATTAAACAAGCAGAGCTTGATCTGTTGAATACAAAAACTATTCTTTCACAAACAGTGGAAAAGGCTTACATCAACACGCAGAATGCATATAGTCAATACGATGCCTCCGCCGAACAGTTAAATTATAATAAGGAAGCATACCGGATAGCAGGTGAAGAATTACGTGTAGGATCGGCTAATACAGTAGAATATATACAGCAAAAAAATCTATACATACAAGCATTACAAGCATATACGCAAGCAAAATATAGTGCCATGCTTTCGCTCAATGTATTCAATTTCTACAAGGGCGATTTTTTGGAAAATCAACAATAAGTGCAAACTCTTGAATTATATATATGAATCGTAAAAAAATAATCATTATTGGTATCCTGATTTTGATGCTCGCTGTTTTACTTTATTTCTTTTTCGGCAGGAAAAAGGAAAACGGAGTAGCTTTTGAAACAACAGTGCCTGAAAAAGGTCCCATTGCATCCATCATTACCTCAACGGGTACTATTCAGCCGGTTGACACGGTAGCCGTGGGAACGCAGGTTTCCGGTATTATAGCCAGCATCTATACCGACTACAACGCGCAGGTAAAAAAAGGTCAACTATTAGCGGAGCTAGATCCGACCTTAATGCAGGCAACGGTTGATCAAATCAAGGGACAGCTGGCGCAGGCGCAAAGTAATTTTAATTATCAGCAAATCAATTTCAATCGCCAACAGGAGCTTTTCCAAGTAGGGGCGATCAGCAAGGCCACTTACGATCTGGCAACTAATTCGTATGAAACGGCGCAGGCAAGTGTCAACAGCATTAAGGCACAGTTGCGATCGGCGCAGCAGAATTTATCTTTTACTAAAATCTATTCACCAATTGATGGGGTTGTGCTTAATCGAAGTGTCAGCGTTGGGCAAACAGTGGCCGCCAGTTTTAATACGCCTACTTTATTCAGTTTAGCCAAAGATATTACCAAAATGCAAGTACAGGCCAAAGTAGACGAAGCCGATATTGGTGATGTCCAAATGGGTGATCGTGTTACTTTTACGGTGGATGCCTATATCGATCAAACTTTTGAAGGCAAAGTTTCTGAAATTCGTTTACAACCCAGTACTTCCAATAATGTTGTCACGTACACAACGATTATTGAAACCAGTAATGCTGATATGAAGTTAAAACCAGGTATGACCGCTACCGTAACGATCTACACAAAAGAAGCTAGCAACGTACTTACAGTTCCTGTCAGTGCCCTGAAACTCACCATCGAACCAGGGCAGGTTACACCACCGTATCGACTCATCGAAAACCAAGCCGCCGATACGGCCCAGAATGCCGTATGGGTATTGAAAGGAAATCAAGTGTTTAGGCAGGCCATCAAAGTAGGCATTAATGATAATACAAAGGTTCAGGTAGAAGGAGGGGTAGGCGCCAAAGATAGCATTATAACAGCTATTGTGAGTACCGGACAAGGTACACCGGAAAATATGGGGTCAAACCCTTTCTTGCCAACACCAAGGAGAAGACGATAATGGCAGCGATATTAAATATTAAGGATCTGAAAAGAGAGTTTCTCGTCGGATCGCAGGTGGTACGTGCCTTGAAAGGTGTAAACTTCGATGTAAATACGGGTGAATTTGTTACGATCATGGGAAGTAATGGTTCGGGTAAATCCACCATGCTTAATATCTTAGGCTGCCTGGACAAAGCGAGTTCGGGTGAGTATTTTTTAGATGGAATTAATGTTAAAAGTTTAAATCGGGATGAATTAGCCAAATTGAGAAACAATAAAATTGGTTTCGTTTTTCAGGCCTACAATTTATTGCCTAGAACGTCGGCATTGGAAAATGTGGAACTACCCTTATTGTACCAATCCGGCATTTCTCATAAAGAGCGGCAGGAAAAAGCGATGCATGCACTGGAAATGGTAAAACTGCAAGACCGGTATGATCATACGCCGAGCCAGCTTTCAGGTGGGCAGCAACAGCGTGTGGCTATTGCCCGAGCTTTAGTGAATGAGCCTGTGATGATCTTAGCAGATGAAGCAACGGGAAATCTCGATACGAGGACCTCGTATGAAATTATGACCTTGATGCAAGAGTTGAATCAAGAGCAACAAAAGACCATTGTATTCGTCACACATGAACCTGACATTGCATCATTCAGCAGCCGAACCATCCTATTGCGGGATGGAAAGATTCAACGCGATACGCCAAATACAGCGATTCGTTCCGCTAAAGAGGCCTTGGCTGCCTTACCGACAAATGATGATTATTAACGCATTTGCAGAAAATTCAATTTATGAATTACGTCAATTTATTACGCATAGCGCTCCGGGCGATTCAAAGGAATAAACTGAGAGCTTTTCTTACCATGCTGGGCATTATCATTGGTGTCGCCGCTGTGATTACCATGATGTCTATTGGCGAAGGGTCCAAACAAAGTATACAGAATACCTTCTCAAGCATGGGTTCTAATATGATTACGATTATGCCTTACAACAACAGTCCGATGCCGGGCGGTGTTCGTCTAGGCGCAGCCAGTGTGCAATCGCTCACCCTTAGCGACGTTAACAAGATCAAGCAGGAGGTAAGTGAAATTAACGCGCTCTCACCTGGTGTTTCCAGTAGCGGACAGGCAATTCGGGGAGCCAATAACTGGCCAACATCGCTACAAGGTGTTTCCAGCGACTACCTACAGATACGCCAATTAAGTATAAAGGATGGATCAAACTTTACGGAAGAACAAGTGAAGGCTTCTGCCAAGGTCTGTTTAATAGGCCAAACCGTTGTTGATAATTTGTTCAAAGAAAACGAGAATCCTGTGGGCCAGATTATCCGTTTTGGAAAAATTCCTTTTCAGATTATTGGTGTACTTAATGCAAAAGGGCAAAATACTTTCGGACAGGACCAGGATGATATCATCATTGCTCCTTATACAACCGTCATGAAACGTATCTTGGCTACAACCTATCTTCAAAATATTTATGCAGCAACACCGAACGAAGCTTTGTCAAATCAAGCAATGGAACATATCACAACCGTCTTAAGAGAAAATCACCGTATTCGGGAAGGTACTGAAAATGATTTTGAAGTACGCACCATGGCCGAACTTATACAAATGCTCAGTTCAACAAGCGGCATGATGACCTCCTTATTGACTGCAGTAGCTGGTATCTCACTTCTCATTGGCGGAATTGGTATCATGAACATTATGTATGTATCGGTTACAGAACGTACACGGGAAATTGGATTACGGCTGTCAATAGGAGCTCGTGGCCGGGATATTTTGTGGCAGTTTTTAACGGAAGCCGTCGTTATTAGCATGACAGGCGGTGTAATGGGAGCAATACTTGGAATTATAGCCTCCTTCACGATATCCAGTCTCGTTCATTGGCCGATCTTGATTTCCGAATCATCAATCGTCATTTCATTCTTTGTCTGTGTTATTACCGGTGTCTTTTTTGGTTATTATCCTGCGGTAAAAGCCGCAGCACTGGACCCTATAGAAGCTTTGAGATATGAGTAGTATCGTAGGGTTTTTAGTGGTGGATGAGCTGTTGAATCGTTGGTACTACATAAGATAAAAGACATCGGATATAAGACATAAGACACAGGATAGGAAATCCTGATACTTGCCTGCCTGCCGGTAGGCAGGCCTTGTACCAATGCCCTTATAGTCGACACTGCCTAAAGCTTATAGCCTAATGCTAAAACAAAAAAGCCCGATTTCCTCGGGCTCCGGTATTTCATAGGTAATAATTTTTTAATGATTATTTACCCGAATTTTTGATAGAGGTAACATCATTGCGAATCTCTTGGGCAAGATTCTTTAACTCTTGCATTGCTTTACGTACCCGTGTACCGGCAGCTGCATTTCCTTTGTTGTAGAATTTGTCGGCATCAACTTCAACTGAGCTAATAAGCTCTTTTAACTTTCCAAATTTGTCCATTGTAGTAATTTTTTATTTAAGTGATAATTTGACGACAAGATGATCTTGCCCTAATGGGCTATAAACCACATTTTTCGTACCAAATCGCTTTAAATGAGCTAAAAACACAGTTTTTTTTAAAAAAAGTGGTAAAAAGCAATAAAAATGCATTGATTTATCTAAAATAGGCCATAAAACGTCATGGAATCAATTCGGCATGACCGATCCCAAAAGAGTCTTCATTACATTTATTGTAGCGTTTTATATACGCTATCGGTTCTACTGTATAGAAACGCCTTCATCTTTAAACGCGGCTTGCAGTGTGGCGTCGAGTTCTGCATCGGTCAAAATCAAATCGATCGAATGAACCGGTCCTACGAAAAAAGGTTCGGCCGTAGCAATTTTATTAACGGTTGACAAGGCTATTACATATTTCGCATTGACTACAATATTTCGCTTGATAATACAATCATCATAATCACGCGTAGTGATCCCGGCTACTAAATCAATGCTGCAAATTCCCAAAAAAGCCAGATCTGATTTAATCGTACGAATCGCATCTACGGTATCAGCACCGACAGTCGTAAAGGCACCTTTATTTAAACGCCCCCCTAAAAATATAACTTCTGCTAAGGGGTGATCCTCCAATGCGTTGACAATGGGAAAACTGTTTGTAACAACAACAATGTTCCGCTCGGGGGGGAGGGCAGCGGCCACCGCCAAACTTGATGTTCCCCCGTCAAAAAACACTACTTGTCCATCCTCAATAAAATTTAACGCTTTTTCAGCAATTAATCGCTTTTGTTCCAGTTGTAAATGTTCCCGATCGCGATAGTGATGGGGAACCGGCGAGTGAGCAATGGCACCTCCCCGCACAGCTTTCACAATCCCTAGGTCGGACAACTCCTTGATATCTCTCCGCACGGTATCTTCCGAAACATTTAGTAACTCACTTAACTCCTTCAGTTGCGCCGACTGTTTGTTCTTTATGTGCTCCGTTAATCGCTGTTGCCTTTCTGCTTTGATCATCTTTTTGCAATTTAATGCAAAGTTAATAAAAATATATTGCAATAAATTGCAAATATTATGTATTTTTGTTGCATTAAATTGCAATATATGAAAAAACAATCAATTGCTATTGACATGGATGGCGTCTTAGCCGACACAGAAAGTCAGTATTTACACTATTATGAGCAGGAATATGGAAAGCGTTTAACGAAGGACATCTTCCATAATGTCCCCGAGGCGGAAGCTTTGCCAAACGGATCTATATTTAAATACCTTTATACACCGGGTTTTTTTAGAACGATACCAGTAATGGCGGGAGCAGTGGAAGCTGTAAGGAGGCTTCAGACGCGATATGAAGTTTACATTGTTTCTGCCGCGATGGAATTTCCACTTTCTCTATTTGAAAAGAAGGAATGGCTTGCTGAACATTTTCCATTTATTCACTGGCACAACATCATTTTTTGCGGAGACAAAAGTATTATTGATACCGACTTTATGATTGATGACTATTGTAAGAATCTGGATTTCTGCAAAGGAAAACCCATTTTGTTTAGCGCTGGTCATAATGCCGGTATAACCCATCATCTTCGCGCTAATAATTGGCAGGAAATACTTGATATACTGGACGTAGTCCCTACAAATTAACGAGACAAGGTCTTTTTATCTAGCCAAGCTGAAAAAGCGTCCTTAAAGATGTTTCCAATAGGAATACTTCTTTGAGGATAATAAGCTAACCTAATTTGGTTTCCCTCTATCGCACGAACATGCTTTAGTGCGATAATATAGGACTTATGAATTCTCATAAAAGCCGTTTTGCTTAAATGCTTTTCTATTTCCTTCATGGTAATGAATGCAATGATTCGTTCGCCATGATCTAAATAGATAGAAATATAGTTTTTAAGTCCTTCAATGATGACAATCTTACTTACGTCTATTTTAAATAGTTTTCCTTTGCGATCTGTTTTTATAAAGAGGTACGGACTACCTGGTAGTTCAACTTCGTTTTTGTTATCTTGATGATTTTGAACTTTATTAACAGCCTGCAAAAATCGGTCAAAGGAAATAGGTTTAAGCAAATAATCAACAACAGCAAATTCATAGCCCGCGAGTGCATACTCCGTGTAAGCTGTTGTGAGAACAACTTGTACATCCATATTTAGGACGTTAAGTAACTCTATTCCGGTAAGGTAGGGCATCTGCACATCCAAAAAAAGTAGATCAACCGGCTTTGCTTTGATTGCCGACAAAGCGCTCACTGGCTCCGTAGACGAGCCAACTAGCTCCAGAAATGGAACTTTTCCGATATGATGTGTTAAAAGATCAATCGCGTGTTCTTCATCGTCAATTACAAAGCAGCTCATCCTTTGGCGGGTCTCTTCTTTTATCATGGCTAAAACTATTGTTCGATCGGAATTTGCAATAATACGGAAAATGTCGCTTTATCTTCCTGCACTACAAATCGATGTTTATCTCCATAGATTAAATGTAACCGCTGCCGGATATTACTTAAGCCTATACCATTCGAAAGTTCCTTGCGTCCTTCTCCCTTTTTATTTTTTATGGAGAAAAAGAAATGTTGGTCTTGCTCTAACAAATTGATTTCCAGTGGATATTTAACATCCAACAAATCGCCATGTTTAAATGCATTTTCTACCAAGGTTATCAAAACTAACGGGATAATCTTGAGTTGCTTATTCTTCACCTGATCGTCATACTTAATATTCAGTCGATTATTGAGTCTTTTCTGGTTAATTTCAATAATGTTCTGCAAGTGTACAATCTCTTTTTCGAGCACCACCTTTCCTTCCTTATCTTCCTCTACGGTTAAAGCATAGCGCATAATATCAGACAACAACAATACAGCCTTGGCCAGATCTTCATCGAGTCGAATACTCTTTGAATAAATAAAACTTAAGGAATTGAATAAAAAATGAGGATTAATCTGATGTTTAAGAGCGCTCAATTCGGCCTGTGCCCTTTGCTTTTCTAAAACTATTTGCTGCCTTTTCCGATGCCACCACTCGATGGTTAAAGACGCGCCAATGCAAATGAGTATATCAAAAATGGAAAACACAATGAACCATAGCATAAACCATGCAAAGCTATCTTCCGGAATGAGTGTTTTGGAGTCTTGTATATGACGAACCGAATGCATGGAGTTGGTTTCCAAAGAATCAAAATATCCATAGCTAAATTTGATAAGGTAGAGGATAATAAAACAGAGGATTGGTTTTTTCCATTTTCCTTCGCGAATAACCGGAAGTATAATATAAAAAATTAGAAAAAAGTACGACAATACATTTTCCGTTATAAAAAGGATGGCATTTATAACAAAACCGTAGCGTCTACCAAAGTAAAATACCGCCTCCTGCGGATTAGACACATAAGAAATAAAAAAAACAAAACAGTATAAAAATACACCAAACAGGGAAAGAACAGCAAAACGTTTCCACTGCTTGTGAATCAATATTTTAAGTTGCTGCATCATCCTTCCCTTAAAATTTCGTTTTAGAACGCAACACCGGTGCCCGCAAAAGCGCCAAAATCGCCCTTACTTGTTAAACCGAAATCGACACGGGTATACAATCGATATCTTGGAATAAGCTGTTGCCTAAAGCCAACACCATAGAATGCCTTAATGGAGGCTTTGTAATCTTTAAAGAAATTTTTTGCACCATCTCCCAAACCGGCGAAAATGGCATATCCAAAGCGACGGTCGGCGCTTGAAAAGTAAGATCGATACTCCGCTTGCACACTAAACACCTGCTCTGCGATATATAAATTTCGCCAAACGCCTCTAAATGCTCTATCGGCGGTTATATAAGGCAGCTGATAAAAAGGAGCTTCACCTCCCCACGTTGCGTTAAACATTCCTTGGAAAGCTAATACATCGCCTTGTACAAGCCAATCTACAGGTATAAATTTCCGATAATCAAATTTCAATTCCTGATACTGATAATCGCTGATAATTTCTTGATTAAACCAGTAATAATTAATCTCTAACCTACTTCCCTTTGTGGGAAATAGAACATCATTTCGCTTGTCCATGCGTAGGGTAGGACCGATACCAAAAAGCCAACCTCCTTGGCCGCCGTGAAAATTGGACGTGGGCTTTTCCTCAAAATCCAATTCATTATCTTTTCTCAATTTATAGTTAATTCCTACAAAGAACTGATCGGATAAAATCCTGCTCACCGATCCTTCTAACACAAAATTGTCCGAAACATAGGCCGTTTTATGACGATCGTTGCTTTCTCTTCCAATGCCGAAAAAATAGTTTTTTGCATTGTTTGTAAACAAGAAAT
>Ga0079224_100005761_pt1 | contig 16333 bp, 12 predicted proteins | sample Stecom2015_FD_80414 | JGI IMG/M metagenome (GOLD analysis project Ga0079224, IMG submission 80414) | Agricultural soil microbial communities from Utah to study Nitrogen management - Steer compost 2015 | ecosystem: Environmental > Terrestrial > Soil > Agricultural land | place: USA: Utah... | reverse complement strand
TCTTTTCCAAAAGGTAATGGTGAATATTAATATCCTAGCAATAGAGTCATCTTGTGATGAAACGTCAGCTTCCATAATATCTGATGGCAAAATACTTAATAATATTGTCGCCACGCAATCGGTGCATGAAAAATATGGCGGCGTAGTACCCGAGCTTGCATCCCGTGCCCATCAGCAACATCTCGTTCCCGTGGTGCACGAAGCGTTGACAACTTCCGGAATCAACAAAGAGGAGTTGTCTGCTGTCGCCTTCACCCGAGGTCCGGGATTAATGGGAGCCCTGATAGTGGGAGTGTCCTTTGCTAAATCCTTTGCCTATGCCTTGGGCTTGCCGCTCATCGAAGTCAACCACATGCAAGCCCATATTCTGGCGCATTTTATAGAAGATCCAAAACCCCGTTTTCCCTTCCTGTGCCTGACGGTAAGCGGGGGGCATACCCAATTGGTATTGGTCAAGGATTACCTGGACATGATAGTCATCGGTGAAACCTTGGACGATGCTGTGGGAGAAGCTTTTGACAAAACAGCAAAGCTCCTGGGGCTACCGTATCCAGGCGGGCCGCTGATTGACCGTTATGCCCAAGCGGGAAATCCAAGAGCTTTTGATTTTCCGGTATCGGATATGCCAGGTCTGAACTTCTCTTTTAGCGGGATCAAAACTGCCGTGCTTTACTTTCTCCGTGACCAGCTCAAACATGACGCTCAGTTTATTGAGAACAACATGGCGGACATCTGTGCCTCCTTGCAGTACACATTGATCCGAATGTTGATGAAGAAATTCAAAAAAGCTGCCATTGAACACCACGTAAAGGAGTTAGCGATAGCAGGCGGGGTGGCCGCCAATTCAGGGCTGAGGCAAGCCGTAGAAGAATTGGCATCTGAGTTGGGAGGGAGGGTATATATCCCAAAATTTGAATATTGCACTGACAATGCTGCAATGATTGCCATGGCAGCCCACTTCAAGTATCTCAAGCAAGAGTTCTGTGAGTTAGACGTAAGCCCTCTGGCTAGGATGAAAATTTAATTCAATATGGCAAAAACGAATAAATTCGAGAAGCGTATAAATATCAAAAATCGGAAGGCAAGTTTTGAGTTCGAATTCCTCGACACCTACGTCGCAGGCCTCATGCTCAAAGGGACCGAAATCAAATCTATCCGGGAAGGAAAGGCATCCCTGACGGAGGCATTCTGCTACTTCCGAAACGGAGAACTGTACATTAAACAGATGCACATCGCTCCCTATTCAATGGCTAGCGTGTATAACCATGAGGCCGTGAGGGATAGAAAATTGTTGCTTAGCAAGAAAGAACTCGATAAATTGGAAAGTAAGTTAGACGAAAAGGGCCTGACAATCATCCCCGTTCGGTTGTTTATAAATGATCGGGGCTTGGCTAAACTGGAGATCGCACTTGGACGTGGCAAGAAGCTACATGACAAGCGACAGAGCATCAAAGAAAAGGAAGCCAAGCGAGACTTAAACAAGATGGCCTATTGACAAGAATGTTATGATGGACAAGAAGGTACTCGTGCTCAATTTAGATCATTCCCCCGTGGCTGTAGTCAATGTTCAAAAAGCAATGGTACTGACCTATCTCAACAAAGCCCAACTTTTGGAACGCTTCGAAAAATTGTCCATCAGAACCGTTGATCGGACCTTTTATTATCCCGCTGTGATCAGGTTGCAGGAGTACAAGCCGGTTCCCTATCAGGCGGCCCTGTTAAACCGGCACAATATATTTAAACGTGACCAGAACGAATGCCAGTACTGCGGATCCAAGAAAGCATTGACCATCGACCATGTCATCCCCAAGTCTAAAGGCGGAAAAACTGTATGGCAGAACCTGATCACAGCCTGTCATCGTTGCAATACGCTGAAGGGAGACAGAACCCCCGAGCAGGCGGGTTTGACGTTACGAAAAACGCCCTTCCGGCCAACTTTCTCCTATTTCCTAGCCGAGTATGCTGCAAAAAACGCTGCAGAATGGCTGCCTTTCCTAGACGTATCATCTGGAAAGGCTAACGCAAAAGTATCTCTCGACGTGCTTCCTTAAATAAGAGCATCCTGCAGTCGGGATCACCATAGTCGATCCCGAGTTTTCCCCGAACCTAAAATTATAAAAACGACCGGAACTGTTTCAAGAACCTGATATCATTCTCTGTAAACAGCCTCAAGTCATTGATCTGATACTTTAGCATCGCAATTCTTTCTATACCCATTCCAAAGGCAAAACCAGTGTATTTTTCGGAATCAATATTACAATTTTCCAATACATTAGGATCTACCATACCTGAGCCCCCGATCTCTACCCAACCGCTGCCTTTACAAATATTACAGCCCTTACCACCACAGAGCTGACAAGAGATATCAATCTCTGCACTGGGCTCTGTAAAGGGGAAATAGGAAGGACGGAACCTCACCTTGGTGTTTTTCCCAAACATCTCTTTGGCAAAATGATAAAGAGTCTGCTTCAGATCGGCAAAACTGACATTTTCATCCACATACAATCCCTCCACCTGATGGAAGATACAATGTGCCCTTGCAGAAATAGCCTCGTTTCTAAAAACCCTTCCCGGAGAAAGTGTCCGGATGGGAGGTGCTTGGTTTTCCATCACCCTTACCTGCACAGAGGAAGTGTGGGTTCTTAAAGCGATATCAGGATTTTTTTCAATAAAGAAAGTGTCCTGCATCTCCCTTGCCGGATGGTTTTCGGGAAAATTTAAGGCGGTGAAATTGTGCCAGTCATCTTCTATTTCCGGTCCCTCGGAGAGATTAAACCCGATTCTTTCAAAAATCTCAATAATACGTTGCCGGGTAGAAGTCAGGGGATGTATGCCTCCAACTGCCACATGGGTAGCGGGCAGCGTCAAGTCAATATCCATCGATTTTGTGCCGTTCTTCTGGCTGTTGACTTTCTCAATTAGTTCCTGAAACTTGGTCTCCGCCAGCTGCTTCACCTCATTGACTGCCTGCCCATAAGCCTTCTTTTGCTCATTCGGGATAAGACGCATCTCTGCAAACAACTCTCCCACCACGCTTTTCTTGCTGATAAATTTCATTCGGTATGCCTCCAATTCCTCCGGGGTATTGGCTTGTGCGTGCGAAATGTCGGTTTTGATTTGCTCTACTTTATCCTGGTACATGCTTCAACGGCTTTTGAGTCACAAATCTAAAACATTCTCGTTGAATGACCAATTAGTGGCGAAAGGGGCTAAATAAGTTATCGGGTTATTGAGTTGTTCGGTTCTTGGACAAAGGGATAAGCGATGGCGATGTCACGTGTTTCGCATCTTATATCCTGCGTCTCATCCCCCTCCTCTAACGCTCGTCCTCCTTTTCCTCCTTGGGTTTGCCCAGTCCGACACTTCCCTGCAAGCCAGTGAAAGTAGACTTCCATAAATAATTAAAAATAAACCTGCTCTTGTCCCTTCTGTAGTAAATCGGGGAATCAACCATTCGATTAAAGAATTTCCTTGGGTTGTTACTTCTAACAGCCAGGTTGTTGATAACGAACGTCAATACGTTCTTCCTTCCCCTTCCCCTATCTAGCGTTCTTTCCTCCAGCAGCATCACCTTCAAATCATTGTAGCGTAGCGCCATTGTACCACGGGCCACCTCGTCATCTAAGGTAAATTCCCACCGGCCTCCACGAACTATCCCATCAAGAACTTTTACAAAGGCGTTGGTCTCAATGATTGGGTTAAGCACCGTCAGATCAAACTCCCCAACTTCGGCCACCAGCTGCATGGGGTAAGGCGGCTGAAAAAACAGCTGCCCTTCCAAACTAACTGGTGCGGCACCATTGATCTTTGCGTTTGCCTGAAGAATACTAGAGGTTATGGGGTAACTCTCTGACGACCTTGATAGATAAAAAGGCGCCAGCACCGCATTCAACTCACTGAACCGAAGCTGACCGGGTACCAAGCCTTTGTCAGGGAACTCGCGATAAACAACCTCAGCGTTTTGAATAAGCAAGGAATCTATGCTTACCTTGAAGTCTGAGGCCACCATCAGCTCTTGTGGCATAGGTTTGTCCACACCCGGCTGAAACTGAAAGCGTTTGTCCCTAAATACATCCACCTTAGCGTCAATAAGACTTACAGCCCGAGCGTCCAGCATTCGTTCCCCCATAAGTTTCTCCACATTGAGCCCATGAACAATTATTTCCGGAATGGTCACCTTGGCGACATCTGTCTGATAACCTACGATGCGGTGATACTCAAAATCTCCATATCGAGGAACCAGAGAAACTTCTTTTAGGTGTAAGTGGTTTTCCGAAAGTAACGCCAAGCCTATCCGCAGGATGTTCAAACTGTCGGGCAGCTTAATTTCGTAATCGGTCAGCTCAAATTCGAAATCCTTGTTTAGATAAAAGTCCTTACCGATCGATGAAGGGGATGCGAGATCAAAGTTCAGATCACTTAAGGTAATGCTGAGGTTATTAAAGGAGTTAACTTTTTGGCCGTTGCCTTTTTCTTTTAAAGTCAACAACCCACCCTTGATCTCGAAGTTCTCAATATTCAGGTTCTCTATCACCTTCTGAGCCACCTGCTCTTCATCACTAGGAAGTGTTTCAGCCTCCTCTTTATCTAAATACAAAATGATTTCAGGTTCGGACAGAAACAACCGCTTGACCAAGAAATCTCCGGTCTTTTGCAAACTGGTCAAAGAATTGGTCCTGAGGGATACGTGGGGCACACGAGCTTCTATGACCGGAAAACCTCTGCGGCCGACCTGGTTTCTAGGAACAATGGAAAAATTATCCAACGCAATTTGCCCGCTCTCGGAATCAAATCCTACTTTTGAAAAATTGATGGTGTGGATACTGTCTTTCAAAGACAAAGAAAATTTATCCATTTCCATGGACATGCTTGAGAAGAATGCTGCCAGGTCACCTTCAACCAATTTGGCTGAATCCAACAGGAAGCCGTAAAAGGACATATTTACGCCGCTGTTAATAAGTTCCATGTCCTGATCCGCCTCTCTATAGGCCAAGTTAAACTGAGCATCTTCTGCCTCAACGGTATCTATTTGAATAATATCAATTGTCTTAGGAAGATTTCTGTCTCTCCGGCGCTGACCTCTACGGGGCACCTCGTCCTCGGCTTTTTCCCGATTGAGATAGAGTTGCACATCAGCCCCTGACAGCTTCAATTTGGTCAATGCCAGGGTGTTTTCAAACAGAAATGCTTCTAGGTCCACACCCTTCACAGTCATATTAGGAATGTCCGCCTGAATGACGGCCTTCGCCTCCAAGGTCCTGCTCGGCCTCAGACGCACATTGCTGGTAGTGATTTCCTCCCGGGCTGAATTAAAACTGATTCCATCAGCTAGGATCCTATATTTGCCTTCTGCAATATTGAACACATAGTTGTTCAAATGGACATCCAGCTCCTCTGCAAAGAGGACCCGGGAATCCATAGGGTTAGCAAAACGATCCACGTAAAAATTCTTGATCCCGATATTTACATCATTTTCCGCGAATGTCTGGATCTTTTCCCTGCCAAAATTCTCCAATTCTAAGCTTCCCTCTTCCACATTGACGGCATCCACTTTTACAACAGAAAAATAGTTGGTGAGCAAATTCAACACATCAAGCCGATCCATCTTGTTATCCTCGTTGGCTACTTCCGGATTGCTATAGATCTGGAGCTTGATTTTAGGCGAGGGGACTTTTACCTCATTGACCGAGAGCCGGCCATGAAAGAAAGCCTCTCCTATATCCACGCCATACACATAAAAATCCGGAACCTCAATGTCGAAAACGGTGGTTTGGCTGTACCGGCTAAGGATATTTTTGATGTAACCCCCGGCTTGGGGGCTGAGGCGGAAGCCACTAATTGCTATAAAATCTTCCTTGGTATCAAGTAGTACCTTATTGGCCGTGAATAGGTGAAGGTTGTCAGAGAGCTTCAGGGCATAATCCTCGATCTCAAGGCGCAGCTCCTCTGCCAAAAATATCCTTGACGACTCATCCGCTTCTATCTGTTCATCTAAACGGAAGTCCTCCAGCACAAAACTGATCTTCCCAAAGGACAGGCTGTCCTGCCTTACTCTTAAATCATTGTCCAAGACAAGGCTACCATCGGAAATTTCCAGTTTTTGAATATAAATAGCACTGAGATAATTTTGGGTAAGTTCTTGAATGGTTGATTTTCCCGAAAAATCCGGATCAGGTGCCAGATCCCTCAGCAATACCGAAGGTGAGGAAATAACCATTTCGTTGATGTCCAGTACACTTTCATTGTAAATCTTCTTCAAGTTAGCATCTGCCAGCACCACTTGCGGCATTTCTATCTCAAAGAGGGTCATGTCTGGCTGTTCCCCTTGGTACACCGGCTTGACATCCACCTTTTCCAAGGTAACTTTGTCTTCGAAAGAAGATATAAAGACCTTTTCACCGGATATCCAATGAACACCATCTGCTAATGCTACCCTCACTTTAGCGATATCCAGCTCGGCATCCTGCGCATAAAAGAATTGATGACGGGTTTTCTGCTGATCCGGCCCAATATACACCTGATCCATCCTAAAATTAATCCCCTCCGCCTCTATCCTATTTCTGTCTGGTTCATCAAGGCTGCTATGTAAGTAGTGCCCGTCGGTCACTACCAGGTCACTGATACTGATGGACGCCAGGATGTTCTCAATCAACGGATACAGTCCCTGTTGTAAAGAATTGGGGCCAGTAGCCCCTGTCGCTGCAGAATAATGGTTGAAGTCAGGCCGTTCAAGACTCAGCCTTCCTATATCCACGTCGGAAGTATAGAACATCCGATCGATATCCGCCTCTACCAATTCCAGATTTTCCAGATGTATTTCGTAATAATGCTCGGCGGGCCTGGTAAGGTCCGGCGCAATGCTGACCTTCTCCGCTTTGATGTACTGATCCAGAGAAGATATATTTATCGAGCTGGATCTGACCGTGTGTACACTATCGGCAAGGACAATGGCAAAATTCTGCAGCTCAAGTGTAAAACCTTGTGCATTAAAGGGGGGGGCGTCTTCTTTTTTTGTTAACAGCTCAATATGCTGGACATACAAATTGGTATTATCTGCGGTTATTGAGCGCTGGCTGATAAAGTTTTCTAAGAGCAGGTCCGCTTCTTCTATATACAATTGGTCGATGATAATATTCCGCAACCCTTCACCAAAAGACTTCCTGACCTCTTCCTCCAGCACCTCCAACGGGGTGACCTGCTCCATTTCCAAGAGCTCTTCGTCCTGCCGGGACTGTATGGCAGGCTTATAAAATTGAATCACTCCAACACTTAGGATTTTATCTGAAAAACTGTAGCCAAGCCGCTTCACGCTGATTCTGGGGATGGTGATTTTGTACAACGGCTTCCGCGGATCTTCATTAGCAGCGTCTTCAAGAGGTATCAGCGTGAAACCTTGGACATAAAAGCCCCGCTCGAAAACAGAAAGGTTGAACCGATCAAAATCAATGGCATATCTCCCACTAGAGAGCTTCGTAACCTCCTGCTGAAGATAGCTTCTTAATAGTAAGTCAGACCCAAAGTATAGAACGATATGAAAAAACAGGAGTGTTAAGGAAAAAATACCCAAAACCTTAACGGCTTTACGCTGTGCGGGTTTGAGCTTTTTCAAATTTATCCTTTTCTTCCCCATATAGAAGCAAAATAGCTATTCCAGCTCAAAATTCGTCCAAAACCAATTAATTTTAAAAGGCAATTGCCATAAACAAAAAAACTATAGGGCAGAACCCTATAGTTTTAGTCAATTAACAATAAACCCAAAATAACCAGCTGTAGGAGAAGGACTCGAACCTCCACGAAACTTTTGGCAACATACACGAGCTCTATGTCTTTGTTACCATGCCGAACAGCTCGCGCTGTCATGCAGTCTCACCTCTTTAGATAAAGAAGCTTGTCTACCATTTCAACATCCTACAGTATAGAAGACCTTTTGTCTCACATAACAATGCAAAGATAAACCATATTAATCGAATTGCAAAATTCGCAATAAAACTATCAATTGGTTTGTTTCTCACTAAAGATATAATCAATATTATGACTAAATGATAAAATAAAGAACGAATTTTATCGGATATAATAATCTAACGAAATCACCTCCCAATTTGTTCAACAATTTGTATTTTTTTACAAATTTTAACATCTTAGTCAGTATAGGTCACGTAACTCTCCCACTTTTGCAGTACCACGGCCATATCTTCCGGCAAATCCGTTTCGAATTCCATCAACTCCCGGCTGACCGGATGAATAAAGCCTAGAGACTTTGCATGTAAAGCCTGACGGGGAAGCAGTTCGAAACAGTTCTTGATGAACGTCTTATACTTCGCAAACTGCGTGCCTTTTCTTACAATGTCTCCACCATATAAGGCATCGTTGAACAACGGGTGGCCAAGATATTTCATATGTGTCCGGATCTGATGCGTGCGGCCGGTTTCCAGATTACATTGAATCAAGGAAACATAGCGAAGACGTCGGAGTACCTTCCAGTGGGTGATTGCATTTTTTCCCTGGCTACCATCCGGATAAACATCCATCATCTTTCTATTTTTGGCGCTGCGGCCGATCGGCACATCAATGGTCCCTTGATCTGTTGAAGGTTCACCCCATACCAACGCCAAATAGGTGCGTCTAATCGTATGATCAAAAAATTGCTTAGCGAGGTGTGTCATGGTCTTTTCAGATTTGGCGATCACCAGGAGCCCACTCGTATCTTTATCTATCCGATGAACCAATCCCGGCCTGCCGGAATTGCCCGGCAATTCGGGAAGGGTGTTGAAATGATAGGTCAGCGCATTGACCAGAGTTCCCGACCAATTGCCGTGGGCAGGATGCACTACCATGCCAGCAGGTTTGTTGACAATCAACAAACTGTCATCTTCGTAGACGATATCCAAAGGAATATTTTCGGGAAGCACTTCAAAATCCCTCTTTGGCTCTTCCATCATCACCGTAATCACATCTCCCGGCTTAATCTTGTAGTTGGCTCTAGTAGGTTGACCATTGATCAGCACGTTGCCCTCGTCTATGGCATTTTGTATCCTATTTCGGGTAGCATTGGCCAGCTTGTCCGTCAAAAACCGGTCGATACGCACGGGCGCCTGCCCTTGGTCTACCGAAAGCTTATAGTGTTCAAAACGGGTAACTCCCTCCTCTTCAAAAAAATCTCCTTCATTATCTTCTATCATGCCACAAAAATACGGCTCTGCTTCAAAAATATACGGATATTTAGAGATTAATTAAAAACAGCATCTTGTCCTCCACCTTTCCCATACCCTATCAAACCGTTGACCTACCTGAGTTGCGGCGGCAAAACATCCGTTTAGTCGTTAAGCGGCTGGATAAAATCCATCCGGAAATCCAAGGAAATAAGTGGTACAAGTTGAAATACAACTTGGAAGAAGCCCTCCAGCAAGGGTACCATCGGGTATTGACGTTCGGAGGCGCCTATTCCAACCATATCCATGCAACAGCTGCAGCTGCCAAACAAGTGGGACTTGAGGCTATAGCCGTCATCCGAGGGGAAGAAAACCTCCCCCTGAACCCCACCCTTATGGATGCACAGGCGGCCGGTATGAAGTTGCACTATGTCTCACGTACTGCCTATCGGGAAAAGACCTCTCCTGAATTTATCGAAAGCCTGAGGAATACCTATGGGAACTTTTACCTGATTCCAGAAGGAGGCACCAATGCGCTGGCGGTAGAAGGTACTAAGGAAATACTGGAGGGAGGTGATTTCGATTTTGATCTTATCACTACCGCCATCGGCACCGGAGGCACCATGGCGGGGCTTTTGGCCAGCGCCGGACTCGCACAGACCATCTTGGGATTTTCTACGTTAAAAGGAAATTTTATGAACCACCAAATCCAATTGCTGCTGGAAAAACTTGAAATCAACCCTATCTGTAAGTATCAGATCATCAATGACTATCACTTCGGAGGCTATGGTAAGCACAAGGCCGAATTGGTGGAGTTTATCAATGACTTCAATCACCAGACAGGGATACCACTTGACCCCCTTTATACCGGAAAAATGATGTTTGGCCTACTGGACATGATAGAAAAAGAAATGATTCCAGAAGGCAGCCGGATCCTCACGCTTCACACCGGCGGACTTCAAGGAATAAGGGGCTTCAACCTTCGGAACGGCACAGCCTTAGAAGAGGGCAACCCAAAGAATGATTCAACAAGCCGAAGACTATAACTGCCGTTAAATTTATGCGTCCGTCCAGGCTAACCAAGCAAGCAGCAGAATCTTCCCCTTCAACACCCGTACAATAGAACTTGGTCATGAACCGGAGAAAAAACACTACAATCTAGCTCAAAAATGGCCGATCCAAGCCCTTTGAAATGGGACACTTCAAAAACAATTGTATTTCTTAACAATTTTGATGAATTTCCGACAGACGAACCTAAAAAAACCTCCCATGCAAAAGTTTTATCTATTTATTTTACTACTGGCCGCCTTTACCAACGGCGTATGTTTAGCTCAAAATTCACCCACAAAAATTAAAGAAGATTTTAAACCCTCTTCCAAAAATCAACCCGGAAAAGAGTATCCCCAAGTGAACTCCCAAGGCTATGCCCGATTCAGAGTGGAAGCACCTGAAGCCAAAAGCGTAGTGGTAAGCCTCGGATTAGGCGGCAAAGGAGGGACTGTTCTCAGCAAAAATGAAGAAGGGGTGTGGATGGGCACTACCGAGGGACCTATGGACGAGGGGTTCCATTACTACCACCTGAGAGTTGACGGCGGTGTGTTTAATGATCCCGGGACACACAACTACTTTGGATCCACCCGATGGGAAAGCGGCATTGAAATCCCGGCACATGATGAGGAGTTTTATGCACTCAAAGACGTCCCTCACGGACATGTTCAACAGGTATTGTTTTCATCCCCCAGCACCAATTCCGTCAAAACGGCCTATGTCTATACTCCCCCTACCTATGTAAAGGACCCGTCAAAACGATATCCCGTATTGTACCTTCAACATGGATGGGGTGAGAACGAAACTTCCTGGATCAACCAGGGACATGCCAACCTGATTATGGACAATTTGATTGCTGAAGGCAAGATCGATCCATTTATCATCGTGATGACCTACGGAATGACCAATGAGGTAAAATTCGGCGGGCTGAGAGACTTTAAAGTGGATGGTTTTCAAACCGTACTTGTAGATGAATTGATCCCCTACATCGATGACAATTTCCGCACGCTGACGGATTGGGAAAACCGCGCCATGGCCGGACTTTCCATGGGAGGAATGGAGACTCATGCCATTACGCTCAACAAACCAGACGTATTCTCCCATTACGCCCTCTTCAGCGGCGGCATCTATACCCCAGAACAGTTAGAAGGCCGCACTAAGCCTAAGCTTATCTTTATCAGCAGTGGCAGCAAAGAGAACCCCGACCGGGTCAACAGTGCCGCAAAAACTCTGAAAGAAGCAGGGTTCCATGCGGTATCTTATGTGTCAGAAGGCACTGCGCATGAATTCCAAAGCTGGAGAAGAGCGCTGTATCAATTGGCGCCCATGTTATTCAAATAAAAACCTTTGAGCATTCAGGCCTATAAAGAAATAAATCATGAGAACCCGAAAGCCTATCTACTTCCTTGCGATACTGCTGGTATTCTCCAGTTGGCGGTCAACCGCCCATGCCCAAGATCCGAATTTCTACATCTTCTTAAGTTTTGGGCAATCCAATATGGAAGGACATTCCCGTTATGAGCCTCAGGATACCATCGCCAACGATCGCTTTCTTGTCCTACAAGCTGTGGACTGTCCTGATTTGGGGAGGGAGAAAGGCTCTTGGTATCCGGCGGTGCCTCCTCTTACCCGCTGTAATACCGGCATTACCCCGGCGGATTATTTTGGGAAGACTTTAGTGGAAACCCTTCCCGATAGCATCAGGGTCGGAGTGATCAACGTATCCGTAGGAGGATGTAAAATAGAACTTTTCGAGAAAGACACTTTCCAGTCTTATGTAGAAACTGCTCCGGGATGGATGAAGGGAATGCTGGCCTATTACGACGACAACCCATATGGAAGATTGGTAGAGCTGGGAAAGCTGGCGCAAAAAGACGGGGTGATCAAAGGCATCTTGCTTCATCAAGGGGAATCCAACACGGGCGATACGACTTGGCCGAGTAAAGTGGCCGGGGTGTACGACAACCTTCTGCAAGACCTGGGTTTGACCCCGGATTCGGTTCCTCTATTGGCGGGCGAACTGGTCAGTGCGGAGCAGGGCGGCAAATGCGCCAGTATGAACCCTATTATCGGTCAGCTACCTACGGTCATCCCAAATGCTCATGTTATTTCATCAGCAGATTGCGAGGCGATACCTGACGGTTTACACTTCTCAGCTGCGGGCTACCGCCTTCTTGGCTCCAGATACGGGGAGAGAATGAGCTCGATCCTATTGGAGCAGAGCCAACCGCAAGTCTATGGAAATTATTGTAAATTAGACCGTTGACATCTAATAAATCATGCTCAAAAAATCGATTACATTTATCCTACTTACCCTACTATTTTCGGCACAAAGCCCGAAAGATAAAGGGCTGAAAGATATTTTTGCGGACAGCTATTACATGGGTGTTGCCTTAAATTCCCGGCAGGTCAATAGTTCCAATGAGAAAGTCAATGCATTGATCGAAAACCATTTTAATAGCCTCAGCCCAGAGAATGGCCTCAAATGGCAATTGGTGCACCCGGAGACTAACCGTTACAATTTTGATTTTGGCGACCAGTACGTTGCCTTAGGCGAAAGACTGGGTGCATTTACCATAGGCCACGTTTTGGTCTGGCACCAGCAGACGCCACGCTGGGTCTTTCAGGATGAAAACAACCAGCCCCTTAGCAAAGAGGCGTTAATTTCCCGGATGGAAGAACACATCGAGGTAGTAGCTGGTAGATACAAGGGCAAAATCCACGGTTGGGATGTCGTCAATGAAGCCTTTAATGAGGATGGGTCAATTCGGGAATCGGAATGGTATAAAATCGCTGGGAAGGATTTTATGAAAGCAGCTTTCCGCAAAGCGCAAGAGGTAGATCCAGAAGCCGAGTTGTATTACAACGACTACAACGTTTGGAGGGCATCCAAGCGTAAAGGGATTTTGGAGTTTGCCAAAGAGATGGTGGACGAGGGAATTAAAGTGGATGCGATAGGCATGCAAGGGCATTATCAACTGGAGACCCCTTCATTGGCTGAAATCGAACAGGCCATCATTGACATCCATGAAGCCGGATTTAAAGTAGCGGTCACCGAACTGGATGTAGATGTACTGCCCAGGCCAAGACGTGCAGAGGGAGCGGATCTTAACATGAACTTCGCCAATTCGGACGAATACAATCCGTACAAAGATGGCATCACCGCCGAAGCAGAAGCCAAGCTTGCCCAACGATATGCTGATATTTTCAGGATATTTGAAAAGCACAAAGACAAGATCACCCGGGTGACTTTCTGGGGACTGGGAGATGGCAACAGCTGGCTAAACAATTTCCCTGTGCGCGGCAGAACGAACTACCCTTTGCTTTTCGACAGAAATCTGGATCCAAAGACCGAGGTAATCGAAAAAATCGCCGAGGTGGTGAAGCGGTGACAGATGAGGAAGGACATATACATCGGGGTGTACATGTCCTTCTTTTTTCTTCAAAATCAATACAGGGATTCAAGCTTTCAATATTTTCCTTCCCCTGCTCACAAACGCCGGCTTGGCAAAGGGCAGTTCATCCTCTATCAGGATCCTCAATTCATTCTTGATCTCGGGATATTTTTTGGAAAGGTTGGCAAGCACCTGCATGGCAAAGACCCTGATCGCCACCGCTTCCTTCTTGTCCATCAGATACCCAAAGCAGAGTTCCAGCAAGCATTCTTCCACCTCTGCAGGAATGTTTACGTCCTGAAATATTCTCAGGATATTTCTCTTGATGCTATCATGGATGCCGGGCGTCTGGAGATAGTCGACCATTTCCTTACAATAGGTAGAAATTAATTCAGGGTACTTTTCCGCACAATGGCTGACAGCCCACGAAGCCCTTTGGGCAATGCGTGGCTTCCCGTTTCTGAAAAGATCGAATAGTTGCTTAAACCTCCCTGCATCCTTCTGAACATAGGAGACAATCCTGTCCCTGCCTGCTTTAGAACGGTCGGTGGACAATAATAGGTACAGATCCATGGCAGTCCTTGAAATTAAGATGAGTTATCGCTCAAAAAATACCGTTCTATTTTCTAATCCGGCTAAAGATCCTGTGGGTAATGCCCGCCTTGTCTTCTACCACACTCAGATCATCTTCACTGATTCTTTTCACGCTCTCGATCGTATAAAAAGCCTTATCATTACATTCTTTGATTTTACTGATATATTCCTGTAGTAGATCCCGCTTCATAACGGTGAATAGCAAATTCACCTTTCCATACCGTCCCTCAGCACCGACGTTGGTGAAACGGTAGTTTCTTTCTTTCATAAACTCGATCAATTCCGGCATAGGTTCGACGGTGATCACCCTTACCAATACCCTACCAATGGCCAGCTTTTCTTCAATAGTCATTCCCACATAGGTACCTGCGGCAAAACCTCCTGCATAGGCCAAATAGGAAATTGGGTTATCAATATTCTGGATGATCTGTCCAATGGCCAACAGCCATATAAAAGCCTCGAAAAACCCGAGTACGGGTGCAACATTTTTTTTCCCGTTCAATACAAACATCACCCTGAGCGTATTTAGAGACACATCCCCGACCCGGGCGAAAAAGATAAGAATGGGCATGACCACATAATCAAAAACCGATTCGCTGATTCCTATTGAACTTAAAAATTCCTCCATATCATTTATAAAGTTGAATTATTTAGTGTCCCCAAGATGCATCGCGTCCAAAGATCTTGTTTGTGTCCTGATCCCTAGGGAAACGGAGACACAAAGGTAAGACATTGTATAATGAAACACATTATATCTACTTCTCACCTTTCTCCTCCCGGACCCTATCAATCGGGACCGATAAAGGGTTAACTGCTATGCTTATACCTTCCTGTCACGTCCCACTTCGGAACCTAGATAGGTGAATGCAGCAGCACTGCCTATCATGATTAAAATGAACAAATTCCAATTGACTGAAATGTCAAACAAAAGCCCTACCAACAAGGGGCCGATGGAAGCCAAATAATAACCGGCTGACTGCGACATACCGGACAGCGCCGCAGTTGTCCGTCCTGTGGTACGTAATCCAATCAACACATAGGCCATACTAATACTGGCTCCTAGCGAAAACCCCACGAAAGTTAAACCGATGTAAATCAGGGGGATGAAGTCGGAAAACAGGGTCACAAAGCCAAACATATACCCCACCCCTAAGGCCATGGCAATCTTTGTCTGATCTTTAAATTTGACGGCAACCAGAGGAGCCAGAAAAGTCCCTAAAAGCCCTACAATCTGCATCAGCATTACCACCAGTCCCGCACGACCCGAACTCAGCCCCTTTACGATAAGCAGCTCCGGGAGCCAGGTGATTAGCGTAAAGAAGATAAAAGACTGTAAGCCCATAAACAAGCTTACCTGCCACGCCAATTTAGACCTCCAGACATTGTGTCCCGTGGGTTCCACCTCTTCTTTTACCACCAATTTATTCTTCCTGACTTGAGGCACCCACACGATGAGCGTTAAGATGACTATCGCAATCCAAGCCAACAGGGAGCCCCTCCATCCATATGCTGAGGCGAGGGGAATACTGACTCCTGTGCCAATTGCAGCAAATAAGGAAAGCCCGGTAGTATAAGCACTGGTCATCAGCCCGACTTGGCTCGGCAGCTTCTCCTTGATCAGAGGGATCAGTAGTACGTTGCAGATGACAATCCCGATGCCAGTAAGCGCCGTGCCAAAGTAAAGCAAAAAAACGCCACCCTGAACCCTGATCACTATTCCCACGCCTAAGATGATAAGACCCAGCAAGATGGCACGGACGTAGCCCAGCGCATGGCCAATTGCTGAGGAAAATAAAGAAAAGGTTGCAAAAGCCAGTAAGGGAACCGTTGTGAGAAAACCTGCCCAAGAATTGGAAAGGTTGAGGTCGTCCCGAATGTTAGGGATTAGCGGCCCCACCCCCGTAATCGAGGGCCGGAGACAAAAGGACACGAGAACAATGGCAAAAAACAAAAGCCAATTAGTCTGGGAATTACTATCTTTACTATTCATCGAAATTTCCTATAGTAACCTTCATAAAATATCCAGACCACAAAACTTTTTACTAATCTTTGCCCGCCGTCTCCGCCACCCAATTCTCTCCCCGATCGATGTCGACTCCCCCTTCAAGGATTTACTTGACCCTGCTCCTGTTTTCTACCTATTGGCTA
>Ga0079224_100005759_pt1 | contig 16334 bp, 18 predicted proteins | sample Stecom2015_FD_80414 | JGI IMG/M metagenome (GOLD analysis project Ga0079224, IMG submission 80414) | Agricultural soil microbial communities from Utah to study Nitrogen management - Steer compost 2015 | ecosystem: Environmental > Terrestrial > Soil > Agricultural land | place: USA: Utah... | reverse complement strand
TTATAAAAAAAATATCATTTTTTGTAATTAAATTTGTATAATGAATCTATGTGGAGCACTTCTCCAGTGCTCTACTTTTTTCATTAATGGGAGGGGACATAAGATGGAAAATAAGTTAAATTTTGATAAAGAAAAGCAAGAAAAGCCAAAATTAAAAATAGAGCGGAAGGAAGGAGAACCCACAGCAGCCTTTAAAGGAGCATCCTGGGCAGCCCTGTTAGTTGGAGTTTCGGCATACCTGATTGGTTTATTTAACGCAGCAATGGAACTTAATGAAAAAGGGTATTATTTTGCTATTTTAATATTCGGATTGTATGCATCCGTTTCTCTACAAAAAGCAGTAAGGGATAAAGAAGAGGGAGTCCCTGTGACCAGTATTTATTATGGGATTAGTTGGGTTGCCCTCATTGTCTCGGTTTCATTAATGGGGATTGGTTTGTACAACGCTGGAAGTATTGTTTTAAGTGAAAAAGGATTCTACGCAATGGCTTTTGTGCTAAGTATTTTTGCAGCCATTACCGTTCAAAAAAACATTCGAGATACACAAAAGGCAAGAGAAAGAGAATGAGAGATAACAAAGGACCATCCTATTAATAGGGGTGGTCCTTTTGTGATTTATGTTGTTTCCATTTTCTTAAAAGGAATGGGAGCCAAGTTACTAGCAAAAGTAACATGATGGCTACTACAGTTAAGATCACTGTATCGGTGAGGAGGATTGAGAGGTAATCTGAAAAATCCATTTCTTTTGCATACACCTGATAGGGATTATCAACATTATAAACTATCGGCATTTCATCTGTGTATTTATTATACGTATGCCAGGTTACGCCTTTTACGATATAGATGGTGTCTTTATTTTCAGGTTGATACATCATTGAGATGTAATAATCGTTTTTGTTGTAAACGGATGTTCTTCTATCAAAGCCATGTTCCATAATGTAAGCCGTTGTTTGAACTTGGTTTTTCCCGAAAAACTTTTCATAACCATTTTCAAGGGCTGCTTTTGTATCTGTCGATAAAAAAAGAAGGAGTGCTACAATCAAGCCACCGAATAGGAAAAAGGGAATAAGGAAACCTGCCTGTTTATCCAGATTTAAGCGTTGAGAGAAGGTTTTAAGGAAATACCGTATCGCTTTGATTTTATATAACCAATATAAAATATAACCAACTGGATATAGACTAAAGACGGTTAATAAAATATAAAACCAGCGAATTTCCTCTTTTAATAATGTCTCAGTGTAAAACTTGCCGTCGACTTCATAACCAGAAATGGGATCACCAATTTCGAGCTGCTCAAATAAATCCTGAGAGATCGCAATCATCGAATCATTATGTTTGGTGGGAATACTGCTTTCAGGCAAAGCTCCGATTTGGACAGAAAACCTTGGACCCACCAATAAATCGTGCACGACAAACTTACGCCAAACCCTTTCTTCCACCTGATTTTGTTCAGCCATCGTAACGAATTCCTGGTGCTCCTGAACATTTTCATTGATTGTATACATGATAAATAGAAATGCAACGAATGCAATTATCTTTTGCCAACTTATTTTCTTCATGAAAAACTCCCTATAATTTCCTTTTCCTCTAAGTATATTAAACTATTTGAATGAATAAAAAGGGCTAAAGTCTTAGTTCATTTTATCTGATTATGTGCTCAGTCAAATTATCGCATAGAGGATGGGGAGTGTTGTGTTAAAATTGGAGCAAATTGGAATAGGGCTAAATACGAGATGTCCTCCAATTGTAAAACATAAGAGGGAGGATAAGACATGGGGGAATTGATAGAGAGTTTCTTATTTTACCTGGCAGTTTTAAGTCCTGCCATTGTAGGGATACCATTACAAATTAGGGCTACTAAAAAGAGTAGAAAAATAGATAAGTTTTTTAAAATCAATTGTATGTTAGCATCCGGTGTTCAGTTTGTTGTCTTGATTTGCTATGTGTTTTATGTAGCTAACAGAGGGGGACAACAAGCTGAAGCGATTGGGTGGTTAGTCGTTGCATATATTTTTTTCTCACTTGTGATTATAGGTCTTAACACAATTCTAGTTCTTGTTACTCATTTCATGACAAAATGGATTTTAAAAATAAAAAATAGAAAGGCTTAACATGTAAACAAAGGTAAAGAGAGCTGCAGCAACTACAGCTCTCCTCACATTATTTTCCTGGGGTAAATTTAATTTTCATTGCTTGAGCCATTAGAACAGGTAGGTCTGTATTTTCGTGTAATCCACTAAATAAGTGAGAACCTGGACCGAATGCATATAGTGGAACATCAGTACCAGTATGACCAGTGCTAGACCAACCAACGACAGCACGTTCAGAAACAACTTGATTGATCGCGATTGATGGCGACTTAGCAGCCTTGATTCTTTCAATCTCAGATTCTGTTAAATCTAGGTTTGTGTATTCCTTGACGACTTCTTTTACATTACTGCGGTCACCATTTAATTTGCTTTCCATGAAGTCACCAGTTGCCGTTACATTTCGTAAGATTTCAAGATTAGCGTCACCTTTACCATATCCTCCTACTGACATACCACCAGTATCATGGTCTCCAGCAACCACGACTAACGTTTTGCCATCTTTCTTTGCAAATTTGACTGCTTTTTCGACTGCAAGTTCAAATGCTTCGCTATCTTTCATTGCCCAAGCAGCATCATTATCATGACCAGCCCAATCTATTTGGCTCCCTTCAACCATTAAGAAGAAACCGTCTTTATCCTTTTTAAGAACATCAATTGCCGATTCAGTCATTTCTGCAAGACTTGGTTGATTGGTTTCGTCGCGATCCAATTCAGGAGCCATTCCATCTTCTGCAAATAGTCCGATTAACTTGTCCGTCTTTTTTACCGTTTTAAGCTCGTCTTGATTTGTGACATAGTGATATCCATCTTTTGCTGCCTCGTCCAATAAGGAATCAGGGAAGTATTTTTTACCTCCGCCAAGAATAACATCGACGTCGTTTTCAAGTAATTGTGGAGCAATATCTGCTTCACTTGAGCGGGAAGCCACATGTGAAGCAAATACTGCAGGTGTGGCATGTGTGATCGTTGATGTCGCGACTAAACCTGATGACTTACCTTTTTCTTCTACAACTTCTAGAATTGTTTTTAATTCTTTTCCATCTGGAGTTGTACTAATCATTCCATTATTGGTTTTGACCCCAGTTGCCATTGCAGTACCTGCTGCAGCGGAGTCTGTCACTTTCGAGTTAGAGGAATAGGTACGATGCATCCCAACTAGCATCGAGTCAAGGACAGTTTCCTCCCCTTTATACCATCTATAATTCGTCGCATAAGAAGCTGAGTAGCCATCTGGTACCATAAAAATGACATTTTTCACTTTCCCATTATTGCTATGATGATTTGATTTCGCATCTGCTGTCGGAGCAGCAAAGCTTCCTGCAAGTGCTCCAAGTGCGAGTGAAGAGACAACAGCAAATGGGATCAATCTCTTTTTAATCGATTTGTTTTTCATGTTTAACTCCTCCTAAATGTTTATAGGCTGAGTATATAATGTAAGTATGGAGAACTTTTTACTATTGAGTAAATAAATGATTAATCAATGAAAATGGGACAAACCTCATTGTGTGAGCAAAATAGTAGAAATTGAAATAGATATTTCAACATATTTTTTATGGGAAAATGGGTGTTATTGTTCTGTATGATCGTGCATTTTTTAAAACGAGTGGATTTAGATAATGCGAATATACTAGACGCAACTTAATTATTCATTTACATTCCTGACATATTGTTTACGAATAGAGTTGAAATTGTTATGTTGAGGATAAAACTAATTTGAAATGGAGGGTATCTCATGAGATGTGGAGCAAAATGCTTTCTTGTCGAAATGGAGGTTGACGGTAAAACAGTAGTGAAGTCAATTAATGCAAGAACTCCTGCAGAAGCGAGAAAAAACATTCGAAATGAAATTGGAGCAGAAACTAAGATACTAACAGTTAAAGAAGAGAAGAAAAACAGGTAAAAGTCGAAGCAAGAACTGGAATATGGACTTTCAAATGTAGGAGAGATTCGCGCAAGAAAAGGGAAAGTCGCTGAAGCCAAAGGCAGTCACGAACCTGGCTAAAACAAGAAAAGCTTAACTAGAAAAACTAGTGTGTAGTATTCAACTGAGACGAACAGAATGAAACAGCGGGTTCCAGGAATAATGTCATCACCCAACGAATAAATGTAGTATAGAACCTTCCAAATTTCGTTAAGGTGCTGATTACTTGAAAAGAAATAAAAATATTCAAATCGCAATCTTATTGCTGATTTTAATCCTCGTTGTTCTGATTGTCCACGTGATTCTTCATGTAAATGTATATATTGTGTATAGTGCAAGTCTTGGTACAATTTTCATGATAGGGCTCATCATTTTCCTCATTATTCTTCTCTTTTTAAAAACATAAATGGTCAGTGAAGTGTTAATGATGCAGGATTAACACTTCTTTTTGTTGAAATGATACATATATAACTATTTTCCTTTTACAGATTGGAGGCTTTTTATGGCTTTCTTGTTTTGGCCATTTATGCTTACATCACTGCTCCTCGCCATTTTAGCGATACGAACAAAAAAATCAATATTTCTCGTGATTTCTTCGGTGCTTATCATACCACTGTCACTATATTTAGCAGCAACACCACGCTTTGAAATCTGGGGACTCATATTTCCACTTTTCTATCTGAGTGCTGCTTTATCCATTGCAAAAAAAATGAAATGGTTATCCATTTTATTAATGGCTCCAAATTTTATTTTAATTGGCTGGCTTGGTTTTGCTGTCGTTTTTCAATAATATACAAGGAGAATCATAATCATGGAAATTAAATTAGTAATCTTACAAACTAACAGACTCAAAGAAATGAAGGAGTTCTATGTGAACCTATTTGGATTTCCTTTAATAAAAGAGGATAATAAAAGTTTTAGAATGGCTGTGGGTTCAAGTGAGTTGGAGTTTACAGAAAAACATGTAGAAGGGAATCCATTTTATCATTTTGCGTTTAATATTCCGTCTAACCAGTTTCAAGAAGCGAAGGCTTGGGTAAAAGAGCGGGTGGAGTTAAATGTCGAAGACGGAGAAGATGAAGCTTATTTTTCCTTTTTTAGCGCACATGCACTCTATTTTTACGACCCAGCTGGAAATATAGTAGAATTTATTTCAAGACAGACTTCTGTAGAAGGAGGCAGGCCATTTTCAATAGAGAGTGTGTTGAATATTAGTGAGATAGGCCTTACAGTGGATGATGCGATTCGTGCTGGAAATCGGTTGATTGAAAAAGGTATACGTGAGAGGGATAATAATCCTTTAAGTCAGACGAGTCTAAATTTTATGGGAGAAAGATCAAAAGGAATCTACATGATTCTTAATCAACCAGGGAGAAGATGGATTTTCTCAGATAAAATCTCTGCTATATATCCAATTGAAGTTTACACTGCAGATGGAAAACAAGTGGTGGTCACGTCTGAAAAAAAGTTTAAAGTATACTAGTGAAAACAGAAAAAAGAGGGAATATCTTGATTAAAGAAATGAATGTTTATCATGAGGCAAGTGAAATGTTAGACTTACAACTCAAATCTTATCAGTTTGAGGCTGAATTAATTGGAACAAGCAACATTCCTCCGTTAAGAGATACAGTTGAATCCATCCAACAATCAGGTGAAACGTTTTTGGGTTACTATATGGAGGAAGAAATCTGTGGAGTCATCTCACATAAAGCAGAGAACAATGAGATGGATATACATAGGTTATTTGTTCACCCAGCCCATTTCAGGAAAGGGATTGCTAAGCGGCTATTAACTTTTATTGAAAAAAGTACTGAAGCAATGGTAGTAAAGGTAGCAACAGCAACTAAAAATACTCCTGCTATCCATTTTTATCAAAAGAATGGATTTCGAAAATTGTGTGAGGAAAAGGTTGAGGAAAATCTATCCATTACCCATTTTATTAAAGAAGTGGAACAGCGTTCATTCGTAAAGGAATAACGCTTATTTTATTTGTTGGTATGGTAACGTTGAACAGGTACCCATTCTTTAATTGTATTTGAAGGTTTTGCAGTAAAAAACTTGTCATGAGGAAATTTGTGAACATGATGTGGATGGTAAAAAGCACTAGTTTCATTAAACTAGTGCCACGTTTACATTTATTTTTTCATTAAAGTATCTAAGTTTAGTTCAAATTCAGCGTGGTCACCAAGTGCATGAGGAACTTGAATACTGATGATAACTGCATCATTAAGATTGTATGAAAAAATCCCATATGGATTTTCTTCAGGATTTGGGTGATCTGTCTTCTTGAGCGCATCAATGAAATCCTGGGTATTAAAACTGTTAAGGTAATCTATAACAGCAGCCTCTTTTTCTAGATTAGGCTCAGGTGGATTCTCCCTATCCAAATACTTCGATTTTTTCAATGCTTCTATAAAGTGTTCGTCAATAACAAACAACTCCGAGAGCTTGACCTTCTTACCTTTTTTCCAATCAATATTCGTGGTAAAAACAAGATTTGTGGGATACATTCCGCCATTGTAATCCCCTGTATATAAAATACTAAAAGTATCTGCCTCTGATAGGTTGACCTCAAAAGTCATTTCTAATGAAGCTTCGCTATCTTGATATTGAGTTAGAAAAAGGGTTGCATCTTCTTTAATAAGTTGATTTATTCGTTGCTCAAGGTCTTTATCCTTCATATTCGCTAATTGAGGATAATGAATGGCAAGTTCCCCGTTTTCATAAGTAGCTGTATTGAATTCAAAGAGTTGTGCATTTTCATCTTCTGTTTGGTTTGTTGTTGCTTTTTCTTCAATATTTGATGCTGCTTGTTGTGGTTCTTTCTTAGCCTCCGTCTCTTGCTCTTGTTGTGTTGGTGTATTTTCTTTCGCATCTATTTGTTGCGATTTCGAGGTCTCTTGACTTCCACATCCAATTAACACCAAGGCACAAGCAAAAATAATCAGTTTATATAATTGCTTCATTAGTCGCTCACCTTTCTCTTTAAAGTCATCAATGATTCATTTTACATATGTAATTCTATTATTCCTGTATTACGGGTGAAAAATGGCTAGAATACATCAAAAACGTTTGAATTGTTAGTGGTGTGTATCGCCAAAGTTCTACATATTTTTCCATTATTTTCTTAAACATAACGAATAATAAGAAAAAATGCAATTTTTTTATTTGGAAATGAATATCTGTTGACCATTTAAAACATGATTGTTATGATTTATTTATCAACTAGTGAACTTTGTTTCTTATTATGAAACTTTTCATCTTATGACTATATAGAAGGTGATAAAATGAATTTACAGACAGATGTTTGTATCGTTGGCGGCGGACCAGCGGGGGCCTTACTCGGCTTTTTATTAGCGAAAAAAGGCATCTCGACCATTGTTGTTGAACGCACTTCTGGAAATGAAAGAGAATTCAGAGGTGAACATATAAACGCCGAAACCGAAGCGATTTTAAGAGAACATCATCTCTTTGATAAAATTGAAGAACTTGGCCTATTAAAAATGCAAAAAGTGGAATATTTATATGGAAGAAATGTTGCCAAAACAATTACGCCTACACAAGAGGATCACGTTGGGATTCATATTCCACAGCAGCATTTTTTAACAGCAGTTTCGAATGAGGCTGCGAAATTTCCAAAATACCAATTGCTTTTAAATACGAGTGTAACTGGCTTAGTTCAAGATGATAAAGGAAATTATACAGGTGTAAAAGCGAAACAAAATGGACAAGAAATCAACATCTCGAGTTCGGTCGTTGTTGGAACAGATGGGCGGTACTCGACTGTTCGAAGACTTGCAGGAATTTCTGCTCCAGAGGAAACGCATGGATATGATGTACTTTGGGCTAAAATTCCAGCGCCTGTTGGTTGGGAACCTTCAACAAAAATGGTTCTTGTGGATGGTCACCAATTAGCCTTGTTTACAAGAACAGGTGGCGTGATTCAAATCGGTTGGAACATTGAAGAAGGTTCATTTAACTCATTAAGGAAACAACCACTTGAACCGTTTTTAGATCCACTTTTAATTAGTTTCCCTGAATTAGAGCCGATTGTAGGTGAACATATCCAGTCGTGGAAAAACTTTGTGTGTCTAAAAGTCTTCAGTTCAAACGCTGAAACCTGGGTGAAAGATGGTCTTGTTATACTTGGCGATGCAGCCCACACGATGACTCCCACGGCCGCAATAGGAATCAACTGTGCGATCAAAGATGCCCACGTTTTAGCTCCAATCTTAGAGCAAGCATTGCTTGAGGGAGACCTAAGTGAATCACGATTAAAAGAATTCGAGTTTGAAAGACGAACAGAAATCGAACAACAACAACAAATGCAATATGAAAGAGAAGAATCATTCAAAGACAACTTTTTAGAAGTAATCGGTAGTTAAGCATGCAGAAAGAGAACAACTGCATGCTTTTTTTGTGCGCTGAAAAAAGGGTGTAATCAACGTTTTCAAAATAGGCTTTTTCTAAAAAGATTGTTGCAATTGGATAAAACAAAACTAATGATTGCAGTGGAAGGTGGCGACTCCAGCGGGAAAAGCGTGAGACTTGAGAACCCGCAGGAGAGATTAGCGACTTGTCCAGTTGCAGCGGCTAGAAACTCGAGAAATTTTAACTCCTCCTTCAGAGGCAAAATACGCCTCTTTGTCGGAGTCTCCAATTTTCTCGTTTTGAGTTCAAGCCGCCTCCACATTTCGTTGGGGAGGCTAAAAGCCACGCCCGCTTAAAAGCGTCCAACTGGAACGGAAATCAAGATAGTAGCAGTAAAGTGCTCTTTCAGACAAAAGGTTTCATAAAAAGAAAGGATTTTTCATCGTCATACCGAATAAAAAATATATAAATAGGAAATATGTTGGAAATTAAATCAGGGGGATCAAGATGAATTTAGTCAAAATAAGAGGGGAAAAAGTTACTTTACGACAAATTGAAAAGGAGGATTTACCTACACTTTGGGAGATGCGGTATGGGGACCCTAATCCAGAATGGAAAAAGTGGGATGCGCCATATTTCCCACATAAGTTTATTGATAAAAAAACGTATATAAAAAAGGCTGAATATGAAATTGCGATGCAACATCATCCTCTAGATCAAATGATAATCGAAGCGGATGGTCAAATCATCGGAGTTGTTGTATTTTATTGGGAAAGTGAAGCAACAAGATGGCTTGAAATGGGGATAGTTATCTATCGTCCAGAATATTGGGGAGATGGCTATGGAACCGAGGCGCTAAAGCATTGGATTGATTATTTATTTGAGACAATTCCATACATAGAAAGAGTCGGATATACAACGTGGTCAGGCAATCACCGCATGATCAAGGTTGGACAAAAACTGGGTATGACGTTAGAAGCGCGTATGAGAAAATGTCGCTATTATAATGGTTTCTACTATGATTCAATTCGAATGGGCTTACTCAGAGAAGAATGGGAGCAAGAAAGATAGACTATTTAAACCTGCATTCATCGCGAAATGCAGGTTTTTTTATAAATATGATCTAAAGAGAACCTATTTTCAAATTTGTTTGACACCATTGACAGCTCATTGTAATATTGTACATGAACATATGCTCATATACTTTAAGTGGAGTGGGGATACTATGTATGATGTCGTAGTAATTGGAGCTGGTCAGGCTGGATTAGCCATGGGGTTTTATTTGAAACAGACAAATTACTCTTTTCTTCTTTTAGATAAAGCAAAGAAAATCGGTGAAACATGGCGAAACCGATACGATTCGTTAACCCTATTTACTCCAAGAGCTTATAACGAACTTCCAGACCTTCAATTGAATGGTTCAAGACATGGTTATCCTACTAAAGATGAGATTGCCGATTATTTAACCAGCTACGCCTCACATCACTCTATCCCGATTCAGCTTGATACAGTAATCACTAGGGTGACAAAAGTAAATGACATAAAGTAAAACTTAGACTTAGAACAACAAATCGTATAGAGGACACAATCATTTTTGAGGATAATAGTGAGTTGTGGTCCCAAATATAGTCTGGGCTACAGGGTTTAAACCAAATTATCATTGGATATGAATTCCAGGTGTATTGAAAGGCAACGGGGAACCACGACATAGTTTCGGAATAACTAACATAAAAGGTCTTTATTTTCTGAGGTTACCTTGGCAATCAAGAAGGGGGTCTTCCTTATTGCAAGGAGTCGCGGCCGACGCAAAATACATACTCTAACATATCCAGTACACGCAAAAGAAGGAAGGTTACAAGAATGGAACAAAATGATCATTCTTTTTTATCAGAGTCAACCATAAATGAAGCTTCACGAATTTTCAAGGCACTCGGAGATCCAACGCGAATCAAAATTCTTTATTTATTATCTCAAGAGGAATGTTCTGTTACCCATATTGCAGAAGTTCTTGAAATGTCACAGTCAGCTGTGTCTCATCAGCTCAGCCTCCTTCGCAATTTGCGTCTTGTGAAATACCGACGTGAGGGAAATACGTTTCTTTATACATATGATGATGAACATGTTATCACCTTGTTACACCAAGTCATCCATCATATTGAACATGAATAGGAGGGGAAATGATGGGACATCATCACCACCATCATCACGGGCATGACCACCACGGTCATCATCACCATCATTTTGATGATGTAAGAGAAGGAAATAAAAAAGGCTTGCTAATTGCACTAATTATTACAACGGGAATCATGCTCCTTGAGTTTTTCGGCGGTCTTATTACAAATAGCTTAGCTCTTCTTTCTGATGCAGGTCATATGTTAAGTGACGCTAGTTCACTATTATTAAGCCTAGTTGCTTTTTGGTTTGCAACACGACCGGCATCACCGAGGAAAACATACGGATTTTACCGATTTGAAATATTAGCAGCCCTTTTTAATGCCATCACATTGTTCATTATTGCAGGTTTTATTGTATATGAAGCGTTTGAACGATTCTTTGAACCGCCAACAGTTGCAAGTGGAACAATGATGATTATCGCTGGAATTGGGTTGTTGGCAAACCTATTAAGTGCTTGGGCTTTAATTAGCAAAGGCGATGTGAAAAATAATGTCAATCTTCGAAGTGCATACCTTCATGTACTCGGAGATGCACTAGGTTCAGTAGGAGCAATCGTAGCGGGACTCATCATGCTACTATTCGAATGGTATATAGCAGATCCGATAATTTCTGTGATTGTCGCCATCCTCATTCTAAAAAGTGCCTGGGGAGTTTTAACACACTCGATTCATATTTTAATGGAAGGCACGCCGATTACAATTAATCAACATGAGGTAAAAGCCACACTTGAGGAAATTGAGGGGGTAATTGATGTTCATGATCTTCATATTTGGACGATTACATCTGGAATGGACTCACTAACCTGTCATATATTGATTAAAGACGACCATGACAGCCAAGAAATATTGCAACAAGCGATTGATAAAATCCGTGATCAATTCAAAATCGAGCACACGACTATTCAGATTGAGAAATCGATGATTGAGCATGGAGAAATGCACGTATGATAGCAAGTAAAAACTAGGGGGGGCATCTTTGGATGGCCCCTTCTTTCAATTATCATAATTTCTGTTGTAAAATATAACTATTAGGTGCCAAATAGGAGATGTGAAACATGAGAGTTCTTGTAATAGAAGACAATGAAAGCGTCTGTTCAATGATTGAGATGTTTTTTTCAAAAGAAGGGATACAAGGGGAGTTCATCCATGATGGGCTAGAAGGATATAACCGTTTTAATGAGGAAAAGTGGGATTTGTTGATTGTAGACTGGATGCTTCCAGGGATGGATGGGGTGACTATCTGTCGAAAGATTCGGGAGAAGAATAACACGGTTCCTATCATTATGCTAACAGCTAAGGATAGCGAATCAGACCAAGTATTAGGACTTGAGATGGGGGCAGATGATTACGTTACGAAGCCGTTCAGTCCCCTCGCATTAATGGCTCGGATAAAGGCAGTCACAAGACGCTACAATAGTAAGCCTCTTGAAGAGAAAGATACAGATGAGCTTCAGACCGAATACTTTAAAATTAACAAAAATACAAGAGAAGTAATTCTAAATGGAACGCCCATTACCAATTTAACTCCGAAAGAATTCGATTTGCTTTATTACTTTGCGCAGCATCCAAAGCAGGTCTTTTCAAGAGAACAATTATTAGACCGTGTCTGGGGATATCAATTTTATGGAGATGAGCGCACAGTCGATGTGCATATAAAAAGATTACGGAAAAAACTGGGTTCATCCAATCAACCATTTTTTCATACTGTTTGGGGTGTAGGGTACAAATTTGACGAATCTGTTGAGGAAGCAAAATGAAATTGAAATTTCGTTACATGTTTCAGCAGCTTACTAGCCATATAAGCGTCATCGTTGTGGCTTTTTTGATTTTGAGCATGGTTTTTGCCCATTATGTTGAAAACCTTGTTTTTGAGGAAAAGGTCGAGGAACTTACTGTTTATGGTGAAAACATCATCAGTGATCTTAGCCGTACGTCTAATGTAGAGGTTTTAATACGACAATATGCGAACATGCTGGGCGAGCGAAATATTTTTTTTACAGTGTTTGACGAACAAGGCATGAGTTTGAGTAGTGTCGGTGAATTTGTACCTCAAGTCGAATTAAGAAAGAAAGAATGGGATAAGGTCCGTAGCGGTCATATTGTGTCGGTGAAACAAGATTATAAGCGTTTCGAGGAAGAAGTGACGTTTATTGTTATTCCTTATATGGTTGGACAAACATTTGTAGGAGGAGTTCTTCTCGCATCACCGATAAGCGGTACGCAGGAAATGATTCAAGAAATTAACCAATATTTATTTTATACAATGTTCCTGTCTCTCGCAGTTGCACTTTTAATGAGTTGGATTTTGTCGACGATTCATGTGAAGCGAATTAAACGACTTAGACAAGCAACTTCCATGATATCGACTGGTGATTATTCTGTAAAATTACCGTCATCTGATTTCGATGAAATTGGTGAACTCTCAAATGACTTTAATAAAATGGCGCAACGATTGCAAACTTCAATGGAAGAAATTGAGAGTCTCGAAAATCGGAGGAGAAAATTTATGGCCGATGTTTCTCATGAACTTAGAACTCCCCTTACAACAATTAGTGGTGTGATTGAAGGCTTAAAAAATGATTTGATTCCTGAAGAGGAAAAGGCGAAAGGGATTCAATTAGTGAGTCAAGAGACAAAACGTCTCATTCGTCTTGTTAACGAAAATCTTGATTATGAAAAAATTCGTTCCAACCAAGTCACCCTTCAAAAGGAAACGATTGAACTAAGAGAAGTTCTAGAGGTTGTTCAAGATACATTAGAGCCACAAGCAGAGGAAAAAAACAACCAAATTATAGTGGATGTTCCAGAATCTCTTAAGATAACGGCGGATTATGATCGCCTTATTCAAATATTAATCAATATCATTAAAAATAGCATTCAATTTACGGATAGTGGCACGATTTGGATTCGGGGAAAAGCAGGAGATGACGAAACCATTATTGAAATTGAAGATACTGGAATCGGAATAGATCCAGGAGAGATTGAGAAAATCTGGCACAGATTTTATAAGGCGGATGTTTCTCGTACAGGTACACCGTTTGGTCAATTCGGCCTAGGCTTGTCGATTGTAAAAAAGCTTGTGCATCTTCATCATGGTAAAATCAAGGTGACAAGTGAAAAAGGGAAAGGTACAAAGTTTGAAATTCGTATTCCATTCGAGTGAACGACCACAATTAATGGGGGTTTCATTCGGTTTTTCCATGTCTTTTCAAGGTTTGTTAATATTTTGTTCATAACTTTTGTTTAAGATATAAGTAAGGAGCAAGTTAAGGAGGAATTCATAATGGAAAACGATAAACGTTTTAATGAACTTAATCATACAGATGATCAATCCAACAACTTAGACAATGAGAATGTTTATATGGAAGAAAACAAAGAAAAACAGGAAGTCACTGAAGGAATAAGACAACACGAAGAATTACCTATTTCTTCACAGCAAGAATATAGGGAGACTTATCAGCAATCAGTGGTTTCAGAAGAAACAAAGCATCGAGCATCAAAGCCGAATAAGGAAAAAACAAACTCGAAATGGAAAAGCTTTTTAGGTATGCTTACTGCAGGCGTTCTTGGTTCGGCGTTAACACTTGGGGTTGCCCCACAAATTGATGGTCTCCAAGGGTATTTTAATTCCGAATCCACAACCTCAGAGCCGAACAAAGAAGTGATTGAGACAAATGGTCCTGTACAAATCCAACCGACATCTGTACAAGACTCTGCTACTTCTATCGCAGATATGGTGGAGGAAGCATCAAAAGGAATTGTTGGAATTACCAGTTTACAAGCCCAACAGAATCCTTTTAACAGAGGAAATGCACAGAACATCCCTGGTGGAACAGGTTCGGGAGTTATCTTCCAAAAGGAAGGCGATAAAGCTTACATTGTTACGAATAACCACGTCATTGAAAATGCTAACGAAGTAGAAGTCTCTTTATATAATGGTGAGAAAACAATGGCTAAACTAATCGGAACAGATCCATTAACCGATCTAGCCGTTTTAGAAATAGATGCAAAAAACGTTGAGGCAGTTCTCCCATTTGGAGATTCAGAAGTACTCCGCCCTGGCGATCAAGTATTTGCAATTGGTAACCCACTTGGACTTGATTTATCAAGGACGGTTACATCAGGAATCGTTAGTGCAAAGGATCGTAGTATTTCCGTTGATACCTCTGCAGGTAACTGGGAATTAAATGTTATTCAAACAGACGCTGCAATTAATCCAGGTAATAGTGGAGGTGCTTTACTAAATACACAAGGACAGGTTATCGGAATTAACAGCTTAAAAATTGCAAATAGTGGTGTTGAAGGACTAGGATTTGCAATTCCAAGTAATGATGTTGTCCCGATTATTAACAGCTTAATTGAAAGTGGAAAAATTGAGCGTCCATTTATCGGGATTGGTTTAGCGGATTTGGCCGAAATCCCAAGAATGTATTATGCTGATCTACCTGAGGATATTAAAGAGGGAGTCATTGTTACAAGCGTTGCTCAAAACTCTGCAGCAGATAAAGCTGGTTTAAAAATGACCGACGTCATCGTGAAAATTAATGACACTGAGGTAAAAAGTTCAATGGACCTACGAAAATACTTATATTCACAAGTGAAAATAGGTGATGAAATAGAATTGAGCTTTTATCGTGAAGGCAAGCTTCAAACTGCAAAACTGATTTTGACAAGTAATACCTCTGGTATAGAATAATCTCATTTTGATCCAAGCAATTGCTGCTTGGATCTTTTCCTGTTGCATGATTTCCGACAAGTTATTTGAGTCCCGACATCATTTCCCAGGAAACGACGGCAGGTAAAAGGATGTGACAGCATATGATAGATGTTCGAAATTCGACCAATCTCGACAAAATGTATGAAAAAAAGCACTTGACAATTGGAATGATTTTCAAATTACTAGTGTTTTTTTAGTTCAATAGTATGATATGATAATAGTATGTCATCAAAAGGCCTTTCATTCTTAGTGCTATTAAGAATGAAAAGGGGATTTTTGATTTGAAGAAAAGAACTTGGACGTACGAGGAAATAGAGTTTTTGAAGGACAATGTCGGTCGTATGAAAATCTCTACCATTGCCAACCATCTGGAGCGAACAGAAACAGCGGTTGAGATAAAGATCAAAAGATTAGGTATTTCAAATACAAAATCTTTCACCGGCCAATTGACGATGCATGAATTAGCAACTCTATTAAAAATTGATCCAAAGTCTGTGAAACTATGGATTGATAACCATGGATTAAAGTACACCAAAAAGGCAACAAGAAACACACGCAAATTTTACTTTATTAAACCTGAAGATTTTTGGGATTGGGCAAAAGACAATAAAGAACGGGTCGATTTCTCAAAAATTGAAAAAAATGCAATAGTTCCTGAGCCAAATTGGGTAGATGGGGAACGCTCAAAAGGAAAGAGGGTCAACTATAGAGCGTGGACGACCGTTGAAATTCACACTATGATTGAGCAAGTGGCGATAGGTACTCCGTTTTCAGTAATTGGTAAAAGGTTAAACCGAAGCCCCATTAGTATCCAACGTAAGTACCAACGTTTGAATAAGGCAGTTAGATAGGCATCATAGGTAAAGAAAAAACCAAACTATACAAAAGGCAAAATTGTTGAAAAACGATGACGCAAAGCCACGGGCCTAAGGAGAATTTCTCTATGGCGGCTGGGTTGCTATAGAATGGAAGGGTTCCTTTATTTGATGACGAAAAAATACGGGAGAGTCTAGTTTGAAAAGCTAGATTCTCCCGTTTTCTTTTATTCTCTAATTTTAGGC
>Ga0079224_100005757_pt1 | contig 16337 bp, 13 predicted proteins | sample Stecom2015_FD_80414 | JGI IMG/M metagenome (GOLD analysis project Ga0079224, IMG submission 80414) | Agricultural soil microbial communities from Utah to study Nitrogen management - Steer compost 2015 | ecosystem: Environmental > Terrestrial > Soil > Agricultural land | place: USA: Utah... | reverse complement strand
GGCCAGTTCAATGAGCCCTCCGGCCATCTTCAAGCCCAGGCCGGTCAGAGTGACCACGCCGACAATGATCCCCGCGGCACCGCAGGCGGCGATCACTCCGAGGGCCGACCGGGTCCCCTCCTCCAACACGCCGATCAGATCCTTGAAGGTGAAGTCGGGGTTGTTCCGGAGCTGATAGATGATAAAGGCGATCAACAGCAGACCCAGGGCTCCCCAGATGCCGGCGGCCGACACCTTGTTGAACACCAGATACAACAGCCCCAGCATCGGCAGCATCAGATACCAGCGCTTCACGATAGCTTGTTTGAAGGATCCGCCGCCAAACAGTCCCACTGTCACCGCCATGAGGATGGCGATCAGGGCGGCCGTCGTCGGGGACTGACCGGTAATCAGCACGCCGATAATCGCCAGCAGCGGCAACAGGAGATATCCACGCTGCACCATCACTTCCTTGAAGCGGGGAATCTGGTCGGCGGGGAGGCCGAGGATGCCCATCCGCCTCGATTCCAGGTGAACGGCGATAAAGATGCCGGAGAAATAGAGAATCGCAGGAATCGTCGCCGCCAGGGCGATCTTCCCGTACTCCATCCCGATGAACTCGATCATCAGAAACGCAGCTGCCCCCATGATCGGCGGCATCAATTGTCCCCCGGTGGAGGCCGACGCTTCCACCGCCGCGGCAAACTCCGGCCGGTAACCGGTTCTCTTCATCAACGGGATGGTGAAGCTGCCGGAGCCGACGGTGTTGGCGACGGAGCTCCCGGTGACCATCCCCTGAAAGGCGCTGGCCACCACCGCCGCCTTCGCCGGTCCCCCCACCATCCGTCCGGTGAGGGAAAAGGCCAGATCATTGAAAAATTGACCGACCCCCGTGTGACGCAGCACCACCCCGAAAAAGAGGAAGAGATAAATAAAGGTGGTGGAAATCGCGATGGGAATACCCAAAATCCCTTCGGTCCCCAGGAACATGAAGGTGCTGATCCGCTCCAGGCTGAAGCCCTGGTGCTGGACAAAGCCGGGGATGTAGGGGCCGAAATAGGCATAGAGCAGGGCGAGGGATGCGACGATGACCAAAGGAAGCCCTACCACCCGCCGGGCCGCCTCCAGGGTGAGCAACACCCCGATGATGGAGACGGCAATATCCAGGTTGGTATAGAGAAACCGGTTCACCAGTTCCTCATAAAAAATCACGTGATACGCCCCGGCGCCCAAGGCGAGGAGAGCGAGCAAAATATCCACCACGGACACCCTGCTCGAAGTCTTCCCCTTTTTCCAGGGATAAAGCAGAAAAATGATGGCCAGCGCCACGGTCAAGTGCGGGGCCCGCTGCAACTGGGAGGGAAATGTTCCGAAAAAGGCCGTGTACAGCTGAAACAAGGCGAGCCCCACGGCCAACACGGTGACAACCCACTTGAAGATCCCCAGGTTTTTACGGTAAGCATGTTCCCGGTCGTATTTCTCCAACACCCGTTCCGCATTGGAAGCGTGGTCGGTGTGGGCATTTTCCCTCTCTTTTGCGGTTTGCTCTGCCACAGTGACACCTCCTCAATCCGAAATCAAAGGCCGGCTCAAACCTGATCCACTCCGGCCTCGACGACAGATCAATTCACGTTTTGTTCAAAGCCCGCCTCAAGGGCCGTCATCCGATCCCCTTCGTTATCCGGAGTATTTCCCGGATGAGGCGTATGCTAATCAAATGGGGATGGGTGGAAATGGGCTTTTCGGCGGGAGCAACGGAAAACGGGTGCATGATCGATATGTGCAAGCTGCAAGATCCCCCTCCGACAGCCCACCGGGGGATCCATCAGGAGAAGAAGGGGGCCGAGAGCGGCCCCCTTCCTCCGACCGAAACGGGGATTCCATTCCGGACATTACTCCGGCAGGGGAATACCCTTTTCCTCGAAGTATTTTTTGGCACCCGGGTGGATCGGCGTGGTGACGCCCTCCAACGCCTTTTCCAAATCGATCTGTTGACCGGTCTTGTTCGCGCTGGCGATCTCATCCTTTTTCTCATACATGGTCTTGGTCAGGTTATAGACGAGATCCTCGCTCAGATCATTGTGGGCGTACATCACCGCCTTCAGGGTGACCGTCTGCACGTCTTCATCCTGTCCCTTGTAAGTGCCGCCTTCAATCGTCAAGGGTTGGTAGAAGGGATATTTCTCTTGCAGCTTCTTCACCGCTTTGTCGTCCACTTCAAGCACGCGCACTTCCTTGGAGGTCGTGATCTCCTCGATGTTGCCCGCCGGTAGGCCCAACAGGCCGAAGATCGCATCCACTTGGCCGTCCTTCAGCTTGTCGGCCGCATCGCCAAAGGCGTCGTAAAAGGGCTTGATATCGTCGAAGGTCAACCCGTAGGCCTCCAGGATATGCCGCGTGCTGTTGATCGTACCGCTGCCCTGGGGACCCACGGCGACCCGTTTTCCCTTGAGATCCTCGATCGACTTGATGCCGCTGTCCTTGAGCACCACGGCCTGCATCACTTCGGGATAGATGACACCGATCGCCCCGAAGTTGGTCACCTTCTGATCCTTGAAGTCCGCCCGGCCGTTGTAGGCATCATCGGCATTCATGTTGACCACCATCGCCAGGTCGGTCTCACCGCGGGCGAGCAGGGCCAGGTTTTCAACGGAGGCACCCGTGGCCTGGGCCGTGACGTTCACACCCTCCACATGCTTATTCCACACGTTGGCAATCGCACCGCCCAACGGGTAGTAGGTTCCTCCGGTACTTCCCGTTGCCAGAGAGAGGTCCTGGCTGCTTCCTTCCCCACCGCCGGATCCACTTTGACCGCAGGCGACCAAAAAGACGGATCCGATGAGGAAAAAAGTAAGGAGTACGGACCACTTTTTCACCTGTATGACCCCCTTTGAAATCGATGCAACCGGATACAATAACACATATATTATACACAAACTGTTAGCATAATTGTACAATCGATTGATTTGCAAGTAAATGGAATAGATTTCTTCTGTACAATATTATGAATAATCAAACTAAAATACCGCCGCAAAAAGCCCGTTTGATCCCGTCGGATTCCGGTTATATAACATACCGTACCTGACGTCGCCTGGAACCATCGACCATCCAACCGACCCGCTTTTTCATTTCTCCAACCGAGCTCCCCCAGTTTTCGATGCAGCATTTATGGTTCTGATACATACCCGTTGAACGGTTTATTGCTCCCCCAATCGATCACCGGGACCTTCGTCCCGTCCCCTCAAATCCCCCATCAAATCCCTTGCGCTTCTCCTCGGAAATCTGCCAGGAGACCGAACAGGATCCTTGACCGAGTGAACGAAAAGATCTCGCAAAGGCCCGTCATTTCCCTCCGTTTCCCCTCTGTCTCGTTTCACCCGCACTGCAAAATTATGGAATAGGAGTGATGTGAAAACCCATGTGCGGCATTTGCGGAATCATCGACCTGGACGAGAACCAGACCGAGGAAAATCGGTTGCGTTCGATGCTTTCCCCTCTGGAACGCCGCGAACCGGATGAAAAGGGTTGGCTGATCCAACCCGGCGCAGCCCCCCAACGCAGTCCCCATATCATCGATCTGACGGACAAGGGACGCCAGCCGATGACGGATAAGGAGCTGGGCCTTTCCGTTGTGTATAGCGGGAAAATCTACAATTACCGCGAGCTGAAGCGGAACCTGACGACCCTGGGATACCGGTTTTTCTCCGACAGCGACACCGAAGTGCTTCTGAAGGCCTACCACGCCTGGGGGGATGCCTTTGTCACCCGTCTTTCGGGGATGTTCGCCTTTTGCCTTTATGACCGAAATCGGAGGCGGTGTTTGCTCGGCCGTGACCGCCTGGGTGTAAAACCCCTTTATTTCGTGGATGCCGGGGATACCTTCTACTTCGCCTCCAACATCCAGTCCCTGAAGCGGGCAGGCGCCGTTCGACCCATCCTTTCGAAGCGGGCCCTCCATTATTACCTCTCCTTTCACGGGGTGATCCCGGCCCCCTGGACCATCTTTGAGAATGTCCGAAAGCTGGAACCGGCCACCCTGCTGGTCATCGATGCCAAGGGTCGAAAACGGAAGCAAACATACTGGACCCTGAACTTCGATGAAAAACGGCAATGGAGCGAGGAAGAGTGGGTGGAGCGGCTTCTCCACACCCTCGAGGCCAGCGTCCGGCGTCAAATGGAGAGCGACGTCCCCGTTGGCGCCCTGTTGAGCGGCGGCGTCGACTCCAGCATGATCGTCGCCCTGATGGCCCGGATGGAACCCGGGTCCCTCCGGACCTACTCCATCGGGTTTGAGGATGTGGCCGGAGAAGCGGGGAACGAGTTCCGCTACAGCGATCGGATCGCGGAGTTGTTCGGTACGGATCACCGCAAAATTTACATCGACTCCAAGGAGCTCCTCTCCCACCTGAAGGATTGCATCCGAAGCATGGCCGAGCCGATGACAAGCCATGACGCCGTCGCCTTTTATCTCCTGTCCCGGGAGGTGAGCCGGGAAACCAGGGCGGTACTGAGCGGGCAAGGCGCCGATGAAGTGTTTGCGGGATATCATTGGTATCCCCGGATCAACGACGGTTCCGGCCATCCGGCGGACCGGTATGAGAAGGCCTTCTTCGACCGAGATCACACCGAAATTCGGGAGATGCTGGGCCCCGAATACCGCGGAGACAATTGGTCCCGACAATTTGTCCACGACCATTTTGGCTTGCCCGGAGCCTCCCACCCGGTGGACAAAGCCCTCCGGCTCGACACCACGGTGATGCTGGTGGACGACCCCCTCAAACGGGTGGACAACATGACCACATGCTGGGGTTTGCAGGCCCGGGTCCCCTTTTTGGATCATGAGCTGGTGGAGCTGGCCGCCGCCATGCCGCCGGAAATCAAGCTGGCCGGAGGGGGCAAAGCCATTTTGAAAAAAGCGGCGGAACGGCTGATCCCCCGGGAGGTGATTTACCGGAAAAAGGGCTATTTCCCCGTCCCCGCCTTGAAATACCTGCGCGGCGAATACCTGGAATTCGCTCGGGAGGTGCTCCTGTCGGAGCGGGCGCGCAGACGCGGGCTGTTTTCCCCGGAATACGTGGAAAAACTGCTGGCCGCCCCGGAAAATCACATCACCCCCTTAGGAGGCAGCAAATTGTGGCAGATCGCCCTGTTGGAATACTGGCTGGAGGAAATGGGGTGCTGACCATGACACAGCGCACACGGGTCCGCCACGTGAAACGCTCCCTGTCGACGACCCCGTCCGGCTGGGTAGAGGACATGCCCCCGGTCATCCACCGGAAAATGAAACGCAACGTCACCCTCTTCTGCGGATGGGGCCGGCTCATTTTCGGACATACCTTTTCCGACCACGATCGGATCATCGACATCTTCGCCTCCGAACCCGAGGGCAAGCGCGACCTGGCCATCTACATCAAAAACCATCATGTGCTCTTGACCAAGGCACCGGACCTGTTATTCGTCGATCCCTCCCACACTTACCGCCTGTGGCTGCACCACTATCGGATGCCCAAGCAGCGCCCCTCCCACTTCCGCATCCGCCTCCTGCAGGGTGAGGAAGACGCGCGACAGGTCAACGCCATTTACCGAAAATGCGGGCTGATTGAAAGCCCCGTCTCCACCATCGTGGAAAACCAGAAAACCCCCGTCTTCAGCTACTTCGTCGCCGAAGACGCCGACGGGCAAATCATCGGGTCGATTATGGGGATCGACCACAAGGCGGCCTTCAACGATCCGGAGAAGGGGGCCAGCTTCTGGTGCCTCGCAGTGGATCCCGATCGACGGGCCCGGGGCGTGGGCCGATCCCTCGTCCGATGCGTGGCGGAATATTACCTGGCCAAGGGAAGGGAATATCTGGACCTGTCCGTGCTCCACGACAATCACAGGGCCATCCGCCTGTACCGCTCCCTCGGCTTTCGCCGGGTGCCCGTCTATGTGGTCAAACGGAAAAATGAAATCAACCGGAACTTTTACACAGGAGGGCCAAAGCCGTGAACATTTATGCGCAGATTCTCGTCGACGAGGCCAAGCGCCGGGGAATTCGGGTGAAGGTGATCGACGACGAGCAGGGCCTGTTTGTCCTGGAACACGGCGGTAAGCGCATCCGCTGCCGCGAATCCCTCACCGATCGAACCTCCGCCGTCGCCATGGCCATCTGCGAAAACAAATGCCTCACCCACCGGATCCTGAGGCAGGCGGGATTCTCCGTGCCGGATCAGGTACTGATCGACCGGGAGACAACGCCGAAGGAGATCCGCTCGACCGCCGATCTGTACCTGAAAAAATGGGGAAGTGTCGTCGTCAAACCCCTCCGGGGTGAGCAGGGAAAAGGCGTCACCGTAGACGTCACCACACCGGAGGAGGTGGAGCGGGCCTGCCGATTCGCCGCCCGGGACGGAGACGAGGTGGTTTTGGAGCAATACGTGGAAGGGCGGGATCTTCGCATCATCGTCATCGACCATGCCTTTGTGGCCGCCATTGAACGGACCCCCGCCCGCATCACCGGGGACGGCCGCCACACCGTCCGCCAGCTGGTCGAAGAGGCGAACCGGCAGCTCCGGGAGCAAACCGGCGGGGAAGCCCGGATTCCGATCGACGATGAAACGCGGCGGGTGATCCGGCAGTCCGGATGGGATTGGGACGAAGTCCCCCCCGCCGGAGAAACCTTTCCCCTGCGAAAAACGGCCAACTTTCACACGGGCGGAACCATCCGCGATGTCACCGATCAGGTGGCTCCCCGATTCCGGAGGATCGCCGAGGAGGCCAGCCGCATCCTCGATATCCCCGTCGTCGGCTTCGATTTCCTCGCCCCCGACTTCAGCGGAGAACGCTATACCCTCATCGAAGCCAACGAGCGCCCCGGTCTGGCCAACCACGAGCCCCAGCCGACGGCGGAGCGGTTCATCGACTTTCTCTTTCCGGAAACCCGGGAGAAAATCGGCGAGCAGGCCGGTTGAGAGCGGGGATCGGAGGCCGGACCTCTCCTGATGCCAGGCCCCTTCTCGGCGAGGAGGGGCCTTCCCTGTAAGCAGGGCTGGAGCATCCCGAAGCGGGCCGGAATCCGGACCAGCGGCTCCGATGGCGGTCAAAGGGCGAACCCGTCCGCAAGCCGAAACGCGGCAGAAACGTGAACAGCCCCCACCCCTTCACTCTCCGGTGGATAAGGGGTTACAATGGTGACGATAGTTTTGCCATGCCGCCGACAGGGGGAATCCCTTTGCACACCCGTCGAAGCATTGTCTGGATCGGTGCAGGCGGACTCAGCCTGCTTATCGGAATGCACTTTCTGCTGACGCTGCTGTATCTGGCTCCCGACAACCTGTTAAAACGACGTTTTTCGGAGCCCCTTCAGCAGTACATGGATCCCCTCTTCGCTCAAAACTGGCAACTGTTTGCCCCCGACCCGGTTTCCCAGCACCGCTCCCTCGCCGCCAAGGCGAAAGTGCGCGACCCGAAAACCGGCGAAGTCCGGGAAACTCCGTGGCGGGATCTCACCGGTCCCCGGGTCCGGGAGGTGTGGGAAAACCGGTTGTTCAACGGCAGTCGGGCCCTGCGATTCCAGGTCTCTGCCATCTCCATGTATCAAAGCAAAGACCCGGCGCGAAAAGCCCAGGGCCGACAGATGCTGCGACGTCTGGCGCTGGACTCCTTCCGTTCGGAACCGGGTCTTCGGCATGTCGAACAGGTAAAGGTGCGAATTGTCCTCAACCGCTTCCCGCGCTATCCGGAACGGCAGAAACCCGACCGGATGGGCACCCTCTACTTTGACGAAACGGATTGGATGCCGGTGGAAAAGGGGCATCAGCGATGAGCCAACGATTGTACCGTTTCCTCACCACGGAGCACCTGCTCACGGGGATCAGCCTGGCCCGGATCGCCTACGGCTTGTTTCTCCTCTTTTACCTCATCAGCCATTATGCCGAGCGCCACCTTTTATGGGGACCCGACGGGCTTTTGCCTCACGATGCCTTCCTGGAAGCCTCCGAGGCACGGGGAATCCTCACCCTGTTCCATCTGAGCGGTTCGCCCGGGTTTTTCGAGCTGGTATATCACGCGGGCTTCGTGATCGCCTTTCTCTACCTGATCGGATACCGGACCCGCCTGGTCGGGGTTCTCACCTTCATCCTGTTTTGGTCCTTTTACTTCCGAAATCCCCACCTCACCAACGGCGGCGACAATATCCTGCGCCTCCAGCTGTTTTACCTGATGTTCGCCCATGCGGGGGCGCATTTCTCGGTGGACGCCCTCCGAAGGCGAAAAAAGGGCTCCTCCGGCGATCAGGGGATCTTTGGCGATCTGAGGGCGCTCCTCCACAACGCTGCAGTCCTGGCGGCGGTGGTGCAGCTCGCCCTGTTATACTTCACGGCCGGCATGTATAAGGTGATGGGATCCTACTGGCAGGAAGGAACGGCCCTGTACTACGCCATGCGCGTCCAGGAATTCCACTGGCCGGGTATCAGCGAGCGGATCTGGGAGTCGGAATTCCTCCTGGTTTTTCTGAGCTACGCCACGGTGATCTTCCAGGTCGCCTTCCCCTTCCTGCTCCTGAACCGGATCACCAAGCGGATCGCTGTGGGAAGCGCCATCCTCTTTCATGCGGGGATCGCCCTGTTCATGGGACTGATCGGGTTTTCCTGGATCATGATCGGAAGCGAGCTGATCCTGTTGACCGACAAAGAATACCGCCTCATCGGCGCATTCGGGCGGCGGGCGAGGGCGAAAATCGGCGGACGGTTCCGCCGCCTGGCGGACGCAATCGCTGCTCTCCCCGCCGTCCAGCGGCAGCATATGATCGTCTTCTACGACGGCTGGTGCCCCTTGTGCCGGGCCAGCGTCGCCTCCGCCCTTAAACTGGACTGGTTTTCCCTGATCCGGTTCGTTTCCTTCCGCGAACCCGGCATCATCGAGCAGTACGGGCTGGATGCCGACAAGGTGGAACGCCGCATGCACAGCACGGCCGACGGCCGGCGGTTTGCCGAGGGAATCGACGCCGTGATCCAGATGGCGACCCGCCTCCTCCCCCTGTGGCCGGCGGTGCCGTTTCTGCTGCTGGCCCGATGGCTCGGGATCGGGCAGCGGGCCTACGACTTTATCGCCGCCCGGCGCACGATCATCCCCACCGGCGGGTGCGATAAACATTGCTCGCTGGAAGAAGGGAAAAGGGGAACGGTCACGCTCCGCGAGTAGCCCGGTTTCCGCGGACCAGTCTCCGCGCGGGAACCCCAGGCCCGAAGAAGCGATCAGCCGATAAATTTCATCAACAGCCGGTTCACCTGGTCACGCTCTTCCCAGAAAGGGCCGTGACCGCTGTACTTAAACGGCACCAGCCAGGAGTGGCTGATGCTCCGGTGCAGTTTCTCGGCCTGTGAAAAGGGAATCACCTTGTCGTGAATGCCGTGGATGATCAAAGTGGGAACACGGATCCCGGGCAGATCGGCATCCAGGGTTTCGTCTCTCAGCATCCGGATGATGGCCGCCGTCGACCACCCCGCCGCCTGCAGGCCCAATTGAAAAAACCAGTCGGAGAAGGGGCGGCTGATGTACTGAAAGAAAAATTTGTCGATCACCCCCCGTATCATCCCGGGGCGGTCATTTCGCGATTCGGCGAGGAGCCGATCGGCGGTCTCTTTCGTAAAGCCCCTGGGAGCCGCGGCGTCCATGAGCACGAGCTTGGATGCCCCCGGCCGCGGTGTCTGGCCGCATAGCGGATGGCGATTCCCCCGCCCGTGGAGTGACCCACGAGTGTGAAGTCTTTCAGCCGGAGCGCATCGACCACCGCCCGGATATCATCGGCCAGCCGGTCATAATGGTACCCGTGTATCGGTTTGTCCGAATGGCCGAACCCTCTCCAGTCGATCCCGATGCAGCGGTAACCCTTGGCGGGAAGCACATTCAACTGGTATTCAAACTGCCTGTGGCTGAACGGCCAGCCGTGCAGAAACACGATGTTCTCTTTTCCCCCGGGGTTGAGATCCTCCACGTACAGGTTTACACCCGGTTCCACACCGACAAAATAACCCACGCCAATCCCTCCGCTTCATTTCGTCGTCTAAAATAAAATACTCACCGCCAAAGTATGGGTGAGCATCCCGGGAAAGACAAAATCCTGGAGGGGTTTTGGACCATATCCCGCCGGAATGCAAGCGGGTGCGGGAGCCTTTTCCGCGCCGTCGCCCTCACCGCCACAGGATCGGCGGGGGACGATGACGTGGAGCGGTGAGAACAAGGGCACCGGACCGAATGGCGGAGCGGCGGCCACCCCCTCGCGCCGGTGATGGAGACATTGAGCCGCGCGGCCAAGGCGTCGCCGATCCCGGAGCGGAGGCCAGAATCGCCGGGTCTCCGGATCCGCCCCAAACGATGGGTAGACGGGCGGTCTCCCGGAACGAGCAGCGGAGCCGCAACGCGGTCGGCTCGATGCCGCCGTCCGGACGCTCATAGCCGACAAAAAGGCGTTTTCCCCGCAGAAAACCCATCGGCATTCACTAGCGGGCGAACGCATGCCACCGGAGAACGATGTCGCAAGCGGCCAGCAATGCCACGTCCGTCCCGGAGGGGCGGAGGGGGCGTCATGGGACCCGAGAAAAGGTCCAAGCACCAACGACCCGGCGCGGGCGCTTCGAGCGGCTGCAGCCTCCCGCCGAAAAGCCTCTCCCGCGATCTGCGGTGTCGGATTGGAATCCAGAAAAAAGCCCAAGCCCTTCGGCTTGGACTGAACCCTGCCCGTTAGAGTGTATCGATGCCGATCTCCCGGACCCGCTTCCGATCGCGGCAGATCTCCACGTATTTCCGGATCAGATCCATCAACTCTTCCGGCTCCGGAACCGCCATCAACAGGGCGTCGGGCGTGCTGTGATCCGAGGTGATCAAGCGGATGTTGCCCTTGGAGTACAGGCGGAAGACAAAGGGCTTCTCCAGGGTGATGTCCCGGACCCGATACAATTCCAGGTCTTCCGTCCGCTTGGACAAAATCCCGTCGGTGACCCGCAGGCGTTCCGTCGTCAGGACATAGTGCGTCGTCTTCAACTTCAATGCGGTCCACAGGGCGATAAAGATGGGAAAGATCAGCCAGCAGAACAACAGGCACAGCAAATAGGTTCCCCACCGGGCGACATGGGAGGGGGATCCTTCCCAAATCGTTTCTTCCTGCATACGGACTCTCCTCTCACCGGTTTTTTCCCGTTATTTTCACTCTATCTCTTCCCGGCGAAGTGTCAAGGGAAACGGCACACGAAAAGCCACCGACGGGAAGCAGCAGATCCCCTAAAAAATCCCCCGTGCTTCCGCGGGACGGAGGTCAAGGAAACAGCGATCCTCACTCCCCAAACCGGTCGGGAGAGCCCCCTTCCACCCCGGAAACCAGTCGATTCACAGCGGCCGCCCGCGGCGCCGGAGCCCAACCTCCGGATCTATGACTGGTCCCAATCCTCGCCGCGGGGATTCCGGGCTGCGGAATCGTCCCGCGGCACGTTCCCCTTCGATGACAATGCCACCGCCTGCCGTATCGCTTCCTTCAGGCTGCCCTCGTCGGCAATCCCTTTTCCGGCGATATCGAAGGCGGTTCCGTGATCCACACTGGTCCGGAGGATCGGCAATCCCACGGTGATATTGACACCGGCCTCCAGGCCCAACACCTTGACCGGCACATGGCCCTGGTCGTGATACATGGCGACAACGATATCGAAGTCGCCGCGCACCGCCCGATAAAACAGGGTATCGGCGGGATGGGGTCCGCTCGCGAGGATTCCCTCTGCCCGGGCTCGGGTCACGGCGGGAACGATCTTTTCCTCCTCTTCTCCGTCTCCGAACAGCCCGTTTTCCCCGGCATGGGGGTTGATCCCGCACACCCCGATGCGCGGCTTGGAGAAGCCGGCTCGGCCGAGCGTCTCGTGGGCCAGCCGGATCACGGTATACACCCGATCGGGGGTAATCCGGCGGATCGCATCGATCAAGCCGACATGGGTGGTGACATGAATCACTTTTAATTGGGGGGATGACAGCATCATGGCATATTCCTCGGTGCCGGTGAGTTGGGCCAATATCTCGGTATGGCCGGGATAGGGGTGCCCGCCCTTATGCAGCGCTTCCTTGTTCAGGGGAGCGGTACAGATTGCGGACAATGCCCCCTCCCGGGCCAGCTCCACCGCCTTTTCCAAGTAGCGAAACGCCGCATTCCCCGCTTCCGCCGACACCTTTCCGAAGGGCAGATCGGCGGGAAGGAGATCCAAATCCAGACAATCCACCACCCCGGGCCGGAAATCCGCCTCCTCCAGTCGGCGCACCGCCTTCACCTGGAGGGGGAGGCGAAGGATCCGGCCGGCCCGTTCCAACATTTTCGCCTCTCCCAGAACCAGGGGGCGGCACATGCGGTAAAGGGACGGATCGTTCAAAGCCTTCATGATGATCTCCGGGCCGATGCCTGCCGCATCGCCCATCGTGATGCCGATGACAGGTCGATGTTCCTTCATGCCATCTCGCTCCCCTTCAACTTATTCACCGCTTTTACCAAGGTGTCCTCTTCGCCGAAAGCCCCGGCTTTGGTCACCGCATACAGGGGGCGGGGGCCGACCAATTGTCCCAGGGGGATGCCCGGCGCGACCTCTTCCAACAACCGAATGCCCCCGATGCCCAAATGGCGGCATACCGCCCGGGCCGTATCCCCGCCCGTCAATACCAGACCCAATCCCGGACGGCGCGCCACCAGCCGAGAGGTCAAAGCCCCCAGCCGGTCGACGATCCGGAAAGCGGCCTCCCGGCGCACCCCTTCCTGGAGGGCCTTCAGCCGTCCCCTATCCATGCTCAGGGTGATCACCACATCCTTTCCCGCCGAAAATGCCCGGCTCGTCTCTTCGACGAGGCTGTCGCGGCGCGCTTCCCATTCCGCCGGGTCCAGGATCACCGACGGATCCAGCACCAGCGGCCGCACCCGGCCGGTCTCCACCAAACGGGCGATTTGTCGCTTCGTCACCGACGACAGGCTCCCGGCCACAACCAACGCCTGGTCGACCTGCCGGGGTGCCGCCCGCTCCCCGGATCCGGAACGCGAACCTCGCCCGGCCAGGGACAGGGCCTCCGGCAACCATCCGGCCAGACCGGCAGATCCAACCCAGAGAACGCGGAACCCGCTGCCGGCGACACTGCGGGCGATTTTCTCCAGGTGCTCGTCCCGTTCCGCGTCGAACACCAACAGTTCCACGCCCCGCCGCCGCCACGCCGCCCCCATGTCCGGAAGCCGCTCCAGCTCCTGCTCGCTGACCAGGTGCGCCCTGCGACGGGATTGCGCGGCCAATATCTTGAGCAGATCGGACTCGGTCACCGGCGTTTTGGGATCCCGGGACATTTCCGTCCGGGCCACGGGAATCCCGTCGATTTGATGGATCCCCTTTCGGGTGGTTCTCCCCATCCCGGGAAAGGCGGGGGCAATGACCGCGAAGTCCGGACGAAAAACATCCATCACGGCATCCACCTCTGCCCCCCAATTTCCCCGGAGCGAAGAGTCGATCTTTTTATAGATGTGGCGAATTCCCGCAGCGGACAGCCATTCCGCCGCCCGGCGGGACTTCGCATACGCCCGGTCGGCGGGCAAAGCCCGGCTGTCCGTATCGATGGCCACCACATCCGCCTGTTTGAAATCCTCCGGTTCTGCCAGGGCGGAGTCGAACAGGACGACGGCGGAAAGTCCCTTGGCGGAAAATTGGCCCCCCGAATCGTTCGCCCCTGTCAAGTCATCGGCGATAATCCCGACGGTATGCGTGTTGATGGAAGCTGGATGGGTCGTGACGTTTTCCATGGATCCTGCAAAGTCGGACATCGGGATCCCCTTCCGTTTCAATAATGGATCGTTTTCACTTCTTCTTCGCCGCTTTTCGTTCCAAGCGCTTTACCAGATAGGCGATATAAAGCGGGAGGAGAAACGCCGTGGTGACGGTGGAAGCCGCCACCTGGACCGTGGCCAGGGGAGCGATGGAAGCAAAGGAGGCATTGGCCGCGGCGATCGCCGACGGCGTCGCCACCGCATTCCCGGCGGTTGAGCCCTCAGCGGCGCCGACGATGGGATTCCAGCCGAACCACTTGAACACCAGATAGCCGGCGGTTCCCGTAAAGAACACCGTCATGATCCCCAGCATGATTCCGCTGATTCCCCCCTCCACGATCTTGGCAAAGTCAATGCCCATTCCCAGGGCAAAGGCGAAAAAGGGAATCAGCATGTCGCTTCCCTTGCCGAGGAAGGATCGCATTTCCTCATCCAAATTGCCCAGCACCATCCCGACGAGAATCGGGAGAAGCACGGAAATAAAATCCACGATGGAGAACATGCCTTCGACAAATCCCATCGCCCCAAACAGGCTTAACGCCACCATGGTCAAAAAGGGTCCGTCGTTTAAGGCGAGCAGTGAATAGGCCGCCCGATCGTCGTCCTTTCCATACTGGCCGACCAGGGCCACATACAATCCTCCGTTGCTATTGGTCATGGCCGCCACAATCGCCAGCGGCGCCAATCCCAACCACAGACCGTCCGGCCCGGCAAACACATAGGCAATCAGCCCGAAACCCACTTGACAATGAGCAGGGTTGCCCCCTTCGCCAGACTGATGCCAAAACTGCGCAAATTGATCTGCGCGCCGGTACACAACAGGAATAGGGCGATCAGCGTGCCGGAGCCATCCACAAACAGCTGCTGGGTGAAGTTGCCGATCCGGAGCAAATCAGGGAAAAACGTATTGATGAAGGCCCCCAGCAACAAGGGAATCACCATCAATCCGCCAGGGATCCGCTCCAGGTTCCGCTTGATCTTCATCAGAACACCCCCCGGTTGTTTGAAAATGCAACACAAGATTGAAAAATAGCGCTTTCATAATGAATAATAGTTTATGTTGTATCATTTTGCAATATTTTATGGGCTACCTTTTATTTCCTGGGGGTGTTTTGCGGTCGATACTTTGCAATTTGCGCCACAACGTGGAACGATTGATCCCGAGGCGCTTGGCCGCCCGGGTTTGATTCATCCCCTCCTCGGCCAACACCCTTTGAATGATCTGCTTCTCCATCTCCGCCAAAGTCCCCGTCCAGTCCAGTTCCCGGCCCGTCGGCCGGGACGCTTCCGCCTTCAGCCTCTCCAGGATGTCCGCGGTTTCCCGGAGGCCGATGTAATGGCCGTCGGATCGCAAGACCATCGCCTCAACCGCACTTTTTAATTCCTCGATGTTCCCCGGCCAGGTCAACCCTTTCAACGCTTCGATCAGTTCACGCTCCATGCCGACGATCGACTTTCCATACTTGGAATTTCCCTCGGCGATAAACAGGCGGATCAAATCCTCCAGATCCGCTTTTCGGTCCCGAAGGGGGGGCAGTGGAAGGTGCGCCCGTTCCAAGAGCCGATAAAGCTTGCGGTCAAAGGCTCCGCGGCGAACCTCCTCCCGCAAATCCCCCGTCGTCGAGATCAACCAACGCGGTCCATCCCCCTCATCGGCGATCAGTCCGACCAGACGCTTCTGCACCTTGGCGGGAATCCGCTCGGCATTTTTCAAATAGAGCGTTCCCCGGCGGAAGGGACCTGCGAGCGCATCGGCGATCAGCCCGTTCCATTCCTCCGGCTTCAAACAGCCGCTGTCCACCGTGATGAAGGGTTGATCGCCCCGTGCGCCGGCCCGATGGATCGCCAAGGCGAACATTTCTTTGCCGGTTCCCGGCTCCCCCGAAATCCAGACCGGGACATCCAGCTCACTGTATTTTTGGGCGGATCGGATCGCTTCGCGAAGGGCGCCGCTTCTGCCCACAAACCGATGGAATGCGGTTTCCTTCGGCTCGGCCCGGACGTCCCGGATTTCCACACAGCCCCATTTCTCTGGGGACCCGGCCCATCGGCATTGCTCCAGATGGACGGCTACCCGAACTTCCCGCCCCCCGTCATCGAGGGGCACGGCGGTCATCCATACGCCGGAATTCTCCAGCGGAAGCAGGCGGGGTTCGGACGAACCCCGACGCAGGGATTCCTCCACCAGCTCCTGCATCGCGCTTTCCACCGCGGGGGCGGACAGGGGAAAGCGCAATGCAGCCGCATTGCGAAACAGGATTCGTTTTTCCCCGTCGAACACGACGATCCCTCGCCGGTCCCGGTCCAGGATGTTCCGATACAGCGAAACCTCCCCTCTCAGCCGGGAAAACAGGCGATAAACGCGCTTTCCTTCCGCAAAGGCATCCAAAACCGCCTCTTTTCCGGAGGTGATCAATAGACCGTGCATCCCGAGCCTTTCCGCAGCCCTCACCGTGACCACATCGCCGATCACCACCTGGACCCCTTGCCTTCGGAGGGATCCGAGCTGCTCCTCCACCTCGGAAGAATGCCGGAGGGTGACGGTGCG
>Ga0079224_100005756_pt1 | contig 16337 bp, 14 predicted proteins | sample Stecom2015_FD_80414 | JGI IMG/M metagenome (GOLD analysis project Ga0079224, IMG submission 80414) | Agricultural soil microbial communities from Utah to study Nitrogen management - Steer compost 2015 | ecosystem: Environmental > Terrestrial > Soil > Agricultural land | place: USA: Utah... | reverse complement strand
CGCAGATCAACCCCATGGGCGTCTCCGACTTCGAGGGCGTCGCGACGCAGGGGAAGGGCGTCTTCGAGACGTTGTCGTGCGTGAGCAAGCTGGTCGTCAAGACACTCTCCTGAGGTCTCCCGTGTCGGGAAGCCGGATGACCCTCCCGAACGTGATCACGCTGGCGCGCATCGCGATGTGCCCGGTGATCTTCATGATGGCCCTGTCCCCGACGCTCGAGATGCGCTTCTGGGCGTTCGTGCTGTTCGTGGTGGCGGCCCTCTCGGACATCTGGGACGGGTATCTGGCTCGGCGGCACGGGCTGATCACCGACATGGGGAAGCTGCTCGACCCGTTCGCGGACAAGCTCCTCCTCGCCGCGAGCTACATCCCGATCTACATCGTGTCGCACCGCGGCGCCGAGTCGGACGCGCTGCCGTGGTGGGGTACCATGCCCCTTTGGGTCATCGTGGTGATCTTCGGGCGTGAGATCTTCATCACGCTCTTCCGGAGCTTCGCGGCCCGGCGAGGCGTCGTCATCGCCGCGGGCGTCGCGGGAAAGCGGAAGGCGCTGTTCCAGGCCCTGTTCGCAGCGGGCGCGCTCCTCTGGTACCCGCTCGCGGCGCTGGCTGACGGTCGGAGCTGGACCGGTCCGGCATGGACCGCGTGGTCGACGTTCCACGGCGCCTTCGTCGCGATCACGCTCGCCATCGCGGTCGTGCTGACGATCTACTCGCTCATCGACTATCTCTGGTCTTACCGGCGGCTGGTGGGGATCTGGGATTGAGCGCGCCTCGCGCCGCGGTGGTCGCGGTCGGCGACGAGCTGCTGCTCGGCGAGACGGTCGACACCAACGCCGCGTGGCTGGGGCGGGAGCTGGCGGCGCTCGGGGTGGCCGTGTCCCGGCACTACACCGTGGGCGACGTCGAAGGAGAGATCCGAGAGGCCGTCGCGCTCGCCATGACCCGGGTCGACGTCGTCCTGGTTACAGGCGGGCTCGGACCGACCCGTGACGACGTGACGAGGGACGCCGTGGCCGCGCTTCTCGACCGGGAGCTCGGGGAGGACGGGGCCCTGCTCGACGCCCTACGGGCGCGCTTCCGGGAGCGCGGGTACGGCCGCCTTCCGGAGCCCAACCGGAGCCAGGCGATGGTGCCGAGCGGAGCGCGCGTGCTTCCGAATACCGCCGGGACCGCCCCCGGGCTGGCGCTCGAGCACGAGGGCGTCCTGGTGGTGCTCCTTCCGGGCGTGCCCCACGAGCTGAAGACCATCTTTTCGGGACCGCTCCGCCAGCTCCTGCTGGACCGGCTCGAGGGGCGGCTCGTCCCCGTGCGTCACCGGACGATCCACACATCGGGCGTGCCGGAGTCACGGCTCTCCGAGCTCGTCGAGGAGGTCCTGCCCGCTGATGTCCATCCGGTTTCGATCGCATTTCTTCCGGACCCGCTTGGCGTCGATCTGAGGCTGACAGTCCGCGGCGCGGCGGGGGACGCCGCGGAGGCGCGCCTCGACGAAGTCGAAGCTCTGCTGGGCCCGGTCGTGGCGCCGTGGCGGTTCGAGGCAGCGTCCGGGGACCTGGCAGAAGCCGTGAGCAGGAGACTGCGGGCGCTCGAGGCGACGGTCGCGGTCGCGGAGAGCTGCACGGGAGGCCTCCTGGCGCACCGCATCACGATGCACCCCGGGGCGGGGGATGTCTTCCTCGGCGGGGTCGTCGCGTATGCCAACCGGATCAAGGTGGACGTCCTCGGCGTGCCGAGGGAGGCGATCGAGCGCGACGGCGCCGTTTCGGAGGCGGTGGCGCGCGCGATGGCTCTGGGTGTGGCGGATCGCTTCGGCGCGGACGCGGGCATCGCGATCACCGGGGTCGCGGGACCCGACGGCGGCACGGAGGAGAAGCCGGTGGGCACCGTCTGGTCGTGCGCGTGCTTCCGGGGCAGGGTCGAGTGCGTGGAGCGGCGGCTGCACGGTGACCGGGTCGGAATCCAGTGGCGGTCGACCCAGGAAGCGCTCCGCCTCTTCGGGGCGCTGGTGGCCGGCGGGTGATCGCGGCGGGAGCCATCGCCTTCCACGGCGGCCGGCCGGCGACGCGGCCTCACCTGAACCGCCGCCTCGGGACATGGTATCTTGTTAGGCACGCGCCTCCCGGGCGCGTCGACCAGGACCCCGACCGAAATGCAAAGGCGAAAGACATGAAGGAATCGGCTTCGAACCCGGCGGACGACGGCCACGACCTCGACGACGGCAGGCAGGACGCACCCGTCGATCTCGACTCCGGAGTCGATGACGCGGAAGGGGGGGGCGTGGGTGACGAGAGCGGGTCCCTGGACGAGACGGAGTCGCTGCGCGCCGAGATCGAGGAGCTGAACGACCGCCATCTGAGGCTCGCGGCGGAGTTCAACAACTACCGACGACGCACCGAGCAGGAGCGCATGGAGTCGTGGTCTCGGGCGCAGGCGGACCTGGTCGCACGGTTCGTGGAGGTGCTGGACGACCTGCAGCGGGTGTCCGCGCTCGACCTGTCGAATGCCACGGTGGAAGGGATCATCGAGGGCATCGACCTCGTGGAGCGCAAGTTCGCCCGCGCCCTGGCCGACGCCGGCGTGGAGGCGATCGATCCCCCTGGTGAGGCCTTCGACCCGGAGCGCATGGAGGCCATCATGCGCGTCCCCGCGGAGACGGTGGACCAGGACGACCAGGTCGCCCAGGTGTTCCAGAAGGGCTACGCGCTGAAGGGGCTGCTGGTGCGTCCGGCGCGGGTGAGCGTCCACAAGGCCGACTGAGGCGATCATGGCCGGCCAGAACAAGGACTTCTATCGAGTGCTCGGTGTCGACGAGAAGGCATCCGAGGACGACATCAAGAAGGCCTATCGGAAGCTCGCGAAGAAGCACCACCCGGACGCGAACCCCGGAGATCAGCAGGCGGCCGAGCGCTTCAAGGAGATCGGGGAGGCGTACGCGGTCCTGAAGGACGCCGAGAAGCGGAAGCAGTACGACCAGATGCGGAAATACGGGGCGTTCGGCCTGGGAGGACGGCCGGGCCCGGGTGCCGCGGGTCGCCGTCGGCCGGAGCCCGGGAGCACCGAAACCAGCTTTTCGTTCGAGGATCTCCAGGGCGGCTTCGGCAACATCTCGGATCTCTTCAGCTCGCTCTTCGACCTCGGCAAGAAGCCCGGAGGCGATGCCCGGAGCACCGGTGCCGCGAAAGGGGACGACGTCGAGTACGTCGTCGAGATCCCGTTCCTCACGGCTGTGCGCGGCGGAAAGGTATCCGTCGAGGTGGCCATCACGGAGGATTGTGCTACCTGCGGGGGAGACGGCGCGGCGCCCGGAACCGAAAAGCGGCGGTGCTCCGAGTGCGGCGGCACCGGCTCGGTTTCGTTCGGCCAGGGCGGCTTCGCCGTGAGCCGCCCCTGTCCGGCCTGCTTCGGTCGCGGCCAGATCCCCTCGACCCCGTGCCCCTCCTGCGGTGGAAGAGGATCCGTGCGGCAGCACCGGAAGCTCCAGATCAACGTTCCGGAAGGCGTCGATACGGGCTCCAAGATGCGCCTGTCGGGGCAGGGCGAGCGCGGCAGGGCCGGCGGCACCCCGGGGGACCTCATCCTTTCGTTCAGGGTCCAGCCGCATCGGTTCTTCCGCCGCGAGAACCTCGACATCCACGTCACGGTGCCGATCAACATCGTGCAGGCGACGCTGGGCTCGAAGGTCCGGGTGCGCACGGTGAGCGGGAAGAAGGTCGTCCTCCGCATCCCGCCGGGAACGCAGTCGGGGACGAAGTTCAGGATCCGGGGGCAGGGGGTGCGGAAGGGGGAGCGGATCGGGGACCAGTACGTGGAGGTGACGGTCTCCGTGCCGGACCGGCTGTCGGAAGAGGAGCAGCGCGCGATGGAGGAGTTCGCGGAGGCTTCGGGGCTGAAGCACTGAGCTCTTCGGTCGCGGGGTGAGGTGACGCCCCTTCTCCCTCTGAGCCAGCGCCGCCGGCTACCTCTGCGCCAGCGCCGCCGACACCCCCGCCGCCACGATCCGGCCGCCCCCGAGGACCCGCTCGCCGTCGAAGACCACGGCGGACTGCCCGGGGGTCACGGCGGCGTGTGGCTCCTCGAGGGCGAGATCGAGCGTGCCGTGGAGCTCCTCCACGACGGCGGCCACCGCGGGGGCGCGGTAGCGGAGCTGCACGCGGACCCGCTGGCCGGGCTCCGGGGAGTCGGCGTGCCAGTTCAGCTCGCCGACGGTCACCCGGTCCCGCTCCAGCTCTTCGCGGGTGCCGACCACCACCTCGCCTGTATCGGGTCTGACCTCCAGCACGAACAGGGGCTCGGCGAAGCCGCCGCCCAAGCCTCGCCGCTGACCGACGGTGAAGCCGGCGAAGCCGGCGTGGCGGCCCACCACGGTGCCGTCCGCCCGGACGATCGGGCCGGGCTGCAGGGCGGGGTGGGGCGCGGGGAGCTTCTTCTCGAGCAGGTCCCGGTAGTTGCCGGTCGGCACGAAGCAGATCTCCTGCGATTCGGGCTTCTCGGCGGTGGCAAGCTTGAGCGCGCGAGCGCGATCCCGCACCTCGTCCTTGGTCAACTCGCCGACCGGGAAGAGCAGGTGCGGAAGCATCTCCCGAGGGAGGCCCCACAGGAAGTACGACTGGTCCTTGGCGGGGTCCAGGCCTCGGGCGAGCATCGGGCGGCCGTCACGGTCTCGCTCGATGCGGACGTAGTGGCCGGACGCGATCCGGTCGCAGCCGAGGTCGCGGCCCCGCTTCAGGAGGTCCCGGAACTTCGTGTTGCTGTTGCACCGGACACACGGATTCGGCGTGCGGCCGTTCGCGTACTCGTCGACGAAGTCGTCGATCACGTCGCGCGTGAAGTCTTCCTCGACGTCGAAGACGTAGTGGGGGATGCCGAGCGCCGTCGCGACCCTGCGCGCGTCCACGATCCCGTCGAGCCCGCAACAGGTCTTGCCGGCGTCCTCGGTGCCGGAGTAGCAGAAGGTCTTCATCGTGACCCCGATCACCTCGTGACCCGCTTCCACGAGGAGCGCGGCCGCCACCGAGGAATCGACGCCTCCCGACATCGCGACCAGGACCCGGCTCACGAGATCGCCCTCAGGCGCGACACGACCTCCCGCGTCACCGCGGCGGCCCGGTCGATCTGATCCGCATCGGTACCGCTCCCGAGTGAGAAGCGCACGTGCGCCCGCCCGTCCACGTCGCCGTAGAGTGCTTCGAGGACGTGGCTTCCCTTGCCGCTCCCGCTCTGGCAGGCCGAAGCACCCGAGGCCGCGACGCCGTCCAGGTCGAGGTTGATGAGCAGCATCGCCGGATTCACACCCTCGAACCCGAGATTCGACACGTGCGGCGCGCGCCGGGCGTCGCGGCCCACGACCATGACCCCGTCGATCCCGTGGGCCACCCGTGCCTCGAGGCGGTCCCGCAGCTCGCCGAGACGCACGGCTTCCCGCTCCTGCTCCTCGACTGCCAGGCGGAGCGCCGTGGCGAGGCCGACCGCGCCGGCCACGTCCTCCGTGCCCGGCCGGAGCGCGCGCTCCTGTCCGCCGCCGTGCAGCAGCGGCTCGACGGGGGTGCCCCTGCGCACGAAGAGGAGCCCGGTGCCCTTGGGTCCCTGGATCTTGTGCCCCGATACGGTGAGCAGATCGAGGCCCGGCAGGTCGGTGGGGCGCACCGGCGCCTTGCCGACCGCCTGCACCGCGTCGGAATGGAGCTGCGCGCCGGTCTCCTCGGCCAGCTCTGCCATGCGCTCGATCGGAAGCACGATGCCCGTCTCGTTGTTCACCCACATGCAGGAGATCAGCGCGGGCCCCCGCGAGACGCCTTCGCGGATGCGGTCCATATCCACGTCGCCTTCCGCGGTCACGTCGAACAGCGTGAGACCGGCCTCGCCGCGCGCGGCGATCCGCTCCGCGGTGTGCAGGACGGCATGATGCTCGATGGCGCTCACGACCAGGGACGGGTGCGAACCGTCCGCGCCGAGCGCCCGGCACGCGCCGCACAGCGCGATGTTGTCCGCCTCGGTTCCGCCCCGTACGAAGCAGATCTCCGAGGGCCGGACCCCGAGCGCTTCGGCGGCTTCGGCCCGCGCGTTCTCCAGCGCCGCGGAGGCCGCCCGGCCCCACCGGTGCTGGCTCGAGGGGTTCCCGAAGACGTCGTCGGCGAAGGGCTCCATCGCCGCTCGCACCTCGGGCCGTACCGGGGCGGTGGCCGCGTAATCGAGATAGACGGGATCCATGGACGGGTATCGACTTGATTGGCTCGGGTTGCGATGGGGTCTAACTTAACGACCACGCGAGGTCGCGAGCACGCCGCCGCCCCGGCACCCCACGAACAGGATCCGCAGCCACCTCTTGGCGACGAACCCACCCGCGTTCCCGGACGGCCGACCGGCCCGATTCAGGTCCACCGTACATGGTACGGTTTTCGGTGACCGGGAGCGACACATCGACGCGTTGAAGCGGGGCGATCCCGTGCGGCTGGTGCCCGACCCGCCCGTCCAGGTCGAGCCCGGGGTGTGGGTCCATCTGGAATCGGGGGAGCCGGTGGGTCACCTGCCTCCGGACATCGCGCAGTGGCTCTGGCCCTGGATGTCCGACGGCGGTGTGGCCGAGGCCCGCGTCGTGCGGGTCGAAGGCGTGGAAGCGCCGTCCTGGCGGAGGCTGCTGCTCGACGTCTCGTGCGACGTGGGGCGATGAGCCGGCCCCCTCCCGACCTTCAGAACGTCGCCACGGTGAGCGCCGAGACCTCTTCCACCTCCATCACTTCGTCGACCACGAACGGCTCGCCGTAACGCACGCGGATGAGCGAGCCGTAGTGGGCCATCTGCGCCCTGATCTGCTCCAGGACCGGACGGTCGCCGCCGGGGAAGACCTCCCCCATCCCGCTCACCCCCTCGAACTGCGAGCCGTAGGCGCCGATGGCCTCGAGCTTCCGGTCGATGTGCGCGCTCACGTCCACTACGAACGTGGGCCGGACCACATCCTCCCGGAACGCGGCCGCGTACACGAGCTTGCGCGGGCGGAACGGCTCGCCTTCGATCTCGAGGCGGCGCAGACCGCTGAGATAGGCGGCGTCCCGGACGAGCTCGGACGCGATGCGGTGGTCCCGGTGCCGCCCGACCTTCCAGTGGGTTACGACGACGTCGGGTCGGAGCGCCCGCAACTCGGCGGCCACCGCCAGCCGGGACGCCGTGTCATTCTCGATCGCCGAATCGGGGAGGCCGACCGTGCGACGCTCGGCGATGCCCAGGATCTCGGCGGCCCGACGGGACTCGCGGGCGCGGATCTCGGACGTGCCGGAGCTGCCCATCTCTCCGGCGGTGAGATCGAGGATGCCCACGCGCTTCCCGGCGGCGGCGCTCTTCGCGAGCGTGCCGCCGCACAGGAGCTCCGCGTCGTCGGGGTGTGCCATCACGGCCAGAACGTGCAGGGGCTCGATCAAGATCGTTCCTATTCGTAGCGGAGCGCCGTGACCGGGTTCATCCGGCTTGCGCGATAGGCGGGCAGGAGCCCGAAGAACATGCCGCTCACCACGGCCATCCCGAGGGAGGTGAACACCGCCCACCACGGGATCGCCGCCGGCAGGGGCGTCCAGGCGGCGACCGCAGAGGCGAGCCCCCAGCCGATGGCCATGCCGAGGGCGGCACCGGAGGCCGTGAGCAGCGAAGCCTCGATGAGGAACTGCCAGAGGATCTCGCTGCGCGTGGCGCCGACGGCCTTGCGGACGCCGATCTCGCGCGTGCGCTCCGTGACCGAGATGAGCATGATGCCGATGACACCCACCCCACCGACCAGCAGTCCGACCGAGGCGAGCAGCAGGATGACCAGGAAGAAGACGCCGGTGAGCCGGTCGAAGAGGTCGAGGATCTGCGCCGACGCGAGCAGCGCGAAGTCGTTCTCCTCCCGCGGGCCGAGGCTCCGCATGCCGCGCAGCACGGAGATGACGTCGTCCTGCACCCGCGCCATCGACACCGTGTCCTCCGGAACCACGAAGATCTGGGCCTGCTCCCGCGACTGCCGCAGGCGCCGGTTCGCGGCCGACCAGGGGAACACCGCCCAGTGGCCGACCGCGGCGGTGAAGATGTTGTCGGCGGCCTCGAAGACGCCGATGACGGTGAAGGACGCCTGGCCGCCACCGAAGGGCGAGGTGACCCTGACGAGCCGCCCCAGGGGATCCCGGCCCCCGAGGAGCTCGGTCGCGAGGTCCGCGGACAGGACCACGACCGGCCGGTTCTGCGTAACCTCCGCCGGCGTGAAGTCGCGCCCCGCCACGAAGTCGCCGGCCTGATAGCGCGGCCATCCGGACGAGAAGCCCTGCGCCTGGATGCCGCTCACCGTCCGGCCCTCGAAGGCGATGTCGATGCTGAAGGCGAAGTTGTAGAGTGCCTCGTCGACGGTCGGCAGCTCGGCGATGCGGCGCGCTTCCTCCGGCTCGATCAGGGGCTTGTTCCACCAGGGCGGGCGGGTATCCCCGCTCGTCACGATCCGGACGGCGGTGAAGTCGAAGCGGGTGACCGAGAAGTTCTCCGCGCCCGCAGACTCGAAGGCCTCCATCACGCTGGAGCGGAGCCCGGTGATGAGCGCGGCGATGGCCATCACCACGCTGACGCCCACCGCGACGCCGAGCACGGTCAGCAAGGAGCGGACGCGGTTGGCCCTCATGGCGTCCCAGGCGATGCCCAGCCCTTCGACCACCGTGGTCACAGGAGACGTCCCGCCGCGATCCACGGGAGCCGGCGCGGTGCCCCGGCGGCCGTCGGGAGCCGCTCCTCCCTCACTCATAGCGGAGCGCGTCCACCGGATCGAGCCTCGAGGCCCGGGCGGCGGGGTAGACTCCGGCGGCGATGCCCACCGAGATGCCCATGAACATGCCGAGCGCGATCCACTGCGGCGCGACCGCGGCGGGGAGTGGAGAGACGCTGGCGACGCCGGCGGCGATCCCGAGCCCGGCCGTCACGCCCAGGGCGGCGCCGACCGATGCGAGCGTAGCCGATTCGATGAGGACCTGCGTGAGAATGTCCCGCCGGCGGGCGCCGAGCGCCTTGCGAACGCCGATCTCGCGCGTTCGCTCCATGACCGAGACCAGCATGATGTTCATGATGACGATCCCGCCCACCACCAGCGAGATCGACACGAGCATCGGCAGCGCGAGGAAGAGCATCCTGGAGATGTTGTCCCAGAACGCGATCGCCTGCTCGGCGGTCTCGAGCGAGAAGTTGCTCGGCTCGCCGGGGCGGAGGCCGCGGCGCGTGCGCATGATCCCCTCCACCTCCAGCTGCGCGTCCCGCAGCAGAGCGGGGTCGAGGGTCTGGATGATGATGTCGTCGACCACGCCCCGCGGATTGGTGATGGCCTGGATGGGAGAGCGGCCCGGCGCGATCGCGAGATTGTCGAGCGACTGCCCGAACAGGGATCCCCGCTCCTCGAGCACGCCGATCACGCGGTAGGGGAACCCCTGGAGCCGAACCGTGCGGCCGAGCGGGTCGACGTCCTCGAAGATCAGGTCGGCCGTCTCCGATCCGAGCACGATCACGGGCACGCCGGCCTCCGCCTCCTGCGGCGTGAACGCGCGGCCTAGCACGACGTCGAGGTCCCGGATCTCGAAGAGCTCCGGAGACGCACCCGTGACCTGCACGCCGGTGACGGTGCGGCCGTTGTCGCCCACCGCGGAGGCCGAGGAGCTGCTGGTCACGGCGACCCGGGCGGGTATCGACAGGCGCTCCCGGATCGCGGCCGCGTCCTCGTGGCGCATGCGGGGCCGTCTCAGCCGGGCGCGCCACTCCTCGGCATCGGCGTTGATGGTGATCTCCGGCCACCGCCTCAGCGTCACCGTGTTCACTCCGAACACCTGTGAGGTGAAATCCTCGCGGACGTATTGGTCGAGGCCCTCCACGACGGTGACCACCACGATCAGGAACATCACGCCGAGGATCACGCCCAGGAGGCTGAAGAAGCTCTTCAGCTTCTGGGCGCGGATCTGCAGGAGCGCGAGCACCACCCCCTCCCGGAGGTGCATGGCCCGGCCGGTCTCGCGGCGCGGCTCGTCCCGATCCGTCGACACCCTCCCTAGGTCCCCGCGCGCCCGGCAGTGGTCGCTTCGGGCTCCACGACCTCGTCGCCGTCGTTCAGCTCACGGATCCGCTGATACGGTCCCGCGACCACGGTGTCGCCCGCGGACACGCCGGAAAGCACCTCGAAGTGCTCGCGCCCCGCAATGCCGATCTCGACCGGCACGAAGCGCACCCGGCCCCCGGAGACCACGAACACCCCCTCCACGTCGTGGACGCCCGGGGGCGCGGCGGCGCCGGTGCTCGACATGCGGGTCGAGTCCGCGTCGTCCTGCCGCACCGTGAGCGCGATGATCGGAACCGAAAGCGCGTCCGGGCGCCGGGCCACCACGATCTCGGCCGTAGAGGAGAGGTCGGGCCGGAGGACGGCGTCCGTCGAGTCGAGTGTCAGCACGACCTCGAAGTCGATCGCGGCCTGCTCGCCGGACGTCTGCTGCGTCGGCGGGCTGATCGCCGAGTTGCCGATCTCGGTCACCCGGCCACTGAACGTCCGCTGGGGAAAGGCGTCGATGCGGATCGACGCGCTGTCTCCGATCTGGACCCGCGGGACGTCGGTCTCGTCGACCTCCACCACCGCCTCCATGACGGCGAGGTCCGAGATGGTCAGCACGAGGCTCCCCGGATTGTTCATCGTCCCGATGATGACCGTCTCGCCCTCTTCCACGTTCAGACGCGTCACGCGTCCGTCCATCGGGGCGGTGAAGACGGTCTTCGCCAGCCGGTCGGCGGCCTCGGCGACGGCCGCGCGTCCCTGGGACACGCCGTGGGTCGCGGCCTCCAGCGTGGCCTCGGCGACGTCCACGTTCGTCCGGGCGTCGTCGATCTGCTGCTGGCTCACGAGCATCTCGTCGCGCTGGCCGAGCGCCAGGAGCCGGTCCAGATCCCGGCGGGCCCGCAGCACGTTCGCCCGCTGCTGGGCCTCCTGCGCCTGCGCCTGCGCGAGGCTCGCCTCGGCGCTGGACAGCGCGGCCCGGTACTGGTCGGGCTCGAGCCGGAGGAGCGTCTGGCCGGCGACCACGTCATCGCCTTCCCTGACCAGGAGCTCGAGGACCTTGGCCGAGACGTCCGAGCTCATGTCCACCGTCCGCCGCGCCCGCACGTTCCCCGAGGCGGTCACGATCTCCACGAGGTCGCGCCGCTCGAGCACCTCCGTTCGCACCTCCACCGCCTGGGTGCGACCCCGGACCGCGAATATCCCCGCGATGGCCACGGCCAGCACGACGGCGACCACGCCCCACACGATCTTCGTACGCCTCTGCATCGATCCGCTCCGCGTCAGTCTCTGAGGGGGGCGCCGACGAGCGCCTCCAGGTCCGTCACCGCGTCGTGGTACGCGAATACGGCGATGATGCGATCGCCCTCGGCTTGCGTCAGGACGGTCTGCGCCTCCGTGAGCTCCACGAAGGTGATCGCTCCGACCTGATAGCGCTCCCGTGCGAGCGTGAGCTGACGCTCCGCCAGGTCGCGGTTGCGCTCCTCGAGGAGGGCGCTCTCGTAGGCGGTGCGCACGTTGGCCAGACCGATCGAGAGATCGGCCTCCAGGGCGAGCTCCTGCTCCCGCACCTGGTGTGTGGCGTCGTCGCGCTGCACCCGTGCGGCTTCCAGGCTCCGCTGGCGCGAGAACCCCTGGAAGATCGGGATGCTCAGCCCGATCGAGAGGCTGGGCGGCGAGCGCTGGAAATCGAACGGAAACTCATCGTTACCCTCGATGATCGCTCGGCGTTGCTCGTCGGTGAACGCGAGCTGCGCGCAATTCAAGGGGGGAAGGGGGTCGGCCAGGCGGGCGTAGAGGTCGTTCGTGCTGTGACATTGGCGGATGCTCGACGCGACCTGGGCCTGGGCCTGGTCGACAAGAAAGCCGGTGCTGCCCGCCTGGCGTGTGAAGCCGCTCCACCCCGTGCTGATCGACAGGGTCGGAAAGTATGCGGAGCGGGCCGCGCTCACCCCGAGCTCGGCGGAGGTGCGCGTGCTGCGCCCCGCCCGCAGGCTCGGATTTCCGGAGGCCGCGCGCTCCCACAGCCCGTCGAACTCCCAGACGGGCGGTGAGATGTCGAACGTGGTCACCGGCTCGAATGCCTGGTTGATCGGCACGCCCATCTGCTGCAGCAGGCGCATGCGCGCGGTCGACACGGCGTTCTCGGACTGGAGGACCCGGACCTCCGCGCGGCCGACCTGGACCTCCGCCTGGCCGACGTCGATGGGCGTGACGGTACCGACCTCGAGCTGACCTTCCGCGAGCCTGAGGTTGAGCCGCGCGCTCTCGAGCTGCCGCTCGGCGACGCGGAGCAGGGCCCCCTGGCGCAGGACGTCCACATACGCGTCGGTCACGAGCGCCATCAGATCCGAGCGTGCCAGATCGATGCGTGCGCGCGTGGCCGCGCGATCCGCCTTCGCGCGCGCGGGCTCCCGCAGCCGCGCCCAGTCGAGCGTGTAGCTCAGCCCGATGCTGTAGTTCGAGAAGTAGTACGAGGGCTGGCCCGAGATCCCGAGATCGGATGCGGTGAAGCTGCCGAGCCGCTGCTCGCCGGCGCCCTCCCAGGATGCCCCGGCGCTCGCGCTGGCCGACGGGAGGAGCCCGCCGTACGCCTCGCGGACCGCCCAGTCCGCTACCGACTCGTCGTTGCGCGCCTGCAGATACGCGGGGCTGCGATCGGCGGCGATCTCGAGGGCGGCTTCGAGCGACAGCTGCTCGGGGATCCGTTCCTGGGCCGCCACCGGCGTGATCGTGAGCAGACATCCAAGCACGGCCGAATATCGGACCCTCATCCCCACGGACCTCCCTCTGCGACATGATCGGCGGTGGCGCGACGAACCCCCCGTACGCCATTGCTGCGTTCGGAGTTTCGGGGAATCTACTGCCGCTCGTTCCGTTCGGGGGCTTTCGATGCTCCACCGCACGGACGGCGACGCGTTCCCGGCCAGGTACGGATCGATGCTCGAAAGCCTTCAGCGTGCCGCCGAAAGGCGCAGAGCGCGTCGCATCGTGTGCGCCACCCTGGCAGCACCGGCAACGTCATCCGACCAGGTCCGTCCGCTCGGCCACGTAGGAGAGCTCGGGCACCTCCACCCGCAGCACGCGGCCGAGCCGGTCGTACCAGACCACCCGCGGCCGTGCTTCACCCTGCGCCGCGAACTCCACGCGCTCCGCCTCCACCATGCGGTCTCCGAGGCGCAGCGTCTCTGCGCGGATGGGCCCCGCGACGAGAGTCGTCTGGGATCGGCTCCTCGGCACGATCACGTGCACGTTCTCTCCCTCGCAGGCGCCGCGCAGGAAGTAGTACTGGTGGGCCACCTCGCGGTCGAGTACCCGCGTCGTCTCGCGCGCCACGAACTCGCGGTCCTCCTCCCCCCGCTCGGAGCGGACGACCGCGACGTAGCGGCGACCCGCGAGCGTCATCTGCAGGTCGAGCGCGTCGGGCCCGGTCACCTTCACCTGATATCCGGCGAGGATGCCGTCGGGTGGCGTTGCCCGGAGCAGCGGGCTGACCTCGGTGCGCGCTCGGGCGCTGCCGAGCGTCACCAGTGCGGTGGCGAACAGCGCGTCGTCGCGGCCGATGCCGGCCCTGCGGATGGAGAACTCCTCGCTGCCGGCGTCCTGCCCGTTCAGGCGGATCTGGAATCGACCCTCGTCGACCATGATCCCCTGCGCGAGCGCGGGAGCAGCGTGGAGGAGGAGCAGAACGGCCGCGCGCACCAGATGGATTCGGATAGGCATGTCGCGTGCTACCCTGCGGACGGGCTGCGGTTCGGTCGAATCGCCGCGCACAGCGCATCGACGTACCGCTGAACGATCCTGCCGCCCTTGGCGGCGTCACCCAGGCTGGGGCGTCCCACGCTCCCTCCCGACGCCGGCGGGGGTGTCGGCACCCTGCCGCGCGTGTATCTTCGGAGCGCCTGGACGGTGGGTGTGAAGTCGCGTAGGAGCTCCCGCCGGACGAGGTGCGGCGCGAGATGCAGCATGATCGAGGTTTCGAGCTCCCCGCCATGCTCCGTTTCGGGATCCCCTTCGACGATATCCGAGACATCGATCTGGTACAGGTAGTAGACCGAGGTCGCCGCGCTTCCCGTGAGCGCCATCAGCAGAGCCTCCAGATGGGGTTCGTACCTGTGCGCAGAGATGACCAGGAACTCCGACACCCCGTCGTCCTCCCAGTGGGCGAACAGCTCGTTGATCGCGCGGTGCAGCGTTTTGCGTCGAAGGCCGGCCACGCCCGGATGGGACCCGCGGCCGACGGGGACGCCATAGGAGAACGGGGGCGCGCGCAGGATGCCGAGCCGCTCCGACACGGCCCGCGCGACGTGCTCCGCGATGTGGAGGTTCGTGCCCAGGGGAAGATGAGCGCCGTGCTGCTCGAGCGCGCCGACCGCCAATACCAGCCGACCATCCCGGCGAAGGCCTTCGCGAACTTCCTGCCAGCCGAGCTCCTCCAGCGCCCATGACCGACCCGTCACGTCGCCCGCTCCTCGCTCAGGCCGCTACGGGGGCCGCATGGGTCGGCCCCTGGCTCGCCGTGGCGGCTCTGGCGCTGTGGGTAGCGGCCCCCGCCGGTGTGTGGCTCGCGGTCGGTGCGGCCGGCGCGAGCATGGGCTCGTCCCGTGGCGCCGCGGGTCGGCCCCTCGCGTGGGGCGTGGGCATCGTCCTGCTCCTCGTCGCACTGGTGATGGGGTTCGCCGCGCACAGCAGCGTGAACGCCCTGCACGCGAATTGGGATGCCCGCTGGGCGGAGCGCGAGGCCGAGGTGGGCGGCCTGCTCGGTCAGCGACTGGAGCGTCGTCAGGCCGCGGCGGAGCAGGCGGTCGACGCGCTCGCCGAGAAGGCGATGGACCCCACGGATCAGCTCGATATCGATTTCGTGCGTGACCTCCGCCGGGAACGCGGTGTGACGGCCCTCGCCCTCTACGACCCGCGCGGGCGGCTCATAGTCTGGGATGGCGTCCATTGGGGCAAGGTACCGGAGGACGTGAGCTCGGGCAGGCTCCGCCATACGTACCACGACCGCCCGCTCTTCGGATACCTCTACGTCACGGCGCTCACCGAGGATGGGGGCGTCGCCGTCTCGGCCGATCTGCTGCGCGCGGACCTGCCCGACGTGCTCGAAGCGGGGATCGACGACTTCGCGAGCGCGTTCCACGAGGACGTCGGCGAGCGCATCCGGATCACCCAGGAGGACCCGGGAGCCACGGAGGGCGTCTGGGACCTTTCGCTGCCGGACCGACGGTTGATGAGCGTGGTCGTGGACCGGCCCGACGCCGAGGTACGAACGGACGAGGTGCTCGACGGCTGGCGCCTGCGGATCGGAGTCGCCACGGTGATCGGGTGGCTGCTCCTCGCCTGGGGTTCGCCGCCGCGCCGCGTCGTCACGGGTGCGGCGGCCGCATCCCTCGTCGTCCTCGCGGTGACGCTCCCCCTCGGCGAGCTCGCGGGGGCGGGCGGGCTCTTCCAGCACGACCTGTTCCGGCTGCCGGGGCCCCTGCCGCTGACGCTGGGCAGGCTGACGCTCCTCACGTTGATCGCATTCGCCGTGAGCGCGGTGGTGCCGCGCTCCCGGCTCCGCCTCTCACCGACGACGGTCGGCGTGCTGGGCGGGCTCGCCTTCCCGTTGCTCCTGCTGTGGATGCGCGAAGGGATCGGGTCGCCGTTCGGATCGTCCGGCAGGGTCGCATGGGTCGCGTACGAGCTGGCGACGGCCGGGCTTCTCGCGCTCACCACGGGCACGCTCTTCGCGCTGGGCCGGGAGGTCCGGGGATCCCGGGTACGGCTTGCGGGATCGGTGATCGTGGCGCTCGTTCTCGGGATGGGCGCGGCGCTCTGGGTGCGCGTCGCGGGAGAGATCCCGTCGTGGTGGTGGGTCCTGTGGGCTGCGCCGCTCGTGCTCGGGGCTTCGGGCGCCCGTATGTGGGAGGGTTGGCGATGGCCGGTCGCGGGTTGGACGGTCGCGCTGGTGGTGGCCGGCTCGGCGGCCATTCCCGCGGCCTGGGGCGATTCGGTCCGCCTGGGCATGAGCGAGGCTGCGGAGCGGCTCCAGGGGCTCACGTCCCGGGACGACCCCGCGCTTGCACGCGGATTGCTACGTCTGGCGGAGGCGGCGGACTCCCTGGACCGCCTGGGGCGCGACGACGTCCACAGCCTCTACCACGCCTGGCGCGCGCGCGGCCTGGCCAACGGGGGCAACGCCGTTCGGCTCGCGATGTGGATGGCGGACGGCTTCCGGGGAGAGGAGTTGAGGGCGGGCGCGGACGGCCTGCTTCCCGGCGTGCTCCCCACGCTGCTCGCCGAGCAGCGGACCATCCCGGAGG
>Ga0079224_100005755_pt1 | contig 16338 bp, 14 predicted proteins | sample Stecom2015_FD_80414 | JGI IMG/M metagenome (GOLD analysis project Ga0079224, IMG submission 80414) | Agricultural soil microbial communities from Utah to study Nitrogen management - Steer compost 2015 | ecosystem: Environmental > Terrestrial > Soil > Agricultural land | place: USA: Utah... | reverse complement strand
CTGTACGTCAGGCGGAGGCCCGAAAAGAAGCCGCTGAAACAGCTTCCACTCAGGTGGAGGGAAAAAAGGAGATGCTGGAAAACACCCTGGGAAGTTTTTTGGCAAAGGCAACCGAAGTCATCAGCGCCGGAAAAGCTGAAATGGCCGATGTGAAAGCCTGGACCCAGCACCGTGAGCAACTCTTCGGCGCCTGGCAAAAGGCCTTTGATGATCTGGTCCTCCTTCAACAGCGCGGCGCTGTTTTGGAAATAAAGGAACCTGTGCTGACGCAAACAATCCAAAAACTGCAACAACGAATCGTCGCGCTGGAACAAGTTAAAAGTCAAAAGCGACTGGCGGCTTCCCGCACGGAATTGGATACGGCCCGAAAGGGGGCCGATGCTTTCAAAAATTTCCGGCAGACAGAGCTTCCGAAAGTGCCGCAGCTCCAGCAATCCCAACAAGGTTTGGAAGGACAACTGGAAGCGCTGAATCGAGCGGTTTACAAACGGTTTGACCTGAAAGTAGCGACGAATGAACTCGACGAGACTTCTCGGGGAATCGTTCAGGGACTCCTCGAAAGAATGAGCGCGGACCTGGAAGTCCTCCGACAAATCCTGAGCGAACGAGATCGTCTGCGCCGGATGCTGGTCGAGGCGAGCAAGAAACAACTAGAGATGGCCAAGGACAGCGCCACCGCCCAGGTACAGGTCGGAACTTTGAAAGAAAAGGTCCGGGCCCTTGAAGAAGAACGGGCCCAACTCCGCGCGAAAAATGCCCAGCTCACGGCCCGCCTGAAAGAAGTAGAAAGCAATCCGCTCTTCCAGGGAATGCAGAAGCTTTCGCAGAGCGGAGAGTTCGGTCAGAGCGGCACTTTTGCGGCCTTTAGCGAAGCCGATCTGGAAGACCCTGAAGATATTTAATTGAAGTCTTATGAATCATGAACTTCCTTTCGATCTCGATGCGGAATTCCAGGCCTTAAACCAGGAATTAGATGCTCAAACCAGCGCCCGCATTGCTGAACTCCAGAATGAAATCGATCATTTGCGCGGAAAACTGAAGTCTGTCCAAGATGCACAAGAACAGGCTGAAAAGATTAATGGTCGAAAAAAGCTCCAGGAATTATTTTCAATGGCCCAGGACCTGGAACTCGATGCTGTACAAAGCCTGGTCTTTTTGGGAACGTATTTACCCCAGGACTGTCTCGAGCTGCTCGCTGAAAAGGCCTTGGAATACTGGGGCTACCCCAATGAATATCAAGCCCAGATGGGCAGAGAAACCGGATTGCGCAATAATCCCTTGGGCATTGTTGCTCAACTGCTGAAGGAGCAAGCTCCCATACCGCACTTAGACACGGTTTTACTAGAGCAAGAGGAAAACTCTTTGTGGTGGCGATTGCTGGTAAGCGTCAGCCGTCATCGCGATAAAAAGCACGATTTGCAGCGCTTATTGGAAGCGGTGAAAAGGGAAATATCTGAAGAAGAGTTTTCTCAGCTGCTGGGCCTGCTCATGAAACATTTTTCCTATCCCAGCCGTTTCGCGCTCTTTTTAGCGTTCGAACGGGGACTTCCGGTATTCGATGTCTTCGTCAAAAGAGCCCTCTCACATGGGAAAAGAAGTCTGATCGACCTCCTGGACCGCAGGATGGGGGAATGGCACTCGGGAAAACGTCCGCGAACTCGGTATTCTCAGGACATGAAAAAGGAAATGAGGTATTCTTAGCTATGACCAATCATCCTCCACAGCCCGGACCGGAAGATCATCGCAGCCTTGAAGAACGGTTGCGGGATTTACGCGAGCAAGTTCAGGGGAGACGAGGTACTGAAGATTCCCGACCCCTTTTGGAAAAGCTGACGGAGCTTCGTGCCCGGGTGATGCTCCGGCTTCAGCAAGTACGTCAACCTGCTCCTCAGCAGCAAGTGTTTTATATCGGCCAAAATGCTTATTTCGGAGGGATGCCAGGCAATATACCGCTACAAACTGGACCGTTGCCGACTGCTCCCGCACCCATGCCGACCGCAGCGGTGGAAGGAGTGGAAACTCCCGTCTTTTCCTCACTCGATTTTTCCCGCCTGGATCCTGAGAAAAGCTGTCTGATGGACTCCTCTCAAGCCGTACCAATGACGGTAAAAGAGCTTCAGAAGATACGAGAAAATGCCGTGGTCCGCATTTGCGAGCTTTTGAATCTATCCTCGCTGCGCGAGTTGCCAGCCTTTGGTGAATCCTATGGTTTGCGCGAATGGCTGGTCAATGAAGGATTCTTGGAAGGACGTGTCAACGCTGCAAAAAGCCGTCTCGATTTATTGACGGGCAATGTGCTGGTATTGCAAAAGGCTTTGGAGACAGGGATCTTACAGCGGCAAGGGCACAAGCTTGCGTTCGGCACAGGGCAAAGTCTGGTGTTTTATATGAAGCCAGGGTCGGATTCGATGTCGGTGATCGCCTATCGCCAGCGGGAGCAGGGACCCCTCGAACCACTCAACCCCCAGTACTGACTTGACGGAATTGCTTTACATTATTTACTTGACTATAATAAGCCCTCAGCCTAGATTGACACCCTTTGCATCATCATTTCTTAATTTTCTTTTATGGCAAATATGTTAGAAACTGCTCCCGGACCTGACCGGTCATCGATCGAGCAACGACTGGATTCAGGAAAACAAACACGCGAATTTTTGGTCAGCCAGGCGGACAAAGTGCTGGAGCAATTGCGATTGCTTCAGGGACTCATGCGGGATCAGCTCAAACGAGGACCAGAATACGACGTCTTCTCCAAGCGATTGGAGGTTTTGAAAGACGCTCAAAAGACCCTTGATGAAGTGAAGCATGCCCTGAAAGGAACCAATGAAGCTGCTGAGTGGCAGCGAATCGCTGTGGAAGGGATGAAATCTGTTCAATCCCTCTTCCAAAGCGCAGCTCAGCAGAATGGCGGGAACAAGAATTTTTTTGAAGGGATTGCCAAAGCGGTTGCGGACATTTCCCGGACCGTTGAAGCCGGCAAGCGCAGTGAAGATATGGTGTTCTTGCCCCACAGCGTTGACTATGGACACATCTTGCCCAAGGTAAAGAAGACAGAAGAAGATCTGATCCATTCCGGATTTCCCAAGCCTGAGACCCGAGACCTGGTGCGAAGCACGGTGTTTGAACTCATCGCTACCCTCGGACAACAAGACAAGAAGCGTGAAGAAGCATTGAGCACTTCAAAGGCTTTGATCGAAGATTATGTCAACCTCTTTGAGGAAGAACAACGATTGCGACAACTGATCGATGCTGGTAAGAAGGGCTTAAAGGTCGATGAAGGTGCCATCCGCCAAAGAGAAAAAGCCAAGTATGACGGACTGCGACACCAGCGAGTGGTCCAACTCCGAGACGAATTGGATACGATCAACCGCGAACAATCCAATCCCAGCCAGTCCTCTCAGCTGGCCCATGGGAACGCGCGCGATGACATCAACCGGCTCACCGCTGAAGAAAAGAAAGCCGTCGAAGAGGGAATTAAAGCGGCATATGAAGAAGCTGCCCGAGCTGCTGGGAATGAGGATTATTTCACCAACCTCGACCGACTTGAAGAAGTCACCGGAAGGATGGAAGAGATCGTCCGCTTCCTGCAAATCATGGTGGATACCAGCAATAAGGTGAAGAAAGCCATCGAAACGATCGTGGGGACCGGTGATAAAAAGAAAAAGCCAACGGAAGATCAGAACAGCGAAACGGTTGAACTCATGAAAAACCTTGATTTCACGAAGGCGGAAATGGATGTCGAAGATACGAAGGTTCCTGACAGTAGTTACAGCACTCCGGTTGATGTTTTAGCCCAGTCGTTGGGAGTGCCAAATCTCAATATGAGATTGATGACGCTTGCTCAGAAATACGCAGTACCTGAAGAAGAAACGTCTGCACCAGCGGTGGAGGTTGCTCCGCTTGTTACGACTCCAGAAACTCCTGAAACAGCAGCACCAGAAAAAACAGCAGATGATACAGAAGCCACCCGACATCCGGATTACAAGGGAGAAGAAACGGAGGAGAAGGAGGAAGGGGAATTAGAAGAAGATATGGAAGATGAAGAACAGGATCAAATGGAGGAAGAAGATGAGGAAGCAGAAACAGAGGTCGATGAGGAACAAGCTGAAGAAGACCAGGAAGATGAAGATGAAGAAAATGAAGAGGATGAGGAAGACGAAGATGATCAGGATCCGAACGCTCCGAAGGCATAATCTGACCCCAAAAAGCCCTCACACATGTGAGGGCTTTTTTGTGCTTGGCTTTTAGGCGCGTTTGAAGGCCTTTCGCGTTTCTTCAATGATGATCACGGTGACCCCACAGGCGAGGATAATACCCCAGTCGTTCATGCTGAGACCAGTCGTATGGAAAAGATTTTGCAGGGCTGGGACGTAGAGCATCGCTGCTACGATGCCGACGGACAAGAGGCACGCTGCCCAGAGCTGCCACAGGAAGCGCAGTCTAAATATAGAGTGGATGTCGCTTCGGGCATTGAAGGCATTGAAGAGCTGGAGCAGGACGATCAAAGCGAAGGCGAAACTTGAAGCTTCGACGAGCACAGGGTCAAAGGTCTCGAGCCTTTCGCCATACTGCCACCCCAGGCTTTGCAGCTTCCAGATGAACATCCCGACTACCAAAAGTCCCATAAAGACCCCAATGGTGACAAAGTGAGAAATAAAGGGACGGTTCATCATACGGGTTTTTGGGTCCCTTGGTTTTTTGGTCATAACATCCGGCTCGGCATGATCGACCCCCAGCGCAATGGCCGGGAAAATGTCTGTCCCCACGTTGATCGCCAAAATCAACACCGCTGTCAAAGGAGCCGGGATTTGGAAGAGGATCGCCGTAAAGACCAGCACCAGTTCACCGATATTGGTGGAGAAAATAAACCAGGTAAATTTTTTCAGGTTGGCGTAGATCTTCCTTCCTTCTTCGACGGCGGAAACGATGCTGGCGAAGGAATCGTCGAGGAGGATCATATTGGCGGTTTCTTTGCTGACTTCCGTACCGGTGATGCCCATAGCGATGCCCAGGTCGGCGCGCTTCAACGCAGGCGCATCATTAACACCGTCTCCCGTAACGGCGACGACTTCTCCCATCAGCTTCAAACGATCCACGATGCGCCGTTTGTGTTCGGGGCTTACCCGTGAAAAAATGATCGATGTCGAAGCGATGTCCTTTTGCTGGTTTTCAGAAACGAGGACTTGGTCCAAGGTTTCATCCGTCATTTCATTCAATTCAGCGCCGGTAATCACCTTGGTTTGTTCATTTGCCAGGCCGATCTGCTGGCCAATGGCCTTGGCGGTCAGTCCGTGATCGCCGGTGATGACGATGGTCCGGATGCCCGCCTTATGGCAGGAAGCAACCGCGTGTTTGACCTCTTCCCGCGGCGGGTCGATCATGCCGGCCATGCCGACGAATACCAGATCATGCTCGAGCAAATGCCGCTCTTTTTTCAGGTCCGCTTCGGCGAGCTTGCGATAGGCAAATCCGATCACTCGCAGGGCTTCCAAGGCCATACCTTCGTTTGCTTTCAACAGTTTCTTTCTCCATTCAGGGGTCATTGTTTCCACTTTGTTTCCGTGAAGGAAATGGGTGGAACGATGGAGGATTTCATCTGGCGACCCCTTGGTCCAGATTTCCCGGTGTCCGTCCTGCTCGACCAGGACGCTCATGAGCTTTCTGGCGCTGTCGAAAGGCATTTTGTCAAATACCCGGGCTTCTGAGGCCCTCACCTGGTGTTCGGCTTTGACGGGTTTTTCCGCCAGAGTAAGAAGTGCCCCTTCCGTTGGGTCGCCGAGGATGATGTAACGTCCATCCCGTTTCTGAAGTTCGGCTTCGGAACAAAAAGTGGAAATATCTTTCACTTTTTGCAGGTTTTCCAGCACGTTTTTTTCGATCGCTTGGTCTGCGCCGATCCGGCCCTCGTTCGGATTGTAGCCCGTTCCTGATACGGCAACGACGGTATCGGTGCCGAGGAGGAGCTTGGTGACCGTCATTTCATTTTTCGTCAGGGTGCCGGTTTTGTCGCTGCAGATGACGGTGGTCGACCCCAGCGTTTCAATGGAAGAAAGCCGTTTGACGACGACCTGACGTTTGGCCATGCGCTGCACGCCCAGCGCCAAAGCGACGGTGATCGTGGCCGGCAATCCTTCCGGCACGGCCGCAACCGCTACCGATACGGCGAAGAGGAGGGATTCCAGGAAGGGTTTTTCTTGGAGAAAGAGGCCGGCAAGGACCAGGATGCCCGAAAGGACCAGGGTCACTTTTGTGACGAAGAGACCGATGTGCAGCATTTCTTTCTGCAGTGGGGATTTGTCCTGCACGGTCTTGGTGGTCAGGTGAGCGATGCGACCGAACTGCGTTTGCATCCCGGTTTGTTGCACTTCCAGAAGACCCGTCCCGGCGACGACGGTCGTCCCCATAAAGAGTTCGTCATTTTTTGATTTTTGGACCGGGACGGATTCTCCCGTCAAAGGCGCTTCATCGGCTTTGATTTCTGAGCTTTCGACGAGCACTCCATCTGCAGGGATTTTATCGCCGGCGTTGAGTACCACCATGTCACCCGGCACGATTTCTTCCACATTGACGAGTTGTTTTTCACCGTCTCGGATGACAATTGCCTGAGGGGAAATAAGTTTTTTCAAAGCTTCCAGGGTTTTTTCAGTTTTGAATTCCTGGAAGAATCCAATGGCGGCATTCAGGAGGACAATGCCTAAGATAATCAGTCCGTCTACCAGTCCCTCCGCGTCTTCTTGCATCAGACCGCTGACAACGGCGATCCCCGCCGAAATGATCAGGATGATGACCATCAAATCCGTAAACTGATGGAAAGCCATTTTCCACCAGGGGTTGGTATTCACTGCCACCAAACGATTCTCCCCGTGCTTTTTTAAGAGCTGAGGAATTTCTGACTTCGACAGGCCACGTATCATATAAAAAATAAAATTAAAAAATTTCAGAGTTTCTTCATAGCATATTATTTCTTATTTGAAAATGTTCAAAAATTTTCATCTTTCTTGGCAACTCTGGTTTTTTTCCGTATAAAAGAAAGTGTCATTTATTTCACATGGCGTACATTATTTTTGATACGGAAACGACTGGCCTGAGCCCGCAGTTGGGGGACCGGATTGTAGAAATTGCGGCAGTACGAGTGATGAATGGGGAAGTCATCGATCAATTTCATTCTCTTATCAATCCCGGGAGACCGATTTCTCCCGAAGCAGCAAAGATCAATGGGATTACCCAAGAAATGCTCGTCGATGCTCCACTTGCGGCAGTGGTCGTTCCTGATTTTTTGAAGTTTGTCGGTTCTGATATTCTTGTCGCTCACAACGCGGAATTCGACATGGCCTTTTTGAAAAGAGAAATGGAACTGCTGGGGATGGATCCAAGTCGTCTGCCCAACCATATGTGCACGCTGGAGATGGCCCGCCAGAATTTCCCGGAACTCCAGCGACACAATTTAGATGTCCTCATCCAGCACTTCGGGATCCGGATTGAAAACCGGCATCGCGCTCTGGACGACGTCTTGGCCACGGTCCAGGTCTTTTTGCAAATGCATCAGGAGGAGCCGACACTTTTTTGAATGCGGGGTACGTACGGTACGTAAGGTTTGTAAGGTGCGTAAGAATGGCCCTCCTACAAGCCCTACGAACCCTACTAACCCTACAAAACCTTCCCCCATGAAAGCCCTCGAATACGCCATTCGGTCTTTGCTGCGCAAACGGCAAACGGAAAAAGAGATCCGGGAGAGGATCCAGAAACGCCATCCGGAGGCCAATGTGGAGGAAGTGGTCACTCGGTTGAAGGAACTCAATTACATCAACGATGAGGAGTTTAGTGAAGCCTGGGTGCGCCATCGGTCTTTGACCTCGCCGAAGGGGAAATTTCAGTTGGAACAGGAATTGAGAAGAAAAGGAGTCTCCAGTCGCAATCGGGAAAAGGCCTTGGAAGAATACGATGAAAAACAGGTCTTAACAGACGTGGCGCTACGGAAATGGAACAAGCTTCGTGAAACAGACCAAAAGAAGAAGCGCGAAAAGCTGATGAGGTTTCTCCTCTCAAGAGGTTTTGCCATTGGTTCGGTGATCGAGGTAGTCGATTCGTTTGCTCGAACGAGCAAAAACTGATATACTGGGTCTACAAAATACTGATAAAAAGATGAACCAAACGTGAGTTTGCCTCTTTGCCAGTATAAAAACTCTTCATTATCGTTCGTTTTATGCAAACAAAGTTTATGGCCGCGATCAATCAGCTGGCCACTGAAAAAAACCTCCCAAAAGACCGTGTCCTGGAAATCGTTTCCCACGCGTTGCGCGCGGCGTACCGAAAAGACTACGGCAATCGAGACCAAAACATTCGGGTTGACCTGGATCCGGATTCCGCGAATCCAACCGTGTTGGTGTTGAAAGATGTCCTCGAAGACGGCGCTGAAATGGAATCCGATGAACGACAAATATATGTCTCTGACGCCAAGAAATATAAGAAGGACATCAAGGTAGGGGACGTGCTCGAAATCGACGTTACCCCAGCTGATTATGGACGTATCGCCGCGCAAAGCGCGAAACAGGTGATCATCCAGCGTATTCAGGAAGCGGAAAAAGACATTATTACCGAAATGTACAAGGACCGCGAACACGAGATCCTCAATGGGTACGTCAACCGCGTCGAAGGACCCAATGTGTACATCGACCTTGACCGGACGCAAGCGATCCTCCGTCCGCAAGACCAAATACCACGCGAATCCTATCAAAATGGTCAGCGCATTAAGGTGTATTTGGAAAAAGTCGTTTCAAGCCCGAAAGGTCCACGCCTGCTCATTTCCCGTTCTCATCCTAAGCTGGTGAACTGTCTGCTCGAGCTGGAGATCCCGGAGGTGCGTGAAAAGATCGTGGAAATCAAGGCTATCGCCCGTGAAGCCGGAGTTCGGACCAAGGTGGCAGTGGCGTCAAATGATAAAAATGTTGACCCGATTGGCGCCTGTGTCGGTCAGAAAGGGGTGCGCATTCAAAACATCATGGAAGAATTCAACGGTGAACGGATTGATATCATTGAATGGTCCGAAGATCCTTTGAAGATGCTCACGGCTGCTCTCGCTCCAGCGAAGATTTCTTACATCGAGCTCGACGAAGCCCAACGCCGCGCCCGTGTTTTCGTCCCCGTCGAAGAACGGGCTCTGGCCATCGGGAAAGGCGGTCAGAATGTGCGCCTCGCTTCCATGCTCACTGGCTGGGAAGTCGATATCATCGACCTTGATAAGCTGGATACTTCTAAACTGGATGAAATCAAGAAGCAAGAAGTGGAACGAGCCAAACATCCTGAAAAAGCCGGGAAGAAAGCTGAGAAGAAGGTGGAAATGCCCGTGGCTGCCGAAGACATTAAGGACCTCCCTGGTCTTGCTCCGGAAATCGCCCAGAAACTCGAAGCTGCCGGTTTCGTGAAGAGTATCCAGCTCATGGGTCTTAATGCTGAAGCATTGACGGCGATCGAAGGCGTAAACCAGGCCGAAGCGGAAATGATCGAAAAAGCGCTCAAGGGCGAACTCAAAAAACCGGAAGAAAAGAAAGAAACAGCTGAAGCCGAAGCTGCTGCTCCTGCAGAGCAACCGGCTGAGGAGCCAGCTTCAACAGAACCGGCTCCGGCGGAGACCCCTGAAGAACAGAAAGTCGACAACGCTGAATAATCTTGTAAAAAATCATTCTCACCCTATAATGGGGACCTCAAAAATCTATGAAACACCAGCACTCTTGCATCTCGATGATGATGGCCATGATACGCCCACTGCGGTAGAGTGTTTGCTGACCTGAACTCCAGAAAGCTTCGCTCACCTCAGTGGGCGAAGCTTTTTTCGTTTCCATCCTCCTTACCCCCACCCCCTTAAAAGGGGAGAAGACCATTCCCTGGAAACGAAAATTTTATACTTTCCTTAACTCTTTTCCATGCCAAAAATATTATCAGGACCGTATGGGTCCCTCATCCACGACAAGCTCACCAAACAAGGGGCAGGCCCCCATGAAAGAAAGGCCATCACCGAACCCACTGCGATTTTGCACAAGCCCAGGACACAAATGATGGTGAAAGAAATCGCGCATGCATATCTGCTGGGAGGGGCTGATGTCCTGACGACGAATACTTTTTCTGCGCGAGAGGTTTTGAAGGGCCGTCAAAAAGATCTGTATCCCTATGTCATCCGCGAGCATATCAATATCCTCCAAAAAACCATCGTTGATCAAAGCGAACTAGCTGTTTCTTTCGGTCCTTATGGTGACTGCTATAAACCTGAAGAAGCTCCTCAATCCCTTCGTGAAGGAACTGATTTTTGGCATGCGGCGGTTGAACCCCTTTTATCGGTGTCCGGTAAACTGGATTATGCCTTGGCAGAGACGGTCAACAACGGAGAGGAAGCCATTGCCATTGCACATGCTTTGAAGACCCTCCACCGTCTTACCCGAGGCAAAGTTCAGGGAGTCATGAGTTTTATTCCTCAAAAGGACGGCGTTCGTTTGCTGAGCGGTGAACGTATCGCCGATGTGATTGCAACCCTTCATGCTGAACTGGGGAGTCTGCCGATCCTTTTCGGATTAAACTGCTGCGCCGCCGGAGCTCTCGAGCCGACTCTGCGAGATGTGACGGAAGACCGGGAAGCTTCCCGTACCGGCGCTCAATTTCGGTTTTTGTACCCAAATGCCTCTGATCTCGACCCCTTGCAACTCGAACAATCCCCTGAAAATAAGGTATCACGTCCCCCGGAAGCGATCGGGAAAACCCTCTCCGAACTGGTTCGACAATATGAAAAATCCCTTCCTGGAGCAACTGCACATATCTTCATCAATGAATGCTGCGGAGGGACTCCGGAGCGGACCTCGATCATTGCCAAAGAAGTCCGCGTGAGGACGCCTGAACTTCCCGTCTCATAAATCCTTTCCAAAAGTGCCTGGATCCGCTACCATTCAGGCACTTTTTTGATCTATGCCCCAGCTTCTCGTCACGAAAACTTTTGAATTCGCCGCTTCGCATTTTTTGACCAAGTACCATGGAAAATGTGAAAACCTCCATGGGCATAACTACCAGCTCGAGGTCAGTGTTCTCGGTGACATGCGCGAAGATGATCTGGTCTATGATTTTGTGGAACTCAAGGATATCGTGAAAACCAAGGTGGTGAATGTGCTGGACCATACCCATTTGAATGATCGTTTTGAAAATCCCTCCGCGGAAGTGATGGCCATCTGGATCTGGGAACAGCTGGAAAAAGAATTGCAGCTCTACGAAATAAAACTCTGGGAAACTTCGACCTGTTTTGTCACGTATCGTGGCCCAGGTGCAACATTTGACAGCTGACATGTGACATTTGACGAATTCCGGTCAATGGTCAAAGGTCAATGGTCAAATGTCCTATGGATTTCATCGTTCTTAGTCTCGGCAGTAACATTGGTGATCGAGGAGCGAATCTGGATCAAGCGCGGCACCTTTTGGAAATGAGAGGCGTTGAGGTTTTGAAGTCATCCTCGCTTTATGAAACCGAACCCTACGGTATTTCTGAGCAGCCGGATTTTTTGAACCGGGTGCTGCTGGTACATGCGAATCAAACGGCTGATGAACTCTTGAAGACCTGCTTGCAAATCGAAACCGATATGGGTCGTGTACGAACCGAAAAAAATGGTCCGCGGATCATCGATATCGATGTGCTGTTTTACAAAGACATCGTCCTGGAAAAAGAACACCTGACCCTCCCCCACAAAGGTATTGCTACCCGGAGGTTTGTGCTGCAGCCTTTGAACGAGGTCGCCGGTCATCAGATTCATCCGATTTTTGGAAAAACGATCCAAGAGTTGTTAGCTCAATGTACGGATGAATTGCAGGTGAAAAAATATTTTGAAGGCGAGGTTGGATAACCTCGATTTTGTAGCGAAGATATCCATTTTCGCATTCATTGTGCTATCATTCTGGCCCCATTTTCATTTATGCATCCTATATCTCCTGCCATATTTAACGCCTGGATCAGCGAGCTCGGAGATGATCCGGAACGAGAAGGCTTGAAGGACACTTACCGCCGTTTCATCGAAAGCCGGCAGGAGTTGTTTTCGGGCTATCATAAGGATCCGAAAGACGTCGTCACCTTATTTGATTCCGAAGGGTACGACGAAATGATCATTTGCCGGGACATCGATTTCTTTTCCACCTGTGAGCACCACATGCTGCCGTTTTATGGCCGGGCGCACATCGGCTATGTTCCCCAGGAAAAAATCATTGGTATTTCCAAGTTCGCGCGTATTACCGATATCTTCGCGAAGCGATTGCAAAATCAGGAACGACTAACGACACAGATTGCCGATTTTTTGAATGATACGCTGAACCCTCACGGACTCGGGGTGATCCTCGAAGCCGAACACTTGTGCATCAAATCCCGCGGAGCGGACAAGCAGAATTCGACCGTGAGTACTTCAGCTTTTCGTGGGACATTTAAGAGAAAGCCTGAAACCCGTGCCGAATTTTTGGATTTGATTTCTAAATCGAAAGGTTGAGAGTTGATAAGTTGAAGGTTGATGGAAAATGCATTTTCTCCGAACTATGATCTCTGAACTCTCAACCATAAACCACCTTCCTCCCCTCGAGGTTTTTTTACGGATTCCGCCGGAGGCAAAGCAAGTATCTTTTCTCCTGAGCGATGGTTCGGCCGATTCGAGGTGGAGCATTTTGACGTGGGACCCGGTGGAGACGGTGAACGGAAATGATCAATGGTCAATGGTCAACTCGCGCACTCGATGCGGAGTCAATGATCAAATGTTCCAACAATCAGTTGGAAGCTTATTGAGTGAAAAATTACAGAAGCGAAATAAAAGAAGCACCGAGAATTTGCCATTTTTGGGCGGCGCCATTGGCGCGATCGATTATGAATACGGGTATGAATTGTTGGGAATTCGAAATGGCGAGGATACTCTACTGCGCTCTCCGAGCTTCGAAGAGCAGGTCGATCCTCGCCTTCAGAAACATTTGGTCGAATTTTCGTTTTATGATCAGGCCCTGGTCTACGACCATCACCAAAAACAATGGTGGGGGGTGAACCTGAACGGCGAGAATATGACGTGGTGTAGAGACGCGATCAATCGCGTCTCTACCGATGCAAAACATCCTCGCCTGGAATTACATCCCACCTGGGATTTCGACCGATATAAAAAATCATTTGATTTCATCCACGACAATATTCGCCGCGGGGAAATCTATCAGGCTTGTTTAACGTTTCCTTTCACGGGCAAACCGGTCGATCATCCGCGGGCGTTGTTTTATTCGCTGGCCAAGAAGAAAGCGGCTCCTATGGCTGCCTATCTCGAACAGAGCCAGCGAACGATCGTGAGCCTGTCGCCGGAACGGTTCATTTCCTGGAATGGGAGCACCCTTGAAACCAAGCCAATAAAAGGAACGAGGAAACGAGGAATAACCTTAGATGAAGATATTCGATTGAAGAATGAATTACTTTCAGACGAAAAAGAAAAAGCCGAACTGTGCATGATCACGGATCTCCTTCGCAATGATATGGCGCGGGTTTCGAAAGCCGGAACGGTGAAAGTACTCGAACACCAAGCAGTTCAAGAAACCCCGAATGTGTGGCACACCTATTCCCATATTCGTTCGCAGACAAAGGACGATATTTCTGCCTGGGAGATTTTAGAATCCATGTTTCCAGGTGGATCGATCAGCGGATGTCCGAAGAAACGGGCCATGGAGCTGTTAGCTGAAGCGGAAGATTCTCCTCGAGGGATTTACACTGGCTGCATCGGGTATATCAGCGATCACGGCTCCATGGACCTGAACATCGCCATCAGAACTTTAGAGCAGGACAAAAATGAAATCCGTGCCGGATTTGGCGGCGGGATCGTGTATGATTCTGAAGCGAAAGTCGAATATCAGGAATGCTTTGATAAAGCCCGGTTATTTCAATCCACATGAGAAGCCTCAACGGACACATCGATCAACGGTCCGAACCGGAGATCTTAAAAACAGATGCTGATTACCCTGAAGTTTCTGTTTATACCTCGATCCGAACATACGGGAAAAAACCCTTCCGACTGGAGGATCATTTGCTTCGTTTGCAGGAGTCGGCCCGTTTAGAAGGTTTTGAACTGCCTCAGACTATCGATCAAATCAGGGCTTGGGTTCTTGCCTTATTGGAAAAGTGCCACTATGGCGAGCAATTTTTGAAGATCATTGCAACTCCGAAGAATATTGTCGTTCACTCGCGTGAATTGGTGATTGATGAAACGATTTATGAAGGAGTAAAGGTCGTGTCAAAACCTGTCATTCGCGAGAATGTAAAAGCGAAGTCATCTGATATTGCTGAGCAATCGAAAGCTTATCAAGAAGCCCTGGAAAAAAAGGCTTACGAAGCATTGCTGCTCCATACAGGAACCAATACCCTGACCGAAGGGACCCGTTCCAATGTACTGTGGGTAAAAAATGGCATTCTTCACTGGTGTGACCAGGCCCTATCGGGCATCACCCAGAAGACCGTCCTGGAACTCGCGGGAAAACTCCGCATCCCGGTACAACAATCAAACCTTAAAGCAGATGAAATAGATGATATTGATGAATTGTTTTTGACCCAGACGAGCAAAGGCATCGTACCCATTACCAGCATTGATCAACAAACAGTCCGCGATGGCAAAGTTGGGAAGCTGACCGAGCAATTGATGAAGGCTTTTCATGAATTAACCGAGAATTTGTGAAGCTCTCCTTCGACAGACCGCTGCTGATGGGCATTCTGAATATCACGCCGGATTCTTTTTCGGATGGAGGGAAATATTTTCCCACAACGAATGATGAGGATGGCCATCCTCTTCTTCATGAGATGGTTTTGCAAATGATTGAAGATGGCGCCGACATCATCGACATCGGTGCAGAGTCGACCTTCGGACCGCAGTCGCAGGTAACGGCGGAGGAGGAATGGGGGAGATTGGAGCCGGTATTGAAATTGTTTTTCCCTGAAGGCGAGAATCGATATTCTCGCCGCAAGAAGGGCGAGGTTGTCGAACCTCGCCTTCGAAATGTTTTCGTTTCCATCGATACCTACAAGTCCGAGGTCGCCGAAAAAGCTCTGCAAATGGGTGTTTCCATGATCAATGATGTGACGGCCTTGCGCGGCGATTCAAAAATGATTGATGTACTCCTGAAATATCAGCCCTCCGTCTGCTTGATGTATTCCGCCTATGATACCCCCTATGCCGGCCGCGAAGAGAAGAAATATGATGACGTGATCCAGACCATTTCTGAGTTTTTAAAAAGACAAACGGATCTGCTCATCAATCGTGGATTTCCATATGAAAAGATGATCATCGATCCGGGATTAGGATTTTTCCTCTCTTCTGATCCAGAGGTCAGCTGGGAAGTCATCGACCGTCTGGATGAATTGAAGTCGCTGGGATTTCCGATCCTCATTGGCCCATCGATGAAATCGTTTTTGGGAGGGGAGATCAAGGATCGATTGCCGAAGAGTTTGGAAGCAGCGAAAAAATGCTTGGAGCACGGGGCGAATATTCTTCGCGTTCATCATGTGAAAGAGCATAGGAAGTTAGTTCGTAGATCGTAGTTCGGAGAAAAGGATTCTATCGAAGATCGATAAAACCTGTTAAAATTTCGTCGCTTTTAAAATATATGCCAAAACTCCGAACTCCGAACTCCCAGCTCCCGACTCGCTTTTCCCTCACCACTGCGATCGCTTACGTCAACGGTGCCCCTCATATGGGCCATGCTCTGGAATTCATCGAAGGCGACTGCATTGCCAGGTATCAGCGCATGATGGGGAAGGAGGTCTATTTCCTGACGGGAACCGATGAACACGGTACGAAGATCGTGCAGACGGCAGAAAAAGAAGGGGTTCCTTTGCAGGAATTTGTCGATAAGAATGCGCAGAAATTCAAGGATTTGATGAGTCAGTACCGTATCAGCTTCGACCAATTCATCCGCACTTCGGACCAGAAAAAGCACTGGCCGGCGGTCCAGAAGCTGTGGAAAAAAATGGCCGAGAAAGGCGACATTTATGCCGGAGAATATAAAGGCTGGTACTGTGTCGGCTGCGAAGAATTTAAGAATGAAAAAGATTTGGTGGACGGTAAATGCCCTGTCCATCCACACCGGCAATTGCAGCAACTCGAGCAGAAGAATTATTTTTTCAAACTGTCGAAGTACTCTGACCAGATTGCAGAGATTTTGAAGTCCGGGAAAGTAAAAATTTTTCCCTCCTTCCGGGCGAATGAAATTATTTCCCTTTGCGAATCAGGCCTGGAAGACGTGAGTTTTTCCCGGCCGAAGGAGCAGCTGTCATGGGGGATTCCGGTGCCCGGCGATGAGGACCAGGAGATGTAT
>Ga0079224_100005753_pt1 | contig 16341 bp, 12 predicted proteins | sample Stecom2015_FD_80414 | JGI IMG/M metagenome (GOLD analysis project Ga0079224, IMG submission 80414) | Agricultural soil microbial communities from Utah to study Nitrogen management - Steer compost 2015 | ecosystem: Environmental > Terrestrial > Soil > Agricultural land | place: USA: Utah... | reverse complement strand
TCGACGAACCCGTCGAACCCGCGCTGGCTAAGGAAGTCAGCGGCCCGGTCCCGCAGGCGGCCGGGGTCGGCGCCGGCGGCTTCACCCGGGGCGCCTGGGCGCCCCTGATCGCCCGCGCCGCCGGTACCGGCGGGCTCGCCGGGGCCCTCCTGTCCCGTCTCCGCCAGGAACCACAGCACGCGGCCCCCCGCCCGGGACACGTAGGCCAGCACCCGCCGCAGGCCGGCCGTGGGCGCCGGCCCGTCGTCCTGGGGCTCCAGGGTGACGGCGTAGGCGGGCACCGGTCCCGGGACCAGGTCGTTTTCCACCGTGGCCCGCCAGCGCCCGCCGCCGGGGCCCGACAGGAACTCCGCCGCCCGGCGGGCGGCCTCGTCGGCGTCCACCGGCGGGCCCAGGTCGCTGCGGGGCTGCGGCCGCAGGTTCTGCTCCGAGAAGGGGCCGTCGTAAATCAGCGCCGGCACTTCCTGCAGTTCCCGGTCCAGTTCCTGGAGGCTGCCGGGGACCGATGAGGCCGTCTGGGCCGAAGCGGTGCCGTCGCCGGCGGCGGCTTCGGTCCAGCGGAAGCCGTCCTCCAGGGCCCGGCGGCGGATGCGGGCCAGGTCCTCCATAAGGCCCGCGGCCTGGGACTTCAGTTCCGCCAGGGTGGTCCACGCTTCATCGCCGGGGGCCTGCCCGGCGGCCAGGCCTTCGGCCAGCACGTAAGCGTAGTCCCCGGCCTGTGCCAGGAACTGATGGCTGCGCTGGAGTTCCAGGCCGACCGGCAGCGCCGCCAGCGCTTCCTGGGCGGCCTGAGCCTCGGTCTGGACCCGGGTCAGGATCACCGCCTGGTGCATGGGGCTGCCGCTGGCCAGGGCCTTGGCCAGCAGCGTCTCCAGGTTTTCCACGTGCTCCACCAGGGCAAAGAAGGCCCGCTGGTAGCCGGCTTCAAGCTGGTTGGCGGCCCGGCTGGCCTGGTCCCGCTGCTGGAACCCCCAGAGCGCGGCCAGCACCGCGGTCAGCGCCAGGGCTGCCGCCGCGATCCAGGCTGCACGCTGCCGTGTCACGTGACCCGATGCCTCCTCACTGCCCCCGGGCGGCCGCCCGGATCCGCCCACCGCTCCCGGCCGCCCGGCGCCGGCTGCCGGCCTGCGCTACCGGGCGAACACGTGGTTGCCGATGCGGACGATGATCTGCCGCGTCCACACCCAGGGGCTCACCGGCTTCGACGGGTTCCAGAAGTACAGGGCGCCCCACGAGGGATCCCATCCGTTGAGGGCCTGCTCGGCAGCCCGGTAGGCTTCGGCGCTGGGGGTGCGGCGCCAGATCAGGCCGTTGCTGACCGACTCGAAGGCGTGGGGCTGGTAGATGACGCCGCTCAGCGTGTTGGGGAACTGGGGGTGCCGGACGCGGTTCAGGATCACCGCCGCCACGGCCACCTGGCCGGCGAAAGGCTCACCGGTGGCTTCGGCCGCCACCACCCGGGCCAACAGATCCAGGCTGCCGTCGCGAGCGGTGGGGGTGGAGCCGCTGTAGGCCTGGGCGGCACCCCGGGCCAGGCCCAGGGCGGCCCAGGTGGCCGGGCCCACCACGCCGTCGGGGGTCAGGCCGTTGCGCTGCTGGAAATAGACCACGGCGCGGTAGGTCTCGGCGCCGTAATATCCGTCGATGGGACCCTGGTAGTAGCCCCAGGAGCGCAGGCGCCACTGGACGTCCCTTACGTCCTGTCCCGTGCTGCCCCAGTAGAGGGTGGGCCGCTGCTGGGTCCAGGCCGGGTCAGGCTTGATCGACAGCAGCAGCGCGAAAGCCAGTGCCGCCGCCAGGGAGGCCGCCGCGGCCCGCCGGGCGAAAGACCTGTTGTTCACAGGAACCGTGAGCCTCCGGGCGGCGTCGTTACCGGTCGGGGCAGCCGATTCGAAACCCGGGAGGTGCTGCGGTGTTGCAGCCGATGGTCTTCCGCCGCGCCTGGCGGGCAGCCGCGGTCGCGCTGGCCCTGCTGCTGGCCGCCTGCGGCGGCGGCTCTTTCGACGCCCAGGGACTGCTCTTCGACTATCCTGAAGATTTTCAGCAAGCCGAAGGAACGTCGCGCTCGCTGCTGATCCTCAAGTCGTCCCGTCCGGAACAGGGTGTGCTGACCGTGGCCTGGAAGGAGGGCGGCCAGCCCGACGCCGCCCGGCTGCTGGCCGCGGCGCTGGGGGCGCTGGGGGCCGACGAGGACGCCTTCGACGACCGGTCGCTGGAAACCATCGAGTTCACCCGGGTGCCGGGGGCTACCGCCCACTACGTGGAGATGCGGCTGCGGTCGTCGGCCCAGCCCGAGGCGGACGGTTACTTCGCCCGCCTGATGGTGCTGGAAGCAAGCAACGGCTTCGGTTACATCGTCGCCCACACGGTGCCGGCCGAGCACCGCGACGACGCCGGGGTTGAGCGAACCTGGGACCAAGTCCAGACCAGCCTCCGTTTCGAAACGCAGAACGCCCGCAACTGAGCGGCACGGCGCCGTCAGTCGCCGTGGCGCTCGAAATAGGTGGCGATGACGTCGGCCAGGTACTTCATGGCCCGCTCGGCGGGCTCCCGGGCGTTGGTGTGGGTGCCCACCTCGAAGAGGATCACCCGCGGGCCCAGGTCCTGGTTGTAGTTGTTCTTGGCGTTGAAGATGCCCCGGAAGAAGCCGGGGTACTTCTCGTCGGCGATGGCCTTGAGTTCCCGGGCGAACTCCAGGTTCTGCGCCCGGTTGGGGTTCTGGCGCCCCACCACCGCCCGCAGCCGCGTCACGCCCTGGCCGTCGATCTCCCCGGCGTAGAAGTTGGGGTCGGGGATGGCGTCCCGATGAATGTCGATGACCACCGCCGGCCGCTGGTCCAGGTGCTCCAGGATGGTGCGCCGGGACCGGCGGTAGGCGCCGCGGTCGTGGGGCAGGTGCAGGGTCTCGTCGTGGATGACCCTGAAGCCGTGCTCCTCCAGGTGCCTGGCCAGGGCGGCGCCCACCTTGTGAATGCCGCCCGCGCCGTTGGTGATGGCGGTGCCGTCGCTGGGCACGTACGACTCGTCGTTGTGGCTGTGGATGATCAGGGCGACGCGGCCCCGACCGCCGTCCGAACCCTCGCCCCCGCCCAGGGCCCTGGCCAGCCAGTCCAGGAGCCCGGCCGACGTGGCCCCGGGGTCCCCCGGGCCTGCGTCCGTGGTGTCCCCGGCGGCGGAGGCCGTCACGGCGTCCCCGGGCACCGGGGCCACCGGGCCCAGGTCCCGGGCCACGGCGGTGTCGCCCACCACGCGGATGACCTCATAGAGCCGGTTGTCGGCGTCGATCCACTGGTCGCCCGCCGACATGGGCAGCGCCGAGGCGGTGACGGGGTCTCCCGTCTCGTCGATCATCCGGTAGATGCGGTCGCCGATGTGTTCGGGCAGTTCGGGGCCGTAGACGCGGGCGGCGGCGGCCACGCTGCCGGCCACCAGCGCCGCCGAGATGCCCAGGCCCAGGAACGAGGCGGTCCAGACGCTGCCGCCGGCGGCGGCTCCCTCGCCGGCGGCCTCACCGCCGTCCTCACCGCCGGCCCCCGCCCGGCGGGCCTGGCCGCCTTCAGGTGCCGGCGCCCCGCCGCGGCGGCGGGCGAAGTACTCGCGGGTTTCGCCCACCAGTTCCGCCAGGGCCACGGCCAGGACGCCGGCGATGATGGTGGAATCGAAGGCGCCGCCGCCGCCCAGGGCCGCGTAGGCGCCCCGGGTGCCGCGGGCGGCGGCCATGATCGCATAAGCCATGTCGGCCAGCGCCACGCCGCCGACGCCGGCGATGAAGGAAGCGCGGCGTGAGCGGCCGCTCAGGTACCCGACCACGCCCGCCACCAGGCCGGACAGCCACAGGGGGTCCACGTCCAGCAGCATCTCCTGGGTGGGCTCCGGCGGCAGCAGCTGCTCGGCGGCGAACACTGCCGCGCCGGTGATCAGGGCCGCCGTGACCCCCCGGATTTTCTCGTAGGCCTGGTCGGCGGTTATGATCAGGTAAGCGGCGACGCCCAGGGGGACCAGAAAGCCGGCCAGGTCGACGCGGATGCCCGCCCCCAGGTTGACGTTGGGGATGAAGGGCGCCACGAACATGGCGCCCAGCAGCACCAGCGCCGCTGTGTCGGTGAGGCGCATGCGGTCCAGGACCCGCTGGGCGACGCCCAGGAAAATCAGCGCGGCCAGGCCGACGATGATGACCTGCCCGATGGGTAAGGAAGCGATGGCGTGGGCCTCCCATCAGACGTGAGATGCTGGATGCGTTCGGGCGTAGATTGCCCGGGGACGGGAGTTTTATGAACGCCGCCGGTGAAGCCCTGAAGGCCCGCCTGAAGGAGTTCGCCCGCAGCATCGGGGTGGTGCGGTTGGGCGTCACCACCGCCGAGCCCTTCGATGCCCTGGCCTGGCTGCTGCGGGCGCGGCAGGCGGCGGGCCTGGCCAGCCCCTTCGAGCCCTCCGGCGACGCCGGGTACCGCTGCGACCCGTCCCGCTGGCTGCCCGGCGCCCGCTCGCTGATCTCGGTGGCGGTCAGTTACCGGGTGGCCGCTCCCTTTGCCACGCCGCCGGCCAGGACGGCGCGGGTCGGCCGCCCGGCCAGGACGCCGCGGGCACGCCTGGCGCGGGGACCGCTGCGGGGCTGGATCTCTCGCCACGCCTGGGGACGCGACTACCACGCGGTGGTGGCCGGGAAGCTGGACCGGATCCAGGCGTGGCTGGCCCGGGAGGTTCCGGGGGTCCGGTGCCGCGCTTTCGTCGACACCGGGCCGGCGGTGGACCGGGCGGTGGCCGAGCGGGCCGGCGTGGGTTGGATCGGCCGCAACTGCTCCCTGATCGTGCCCGGGGCCGGCTCGCTGGTGGTGCTGGGCACGCTGGTCACCACCGCGGACCTGCCGCCGGACCCGCCGGCGGCACCGCCGGGAAGCGAGTGCGGCGACTGCGACTTCTGCCTGCGGGCGTGTCCCACCGGCGCGCTGATGGGTCCCCACGAGCTGGACCCGCACCGCTGCCTGTCCTACGTGACCCAGATGCCGGGACCGGTGCCGCCGGCCTTCCGTGAGGCCATGGGCAACCGCATCTACGGCTGCGACACCTGCCAGCAGGTGTGTCCCAGGAACCGCGACCTGGCCGAACTGGGCGACGCCGGCTTCGTGCCGGCCTCACCCTGGGAAACCCACCCCGACCTGGTGGGGCTGCTGACGCTGTCGAAGCGGGAGTTCGAGGACCTGTACGGGCGCCGGGCCTCGGGCTGGCGGGGCCGCAAGACCCTGCAGCGGAACGCGCTGATCGCCCTGGGCAACGCCGGTCCCGCGGCGGCCCCGGCGGTGGGCCTCATCGCCCGGATGCTGCTGGACGATGTGCGCCCCGAGATCCGCGGCGCGGCGGCCTGGGCCCTGGGCCGCATCGGCGGCGGCGAGGCGCTGGACGCCCTGCGCCGGGCCCTGGAAGCCGAATCCGACGCCGGGGTGCGGGAGGAGATCCGGGCGGCCCTGGCGGCTGCGGAGGGCGTGCTCCCCGGCGGCGGGCAGGGGCGCCCGTAAGCGGCGGGCCGGGCACGGCGGGCAGCCGCCAGGGGTGTTGCGCCCCATGCGGCGGAGGCGGCGCCCCGCGTCGCGCCGGCGTCAGGGGGCGAAGCGCAGGGTCTCCGTGCGCTCCAGCGCGCCGGCGATCAGCGGCTCGATATCCAGGGGGGCTTCCACGGCCCGGGCCTGTTCCGGCCGCGGTCGGGTGACGGGATTCTTCGGCACGAAGAGGGCGCAGCAGTCCTGGTACGGCAGGATCGAAGTCTCGTAGGTGCCGATCCGCCGGGCCATCTCCACGATCTCCGTCTTGTCGAAGCCGACCAGCGGCCTGAGGACGGGCAGCGCCGCCACCTCGCCGATGGTCTGCAGGCTCTCCAGGGTCTGGCTGGCCACCTGCCCGACGCTTTCCCCGGTGACCAGCGCCAGGGCGCCGTGTTGGGCGGCCAGGCGCTCGGCGATCCGGAACATCATCCGCCGCATGATGGTGACGATCCACTGGGGCGGGCAGTGGCGGCTGATGGCGGTCTGCACGTCGGTGAAGTGCACCACGTGCAGGTTCAGGGGACCGCCGTAGCGGGCCAGGATCCGCGCCAGGTCCACCACCTTCTCCCGGGACCGGTCGCTGGTGAAGGGGTAACTGTGGAAGTGGACGGCATCCACCTGCACGCCCCGCTTCATCATCATCCAGACGGCCACCGGCGAGTCGATGCCGCCCGACAGCAGGGCCAGCGCCCGGCCGCTGGAGCCCACCGGCAGGCCCCCCGGGCCTGCGGCGGTCCGCGCGAAGACATACGCCGCATCGTCGCGGACCTCGATGTGGACCGTCACGTCGGGGTCGCCGAGGTCCACGGCCAGGCCGCGCCCCGGCGGCGGGTCGGCCAGCAGGGCCGCGCCCACCCGGCGGTTGATGTCCATGGACTGGTAAGGGAAGCGCTTGTTGGCGCGGCGGGCCGCCACCCGGAAGGTGGCCGGGCCCGGCGGCCGGTCCGAAAGCGCGCCCCGGAGTTCGTCCCGGGCCGCGGCGATGACGGCGTCCAGGTCCAGGGGGACCCGGCGCACCGGGCTGAAGGACACGATGCCGAAGACGCCCTCCAGCCGGCGCTGCATCTCCGCCCAGCCCACCGGCGCCTCGGCGAACAGCCTCCCGTGCTCCCGCCACACCCGGCCGCCTATCGGCTTCAGCGCCAGGCGCACGCGGTCGGCCAGGCGGCGCTCAAAGGCCGGGCGGTTGCGTCCCTTGAGGCCGATCTCCCCGTAGCGGATCAGGACCAGGGTGGTTTCACCGGTCACGGCCGCCCCGCCAGCGCGGCCAGCGCCGGCACCAGGCGGCCCAGGGCTTCCAGCAGGCGGTCGACGTCGTCCTCGGTGGAGTGGCGCGACAGGCTGATGCGCAGCGTGCCCTGGGCGTAGCGGTCCGGCACCTTGAGGGCCCGGATCACGTGGCTGGTGACGCCCCGGCGGGAATGGCAGGCCGAACCCGTGGACACGTAGATGTCCTGCTCGGCCAGGGCGTGGACCAGCACCTCGCCGCGCACCCCAGGGAAGGACACGTTGACGATGTGGGGTGCCGCGCCGTCAGGGTCGGCGGGGCCGTTGACGCGGGCGTCGGGAAAATGGCGGCGCAGGCCGTCCAGCAGCCGCGCCCGCAATCGGGCCAGGTGGTCGGGGGCGCCGGCGGCCATGGCCTCCAGGGTCAGGTCCAGGGCCCGGCCGAAGCCGGCGATCCCGGGGACGTTCTCGGTGCCCGGCCGCAGGCCGCCCTGCTGGTCCCCGCCGAAGAGCAGCGGCGCCAACCTCACGCCCTCGGCCGCGAACAGGGCGCCGATCCCCTTGGGACCGTGGATCTTGTGGGCGCTGACGGTCATCATGTCCACGCCCCAGTCCAGGGGGCGCAGGGGAAACTTGCCCAGGCTCTGCACCGCGTCCACGTGGAAGAGGGGATAGCGCCCGCGGCCCCGCCGGCGGCGGATCAGGTCGCCGACGGCGGCCACCGGCTGCACGGTGCCCACCTCGTTGTTGACGTGCTGGATGGAGACCAGGACGGTGTCGTCCCGCAGCGCCGCTTCCACGGCGGCGGCGTCGACGCGGCCCTCGCTGTCCACCGGCAGCACCGTCACGTCGAAGCCCTCGCGGCCCAGGGCCAGGCAGGCCTCCAGCACCGACGAGTGCTCCACGGCGGTGGTGATCACGTGCCGCCCATGGCGGGCCGCGGCGCGGGCGGCGCCCAGCACGGCCAGGTTGTTGGCCTCGGTGCCGCCCGAGGTGAAGATGATGCTGCGTTCCTCGACGCCGCCCAGGGCCCGGGCCACGGCCTGGCGCGCAGCGCGGACCAGGCGCTCGGCTTCCAGTCCCTTGCGGTGCGGCGAGGACGGGTTGCCGTAGGCGGCCGACGCCGCGTGGACCATGGCTTCCGCGACTTCGGGATCCACCCTTGTCGTGGCGCTGTTGTCGAGGTAGACTTCACCCAACGGGGACCCTCCTCGCCTGGACCATCGTACACCAGCGTTTTCAGCCCCCTCAACCGATGTCCCCCGCCGCCGGAATCCGGGCCGCGCGGTCTAGGGTCTTCGCCCGATCTCGACATCGGGTGCAGGCCTCATTGCCCCTCCGAAACCCTTGCGCTATGGTTGCTTGTGAACTCATTCACATCCCCAACGCCCTGGCTGGCTGCTGGAGGTGCTGCCGGTGGATCCCCAGTTGCGCGCGCTGGTTGCGGCCGTACTGCAGCGGACGTACAGGGACCTGGCGTCGGGTCCGAGGGGCAACGGTCACGACGTGTCGGCCAAGGATTACCGGGACGCGCGCGCCTTTGTCGAGACGGGCTGGTTCGACACGCTCTGCGAGTGCCTCAACCTCGACGCCGAGGAAACGCGCCGGGTGTTCCTGGCCTCCAAGGCCAGTTGACTTTCTTGTGGCGCCCGTGACGCCAACGCTCGTGGGAACGCTCGTGTGATCGTGCCGTGCCCGTACGTTTGAAGCCGCGCCGGGCGGCTGCCCCCGGGCAGCCCCGCGGAGCGGCTCTTTTTTGCCGGCGCGTTGCATAATTATGCGGAGCATGGTATGATGCCCGCTGCCGCCTGCCGCTATGCATGGCCCGCCGTGCACGGCCCGTGCGGCCCAGGCGGCGGCCTGCCGGCGTTGAGGCCCGGCAGCAACGATTCACGCGAGAGCACCCGCGCGCGCATGGGCGCGCGGGCATGCGCATGTATCGAGGCGAAGGGTGGCGTTGAGCGGTCATGGCCGCAGGAGCGGGTTCGGTGCAGCGGGTGGCGCTGGCTTACTCGGGAGGTCTGGACACGTCGGTCATCATCCCCTGGCTGCGGGAGCGCTACGGCTGTGAGGTGGTGGCCGTGGTGGCCGACGTGGGGCAGCGGGACGACCTGGACGCCGTCCGCCGCAAGGCCCTGGCCTCCGGCGCCGCGGCCTGCGACGTGGTCGACGTGAAGGAAGAGTTCGTGCGAGAGTTCGCCTTCCGGGCGTTGAAGGCGGGGGCCCTCTATGAGGACCGCTACCTGCTGGGCACCTCGCTGGCCCGGCCGCTGATCGGCCGCGTGCTGGTGGAGCGGGCCCGGGCCCACGGCTGCGACGCCGTGGCCCACGGCGCCACCGGCAAGGGCAACGACCAGGTGCGGTTTGAGGCCGCCGTGGCGGCCCTGGCGCCCGACCTGCGGGTCATCGCTCCCTGGCGCCTCTGGGACATCCGCTCCCGGGAGGACGCCCTGGCCTACGCCGAGGCCCACGGCATCCCGGTGGAGGCCACGCGCCAGTCCATCTACAGCCGCGACGCCAACCTCTGGCACATCAGCCACGAGGGCGGCGACCTGGAAGACGCCTGGAACACCCCCCGTCCCGAGGTGCTGATGTACTGCGTGCCGCCGGAGCAGGCGCCGGACCAGCCCGAAGAGGTGATGATCACCTTTGAGCAGGGCGTGCCGGTGGCGGTGGACGGCCGGCGGATGGGTCCCGTGGATCTGCTGACGCACCTGAACCAGCGGGCCGGCGCCCACGGGGTCGGCATCGTCGAGATGGTGGAGAACCGCCTGGTGGGCATGAAGTCGCGGGGTGTGTACGAGACCCCCGGCGGCACCGTGCTGTTCGAGGCGCTGCGGGCCCTGGAGCGGCTGACCTACGACCGGGATTCCCTGGACCTGCGGGCCGAACTGGGCCGGCGCTACGCGCGCCTGGTCTACGACGGGCTGTGGTACACGCCCACCCGCGAGGCCATCGACGCGGCGGTGGACTCGCTGGCCCGGGTGCTGAACGGCGATGTCCGCGTGCGGCTGTACAAGGGCTCGGCCATGGCGGTGGCGGCCCGGTCCGACGACGCCCTTTATGATCCGGAACTGTCCACCTTCGGCGAGGGTGTCGAGTACGACCACGCCGACGCGGGCGGGTTCATCCGGTTGTTCACGCTGTCGCTGGCCACACGGGCGCGCCTGGCCCAGCGGCGCCAGGCCGCCGGTGGCCAGGCGCCCGCCGGCACCGTAGCGCAGGTCGCGCGCCGTTGAGCGGGAGCAGCGGCGATGAGCCACGCCACGCCCTGGGGCGGTCGCTTCAGCCAGGAACCGGCCGAGGCGCTGCTGCGTTTCACCGAGTCCACCGGGCAGGACGCCGCGCTGTTCGTCGACGACGTGCGCGGCAGCATCGCCCACGCGCGCATGCTGGCGGCCCGGGGGCTGATCTCCGAGGACGACGCCCGCGCCATCGTCCAGGGCCTGGAGGGGATCCTGGCCGACTGGCAGGCGGGACGGATCCAGCTGGACCCGCGCCTCGAGGACGTCCACATGAACGTGGAGCGGCTGCTGGAGCAGCGCATCGGTGAGCCGGCCCGCCGCCTCCACACTGCCCGCAGCCGCAACGACCAGGTGGCGCTGGACCTGCGCCTCTTCCTGCGCCGGCGCACCGCCGACGTCCGGCGGGCGCTGGCGCGGCTGGCCGTGGTGCTCTGCGACCTGGCGGAGCAGCACGCCGAGACGGTGATGCCCGGCTACACCCACCTGCAGCGGGCCCAGGCCGTGACCCTGGGCCACCACCTGCTGGCGTACGTGGAGATGCTGGCCCGGGACGACCAGCGCTTCGCCGACGCGGCCCGGCGCATGGGGCAGAGCCCGCTGGGCGCCGGCGCCCTGGCCGGCACCAGCCTGCCCATCGACCGGGAGCAGACCGCCGCCGAACTGGGCTTCGAGGGGGTCGCCGCCAACAGCCTGGACGCGGTGGCGGACCGGGACTTCGCCGTGGAGTTCCTGGCGGCGGCGGCCATCCTCATGATGCACCTGTCGCGGCTGGGCGAGGAGCTGGTGCTCTGGTCCACCCAGGAGTTCGGCTTCATGACCTTCAGCGACGCCTACGCCACCGGCTCCAGCATGATGCCGCAGAAGAAGAACCCCGACATCGCGGAACTGGTGCGGGGCAGGGCCGGGCGCGTCTACGGCGATCTGGTGGCGCTGCTGGTGGTGCTGAAGGGCCTGCCCCTTTCCTATAACCGCGACCTGCAGGAGGACAAGCCGCCGGTGATCGACGCGGCGGACACCTGCGAGGCCTGCCTGTCGATCCTGGCCGACGCCCTTTCCCAAGCGCAGTTCCACGCGGACCGCATGGCGGCCGCCGCCGCCGACCCGGCCCTGGGGGCCACCGACCTGGCCGAGTACCTGGTGGAGCGGGGCGTGCCGTTCCGGGAGGCCCACCACGTGGTGGGGCGCCTGGTGGCCGAGACCGACGGGCTGAAGCGGGTGGACGCCGCGGCCCTGGCGCGGGCCCATCAGGCCTTCGGTCCCGACGCCCTGGAGCGGCTGGATCCGCGCCGGGCGGTGCAGGCAAGGAGCCTGCCCGGCGGGCCGGCGCCGGAGCGGGTGCGCCGGCGGGCGGCCCAGCTGCGGGAGCTGTTCCGCGCGGCCGGTGGGTGAGGGCGGCGCCGTGCGGGCGGCGCAGGCGGAGGGCGGCGCCGGGGGACGGCACAGGCGCTGCAGCCGGGACGCCGCCCACCGGTGACGACGGGCGCGGCGGGACGCGGGCAGCCGCTCCCATGTTCCCCTGTAAGGAACAGCCGGCACCTGTTCCGGGGGTTCGGCCCCTGTCGCGGGGGCACAACTCCGCCCCGGAGCCCCGGGCGGGGACACGAAGTCCAGTATCGTCCCTGTTTGCGGGCTTCAGGTCCCGTCCGCACCGTTCAGGGATGATCCTGTCCCTACTTATGTCAACCTGGCAGCCTCCGCACCGCTTTGGCCGTCCCCCAGGTCCAAAATTGGCCCTGGTGCCGGAAAAATGGCGCGATTCGACACGAATAGGGTTGATATCGGAGCAGCCCGCAGTTCCCCGGACCCGCGAAATTTGGAACCACTCTTCTTAGAGACCTGTCCCGTCCTGAAACCCGCATGAAATAGGGCTTTTCCCTTGACAGCACCCGCCCTCCAACGTACGATTGGCAAGGACTGAAAATGACAATCATTTTCAGGAGAGGAGAATGGGCGTGGCGAGAAGGCAGCGCCTTTTCTCGGTCCTTGCCAGCCTGGTGCTGGCGGCCGTCCTGCTGGCGGCGTGCGGCGGGCCCGGCCAGCAGCCCGGCGGCGCATCGGGCGGCGGGAGCGGCGGTGCCGCCGAAACGTCCGAGGACGCCGCCGAGGCCGCCGAGCCCGCGTCCACGGAACCGGCCCGCGTGGTGGTCTACTCCGGGCGGAACGAGAACCTGATCGGTCCCCTGCTGGAGCGGTTCCAGCAGGCTACGGGCATCCAGGTGGAGGTGCGCTACGGGTCCACCAGCGAGATGGCCGCCACGCTCCTGGAGGAGGGCCAGCGCAGCCCGGCCGACGTGTTCCTGGCCCAGGACGCGGGGGCGCTGGGCGCCGTGGCCCGCGAGGGCCTGCTGCGGCCGCTGCCGGCCGACCTGCTGGACCGGGTGGACCAGCGGTTCCGGTCGCCCGACGGGCTGTGGGTGGGCGTCAGCGGCCGTGCCCGCACCCTGGTCTACAACCCGGAGCGGCTGGCTGAGAGCGACCTGCCCCGGTCCATCTTCGACCTGACCGACCCCAAGTGGCGGGGCCGCCTGGGCTGGGCGCCCACCAACGCCTCGCTCCAGGCCTTCGTCACCGCCATGCGGGTGGTTTACGGCGACGATGAGACCCGCCGCTGGCTGGAAGGCTTCATCGCCAACGAGCCGCGGGTCTATCCCAACAACGCCGCCCAGGTGGAGGCGGTGGCCGCCGGCGAGATCGACCTGGGCCTGGTCAACCACTACTACCTCTACCAGTTGAAGGCCCAGTACGGCGAAGACTACCCGGCCGCCAACTACTACCTGCCCGACGGCGACATCGGCGCGCTGATCAACGTGGCCGGGGTGGGCGTCCTGCAGACGGCCCCCAACCCCGAGGCCGCCATGCGGCTGGTGGACTTCCTGCTGTCGGAGGAGGCCCAGCGCTACTTCGCCGAGCAGACGTACGAGTACCCGCTGATCAGCGGCGTGGAGACCGGCGCCGGCCTGCCGCCCATCGAAGGGCTGGCCTCGCCGGACATCGACCTCAGCGACCTCTGGGACCTGGAGGGCACGCTGGAACTGCTCCGCGAGGTCGGGGCGCTCTAGCGAGGCCGGGCGCCTGGACGCCACGAGAGGTGAACGCGCGCTGAGCCTTGGAGCCGCATCACGGACGGTGCGCCGGGGTGCCGGGGGCAGCGTCACCGCCCCCGGCGCCCTGGCCTGGCTTCTGGCGTGGCTCGTTGCCGCCCTGGTGCTGATCCCGGTGGTGTGGGTGGTGCTGCGGGCGGCCGCGGCCGACCGGGACATCTGGCGGCTGGTAGCCGACCCGCGCACCCTGCGGCTGCTGGCCAACACCCTGCTGCTGGCCCTGGCGGTCACCGCCGCGGCCGTGATCCTGGCGGTGCCCATGGCCTGGCTCACCACCCGCAGCGACCTGCCCGGCCGCCGCTTCTGGACCGTGGCCCTGGCGGTCCCGCTGGCGGTGCCCAGTTACCTGGGCGCCTACACCATCATCGCCGCCCTGGGACCGCGGGGCATGCTGCAGCAACTGGCCGGCCGGTTCCTGGGCCTGGAGCGCCTGCCCGACCTGTACGGCTTCGGCGGTGCCGCCCTGGCGCTCACGCTGTTCAGTTACCCGTACGTGTACCTGACGGTGCGCGGGGCGCTGCTGCGGGCCGACCCGGCGCTGGAGGAGGCGTCCCGCAGCCTCGGGCACGGGCCCCTGGCCACCTTCCTGCGGGTGGTGCTGCCCAACCTGCGGCCGGCCATCGCCTCGGGCGCCCTGCTGGTGGCCCTCTACGTCTTCAGCGACTTCGGCGCCGTGTCGTTCATGCAGTTCGAGACCTTCACCCGCGCCATCTACACCCAGTACCTGGCGGCATTCGACCGCACGTACGGCGCGGTGCTGAGCCTGCTGCTGGTGGCCTGCACGGCGCTGGTCCTGGCCGGTGAGGCATGGACCCGGGGCCGCGCCCGCCACGACCGGGTTGGACCGGGCCTGCAGCGCACGCCGGCGCTGGTCCCCCTGGGCCGCTGGCGGGTGCCGGCGCTGATCTTCTGCGGCATGGTCACCTTCCTGGGCATCGGCCTGCCGCTGATCGTGGTCTTCTACTGGCTGTTCCTGGGCTCCGACCCCCTCGGCTGGTCCCTGGCCCGCCAGGCCCTGGGCAACTCGCTGCTGGCGGGGGCCCTGGCAGCGGTGGCCACCGTCCTGATGGCCCTGCCGGTGGCCAGGGTGGCGGCCCGCAGCCCCAGCCCCTGGGCGCGGGTGGTGGAGTCGGCCAGTTACGTGGGTTACGCCCTGCCCGGCGTGGTGGTGGCCCTGGGCCTGGTCTTCTTCGGCATCCACGCCGCCTGGCCGCTGTACCAGACCCTGACCATGCTCATCTTCGGCTACGTGGTCCTCTTCCTGCCCCAGGCCGTGGGTGCGCTGCGCAGCTCCTTCCTGCAGATCAACCCGCACCTGGAGGAAGCCGCCCGCACCCTGGGCGCCGGCAGCGGCCGCACCCTGCGGACCGTGACGCTGCCGCTGCTGGGACCGGGCGCGGCGGCTGCGGCGGCGCTGGTGTTCCTCACCACCATCAAGGAACTGCCGGCCACGCTGCTTCTGGGTCCCACCGGGTTCCGCACCCTGGCCACGGTGGTCTGGTCCACCACCAGCGAGGTCTTCTACGGCCGGGCGGCACCTGCCGCGCTGGTCCTCATGATGGTATCGTTCCTGTCGGTGGCCTTTTTGCTGGCTGACGCGCGGCCCGGCGCCCTGTGGGCACCGTGGACCGCCCGGCGGGGGAGGCGACGGTATGACGCAGCCGGCGGGGACGGCGGTCTCGTGCCGCGGCGTGCGCAAGCGGTTTGAAGGCGTCGACGCCGTGGCCGGCGTGGACCTGGAGGTCCAGGCCGGAGAGTTGCTGTGCCTGCTGGGGCCCAGCGGCTGCGGCAAGACCACGCTGCTGCGGCTGATGGCCGGTCTGGAGCGCCAGGACGACGGGCGCATCGAGATCGCCGGCCGCCTGGTGGCCGGCCCCGGCGTCCACATGCCGCCCGAGGCGAGGCGGGTGGGCATGGTGTTCCAGGACTACGCGCTGTTCCCCCACCTGACGGTGCGCGACAACGTGGCCTACGGCCTTAAGGGCAGCGGCCGTCACGGCCGGTGGTCGGCGGACAACGGCCGCCGGGACATCCGCCGCCGGGTGGACGAGATGCTGGAACTGGTGGGCCTGTCGGACCGGGCCGACAGCCTGCCCCACGAGTTGTCGGGCGGGCAGCAGCAGCGCCTGGCCCTGGCGCGGGCCCTGGCGCCGGCTCCCGACGTGATCCTGCTGGACGAGCCCTTCTCCAACCTGGACCTGGCCCTGCGCCGCCGCCTGCGCCGCGACGTCCGCGAGATCCTGCGCCAGGCCGGCGTCACCGCCATCTTCGTGACCCACGACCAGGAGGAAGCCCTCAGCGTGGCCGACCGGCTGGCGGTGATGTGGGAAGGCCGCATCGTGCAGGCGGGGCCGCCGCGTCACGTGTACCACTACCCGGCCACCCGCCGGGTGGCCAGTTTCCTGGGCGAGGCCAACTTCCTGCCCGCCACCGCCGCCGGCGGCCGCGCCACCTGCGACCTGGGCACCTTCCCGGCGCCCGCCTGGCTCAACGGGCCGCTGGAGTTGATGTTCCGCCCCGAGGCGCTGCAGCTGGTGCCCGCCGACGACGGCGAGGCGGTGGTCACGTCCAGCGCCTTCTTCGGCCACGACCAGCTGGTGGCGGTGCGCCTGCCGCGCGGCACCACGGTGGAGGCCCGGGTGGTGGGAATGGAAAGTTTCCGGCCGGGCCAGCGGGTGCGGGTCGTGGTCCAGGGACTGCCCATGATGTTCGCGCCCGGCGGGGGCGCCTACCGGCATGACGGCTCGGGCTTCTGAGCCGGGCTGCACCGGCCTGGCGCCCGCTTCTGGCGGGGCGGGCTCCTGACAAGGCAGCACCGGCTCTTGCATAAACATCCCCCATGAACCCGAGCCACCGGCCGCCGCGCCGGCGGCCTGCGACCCCGTTCCTGACCCTCAACCTGCGCCCCGCGGTGCGGGCGGCCGCCCTGGCGCTGGCCGCGGTGCTGGTGCTGGGGACGGCGGCAGCCCTGCTGGCGCCGCTTTCTACCTGGCTGCCCGGCGGTGGCCGGCATCCGCCCCCGGACGATGGGGACCGCGGCCCCGCCTCGCCGCCGGGCGGCGGTGACCGGGTGGCACCCGGCGTCCGCCTCTGGGACCACGACCTGTCCGGGTGGACGCGGGCCCAGGTGGCGGAGTGGCTCACCGCGCTAGCCCCCGGGCTGCGCCGGGACCCGGTGCCGGCCCGGATCGACCCGGTGACCCGCGGCGTGATCCCGGAACTGGCCGGCGC
>Ga0079224_100005752_pt1 | contig 16341 bp, 33 predicted proteins | sample Stecom2015_FD_80414 | JGI IMG/M metagenome (GOLD analysis project Ga0079224, IMG submission 80414) | Agricultural soil microbial communities from Utah to study Nitrogen management - Steer compost 2015 | ecosystem: Environmental > Terrestrial > Soil > Agricultural land | place: USA: Utah... | reverse complement strand
GATGCCGCCGCCGCACACGTTCACCGACACGTCGAACTTGCCCAGCGTATCCGTAACCTCGAGGGGCTGCTGCAAGGTCTTCAGGACGAGGGGCCGGCCAAAATACTCCACCGCGTCGCGACCGTTGACGATAATGCGGCCGGTGCCGGGCACGAGGCGCACACGAGCCACCGCCGTCTTCCGCCGTCCCGTCGCCATATACTCCTCAAAACCTACGGGTGCCGCCAACCCGGGACACCTCCTTTCTGCGCCGCCAAACCGACGCCCGTCGTTCTTCTACCGTTCCCGCCGCTCACCGGACGGGCAGGGGAAACTCTTCCGGCTTCTGGGCCGCATGCGGATGATCCGGCCCGGCGTACACCTTCAGCTTCATCAGCTGCCGGCGGCCCAGGCGCGTGCGAGGCAACATGCCGCGCACGGCCAGCCAGATGAGCCGTTCCGGACGGGTCTCCCGCAGCTGGCGCGCGCTCATCCGCTTCAGGCCACCCGGTTTGGTCGAGCGCTGGAAGTAGTACATCTTGTCGTCCCACTTGGTGCCGGACAGCCGCACCTTCTCCGCGTTGACGACGATGACGAAGTCGCCGGTGTCAACGTGCGGCGTATACTCGGGCTTGTGCTTGCCGCGCAGCACGGTCGCGATCTGAGACGCCAAACGCCCCAGCGTCTTGCCGGTAGCGTCGATGACGTACCATTTGCGCTCGACTTCGCCCGGTTTCGCCATGTACGTGTTCATCGCGCGTTCGAGCTCCTTCCGACAAGGAGGCCCTCCGCTGGCCCGCGCGCCCGGCGGCGCCCGAAGGGCCAAAGTAAATGTTATTACAGGGCTTTTCCCGTGTCAACCGTATTCCACCCGGACCAGGCAAAGCCCGTGCGCCGGCGCCGTCGGCCCCGCCAGCTCCCGGCGGCGCGACGCCAGCACCTCGCCCACCCAGGCCGGCGGCCGGCGCCCGTCCCCCACCAGGAGCAGCGTGCCGACGATGTTGCGCATCATGTGGTAAAGAAAGCCGTCGGCTTTCCCGTAGATATCGATGCGCGGCCCGTCTTGGACGATGTCCAGGCGCTGCAGGTGGCGCACCGTCGAGCGGACCGGCGTGCTGCCCGCCGCCTGGAAGGCGGCGAAATCGTGGCGCCCCACCAGTAGGCTCGCCGCCTGCCGCATGGCGTCCACGTCCAGCGGCGTCGGCACGTGGTAGGCGAACCGGCGCCAGAAAGCCGACGGGAACGGAGCGTTCCAGATGGTATACCGGTACGTCTTGGCCACCGCCGACTTGCGGGCGTGAAAGTCGGCGGGCGCCTCCTCCGCCGCCTTGACGACGATGGCCGCCGGCAGGCGGCTGTTCAGCGCGTACGGCCATCGCTCCGTCGGGATGCGGCTCGTGGTGAAGAAGTTGATCACTTGTCCTTCCGCATGCACGCCGGCGTCGGTCCGTCCCGCTCCGTGGACCGTGACCCGCTCGCCGGTCAACGTGGCGACGGCCCGCTCCAGGCAGCCCTGAATGGTCTCGCGGCCCTTCTGCCGCTGGAAGCCGTAAAAGTCGGTGCCGTCGTACTCCACGAGGCAGCGAATGTTCCGCATCGCTGACCTTGCGCGTGCACGCCGCCCACTACACCAGCGCGATGACGGCCATGGGCGCGCCGTCGCCGCGGCGGGTCCCGATCTTCACGACCCGGGTGTACCCGCCGTTCCGCGTCGCGTACTTGGGCGCCACCTCGTCAAACAGCTTCTTGACGACTTCCTTCTTGGTCAAAAACGCGGCCGCCTGACGGCGGGCGTGCAAATCGCCGCGCTTGCCCAGCGAAATCATCTTGTCGACCAGCGGCTGCACGGCTTTCGCCTTGGCCTCGGTGGTCGTGACCTGGCCATGGGCGATGACCTGCGTCGCCAGATGGCGCAGGAGGGCGCGACGGTGGCTGCTCGTCCGGCCCAGCTTCGCTTGGCGCATCTCGTAGTCCCTCCCTTACTCGTCAGGCTGGCGCAAGCTCAAGCCGTACTGCGCCAGTTTCTCCTTGACTTCCTGCAGCGACTTCTTGCCCAGATTGCGCACTTTGAGCATGTCGGCCTCGGTCTTCTTGATCAGCTCTTCGACCGTGTTGATGCCGGCACGCTTCAGGCAGTTGTACGAGCGCACCGAAAGATCCAGCTCTTCGATGGTCATGCTCAAAATGCGGTCTTTCGGCGTCTCGTCCTTCTTCACCAGCACTTCCAGATTGTCCGCGGCTTCGGTCAGGTTGACGAACAGCTGCAAATGCTCGATCAAAATTTTCGCCGCCACGCTGACGGCTTCGTCGGGCCGAATGCTGCCGTTGGTCCAAACCTCGAGAATGAGCTGGTCGTAGTCGGTCACCTGGCCGACCCGCGTGTTGTGCACCTCGTAGTTGACCTTCCGCACCGGCGAGAAGATGGAGTCGACCGCGATGACGCCGATGGGCTGATTATCTTTCTTGTTGCGCTCCGCCGGCACCCAGCCGCGGCCCTTCTCGACCGTCATCTCCATCGACAGGCGGCCGCCCTTGTCCAGGGTGGCGATGTGCAAGTCCGGGTTCAGAATCTCCACGTCCGGACCGTGCTCAATGTCGGCCGCGGTCACGGGCCCTTCGCCTTCGGCCTCTAGCCGCAGCGTGGCCGGGCCGTCCCCGTGCAGCTTCAACACCAGCTCCTTGATGTTGAGGACGATGTCGGTCACGTCCTCGACGACGCCGGGCACCGTGGAGAACTCGTGCAACACGCCGTCGATACGAATGGACGTCACGGCCGCTCCCGGCAAGGAGGACAGCAAAATGCGCCGCAGCGAGTTGCCCAGGGTAATACCGTACCCGCGCTCGAGGGGCTCAATGACGAACCGGCCGTAGTTTTCGTCGCCGGTCTCTTCCACTTCGATGCGCGGCTTTTGAATGTCGAGCATTTTCATAGGTACCCTCCTCCTGGCAGGCGCCTTGCCCGCAACCGGGTGGGACGTCCGTGCTCACACCCGCCGGCGCTTCGGCGGCCGGCAGCCGTTGTGCGGAATGGGCGTGACGTCTTTAATCAACGTGATCTCGAGGCCCGCGGCCTGCAGCGAACGAATGGCCGCCTCGCGCCCGGCGCCCGGCCCCTTGACCCACACCTCGACCTCGCGCATGCCGTGGTCCTGTGCGGCGCGAGCCGCAGCTTCCGCCGCCTGGCTGGCCGCGAAGGGAGTACCCTTGCGAGAACCCTTGAAACCGACGGTCCCGGCCGACGCCCAGGAGATGACGTTGCCCTGCTTGTCGGTAATGGTCACAATCGTGTTGTTGAACGTCGACTTGATATGCGCAATACCGCTCAGCACATTCTTGCGCTCTCGGCGCCGCGGCCTGGCGCTAGTCTTGGCTTTCGCCAAACAAATCGCCCCCCTGTTACGCCTTCGTCTTCTTCTTCTTCCCGGCTACCGTGCGGCGCGGCCCTTTCCGCGTGCGCGCATTGGTGCGCGTCCTTTGGCCGCGCACGGGCAGGCCGCGGCGGTGGCGCAGGCCACGATAGCAGCCGATGTCGATGAGGCGCTTGATGTCGCTCTGCACCTGGCGGCGCAGGTCGCCTTCCACCACGAAGTTCTGCGCGATGTACTCGCGCAGGCGGTTCACCTCATCCTCGAGCAAATCTCGCACGCGCGTGTCGGGATTCACGCCCGTCGCTTTCACGATCTGTTCGGCGCGAGAGCGGCCGATCCCGTAAATGTACGTGAGCGCCACCACGACCCGCTTGTCGCGGGGCAAGTCGACGCCGGCAATTCTCGCCATCGCCCGTCACCCCCTACCCTTGCTTCTGCTTGTGCTTCGGGTTTTCGCAAATAACCATCACCCGGCCGTGGCGGCGGATGATCTTGCACTTCTCGCACATGCGCTTGACCGAAGGACGTACTTTCATCGCCGTGCTCCTCTCCAAGCCCTCTCGTCTACCGCTTCCGGTACGTGATGCGGCCTCTCGACAAGTCGTACGGTGACAGCTCGACGGTCACCCGGTCGCCGGGCAAAATCCGGATGAAATTCATCCGCATCTTGCCCGAGATGTGGCAGAGCACCTTGTGGCCGTTGTCCAGCTCGACGCGGAACATCGCGTTTGGCAGCGGCTCGATCACTGTGCCTTCCATTTCAATTACATCGTCCTTAGCCATCGGGTCAGCCCGCCTCCTTCAGCTTGGCTGCAAGGGCCGAAAGCGCAGCCCGCACCTCAGCATCGTCCACCGGCTCGCCTTTCTGTAATTTGGCGCCCAGTTCGTGAGCCACCAAAGGCTGGGGCTCCAGATGCCGCGGGTTCTTCCGTTTCGGCCTCGCCACGGAGCGACTCTGCCCGTCGACGACGAGCACGAAGCCGTCGTCCAACACTTTATAAACCAGCATCGGCTTGCCCCGATCCCGTCCGGCCTTGGATATAACCAGCCTTCCCGGTTCCAGTCGCATGCCGTCTCCCGCCCGCGGTGTCAAAGTGCCGTCAAGATCTCGGCGTAGCCTTCCCGAACCGCAACCGTGTGCTCGAAGTGGGCCGACAAGCTGCCGTCGGCCGTAACCGCCGTCCAGTTGTCGTCCAGGATGCGCACCTCGTCGGTGCCGACGTTGACCATCGGTTCGATGGCCAGCGTCATCCCGACCTTAAGGCGCGGTCCCCGCCCCGGTCGCCCGAAGTTCGGGACCTGCGGCGCTTCGTGCATGCTCCGGCCGATGCCGTGGCCGACGAAACTCTTCACAACCCAAAAGCCCGCGGCCTCGACGTGCGTCTGCACGGCGTGGCCGATATCCGACAGCCTGTTGCCCGCCACCGCCTGCGCGATGCCCTTCATCAGCGCTTCCTCGGTAACCCGCAGGAGCTTTTGCGCCAGCTCGGACACTTGCCCGACCGGGTACGTCCAGGCCATGTCCCCGCAAAACCCGTCGACGAAGGCGCCGATATCGACCGAGACGATGTCGCCCTCCTCCAGCACCCTTGGCCCCGGGATGCCGTGCACCACTTCGTCGTTGACGCTGGTGCACGTGCACGCCGGGTAGCCCTGGTAGCCCTTGAACGCGGAAACGGCGCCCTGCCGCCGAAGGAACTCCTCCACCCAGCTGTCGATGTCGGCGGTCGTAACACCCGGCCGCAGGCGCTCCCGCACCAGGGCGTGGGCTTGGGCAACGACGCGGCCGGCCTTGCGCATGGCGGCGATTTCGGATTCCGACTTGAGAATGATCAAGAATCGCCGTCCTCCCGCCACTGGAGTCCGAAGCGCTCGAGGCCGGCCAGAATGTCCGCCAGCACGTCGGAAACCTCCCGGCACCCGTCGACGTGCACGAGGCGCTCCTCGGCCCGATAAAAGTCTACCACAGGCAGCGTCTGGTCCATATATACCTGCAGGCGACGCCGGGCCGTTTCCTCGTTGTCGTCGCTCCGCTGCACCAATGGACCGCCGCAGCTCGAGCACTTGCCTGTCGCTACCTCGGCCGCGTCGGCCCGGAACGTCGCGCCGCACTGGGCGCAAACCCGCCGCTGGGAGATGCGCCGAACGGCTTCCTCCTGCGGCACGTCGATAAATACCGCCGCGTCCAGCTGCTTGCCCATCTCTGCGAGCTTGGCCTTCAGCGCCTGCGCCTGTGGAACCGTCCGCGGGAAGCCGTCCAGGATGAAGCCCGCCGCGGCGTCCGGCTGCTTGATCCGCTCTTCCACCAGCGCCACGGTCAAGTCGTCAGGCACGAGCTCCCCGCGTTCCACGTAGCGCTTCACCTGCCGGCCCAGTTCCGATTCGGACTGCAGCGCCTCGCGGAACATGTCGCCCGTCGAAATGCGGGGGATGTTCAGTTTTTTCGCCAACAAGTCGGCCTGGGTGCCCTTGCCGGCGCCGGGCAAACCCAGCATTACTAGCCGCACAACAGTGCCCCCATCCCGTTTGGGCCTACTTCAGGAATCCTTCGTAATGGCGCATCAGCAGCTGCGCCTCGATTTGCTTCATCGTGTCCAGTGCGACGCCCACCACAATCAACAAGCCGGTACCGCCGAAGTACAAGAACGTCGTCGGCAGCTTGGTGATGGTAGCCATCAGGTACGGCAGCACCGCGATGAACCCGAGGAACAGCGCACCCGCCATCGTCAGGCGGCTCAGGACCCGATCCAGATACTGCGCCGTCGGCTTGCCCGGGCGCAGGCCGGGAATGAAGCCGCCGTACTTGCGCATGTTGTCGGCCACGTCGTTGGGATTCCACGTTACCGCGGTGTAGAAGTACGTGAAGAAGATGACGAGCACGAAGTACAGTAAATTGTACCCAAAGGTACCATATCCAATCACGCGGTCGACGGCTTGCGCGATGCTCGGCACGAACTGCGCGAGCGTCAGCGGAAACACCAACACCGACGACGCGAAGATGACGGGGATGACGCCGGCCTGGTTCACCTTCATCGGAATATGGGTGGACTGGCCGCCGTACATCCGCCGGCCGACGACCCGCTTGGCGTACTGGACGGGGATGCGGCGCTCGCCCTGCTGCACCATGATGACGGCCATGATGACCAGCAAGCCCGCCACCAGGAAGAAGAGCAGGCTGAACGGATTGATGCCGCCCGCGCCCAGCGCCTGGAAGATGTTGTACGTGCCGACCGGCACGCCGGCAACGATACCGGCGAAAATGATCAGCGAAATGCCGTTGCCGATGCCCTTCTCGCTGATCTTCTCGCCGAGCCACATCAGGAACGTGGAACCGGCCGTCAGCGACACGATGATGCTGAGATACGTGAACAGGTTGGGGTTGGTCAGCACGCCCCAGCTGTTGGCCAGGGTCGTCACGCCGATGCCCTGGATGACGGCGAGGACCACCGTGCCCCAACGGGTGTAATCCTGGAGCTTCTTGCGCCCCTCGGGGCCTTCCTTGGCCAGTTCTTCAAGCCGAGGAATGACGATGGTCAGCAGCTGAATAATAATGGATGACGTAATGTACGGCTGGACGCCTAGCGCGAAAATCGTGAAGCGCCCCAGGGCGCCGCCCGAGAACAGGTTGAGAAACCCGAAGATGTTGCCGCCTGCCACGCCCAGCGCGGCCGCCAGCGCCGCGGCGTCGACCCCCGGCACCGGCACGAACGAGCCGATGCGGAAGACCACCAGCAGGGCCATCGTGTACAGGAGCTTCCGGCGCAAGTCCTGGATGCGCAGCGCGTTTCTCAGCGCGTCGAGCACTTAGATCACCTCGATGCTGCCGCCGGCGGCCCGAATCTTCTCTGCCGCGGTCTGGCTGAAAGCGTGAACACGCACCGTCAGCGGCCGCGTAATCTCGCCATCCCCCAACAGCTTGATGCCGTCTTTGATGTCGCGCACAAGACGCGACTGGACCAGCAGCTCCGGAGTCACCACCGTGTTCGGCTCAAACCGGTTCAGCTGCTCTACGTTGATCACGGCATAGCGCCGCGCAAACTTCGTGTTCTTGAAGCCGCGCTTCGGCAGCTGACGCTGCAGCGGCGTCTGGCCACCTTCAAACCCCGGGCCTTTCAAGCCGCCGGAACGGGCGCCCTGCCCCTTGTGCCCGCGGCCGGACGTCTTGCCCCGGCCCGAACCGATGCCGCGCCCGACCCGCTTGGCGTGCTTCCGAGCGCCGGCCGGCGGCCGCAATTCGTGCAGCTTCATGTTACGCCTCCTCCACTTCGACCAGGTGGCGCACCTTGAAAATCATGCCGCGGATGGTCGGCGTGTCCTCGTGCACCACCGTCTGGTTGAGACGACGCAGTCCCAGCGCGCGGATCGTCTCCCGCTGGTCCTCCGGGTGACCGATCGCGCTCTTCTTCCACGTAATCTTCAACTGCCGGGCCATCACGAGTCCCCCTAACCGACGATCTCCTCCACGGACTTGCCGCGCAGCGCCGCCACCTGTTCCGTCGTGCGCATCTGCTTCAGCGCGGTCAACGTGGCCCACACCACGTTGATGGGGTTGTTGCGCCCCAGCGACTTGGTGAGCACGTCGCGCACGCCCGCGCACTCCATCACGGCCCGGACGGGACCGCCGGCGATGACGCCGGTACCGGGCGAAGCAGGCTTGATGAACACCTTGGCGCCGCTGAACTTGGCGGTCATTTCGTGGGGGACCGTCGTGCCGACGATCGGTACCGTAATCATGTTTTTGCGGGCCTTTTCAATGGCTTTCCGGATGGCGGCCGACACCTCACGCGACTTGCCCAGGCCCGCGCCCACCCGGCCCGCACGGTCGCCGACTACCACCAGCGCGGAAAAGCGGCGAATCCGACCGCCTTTAACGGTTTTCGAAACGGGATTGATCCAGACGACTCGCTCTTCCAGTTCCACTTGGGCGTCCCGCTTGGAACGCTGTTCCGCCACGGGACCGCACCCCCTCTCCGTCCGTTAGAATTCAAGACCGCCTTCGCGGGCGCCTTCGGCCAGCGCCGCGACCCGTCCGTGGTACAAGTTGCCGCCGCGGTCAAACACGACCTTGGTGATGTTCTTAGCCAGCGCCCGCTTCGCGATGAGCAGGCCCACGGCGCGCGCCGCCTCGCAGTTGCTGCCCCGCTCGATCTGGCCCCGCAGCTCCGGATCCAGCGTCGACGCGGCCACCAGCGTGTGACCCTTGGTGTCGTCAATGATCTGGGCGTAAATGTGCTTGAGGCTGCGGTACACCGACAGCCGCGGCCGTTCGGGCGTGCCCTTGATCTTCTTGCGCACACGGAGATGGCGCCGCTTGCGGCCCTCCGCACGTGTCAGTTTCGCCATATCCCTATACCTCCAGCGTCACCCGTCGCCGACATCAGTCGGACACTTTGCCGGCCTTGCCGGCCTTACGACGCACGCGCTCGCCCTCGTAACGGATGCCCTTGCCCAAATACGGCTCCGCCGGCCGGACGCGGCGGATTTGGGCGGCGAACTCGCCGACAAGCTCCTTGTCGATGCCCCGCACGATGATTTGCGTCGGCTTGGGCACCTCCACCTGGATGCCCGGCGGGGGCGTGATCTCCACCGGATGCGAGAAGCCGACGACAAGCTGCAGCTTGTTGCCCACCATCTGCGCACGGTAGCCGACGCCGCGAATCTCCAGGCTCTTCTCGTAACCCTTCGTGACGCCTTCCACCATGTTGGCCACCAGCGTGCGGCTCAGCCCGTGCAGCGCCTTGTGCTCGGGGTCGTCGGACGCCCGCCGGACAACAATACGGCCGTCCTCCACCGCCACCTGAATGGCTTCCGGCAGCACGCGCGTCAGCTCGCCCTTGGCGCCCTTGACGCGCACCACGTTGCCCTCGACTTGTACCTCCACTCCCGCCGGAAGCGGGATGGGCTGCTTCCCGATGCGTGACACAACCGCTACCTCCTCAGCCGCTACCAGACGTAGCAGAGGACTTCGCCGCCCACGCCCAGCTTGCGGGCCTGCTTGTCGGTCATAACACCTTTGGACGTGGACAGGACGGCGATCCCAAGGCCGCCCAGCACCCGCGGGATCTGGTCGCGCCCGGCGTACACCCGGCGCCCGGGCTTGCTGATCCGCTTGAGGCCCTGAATCACCCGTTCCCGATTGGCGCCGTACTTCAGGTACAGCCGAATCACGCCCTGCTTGCCGTCGTCGATGACGCGGTAATCGCGGATGAAGCCCTCTTCCTTGAGAATTCGCGCCAGCTCCTTCTTCAGATTGGAAGCCGGCACGTCCACCGTCTCATGATACACCATGTTGGCGTTGCGAATCCGTGTCAGCATATCCGCGATCGGATCCGTCATCACCATGACGGTTCCACCCCCTCACCAGCTCGCCTTGACCACGCCCGGAATTTCGCCGCGGTGGGCCAAATTCCGGAAGCAGACGCGGCACAACTGGAACCGCCGCATGTAGCCGCGGGGGCGGCCGCAAATCCGGCAGCGGTTGACCCGGCGAGTGCTGTACTTCGGCGGCCGCTTGGCTTTGGCGATCATCGACTTCTTGGCCATGTCGTCACCTCTTTCACGCCGCCCGGAAGGGCATGCCCAGCTCGGACAAAAGCGCCAGAGCTTCTTCGTCCGTCTTGGCCGTCGTCACGATGGTGACGTCCAGCCCGCGGATTTTGTCCACCCGGTCGTAGCGAATCTCAGGAAAAATCAGCTGCTCCCGCAGTCCGAGGCTGTAGTTGCCCCGGCCGTCGAAGGACTTGGGCGAAACGCCGCGGAAGTCCCGGATTCTCGGCAGGCCAACGTTGATGAGCTTATCGAGGAAATCGTACATCCGGTCCCCGCGCAGCGTCACCTTGAGGCCGATGGCCATGCCCTCGCGGATCTTGAAGTTCGCGATGGACTTCTTCGCCCGCGTGATGGCCGGCTTCTGGCCGCTGATGGCGGTCAGGTCCGCCATGGCCGACTCCAGTTCCTTGGGATTCTGCGCGGCTTCGCCGACGCCCATGTTCAGGACGATCTTCTCCAGGCGCGGCACCTGCATGATGCTCTTGTAGCCGAACCGCTCACGCAAGGCCGGCACGACTTCCTTGTAATACTTCTCCTTCAGTCGCGACACATGCGCCCCCCCTTTCCGGCCTCAGTCCACGATCTCGCCGCAGCGGACGCATACCCGCTTGACGCCGTTCTCGTCCCGGCGGCGCCGCATCCGGGCCGGCCGCTTGCACTTGGGGCAAACGAGCATCACGTTGGAAGCCGAAATCGGGCCCGGGCGCTCGATGACGCCGCCCTGGGGGTTTTCCCGCGTCGGGCGGACGTGGCGCTTCTGGATGTTGACGCCCTCCACCACGACCCGGTTCTCCTTCGGCCGCACTTCCAGAACCTTGCCCTGCTTGCCTTTGTCGTCGCCGGCGATGACGGCCACCAAGTCGCCCTTCTTAACGTGCACCTTGAACGGCATCCCGTTTCCTCCTCACAGCACTTCCGGCGCCAGCGACACGATGCGCAGGAAGTTGCGGTCACGCAGCTCCCGCGCGACCGGGCCGAAAATGCGGGTGCCGCGGGGGTTGCCCTGCTCGTTGATAATCACCGCGGCGTTGTCGTCAAAGCGAATCGTCGACCCGTCGGGGCGCCGCGTCTCCTTCTTGGTCCGGACCACGACGGCCCTGACCACCTCGCCTTTCTTCACCGCCCCGCCCGGGATGGCGTCTTTCACGGAGGCGACAATCACGTCGCCGACGCCCGCGTAGCGGCGGCGGCTGCCGCCGAGCACGCGGATGCACATAATCTCCCGCGCGCCCGAGTTGTCGGCGACCTTAAGCCTCGTCTGCACCTGAATCACAGCAGTCGGCCTCCCTCACTGGGCACGACGGAGAATTTCCACGACGCGCCAACGCTTGCGCCGGCTGAGCGGACGGGTCTCCATGATGCGGACCACGTCGCCCTCGCGGCACTCGTTGTTCTCGTCGTGCGCCATAAACTTCTTCGTGCGCAAGATTTCCCGCTGGTACAGCGGGTGACGCACTCTGCGCTGAACGGCCACGACGACCGTCTTGTTCATCTTGTCGGAGACGACGGTGCCCACCATCGTCTTGCGCATGCCACGCTGTGCCTGCGCCACCGACGCTCCCTCCTCACCCGCGCCGCTTAACGGCGAATGTTCAGCTCCCGCTCGCGCTTGATGGTATGAATGCGCGCGATATCTTTCCGTACCGCCTTGATCCGCATGGGGTTGTCCAGCTGCCCCGTGGCCAACTGAAAGCGGAGATTGAACAACTCTTCCTTCAGCTCGGCCAGCTTGCGGTCGAGCTCCTCATCGGTCAGCTCACGGATTTCGTCCGCCTTCAATTCGCTTCACCACCCGCGGCACGTTCGCGCTCGACGATCTTCGTCTTGATCGGCAGCTTGTGCGACGCAAGACGAAGCGCCTCCCGCGCGACATCTTCGGACACACCGGCCACCTCGAACATGATGCGGCCGGGCTTCACGACGGCCACCCACAGCTCCGGCGAACCTTTGCCGCCGCCCATGCGCACCTCGGCCGGTTTCTTGGTCACCGGTTTGTCCGGGAAGATGGTGATCCACACCTTCCCGCCGCGGCGCATATGACGCGTCACGGCGATACGCGCGGCCTCAATCTGCTGGCTTGTAATCCAGGCGGGCTCCAGCGCTTGCAGGCCGAACTCGCCGTACTGCAGCGTGGTGCCGCGGCTCGCCTTGCCCTTCAGGCGGCCTCTATGCTGCTTGCGCCACTTCACCTTGCGAGGCATCAGCATGCCTTACTCGCCTCCTTGCGACCCGACCGCGGCCGGCTGACGTGCGGGCAGCACTTCGCCCTTGTAAATCCACACCTTCACGCCGATGCGGCCGTACTTCGTCAGCGCCTCGGCGAAGCCGTAGTCCACGTCGGCCCGCAGCGTCTGCAGCGGAATGGAGCCTTCCAGCGCCCACTCCGTCCGGGCGATCTCCGCACCGGACAGCCGCCCGGACACCATGACCTTGACGCCCTTGGCGCCGAGCCGCATGGCCCGCTGCATCGCCTGCTTCATGGCGCGGCGGAACGCAATGCGGCGTTCCAGCTGGAACGCGATGTTTTCCGCCACCAGTTGCGCGTCCAGCTCGGGCACTTTGATCTCGACGATGTTGATCTGGATCTGCTTGCCCGTTTCCCTCTCCAGGTCCTTGCGCAGCTGGTCGACTTCGGCGCCGCCCTTGCCGATGATCATGCCCGGCCGAGCCGCGTGGATCGTCAGCTTGACCCGGTTGGCGGCCCGCTCAATCTCCACGCGCGAGACGCCGGCGGTATAGAACCGCTCCTTGATGAGCTTGCGCAGCCGCAAGTCCTCGTGGAGGAGGTCGGCGTATTCGCGCTTGTTCGCGTACCAACGGCTTTGCCAGTCTCGGATGATGCCGAGCCTAAGGCCGTACGGGTGTACCTTTTGTCCCAATGCTACCCCTCCTCACCGGCGTTCGCTGAGCACGACGGTGATGTGGCTCATGCGCTTCACGTAGCGATCCGCGCGGCCCCGCGCCCGGGGGCGGATCCGCTTCAGCCGCGGACCTTCGTCCACATACGCCGACTTGACGTACAGGAGGTCCGGGTTCATGTCATGGTTCGTCTCCGCGTTGGCGGCAGCCGACTTCACGACCTTCTCCACCAGCCGCGCCGCCTTCTGCGGAGAGAAGCGGAGAATCGTCAGCGCCTCGTCCAGGGACTTGCCCTGGATGAGCTTCGTCACCAGCCGCGCCTTGCGGGGCGAGATCAACAGGTAACGAGCAACCGCTCTAGCTTCCATCGTTCTTCCTCCCCCCGCCGGACTACTTGGCTTTCGTCGTCTTCTCGGACTTGCCGCCGTGACCGCGGAACGTCCGCGTCGGCACAAACTCGCCGAGCTTGTGGCCGACCATGTCCTCCGTCACGTAAATCGGGACGTGACGCCGGCCGTCGTGCACCGCGAACGTGTGGCCGACGAAGGCGGGGAAAATCGTTGAGTCACGAGACCAGGTCTTGATGACCCGCTTCTCGCCGGTCTCGTTCATTTCCTGAACCTTTTTCAGGAGCTTCGGGTCAACGTACGGCCCCTTCTTGCTGGACCTTCCCATGGCCAACCTCCTCCGCGGCTCACTGGTAACGCCGTCTGACGATGTACTTGTCCGACGGCTTGTTCCTCTTGCGCGTCCTATAACCGAGCGTCGGCTTGCCCCACGGCGTAACCGGACCCGGCATGCCCACCGGCGCCTTGCCTTCCCCGCCGCCGTGCGGGTGGTCCACCGGGTTCATCGCCGAACCGCGCACATGCGGACGCCGCCCCAGCCAGCGAGCCCGGCCCGCCTTGCCGAGCACGATGTTTTCGTGTTCGACGTTGCCGACCTGCCCGACGGTCGCCTTGCAGTTGATGTGCACCATGCGGAACTCGCCGGACGGCAGCCGCAGCGTCGCGTAGTTGCCCTCCCGGGCCATGATCTGCGCGGCTGCGCCCGCGGCGCGCACGAGCTGGCCGCCCTTGCCGGGCTTGAGCTCGATGTTGTGCACCAGCGTGCCGACCGGAATCTTGGCCAGCGGCAGCGCGTTGCCCGGCTTGATGTCCGCGTTGGGCCCGGACTCGACGATGTCGCCCACCTTCAGGCCCAGCGGAGCCAGGATGTAACGCTTCTCGCCGTCCGCGTAGTGCAGCAGCGCGATGCGGGCCGTACGGTTCGGGTCGTATTCAATCGCGGCCACCTTGGCCGGGATGCCGTCCTTGTCCCGCTTGAAGTCGATGATGCGATACATCCGCTTGTGGCCGCCGCCGCGGAAGCGGGCCGTGATGCGGCCCTGCGAGTTGCGCCCACCGGTCTTCTTGAGCGGCTCCAGCAGCGACTTCTCGGGCTCAGTCTTCGTAATCTCCTCAAAGGTTGCCACCGTCATGCCGCGGCGAGCGGGAGACGTCGGCTTGTATCGCTTGACGCCCATGGTTCACCCTGCCTCCTCAATATCAGAGACCCTCGAAGATCGGGATCCGCTGGCCCTCTGCCAAGGTCACGATGGCCTTCTTGATCTCCCGCGTGCGGCCCTGCGTCCGGCCCTGCCGGCGCAGCTTGCCCTTCTGCCGGATGGTGTTCACCTTGGTGACCTTCACGTTGAAGATCTGCTCGACCGCCTGCTTAATCTGCGTCTTGTTGGCGTTGCGGTCGACTTCGAACACGTACTTGCCCTGCTCCATCAGGGCAGTAGCCTTCTCGGTAATAATCGGCCGCTTCAGAATGTCTCGCGGGTCCATCAGCCCAACGCCTCCTCCAGCTTGGCCACGGCGTCCTTGGTCAGAACCAGCTTCTCATGCGACAGCACCGCGTAGACGTTGACGTCCGTGGCCTGCATCGTCGCCGCGCCGGGCAAATTCCGCGTCGAAAGCTCCACGTTGCGGTTCCGTTCGGCCAGCAAAATCAACGGCTTCCGCTCCGCGGACAAGCGGCGCAGAACCCCGGCCATCAGCTTCGTCTTCGGCTCGGGCAGCACCAGTGACTCCAACACAATCAAGTTGCCCTCGCGAACCTTGGCCGACAAGGCCGACCGCAGCGCGGCCCGGCGAGCCTTCTTCGGCATGGCCAGGCGATACTCGCGCGGCTTGGGGCCGAAGACCACACCGCCGCCGACCCAGTGGGGCGCGCGAATGCTGCCCTGCCGCGCCCGGCCGGTGCCTTTTTGCCGCCACGGCTTGCGGCCGCCGCCGCGCACTTCGCCGCGCGTCTTGGTGGACGCGGTCCCCTGGCGCTGGTTGGCCAGGTACGTGACGACGGCCTGGTGGAGCAGCGCTTCGTTCACGGGCGCGCCGAACACGACGTCGGAAAGCTCAATCTCGCCGACCGTCTGCCCTTCCAGGTTGTATACCGCTACCTTCGGCATCGCTGTGTCTCCTCCAAACTCCATCCGTCAAGACTTGTGCTTGACCGTTTCCTTCACCAGCACAAGCCCGCCGCGAGGACCGGGAACGGAGCCCTTGACGAGGATGAGATTGCGGTCGGCGTCAACCCGGACAATCCGCAGCCCTTGAATCGTGCGCCGCACGCCGCCCATCCGTCCCGGCAGCTTCCGGCCAGGAAATACGCGCCCCGGCTCGCGCGAGTTCAGCGAACCGACGCCGCGGTGGAACATCGAACCGTGCGCCATCGGGCCCCGGTGGAACCCGTGCCGCTTAATCGCGCCGGCAAAGCCCTTGCCTTTCGTCACGCCGGTTACGTCCACGTACTCCCCCGGCTGAAAGATGTCCGCCTTAATCACGTCGCCCACATTCAGGGCGGCGAAGCTTTCGCCTTCGTTGAAGCGCACCTCGCGCAGGTAGCGGGTCGGCTTCACACCCGCCGCCCGGAAATGCCCCAGGAGCGGCTTGTTCAGCCGGCTCTCCTTCTGCTCGCCGAACCCGAGCTGCAGGGCGTTGTAGCCGTTCTTTTCCACCGTGCGCTTCTGGACCACGACGCACGGGCCCGCCTCGATGACGGTCACCGGCACCACGCGGCCCGCCTCATCAAAGATTTGCGTCATACCGATCTTCTTGCCGAGAATTGCCTTGGGCATCTCCTTGCACCTCCTCCGGATCGAACACGCCGGCGCTCGCTCACAGCCTGATCTCGATGTCGACGCCCGCCGGGAGGTCGAGCCGCATCAAGGCGTCCACCGTCTTGGGCGTCGGGTCCAAGATGTCGATAAGACGCTTGTGGATGCGCATCTCGAACTGCTCCCGGGAGTCCTTGTGAATGTGCGGCGAACGCAGCACCGTAAACAGCGTCCGCTCCGTCGGAAGTGGGATCGGCCCCGACACCCTGGCGCCGGTGCGCTTGGCCGTCTCCACGATGCGCTCAGCGGAACCGTCCAAAAGCTTGTGGTCAAACGCCTTCAGCCGAATACGAATCTTTTGCGCCATAAATCGTTCTCTGGCCTCCTTTTGCCGCTCTGGGCGGCGCGGGCTCAGACGGAAATTCCCCCGCGGGGCGGAGCACCCCGCGAGCAACCTCCCGCGTCATCGCCCAAAATCGTCTC
>Ga0079224_100005751_pt1 | contig 16343 bp, 13 predicted proteins | sample Stecom2015_FD_80414 | JGI IMG/M metagenome (GOLD analysis project Ga0079224, IMG submission 80414) | Agricultural soil microbial communities from Utah to study Nitrogen management - Steer compost 2015 | ecosystem: Environmental > Terrestrial > Soil > Agricultural land | place: USA: Utah... | reverse complement strand
TTTCTCTTACCGAGATATCTCCTGGAGCAATCAGCTCCCCCTGAACTTCTAAATTACCAAGATCAAATTTCTCATATTTTTTATATTCATAGATGACCTTCTCTTCACCAAAAGCGCTCTCAATGAAGGCCAACTGTAAAATTAATAAAACGATCTTCATTTTATTTCTCCTCAATTTTAACTTCTGCACAGTTTGACTTTAGACCTAATGAATAGTCTCCCAATTCATCGGCCCAAAACTCTCCTTCGAACTTCCAGAAATGCTCAATGCTAGTTCTTTTGACATTAGAGAACTCCCCACGGGTTCTTTTTTTCTTATCAGCAGTAAGCTGACTGCTCTTATAAAGGAGATCCCTTTGACGAGAAACAATTTCTAAGTTCAACTTAAAGAGTTCAGCAGAATAAAAAGGCACTGTTTGCAAGAAATCAAAAATATCTTTTTTCGCATTATAATTAATCTTCGTTTTAATATTCTCACGGACGTCTGCTAAGTGAGGCATTAGTTCTAGCTGGGTCTCTTTTGGCTCTTTAGCGTGAATTTTATTAATTTCACGATTTAGCTTATAAATAGTATTTGAATCTAGTGAAAATCTAATCTGTTTTTTTAGACGAGTAAAAATCTTCTTAACGAATTCTTCATTACTATTAAACCCTTCTGCATCATCCACCAGAGCATCATAGAAGAAAGTCTTAGATTTTTTGTGACTTGCTAAGACTTTATGAAGCTGAGCAAATCGTGGGCGATATGACTGGTAGTATTCGTTAAGAATAATTAAACTATCATCATAAAGACACAGTCTAAAGTAGGCCAAGGCCGAAAGATACTCCGCCTCTGGAAAAAAGTAAGTATCCAGTAGCGGTGATTTATAGGTACTCAGTAGTCCTAGTGCTCTATTATAATCTTTAAGCTGATAGTGAACCCAGGCCTTTTCCAGAAGTACGTAAGGCCATTTATAAGATGTTTTTGGAATTTTCTCGTAATTTGTTAAGGCCTGACTGTACTCACCGCGGGTGAAGTTATTTCGAGCAGCATTTATAAGACAGACTTCCTCAATCATCTTGTAGTATCGAGCGATTTTTTCATTGGCCGCCTCTCCTTCGAGAACTGCTGCTGACTTCACACACTTTGTTACAGCTGACTCTTCTTTACTTTTATCCCCCATTTTAAAATAAACCTGGGCCTCAACCATTTTTCCTTCAGGAAAATAGCGATGTTTAGGATGGATATTCTCTAAATACTTCAAGGCTTTTTTAGTATGCCCTCTTTGGTAGTACTTGCGTCCAAGAATGAATCTAATAGAAGAACTGGGATATTTAAGAAGCAAATCCTCATCATAGTCCTCTAAAATTTCCACACCAGTAAAGAAGAGAATCTCTTCCAGTTTATTAACCACCTTTTCTGTAATCGGCTTATTATAAGTTTCAAAGAAAAACTCATTCAGGGCCGAGTAATAATATTTTTTCTCAAGATAAGTTTCATGCAAGGGCTTCGCCATTACAGAACTTGTGCTCAATAGTGTAACAAGCATCAACCACTTCATAACGACAACTCCTAGTAAGAGAATCCCACACTAAAAATAAGGTCCGTATTGGTTTTCATTTTCTTGCTCTTAGGATTTTTAGGCCCAGCAGCACGATAATAGGTATTTTGATATTCAAAGCCTAAATGCATATGTTGATTGATGTGAAACTTAATATTGGTTTTAGCTCCCACACCACTATAACTTTCTGACTTAAACTTTGAATCCAACAATGGGTTACGGACGTTATCGATATTAGATTCAGCATTAATGTGCTGGTATCCCAAACCGAAGGACCAATCAAAATAGAAGATTTTATTAAAAGTGTTTATCTTCCCATAGAATGGTGACCAAATGGCATAGATTCCTTGGGTACTCTTAAATCTTCTAATAAATGGCTCAGCAGAGTTGATTAATCGAACGTTTCGATAATCATCGTTATTACTATTACTGTAGTTTTGAAAGTTAAATTCTAGAGCAAACTCTTCAGTAAAGTAATATCCTCCCTTAAGTTGAAGGCCATTAGTGTCCTGGAACTTTGATGAAATATTGGAGATATAACCAACATCCACATAGATACTATTCTTCTTCTGGTAGATCTTATTCTGAAGAACGTAAACTTGCTTATCTGGATCGAGCCAGAGAAAGTCATAAAGACTTTTCTCTCCGGCCCGAACACTTGTACTTAATCCCAATCCCATCAGCAAAATGAACAGTAATGGCATGACATGACTCCAGCGTTAGTATTTATATTCAACTCTAATCTCAGCACCCACCGGAGGAAGATCATCACTCGGAAACTTGATCGAACGGCTACCGGCATCGTAGCTAAAGTTAGAAACTTGAACGTTGTTAACAAAAACTTTTAGTGTTCCATTTAAAGGCGTGTGAGCAAGAGCAAAACTATCTAATAGGCTGAGAAGATTTCCACCCATCTCAGAGAGAATTTCGTGGAAGTTTCCATTAATATCGGCAAGCTTACCACCTGTTAGATTAGTCGCTGCTTCATATCTCTCATATCCCACAGTTAAACCTGACTGATAGTTAGTGTTGGTATTTACAATGGAATACACTTTCACTAAACCAGCATCTACTTTGTGAGATTTTAAGAAATCTACATAATGTTTAGCTTCACCTTCTGATTGGTCTTCCTCATCAGACATAAAGACCACTGCTAGGTAAGCATCACTTCTTAGGAAAGTACTGGCGTATCTCTCCATGAATCCTTTCGAAGCATCGAGACCTTTCTCACGACCAGAACCACGAGTTCCTACTTTCACTAAATCTTCAAAGTCACTGAGAAAGCGAACTTCATTTTCCTGGGCTTTGGCAGATGTTAGTTTCTCCATACTTCCAGAAACGGCCTGACCTCTTTTATAACTAGAAGTATCAGTTGTTGTGATGGCCATTTTGAAGTCCACATCTTTCTGAATGAAAGAAGTAATGAAAGAAGAAAAGTTGTATCCTAGAGCGGCTTGCTCATCGGCCATTGATCCAGAATCATCAATAACCCAAAGGATATCTAGTTTCTTAGAATTTGTTTCAGACTGATTGAAAGTTTCTGTGTGAGCAGTTCCTTCAACACCACCGGAAGTTCCTCCCCCGTCTGAACCCCCGGTACTTCCGTCCCCAGAAGACCCTCCAGTGTCTCCATCATCCCCTCCGGTCGTTGATCCATCTTGATCACCACCGTTACTCCCTCCGGGAGTTTCCGACTGGAAAGGATTCTCGAGAAATTCTTTCTCGTAATAATCTTCCTGGTTACATGCAACTAATGTGAATAAAAGCGGTAATACTGTTAAAACTCTGGTCTTCATTGACTAGACTCCCTTGGGAGCACATCCAAAGAGCTGTTCACTTAGTTGCAGCCTCTCATTGCAAATAAGTAACTCTTCTTCACGTGGTTTTCTCTCGGTTTTGACTCTACTAACGTGCTACTACTGATAACGTCCAACACAAACGCGAGAAATTTTTATCTTGGCGCCATTCTACTTTGCCAAAAACCAAGCTCAATCCCTTGCAGCGATATTTCTTTAAAAGAGATCCTGTTATTGAGAACTTATATGAGGAGTTGCCAGTTTCTAGTTGCACTCCTTTTTATCCTTTGGCTCATTTTGATAGGCAGACCTCTTTTGACCTGCAGACTTTGCTGAACTATTCGTATATATTGCTTCAATGCTACGACCTCATTTCCTATCTCTAAATGAAAATCTATGGTTAGACTGGATATCCAGTCACTCATATTCTCCATCGATCTTGGATTATATTCTTGATTATCTCTACCATGGAAAGATGACTGCCAATCTGCCCAAAAATTTTAGTCATGTTATTAATCACAGCTTTAAATCACATCTTCCCAAAATTGCTCTTGTTAATATCTCTGAAGATACAACCGTAAAATTCCTCATTGAATTTGATGATGGCTTTCAAGTAGAAAGTGTTCTCATTCCTTTCAATAAGAAGCCTACTATTTGTCTTTCAACTCAAGTCGGTTGCGCTATGAACTGTAGTTTCTGCTATACGGGCACTCAGGGCCTGAAAAGAAATCTTTCAACCGAAGAGATCATTGGACAATACTTTACAGTTTATAAGTGGATGACCAAAAATCAGAACATCTCTTTGAAACCCAATATTGTTTTTATGGGACAAGGTGAACCTCTTCATAACTGGGATGCCGTCAATAAGTCCATTGAGATTTTTACACACCCTAAAATGATGGGACTCGGACCAAGGCAAATCACTCTATCGACATCGGGTTTTATGAGTGATCTCGATCCTGAAACTCTTCCAACAATCAATTATGCTCTTAGTCTTCATTCACCGTTTCAAGAACAACGTTCGAAACTTATTCCGATCAATCAGAAGTTCCCACTAGAAATGGTCATAAATAAACTTGATCAGATCAAGTTACGACCACGACAGTTTATTACTTATGAGTATCTTCTGATCAAGGATTTCAATATGAGTGATGAACATGTTAGCGGTTTACATCAACTCCTACACAACAGGAAGGCCATTCTTAACTTAATTCCTTTTAACCCCTTCCCGAACTCTGAATACTTGCGCCCATCTGATGAGGAAATAAACAGCTTTAAAGAAAAGCTAGTAGCAAAAAAATTAAGAGTTATGATAAGAACTACTAAAGGTGATGATATTTTAGCAGCGTGTGGTCAGCTAAAAGTGAATAAATTTGCTAGGAATAAGTATGTCTGATTTCTATATGAAGTTCGGCGGTATTGGCCGACTATTTGGGGCTGATGCTCTTGAGAAAATTAAATCCTCTCGTGTTCTTGTTATAGGAATAGGTGGAGTAGGATCTTGGGTAGCCGAATCACTGGCAAGAACAGGTGTTGGCCATATTACTTTAGTAGATCTTGATGATTTGTGTGTAACAAATATCAATCGCCAATCCCACGCTCTCATTACCACAGTGGGTAAGTTCAAAGTTGATGTCATGAAAGAGCGAATTGAGCAGATTAACCCCGATTGCGAAGTTATAACTCATCAATGTTTTATCTCTCCTAAATCGATGGAAACTATCTTTGGCGAGTCTTACGACTTTATTATCGATGCTTGTGATGACTTTACTAACAAAGCGATTCTCATTGATCACTGTTACCGAAACAAACTCCCCCTTATCGTAATTGGCGGTGCTGGTGGTAAAATAGACCCTCAGATGATTCGAGTGACGGATTTATCTTTTAGCCAAAACGATCGGTTACTTGCTCGACTAAGAAAAAAACTCAGACAAGATTTCAATTTCCCCGATGAAAAAACAGAACTCGGTATCTGGGCCGTTTGGTCTTATGAACGAGCAAGATATCCAACCAGCTCAGGTTGCTTAAGTTACCGTCCTCCTGGCATGGCAAAAAATATGGATTGCTCAGAAGGCTTTGGTTCTGCTAGTTTTGTTACAGGAGCTTTTGCTTTTGCAGCAAGTTCACTTGTCATTCGCCGATTAACTGATGGAGTTACTGTCATCCAAGATTAGAGGTATGAGATGTTGAAATTCTTCCAAGACTTTAAAACATTTGTATCTGATGTTTCATCTGATCCAAGGATTCCTAAAAAAGATAAGGCCATCGTTGTCGCTCTTCTAGCCCTCATTATTTCGCCAATAGATTTTATTCCTGATTGGATACCCGTTATTGGACAACTTGATGACTTCGTGATGATAGCTTTAGTGGTAGATTATTTTTTTACTGTTTTGGATCACGAAATCCTTCTCTCCCACTATCCCTGGGGAATGAAAAGTTTCACCAGGCTTCGGGCCATTGCAAAGCTCTTGCGCTTCGTTATTCCTAAAACATTAAAGAAAAGACTTTGGAGTTATGTGGGCTCACCATATTAGCGAGCATTAAACAATTGATTCATATCCACGATTTTTTCATTCAACAGACAGAAAGTTTCGATAGTTTTAGATGACTTCACATCTCCTGAAACACCTCTTCCCGCAATTTTCTCACATAAAGTAAAGGCGGGGTTTTGAGTTGGGAGAAGAGTGATTTTAATTCCTTTTACAGGAAAACAAGACTGAACATCTTTGCATCCTTCAGATAATAAAGAATATTTTCCAGACTTACAGACCTTGTAAGTCTTCTCATCTATTTTCACTTCATCTGGTACACAGGCCCAAACAGAGCTACTCGAGATAAGTAAAATTAATAGCGAGCTTAAAAAATTCTTCATCTTTTACCCAATAAGACCCATCGTCTTTGTTACATTCAATACCATCTTTGTAGCTACAAAGCCTTCCCCAGGTATTTCGAATATTGTACTCACATTTTCCATTATTCCATCTCCGCCCTATGACGGTACTTGCGTGGTAGCCAGACATATTAGAAATATGGCGTACGTTATAGGAAATTCCAAGGGGCTTTCCAGAATTTAGAAGATCATTAACTTTGTTAACATACTTCTTTTTTCCCCAAAGAATTGGTCTGTTTAAAACTTTAGTTTCTCGCTTTGGAATTTCTACTGTTTTACAGTTCTCTCTTAACATCGATTCCAAAGTATCATTTAAATTCTTTGAAATGAAATCATTCATGAAGTTTTCAGTCTGAACATTGACGTTAGGAAGAGAATATCGAATAAAGGCGCAGGCCTCCTCTTCGGAAAGCTCATTTGCTTTTACTCTATTTTGTGTCACTTCAAGCAGACCAATCAAGTGCGTATACTTGTCTATTTTATTATGTTCGCAAACAGGGCTTGCTTTCATGGCCTCTCGAGCTGCCTTACCAATGAAGCCACCTTCATAGGTTTCTCTTCCGCTACCATTGAAAAGCGAATAAATATTATAACCTAGTCGCCAAAGAAGGTTAGAGCGGACACTACTGTTATAGACAGAGCTTACGTGACTTGGTGATAACGGAACCCCTGCTTCAACCGTTAAGAGATCTGCCGCTGAATACCCATAACACCATCCAATACTCCCTTGATCTGCGGGGGTCGAGAAATGCTCTCTGAGCTGAGGATGTTTGTCTCGAATATCAACATTGCTACACTGACTTTGATTTAATTTATAGCTCGAAGCAAGGCCGGTTTGAACTGAAAAGATGAGGATTAATGCAGCCGCTTTTTTCATTTGTCGACCACCTTCCGAAAAATGATATCGATTTGTTTTTCAATCTGCTTCATTTGAACAGAAGATATATCACTTGAGCTTGAAGAATCTATTAATTGAGAGTGAACACTGGCGGGCATTCTATTTGTAGATTTAAGAAAAGCTTTGTTGGATTTTCTAATCTTGATTTTTGCTCGCTGCCCTTCTGATTCAGAAATAATATTATTTTTAACCATTTCATCAATGGTCAAAGTGATATCCTCTTCACCAATCTGTTGGGAAAAAACTTGCGTTGATGTTAATAATAACAGTCCAAGCAAAAAAATCTTCATGCCGTCCATCCTCATTAGAGAGCTTATCGGCACAAAGATCTTTTTCTTAAGTAAATTAATTGAATGAAACGATACGGTATGTTCTTTGAAACTTAGGAGTCTCTACTTCAAACTCCTCACCGGTTTTGAGGCCTAGCATAGCATCTCCAATTGGAGAAAATACGGATACCACAATAACTTGCTCACCATTTTCTTGCAGGACTGTCCCTCCCGCTGTGGGGATCAGAAAATATTTTTTTATAATATTATTAAAATCCAGTTCTACTAAGGCGCCAATACTGACCTCTCCATATTTTTGAGAAGAATCAAGATCAACTTCTTCAAGTATCTGAATTTCAAGTTTTAACTCTTCTACTCTCTTGGCCTCAGCTTCTGCGAGATAAGAAGCTTCAATGGCCCTCGTATCATATTTCCCCTCTGATTTGAATTCTTGATCAGTAGCATAAGCATGTGTTGCTTGAGCTGCCGATTCGAGAGCTGAAAGTTCCTTGCGGGCCTGATCTATAAGTTGATTAATAAGGGCCTTTTTCACTAGGCCCCACAACATTTTTTAAATTTTTTGCCGGAACCACATGAGCAAGGATCATTCCTACCAATCTTAGGCTCTAATCTCTTAAGAGGTTGCCCAGCATGAAGCTGCCCCTCTTTGAAACGCCACTGCCCGTCTTTTCTCACAAAATAAGCGGTTTCATGATGATGAAATTCCTGATCTGACTCAATATCTTTGTAACGAGCTACAAATTCCACCACTCCAGAGTTATCGGCTTCTTGCCCTTTCTGAGTTTTACGAATTTCAAGTCCTTTCCAGTCAGAGCTTTGTGCCCATTTTAGGGCTTCATTTTTGTCGAATGTCTCTCCATCAATTAAGATCTGAGAAGCATCAATAAAGTCGATATTATGTTTAGCGTAAGCGGTATAGCGCGCACGCATAAGAGTTTCCGCGGAAATAGCAGGAGATTTACCCTCTAAAATAGGGGCACAACAAGTTTCATAACTTACTGGATTGGCTTCTAAAACACGGCAAGGACAAGACATAATAAACTCCTAAAAAAGTCGATAAAACAAATATGAGAATTGTATTTGAAACTAAGCGTTTTTTTAAGAAGATATTACTACAGAATTGAGGTGAACTTGGAAAATAAATTTATTTGCCCGCTTCCTTGGGTTTCATTGAGCATTGGAGTCAACAATAAGCGTCGCCTATGCTGTCATGAAACGCGCGATAATATCGAAATGACTCCCCATGAGCTAGAGGAAGTGAAAAGTCTTATGCGACAGGGTGCCATTCCCCTGGCCTGTAAGAAATGCGCAGCTTTGGAAGCAAACGAAATCTTATCTCCTCGCCATCAATATTCTCAAGACTATCGTAATCACTCTCAAATGCAGTATCTTGACCTTGTTTTGAATAATGACTGCAATCTCGAGTGCCTCATGTGTTCGCCGGCCTATTCAGTAAGACTCAATACCATCTATCGTGAAACTTCTCCTATTGAGGTCATGCCCTCTTGGAGCATTGACTATAATGAACTCAATAATTACGACCTATCAGGAGTCACCGACATCAACATCATTGGAGGAGAACCACTTCTTTCAAAAGATGCTTTTTTATTTTTAGAAAATTTTTTAAAAAACTATTCTTTAAAAAAATTAAGAATAATATCCAATTTTACAAAATTGCCCGATCGATGGAAAAGTATCTTTGATCGAGTTGAAAAGTTAGAATTGATAGCTTCTATTGATGCCACTGAAAAGCTCTATGAATTCATTCGATATCCTGCAAATTTTGAAGTTGTTAAGAACAATATAGCTAAACTGAGATCTTGGGATTTAAGGAATCTTCATTTATATCAACATGTCGTTCTTATGAATCTAAACTTTCCTTATATGAAAGAAATTCTTCACTTCTATGATGAGTTTTTCTCTACTCCTGAAAATCGTCTTCCTGTCTTGGTAGAAATCAGCTCTCCTCAAATCCTTCATCCGCGTGTGCTCACTGATGGACAATGGTTAAAAGCAAAAAAAGACGCTCTTGAAGTTCTTGAGGATTTTGAGCGTAAGTATGGGATACGACAAGAGTTCAAAGACTTTAGAAGTCTCATAACAAAAATGGAACAAATGAACTTAGGTCATTTTTATATTGATTACCAAATTTACTTACAAAAAATAAAAAAATACCATTCATGATCTCTCTTCCAATCGACCCATATCTTCCCGAAATTATCTCTCTGTGGAGAAAAGAAAAAAGAGTCATCCTAAGTGCTTCTGCCGGCTCAGGAAAAACCACTAGGATACCTTGGGCACTATCAAAAGAAACAAATAAAAAGATTATTGTCTTAGAACCTAGGAAACTTGCCGCGAAAATGGCGGCTGCGAGAATTGCTGATGAAAACAATCTCACTCTCGGTAAAGAAGTAGGATATGCCTACAGAGATGATGTCCGCTTTACTGATACAAGCCGAGTGATATTTTTTACGGAAGGAACGTTTATCAAGTTCTTCTCTGATGAAGAGTTTTTAAAGTCGATTGATACCATCATCTTTGATGAATTTCATGAAAGACATATTGAAACAGATTTATGTCTCGCGCTACTTCTAAATAAATTAGAGAACCATCCCGATTTAAAATTCATTCTCATGTCGGCCACAATAGATTTAAATATGGTTGACGACCTTAATGCAAAGAGCATCAACATTGAATCTCAATTCTACCAAGTCAAGACTCATTATTTACCAAATACTCCAAGCATCCTTAATCAAGAACTTAGTCTTAAAGTTAAGAATGTTATTAAGACTCTTCCTTCTGTTGGAGATATCTTAGTCTTCCTACCAGGAATGAAAGAAATTCTTAAAACAAGTAAGCACCTTTTAGATCAATTTGGACAAACCTTTATTCTCCATTCAGAAATTGATAAAGCAGAACAAGAGAAAATAATTGCATCCTACCCTAAGAGAAAGATTATTCTTGCAACAAATCTCGCAGAGAGTTCTATCACTATACCGGGAATTAAATATATCATTGATTCTGGGATTGCTCGAGTTAGTGAATACAATCCCTGGACAGGTATAAGACTACTGACAGATCGCTCTATTACTCAGGCCTCTGCTACCCAGAGGATGTATAGAGCAGGACGTACACAAGATGGAGAATGTTTTCGTCTTTACTCTGAATTTGATTACCAGCAAAGACAAAAATTTGTAGTTCCAGAAATTCTAACGACTGAACTCAACGAGGCTTACTTATTAAGTTGCCTCTATCATCAACAACTCAAGTGGCCAACAAATCCTCCTGAAGATAAGTGGAATAAGGCCATTGCCCTATGCGAATTATTAGGCATGAGTGAATCCGGGAAATTAACTGAAGCTGGGAAATTTGCTATCAAACATCAGCTCAATATTAGAGAAGCTAAAATCTTTTGGGCCGCTCGCAACTTAACAAATAAAGATAAAGAACATCTTCTTCATTACGTTAGTAAATATATTTCGAGGGAAGATCCTAAGTACCTAAGGCGTAAGCTTCACCAATATTTGAAAACAAATGGCACTGAAATTATACAAGACATAGGCCAATGTATTTTACCAGGAATGGTAGATCAAGTTGTCAAATTCAGGCAAAAGCACAATGACTTTATTCATTACTCAGGAACGGTACTAAAAAGATTTCATTCATCTCCTCAATCAGGAGAAGGTCTCTGTCTAGCTGTCGCCATTAATCAGAGAGGTCAAATCGAAGAGCTTTTAGAAATTCAAGAAGAGTGGCTTATTGATTTAGATCCATATCCCCTCGATGAGTCTGTGGATATAGTTTGGTTAGACAATAAAATCCAATCACGATTCAAAGTTGCCATTGGAAGTATCATCATCGAAGAAGAGATGAACACAAAAAGATGGGAGGAGTTATCCGCTAAGGAGCAAAGTCTTTTTATTGAAAAGAATCAGCAGAAATTCCAACTGATATTAGAATCGTTTTTTAATACTAGCTTTTATAAGAGATACCTCTTCTATATCAAGGCCCAAAACATCCAGATGGAGTTTTCTCCATCCTTTAAAGATTATATGAATTCAACACTAGGTCAAAGTGATTTAGCTGATGAATTCTTCAAAAGAAAGTTAGAGGAATCCCTAAATATTCTATTGGATAGTGAAGTCCCAGAGATGATTTTACTTAATAATAAAAAATTTAGGATAAATTACGATAACGACGCTTCAATCGAAGGTTTTATTCAGGATTTCTTCGGAATTACTAAATCTCCAACGATTATGAATCATTGGCGTCTAACAATTGTCTTACTTGGCCCTCATAAACGACCGCTTCAATATACTAAAGACCTAGCTAGTTTCTGGTCTACAACTTACCAAGAAATGCTTAAAGGATTGAAAAGAGAGTACCCACGCCATCATTGGCCAGATGACCCACTGTCAGCTTCTCCAGTTTTACTTAAGAGGCATTTAAGTTTTTAACCTTTTCGATCACGCTCAATATCCGACTAACTTAATATTCCTATAAGTTAGGACGATAGATTAAGTATGAACAGAGAGAGTAAGAGTTTCAAAAAAGAAGCCCTCACAATTGGGATGTTTAGTCTCGTGTTCTTACTGTATTTTCTGTTTTCTTCTAAAGATGATAATCAAGAAACAGTTGTAATCGAAAAATATCGTCATGAAATAAAAAAGCAAAATAATTCCATTAAAAAGTTCAGAAGACCTTCAAGTTCAAAAGTTGAAAACTATGTTGAAATAAAAGAAGCATCAGAAAAAGATTCAATGAGCACCAGACCAATGGATCTATCTCACAAAGAGATTGACTCAATTCCAGATTCAAAAAATGATAAAACAATAACTCACAATCAGAGTTTCATGGATAACATTTTCCCGGCCTTCAATGATTTCTCAAATCCATATGATAATCCAAGTTCTGAGTTCACTTCTTCCTCTCCCTCAAAGACTGGAGATGGATCTTTATTCTTTGGAAATACTCCGTGGTATGGAGCCCCCGCCCCAGGAGAAACAGGATCAGGGAATAGTAATAACAACAAAAATAAAAAACCACCTATCCCTCCTCGGATTTTTGGGAAAGTGATTCCTCTTGAAGGACTTATTACCGAAAATAACTTTAATATCATAAGTAATGCCTATGCATCGGTAAACTGTCACTCACCAAGGATACAGCTTTTCGACCTTTATGATCTTACTGTATTAATGGATAACCCTATTACTGAGGAAGAGTTAAAAGGTATAGCTGAGTTTGAGTTTAATAACTTATCTGATATCAAGTTGGATTTAAAATCTCCAACAAGGTATATGCTTCAAACTTCTGGGTGTGATCGATACTATCAGCGCATTGTTACTTCTTATTATGATAGTCAAGATCTAACGGACGCTACAACTCTCATCTCTTACATCATCAATACTGAATATGAGGGGACCATCACCCGACCACAGGACCTGGATAAGCTCTACAAGGTAGTACAAGAGTCCAATGCAGGCTCATCTCATCTCGATCAAATCTTTCAAGAGTCTGTTAATAATGCAAATACATCAGAGCTCTTTCAAACAATTTCTTCCGGATTACCTATTGAAGGCCTTCAGGATGCACTCCCAAGGCTCCATGCGATTAACTTTGAAACTGCTCTACAAGAAAAGTCCACCTATCAATACGCTATCAAGGCGAGTCATTGGAGTGAGAACTACGAAGTCTTTTATGAGTGGAAAATTAATGGGCAAACTGTTTCAAATTCTCCTACATGGGATTATATCCCAGGTGCAAACTCTCCTAACAATCAAGAAATTACTTTATTGGTTGGAAAGAAGGACGAAGATAATGATGAAGTAAACACCAATCTTCTCCATCATGAGTTCAAATGGGATATAACAATCGATAATAACTATCCTGCAGAAGCTCCTCTTCTAAGGATTTCATCCCCTACTATCAATCCAACCAACAACCCGCAAATATTCCTAGAGCTTGACGCTCACTTAACTTGTGAAACTTTTTCTTATTTTGCAGTAAGTGAAGGGGTTATTAATCCAAGTATACTTGACTTTAATCTTAACTGCTTATCCTCACAGTTCCCTATTGAAATACAGCAGAGTGAAGACGGGGAAGTACAATTCTATGTTTGGTCTAAAGATATTGAAGAAAGAGTTTCAGACAACCCCACAACTGTAACGGTTATCCTCGATCGAACCCCTCCTACAATTAACTTCCTGGGTTTAAGATCATTCTATGATGCTGATACTCAGTTTAATATTAGCTGGGACTTAACCGAGGCCAACAGTAGCGAGTCACAAAATTTCTCTCTTGAGTTTTATAATGGAAGTGATTGGAGTGAAGTTGCTACTCCTTCCTTGGAAGATGGACCGCATATCAATACAGTTTTCTCTACTAACTTTACGTTCCCTAATAACAATATTACAGGAGCTAAGTTCAGGCTAACCTATCAAGACCTCGCCACGAATACTACTATAGTTGAGAGTGATCCTTTCAATATTATTAGACCTATTCTAGGTTCAACTCCAGCTACTATTACTTTTCCCAATACTTATAATTTAGCAACCAGTAATGAAGTTAATTTCAATTTCACTAACACCAGCATCGTAGATTCAAAAATATGCCAAACTATAAGCATTACAGGAGATCATGCGAGCGACTTTACAATCACTCAGAACAATTGTTCTTTTCAGAATATAGGAGCTCAATCATCTTGTGATATGGGAATGAACGTCACTCCCACTGGGAAAGGAATAAGAACAGCTCAAATTAATCTTGTCTGCGGCAACGAAAGTTACTCTACAAGCTTGAGTGTTGAATCACTAAACAATCCTCCGGTTGTTGCTTCAAACATTACTCATGACATGAGAGATAATTCAAGCTGGACTTTCAGTCTACCTGCTGGAAGCGATATAGATAACGATTTGAATGACTTGGTATATAGAATAGTTGAAGGTCCGAGTACCGGTACTCTCTCCTCTTGCTTATCATCCATTGACTTCAATATTAATAGAGACTGTACTTATACTGCTCCCCGCGACTTCCATGGAACAGTCACTATAAAATATATTATTAGCGATGGGAGTGATCAGTCAGAGACGCAGGGACTTATAACTATTAATGTTGAAGACCAATCAGCAACAGAACCAACTCTCTCGCCTTTTAATTTCATTAGCGGGGGCTACACAACCCATAGTCTTCTCACATTTACATCATCAAGTTGTCATGATGTATCGGCCATAATCATACAAGAGACTGCTACTCCCCCAGCAATTGCTTCCCCTGCTTGGCAAAGTTGCGCTACAACCAATGGGGCCATCACTTTTAATCCTCAAGAAGAGACTCCTCCTGCACAAGGAAGTAGAACTCTTTATGTTTTTGCAAAAGATGCTCAAAACAATCTTTCGTCTGCTCAAACATTTAGTTTTATCTATGACACTAAACCTCCTGTTGTAGAGATTGCAGTCATTCCAACTCTTCCTTCTGCCGAAGACTACCTACTATCATGGAAGTTTACAGAGGATCATTCTAGTGATTCGCAAAACTTTATTATCGACCTTTTCGACGGTTCAAGTTGGAGTCATCTCTCTGATGTCCCAGTCACAAATGGGCCACATATTGAAACAAATTTTTCTTATGAAAACTTAATTCCTAATCAAAATATTACTGGAGCAAGATTTCGAATTACTTACACTGATTTGGCAGGTCAACAAGTTATTCAAGAATCTAACAGCTTCAATATTGTTCGACCGGTATTAGGATCAACTCCTTCGAATCTCACTTTCCCTGATACTCTTAATCTTGCCACTGAAACCTTAGACTTTAATTTCACTAACTCAAGTATCGTGGCCTCAAAGGTTTGCTCTACTCCGGAAATCACTGGCCCACACGCAGCTGACTTCTCAATTTCCTTAGATTCATGCACAGGAAATAGGATAACGGCAAGTGGTAGTTGTCCGATGCAGGCCTCGGTGACCCCAACTGCAAGAGGAATACGTACGGCTACACTAACTCTTGAATGTGGTGTGGATACCTATTCTACAACTCTACAAGTTAACTCTCTCAATAATCCACCTGTAGCAAGTCCTCTTGCTCTATACGTGAGAGATAACTCTGAGGTCACTTTTAACTTCCCTCTAGGGATTGACTCTGATCACGATAGCAGTGGACTCACTTACATCATTACTCAAGGCCCTTCTCAAGGAACACTAATCAATTGTGAAGCTTCTGGTTTAGGCTCAACAAATCGAAGCTGCACCTATACTTCACCTCTAAACCTTCATGGGGAAGTTACACTTCGTTATAAGATCAACGACGGTATTCATGACTCTAATGAAGCAACAATTACGATTACAGTAGAAGACTTAACTCCTACTCAACCCTCTGTTACTCCACACAATTTTGCTTCGGGTATTTCAACTAATTTACCTATCCTCACATTGATGCCTAATTCTTGTGATGATGTAACAAAGATTTATATACAAGAAGTAAGTACCCCTCCAACTGAAATGAGTTCAGGATGGCAAGATTGTAGTCTCGGAGTAAGTGTTAATTACGATCCTTCCATATCAGATGCCCAAGGTTTCAGGACGCTGAGAGTTTATGGAATTGATCAGAATAACAATATTTCTTCTCCTCAATTAGTTAGTTTTATCTACGATACTTTACCTCCGCAAATCACCATACAAAACATTCCTACTTTACCAACAGGAATAAACTATCCGATACGATGGACCCTAACAGAAGCATCTGTGGATTCTAGCCTACAATTTACAATTGAATTCTCTCTTAATAATGGAGTCAGTTGGACCACCCAAACTCAAATTGTAGGAAAACAAGGCCCATTTGATAGTGAAAACTTTGTTTATAACTGGAATGTTCCAGGAACTCTCACAACTCAAGCATTGGTAAGGATCTCTCTAACTGATAATAATGGAATGA
>Ga0079224_100005750_pt1 | contig 16345 bp, 15 predicted proteins | sample Stecom2015_FD_80414 | JGI IMG/M metagenome (GOLD analysis project Ga0079224, IMG submission 80414) | Agricultural soil microbial communities from Utah to study Nitrogen management - Steer compost 2015 | ecosystem: Environmental > Terrestrial > Soil > Agricultural land | place: USA: Utah... | reverse complement strand
CGACTCCTGCGTGACCTCGGAGATGTCCTGCCCGTCGATCGTGATCCGCCCCGCCTGAACGTCGTAGAAGCGGAGCAGCAGGTTCACGAGCGTCGACTTGCCGGCGCCCGAGCGCCCGACGAGGCCGACTTTCTCGCCGGGGCGGATCTCGAGCGTCAGGTCCTTTATCACGCCGGTCTCCGCGGCGTAGTCGAAGCTCACGTTCTCGAAGCGGATCTCGCCGCGGGTCACGACGAGCTCTCGCGCGTTCGGACGGTCGGTGACCGTGAGCGGCTGCGACAGCGTCTTGATGCCGTCCTGGACCGTGCCGATGTGCTCGAAGAGCTGCGCGATCTCCCAAAGGATCCAGTTCGACATCGAGCGGATTCGCATCACGAGCGCGATCGCGACGGCGATCGCGCCGAGCGTGGCGATCTCGCGATACCAGGCCCAGACGGCCACCGCGCCGATGCCGACGAGAAGGAGCGCGTTCAACGTCTGCAGCGTGAACGTGAGACCGGTGACGAGGCGCATCTGCTTGTGCACCGTCTTGATAAACTCCTTCATCGCGCCGCGCGCGTATTCCTGCTCGCGGTCCGTGTGCGCGAACAGCTTGATCGTCTGGATGTTCGTGTAGCTGTCGACGATCCGTCCCGTCATCGTCGCACGCGCGTCGGATTGCGCCATCGAGACTTTTCTGAGTCTCGGAACGAAGTAGACGAGGAGGGCGATGTAGCCGCCGAGCCACACGACGAGCGGGAGCGTCAACAGCAGGTCCGTCTGCCCGACGAGGACGACGGCGCCCGTGAAGTACACGACGACGTAGACCATCACGTCCATCAACGTCGTGACGGTTTCGCGCGTCGAGAGCGCCGTCTGCATGATCTTCTGCGAGATCCGGCCGGCGAGCTCGTCCTGGAAGAAACGCAGGCTCTGCCGCAGCATGTGGCGATGGCCGAGCCAGCGGACGAGCATCGGATAGTTGCCGAAGATCGTCTGGTGGATGATCAGCGACTGCGCGAACACGAGGATCGGCAGGCCGATCGCGACGAGCAGCGCGACGGTGACGAGCTCGCGGCCGTTCTCTGCGAAGAAGGTGCCGCGGTCCGCGTCGGCGAGGCGGTCGACGAGCGCGCCCATGTAGCCGAAGAGCCCGACCTCCGCGATCGAAACGAGCGCGGTCAGCACGGACATCACGACGAGCCACGGCAGCACCGGACGCGAGCAGTAGTGTAGGAACGCGAGCAGGCCGCGAGGCGGCTGCCCCGGCTCCTCGGGCGGAAAGGGATCGACCAGATTCTCGAAAAAACGAAACATTCGGTAGTCTCCGGAGACTCGGGAGCGCGCGGCGTTACGAGCGGGATTCGCTCGATGGATGGCGTCAGCCTGGGCGGCCGCAAGCGGGCCGCATGGAGGAGCCGCGCACTGGAAGCTACCGACAGTTTACGACGTCGAGCGACGTCGGCGTAACAAGGACCCGACGCCCTTGAAACGCAGCGGGCCATCGTGTACGCGGATGTCGCGCCGCGTACGTCAGGAGCGGTTGTACGGATCGAAACCCTTGCCGAAGGCGCGATCGTCGAGCTCGAAACGGTCCTCGTCGGTCGCGTTGCGGGCCTTCGTCGCCCGGTTCGCCGCAGCCCCGATTCGCGCGGGTCGTGGATGTCCGCGATCGGGCCATTCGCGCTCACCGGCGGACCTGACTTTGCGCGTCGGCTCGAGCGCGAGATTCTGGTTGTCGAGCTGCGCGAGCAGCACGGTCGTGCTGTCGCCAGCGTCGGTATTCCACTGTCAGACAGGATTGCCGCGGCTGTCGAACACGATTCTGCCCGGAGCGGGCGGCTTTTCGCTCGGCGACGCCTCGGGTCGCTTCAACTTGCGCGTCCCCATCCTGTTACCTCGGCGACGGGATCGAGGGACGAAGAGTAACGCGGCGTTGACGGAAGCGGCCGTTATCGCGATCACATTTACTTAGATGTATGTTCGAGCTATGCCACATCTTGACGTAACGCGTCCGTTCACGCACGATGCGGTCGGCTCGCCGCGCACGCGAGAAATCCTTGGATCATGCAGTGCCGCCGACCGCCCTCGGGCGTGCGGTCCTGCGCGAGAACGTCCGCCGTTTCGGTATCCGCCATGCACATCGACGATGTCAGCCGAAGCGTGGAGGACTGGTTGCGACGGGAGATTGCCGATGCGGACATTGCGTTCGTCTCGCGTTTCGAGACCGTCCGGGAGGAGGCGGGGGGCGACCAACGGCCGCGCGTCGAGATCTGCTTCCGATCGATCGAGCACCGGAAGCCGGATCGCGGCTCTCTTCAACGGGACGACGTTTTCGCGTTGACGTATCGACTCCGGGTCGTCGGATCGGATGCGCTCGCGAATCAGCACGTTTTGAGCCGAATCTATTTCAGCGCTCGGGAAAACCCCGATTTCGACGTCGAAGGTGTTCGGATCGAGGCGGCCGACTCGGAGCCACCGTGCCTGTCGCTCGTCGCTCGACTCGTCCGGCCCCCGAAGGCGGTCAGGGGGGCGATCGTCACCGAGCCCCACGACGTCCGCATGCGCTTTCTCGGGCGCATCGAGGGCAAAGTGGTCACGGAAGCGGGCACGCCGGTCGGAGAGGCCCGGATCGATGCACCCGACCTCGGCAAGAGCGTCGTCGCGGATACCGGCGGTCGCTTCGCGATCACCGGTGTGCCGGCGGCCGGCCCCGTTTCGTTGATCGTGACCGCGCGCAACAAATCGGTCGACGTGTCGGTCGACGTCGAGAGGGAGATGGAAGTCGTCGTCGTGTTCCCTAAGGAGAGCGAGCATGCCTGAGTACTTGAGCCCTGGGGTGTATGTAGAGGAAGTGGAATCCGGCTCGCGCCCGATCGAGGCGGTCGGCACGAGCACCGCGGGATTCGTCGGGCAAGCGCCGCGGCTCGACGCGCGCGTGAACGAAGCGGTCGCCGTCACGAGCTGGACCCAGTTCCGCAACATCTACGTAGGCGAAAAAGACAAGTCGACGCCTTTGGCGCAGGCGGTGCTCGGCTTCTTCCTGAACGGCGGCGCTCGGGCATACATCGTCAATACCGGTCCGGAGGACGTCATCGCGGGCAACGGCAAGGGGCTCGACGTGCTCGAACGGATCGACGATGTTTCGCTGATCGCGGCGCCTGGCAAGACCGACGCGAAGTCCTACGACGCGCTGCTCACATCCGCTGAGCGGACCGGCGACCGGTTCGCGATTCTCGACTCGCCGTTGCGCGTCTCGGACATCAATCGATTGGCGCAGGTTGCACGCGTGACGGACACGGCAGCCGACGGCGAGGGGAAGGGGGGGCTCCGTGCGCGTCAGTCGGACCAGGGCTGCGGCGCCCAGTTTGCATTCGGCATCGTCGCACGTGATGCGCTAGATCCGTCGAAGATCATCGAGACGTATCCCTCTGGATACATCGCCGGCATCTTCGCGCGCACCGATTTCACTCGGGGCGTGCACAAGGCCCCGGCGAACGAGACGGTGCGCGGCGCACTCGATGTCACGCAGGCGATCACGAAGGCCGATCAGGCAGTGCTGAATCCTGCGGGCGTGAATGCGCTCAGGTTCTTCTCACGCGAGGGCGTCAAGCTCTACGGCGCCCGGACGCTTGCGCCGTCGTCGAGCGAGAACCGTTACATACCGGTGAAGCGGCTGATGATGTTGATCCGCCTCTCCATCGAGCGTGGCACGGGGTGGGTCGTATTCGAGCCGAACGACCGATTCCTGTGGGCGAAGATCAGGCGGGATATCTCGGCGTTCCTGACGATCCTGTGGCGGCAGGGCGCGCTGATGGGCGCGACGCCCGAGGAGGCGTTTTTCGTGAAATGCGACGCCGAGACGAACCAGCCGGAGACGATCGACGCGGGGCAAGTCATCACCGTCATCGGCGTCGCGCCGGTGAAGCCTGCCGAGTTCGTCATTTTCCGGATCGGTCAGACGCCGTCCGGTGCCTATCTCGAAGCGGCCTGATCGCAGCAGACGAGGAGACGAAGCGTGGCGGACAACGGAAAAGAGACTCAATCGGCGACGGTCGCAAGACTCGAGCCGCTTCGCAATTACCACTTCATCGTCGATCTCGGTGCCGGCGCGCAGGTGCTGTTCACCGAGTGCTACGGGCTCGGGGCTCGCGTGTCGCCGATCGCTTTCCGCGCCGGCGGTGCGGGAGAGACGGTGCGTTATCTGACCGGCCGCGTGGACTACAGCGAGGCCACGTTCCGTTACGGCGTGACGCGGTCGGCCGGCGTGATCTGGGACTGGTTCCGCGAGGCGATGCGTGGCGTCGTGCGGCGGCGCGAAGTGTCTGTCGTGATGCTGGCGCCCGACGGGGTCACGCCCGAGTTCAACATCAACTTGTCCGGCGCATGGATCACGCAGCTGATCGCGCCGTCGCTCCATGCCGCCGGATCCGAGGCGGCGATCGAGGAGATCAGGCTGATCTACGAAGGCATCTCGAGAGACGCATCCACGGGCAATTGACGTGATGAAGGCGGTGTCGCGCCGGGGAGTGCTCGACGCGCTCGGCAGGCGTCTCGCGCGCGCGTTGCATGCGGCCGCGGTGGCGCTCGAGAAGGACGAGCGGCCGGGTCCGGACGATCCCGATCCGCTCGCCGCGACGCTCGCGCGGCTCAGAGAGCGTTATCCGGATGCGCCGGAGCACTGGTTGCGGTTCGTCGCGGAGCGGATGCCGGCAAACGCCGCCGCAACGGAGGCGGCCGAGTCCGCGGAGCCCGATCAGCGAGGCGAGCACGAAGCGTCCGCGAGCGGGCCGTCCATCGGCCGCCGCAGCGGCTCGAACACGGCCGTCGAGTCGACGGTGTTCGATCGTGCAGCGGCCCTGGGCGAACCGCGACGCGACGCCGCTCGAGGAGAGAGGCTCGGCGTGCGGCCGGTGTCACGGGATGTGGCGCCGGTCGGTGTGACGGTTCCGCCGGCCGCGCTGCCGACGACGTCCGGATCGACGCGCGCATTTCGAGCGACTCGTCCTGCGATCGGATTCGCCGCGCAGGCGTGCGAGCCGATGCGCGCGGTCGATCGAGACCGCGACCCCGGGTTCCCGAGGCCGCGCTTCCATCGGCATGCACCGCCGCGCGCGACGGATGCGAGCGCTATGCCGCAGGCGGCGCGTCGGCCGATGGGTGCATTTCGTTTCGACCCGGTCGCGAATCGACGGGCCGAGCCGCCCGCCGCGATTCGGCCGACAGCGCGGCCCACGCCGGAGCGTTCTTCGTCCGCCGCCTTCTACGCCATCGGTGCGAGCGCACCACGTTCGCGCATCGACGTCGCCGTGTCTCCCGAGCCGTCATCGCTCGACGCGCCGTCGCCGCCGAAGACGCAGAGCGCTCGATCGGAAGTTCGGCACGTTGCGCCGGACGTCGATGTCGCGCCTCCTGCGGTCTCGTGGATCGCTCCGCGCCTCGTTCCGACGCCGCGCGACCGGCGTCACCGAAACGCGCCGCGCGACGGGAGCGTCTACCATTCGCTGTCGCCGTTCGGTGGTATGACGGTGCCGGGGCCGATCTTCGCGGCGGAGGAGCCGCCCTGGCCCGAGTTGCCCGAGCCGCTCGAGCCGCGCGAGACGAATGTCGACGTCGCGGCGGGACGCTTTCCGCGTGAGGAGCCCGAACGATGGAACGCGTTGCCTTTCTGATCGAGCAGACCGGCGAGCGCGTGTTCGCGATGATCAATCCGGAAGAGCTCACGTTCGAGCGACGCTCCGGCGTACGGATGCGCAATCGAAACGAGCGGCCGCTGGCGGTCACGCGGCGCTCGGACGATCCGCTGATCGTCGTCGGCGGCGGAATCACGGATCTCAAGCTCAATCTGCTGTTCGACGTCGATCTGCTCGCGCGAAGCTCGCCGTCCTTCGCGCAAGCGCCGGATTTCCGTACGAACCTGCAGGCACCGCCGAGCGCTGCGCGTACCCCGGTGTCGGTTGAAGATCCGGCGGCGCCGGTTGCCGACGACGGCGGGCATGCCGCGCCGGGTGCATCGCTCGCGGTGCGCGACGTCAGGGAGTTGAGCGGTCCGCTGTGGCGGCTGACCGAGAACGGCGGCGCGGACGGCTCGGCCGTCGGCCCGCCGATCGTCCATTTCATCTGGGGCGCCGCATGGAACATTCCGTGCGTCGCGCTCGGCATCTCCGAACGCTTCGATCGGTTCGCTGCGGACGGTACGCCGCTCAGGAGCTGGGTGCGGATTCACTTGCGCCGCACGCATCTGCCGATGCGCCCGGAGCCCGCGGACGAGTGGTCGTATACGCCGACGCGCGGGACCGGCACGCGAAGCGACGAATCTCTGCCGGAATCGGTCGTGCTGACCGATCCGGTCACGAGCTCGCGGCCGGATCTGATTTGCGACAGCGTGTACGGCGATCTGCGGCTGATGCACGCGCTGCTCGACTACAACGGCATCGACGATTTCTGGTCGCTCGAGCCCGGGCGCACGCTGCTGACGCCGCCCGCGTCGGTCTTGCGCAGCCAAGAGCAATGAGCGGGCAGTTCGGTCTTCATGCGCCGGGGTTCACCCTTTGCATTGGCGGGCGCGCCGCGTCGGAAGCATTCCTGGACGCGCTGTCCGGGTGGCGTGTGCATCAGCAGGTGTCGAGACCGTCGATGTGTGAGTTGACGCTCTACGATGCACCTGCCTCGGCCATCGGCGCGCTCGCGCTCGGCGACGAGTGCGAGCTCATGGACCTCGACGGCATGCGCATCTTCTCGGGTTCCGTGACGTCGATCCGCAAGGAAAAGCGCGCGGACGGTCTGCGCGTGCTGACCGTGCGCGCCCATGACGCGCTCGAGCAGTTGAGGCGTCGGCAGGCGCTCGCCGTGCGTCGGCCCGATACGCTCGCCGGTCTCGTCGCGTCCGTGGTCGCCCCGCTCGGCGTCGAGCTCGACGCCGACGAGGACGGTCCGCGTCTGCCGTTGATCGTGCAGTGGGGCACGAACGATCTCGACTGGCTCGCGAACCTTTGCGCGGCCTATGGAAAGTATTTCTTCCTCGACGGCAACTCGCTCCGGCTGATGTCGCTGCACGGCTCGCGCGGTCCGTCGATCGAGCTCGACCTGGAACGGGATTTGTTCGAAGCAGCGATCCTGTCGAACGCCGTCGGCTTGCGGACCGAGGCGCGCGCATGTGCGTGGAATCCGGGGCGCGTCGAGTCGTACGTCGCGACCGTGCTCGATCTCAGTCTCGATGCCGTGCCCGAGTGGCAGCGGGCACCGGCCGAGCTGAAGGAGGTCGCACGCGACATCTTCGGCGGAGCGGGACCTCAGGACGAGGACGTGGTTTCGCGCGTCGCGCAGGCGGATCTCGACCGGGCCGCGGCGCGCGCGCATGCGTTCGACGGGCTCGCCGAAGGCGATCCGAGGCTCAAGCCGGGATCGCGGATCGTGCTCGGCGGCGCCGACGACGCGTTTCGCGGCGAGTTCACGCTGACGCGCGTCGTGCATGCGTACTCGCCGGAAGCGGGCTTCACGTCCGCGATCTCGTCCGAGGCACCGCCCGATCCCGTCCGGCTCGCTGCTCCGGCCATTACGCTCGGCGTCGTGATCGACACGAACGATCCGGACGACGCGGGCCGTGTCCGTGTTCGCCTGAAGGCGTTCAACGACGTCGAGTCCGATTGGCTCAACGTGATGAGCCTCGGTGCGGGCGACGGCAAGGGCTTCGTCGCACAGCCCGAGGAAGGCGACAACGTTCTCGTCGCGTTCGTCAACGACAACCCCGCGCAGGGCGTCGTGCTCGGCGGCCTGTTCGGAGCCTATCCGCTGCACGACCGGGACGTCGCTCACGTGCGTCCGCGGCCATGTTCGCTTCGCACGCGCGACGGTCAGCAACTTCGCCTCGACGATGCGACCGGCGCCGTGACGTTGACGTCGCGCGGCGGAGTGCTCGATCTCGACCCGGACGGCGTCGTGCTCGAGACGCGCGCGGATCTGCGGATCGCCGCGCCGGGGCGGCGGATCACGATCGTCGCGGACAGGATCGACTTCAAGAGGGGGTGAGCGGTGCTGCTCCTGACGCTCGATGCGTACTTCCTTTGCGATCACTCGGGGCGCGCGGATCCGAAGGCCCGTCAGTCCTACGTGACCATCGACGGCTCGCCGGTGCTCGTGCACGGCGATCCGGTAGGGCGGCCGATCAGCAATTGCCCGAACTTCAGTCCGGTGACGGGCATCAAGCCGTGCACGAGAACGTTGAAGGTGCAGAAGGGCTATTCGAGCTTCATCAGGATCTCGGGCCGCCCGGTCTGTTTGTCGGGCGTCGAAGGGCTGACCGACGGCACGCCGGCCGGCGTCGCCCGCTACCGCGTGCATCGCAGCGGACAAGGTTGGGTGCGCGGCGAATGAGCGCGACGAAGAGACTCCGCGCTTTGCGCTTCGACCTGCCGTTCGAGGCCGGCGGCGATCACGGCCCGAGCGAGTCCGGGCTGCGTCTTTCTCCGTCCGGCGGCCTCATGCTCGTCGAAGGCGCCGACGCGATCCGTCAGGCGATCATGATCTTGTTGTCGACGCGGCCCGGCGAGCGGGTGATGCGACCCGACTACGGCTGTCCGCTGCATCGGCTCGCCTTCGAGCCGAACGACGCGGCAACGGCGGGGCTTGCGATGCACTACATCCGCACGGCGTTGACGCGCTGGGAGCCGCGTATCGAAATCGTGTCGTTGACCGCGGAGCCCGGCAGTGACGCTGGCGCGGCGGACGGACGCCTCGTCGTGCGCCTCGAGTACCGCATACGGGCGACGAGCGAAATCGCCGCGTTGCAGTTCGATCTCGATCTTCATGGGCAGGATGTCGATGCCGTTTCCGACGCCTAATCTCGACGACCGTTCGTTCGAGGACCTCGTCGCGCAAGCCATCGCAGCGGCCGCGCGCGCGTGCCCTCAGTGGACCGACCGCACGGCGGGCGATCCGATGATCGCGCTGCTCGAAGCGTCCGCATTCTTGACGGACATGCTGATCTACCGCGTGAACCGGATGCCCGAGAAGGCGTATGTCGCGTTCCTGAACCTGATCGGAGCATCGATCGGCCCGCCTGCGGCGGCGGTCGCCACGGTCCGCTTCACGCGCCGAAAGGACGTCACCGGTCCGCTCGAGATCCGTGCGGGTACCCGAATCAAGGCGAGCAGCGCGGGCGTGACGTTCGTGCTTGCCGAGACCGTGAAGCTCGCCGCGGACGAGAACGAGGCGGAAGGCAAGGCAATCCATTGCGAGATCGTCGAAGGCGAAAAGCTCGGCGTCAGCAACGGTGCGCCGGGCCAGGTCTTCCAGCTCTCCCGCGCTCCGGTCATCGCCGACACCGGCGACGGCCTCGACTTGATCATCGGTGTCGAGGAACCGGCGGACGAGATTCCGCCGAACGCCCGCTCGCGCGAGTTCGGCGGCAAGGCGTTTCGCCTGTGGCAGGAGGTCGAAGGGTTCTGGTCCGCCGATCCTGGCGCATCGGTCTACGTATGCGACCGGCATCAGGGACGCATCATGTTCGCGCCCGCCGTGCAGCAGGGCGGCGAGTCGGGGGAGATCGTTGCGCGGGCGCCCGCGCTCGCGCGTGTGCCGCCTGGCGGCCGGGAGATCCGCGCGTGGTACCGCTGCGGAGGCGGCAGCTCCGGTAATCTCGCGCCGCACATGCTCGACACGATCGACGGCCCGAATCCGGGCGTCGACGTCGACAATCCGGCGCGCGCCGTGGGCGGCCGTGATGCGGAAACGCTCGAGGCTGCGCTCGCGCGCGGCCCGCATGCGCTGCGTGCGATGGATACCGCGGTCACGGCACGCGATTTCGAGCGTGCCGCGCTCGCGACGCGCGTCGCGGCCCGTGCGCGCGCGTTCGCGCGCTCGCAGATGTGGCGCCATGGCGAGCCCGGCACGGTCGAGATCCAGCTCGTGCCGTACGTCGACGAAGGAATTCCGGTCGCACAACGCGCGCTCGCCGCGACGCTCGAGGCGCACCAGTCGCCCGCGCTGCTCGAGCGCGTGCATACCGTCGTCGCGCGCCGTGCGCCGCTCGGCGTGAGAACGGTCGTCAGCTGGGCGCGCACTCGGTCGGTCGCCGTGCAGCTCCGGGTCGCTTGCTTTCGCGAGGAGAGCCCCGACGCGGTCAAGCGACGCCTCGAGGAGCAGATCTACGCCGCGATCTCGCCGTTCGCTGCGCGGGACTTCGGCCAGCCGCTCCGCGCGTCCGACATTCACGAGCTCGTAGCGAAGGAGCCGGGCGTTCGCTACGTCGAGCGTTTGCGTTTCGTCGTCGAGGAATCGCCGAGGCGGCAGTGTCGGAGCGTTCGAGCGGATTTCTTCCAGCCGCGCACGTGGCACGCGGCGAGCGGCTCTGCGATCTATCGGACGCTCGACGATGGCGACAGCTGGGCCGAGATGCTGCGCCTCGAGGACGGCGAGACCGCGCTCTTGTGTCTGCCTCATCCGCTGCGCCCGGGATGGCTCGCAGCGATCGGCGTCCGCGCGGACGGCTCGAGCTCGATCCACCTCTCCTTCGACTGCGGCGACACGTGGCGGCGCAACGTCGCAGTGCTCGCGTTCGGCGTGAACGACGCGGCCTGGTCCGCGTCGAGCGACGAGCCGGAGCTCTTTCTCGCGACCGTGAAGGGTTTCTTCGTCTACCACCCGCTGAAGAACGATCCGCCGCGGCGGATCATCGTGATCGAGGACGACGACAAATACGGTTTCTGGGCGGTGGCGACTGCGCCGGCGATCTATGGTGCGACGACGATCGCGGTCGCGGCAGGCGAGCGCAAGGGCGTCTGGATCTCGACGGCCGGCGCGCAGTCGCAGAAGTTCCGGCTCACCGGTTTGAATGGCAACGATGTCCGCGTGCTCGAGACGGAGATGCGCGGCGGCCGCGCGTTTCTGTGGGCCGGATTCGCGGCGGAGGGCGGCGAGACGGGGCAGGGCTGTGCGCGGCTCGAGCTCCGCGGATTCGAGACCGACCCCGGCGGCTGGCGCATGCTCGGCACGGGCTGGAAGGGCGGGAGCTGCGAAGCGATCGCATTCGCCGACGGGCACGTGTTCGCGGCATCGAATCGCTCGGGCATCCTGCGGCTCGCGACGTCGCATCCCGAGCAGGGCTGGCTCTCAGGCCCGATCGACAACGGGCTGCCGATCCGCGACGAGCAGCGCCTGTTTCACGAAGTGAACGACGTTTCGGCCCGCGTGCAGACTCAAGGCCCGCCGATCGTCATGGCGGGAGGGCCGGTCGGCGTGTTCCGCAGCCGCGACGGCGGCGCGACGTTCCACGACGCGTCGCGCACGACGTTCGAGGATTACGTCGCGTTGCCGGAAGGGTGGCTCTTCGCATCGGCGCGGCACGAGGTCGAGGTCGTTTCGGAGGAGGTCATCTGACCACCGTATGAAGGCCGAGAAGATCGCACGACTGCTGCCCGAGATTTTTCAGGCCACGGTCGGTCGGGGCGGGCCGCTCGACGCCTTCCTCGCGGCGCAGGAAGCGTTGCACGAGCCTGCGGAGGCGGCGATCGCGAAATTCGCCCAATACCTGGATCCGCGCACCGCGCCGCCTCGCTTCGTCTACATGCTCGCCCGCTGGACGGATCTCGATTACCTCCTCGAAGGGCCTCCGGCGACACCTTATTTCCCGGGCGGCGTAGGGCGGCTGCGCGAGCTCGTCGCGGCGGTGGCGCGAAACGGCCGCGAGCGCGGCACCGAGCGTGCGCTGATCAGGATGCTCGAGACGGCGACCGGCTGCGGCGGCTTCCGTATCGAGATGGACGACGTGACCCCGTTTCATTTTCGACTGATCGCACCGTACGAGGCGCGTGATTTCGAGCGGCTCGTCACGCGGATCGTCGAAGCAGAGAAACCGGCGTTCGCGACCTGCGACGTGCGCTTCGAGCCCGAGCCGGCGGGCGGTTAGCACGTCGTCTCCGAGGCGAAACGGACGGGGCGGTTAGTTAGCGTGCGAACGCACACGAGGGCGCGTTGAACGAGCGCGCGTTCGGGCGTATCGTCGCCGCCTTGGGCTCGAAAGATCGCTCTCGCGGGAGCATCTGAAGTCACTTGACTCGAGGAAACAGAACCATGTCGAGCTTTACGATCACGACCCCTGCCGCGGAAATCACGTTGAGCCCGTCGAAGGTGAAGCGCAAGGAAACCGCGAAGGGCACCGTGACCTACACGGTCACGAACACGTCGGGCGTGACGGTGCGCACCGCGCTGCGGGTGAAGCCGGGCGCAGGCGCCGATCCCGGCTGGTTCACGGTGCGCGGCGGCGAGGAGCGCGAGATCCGTCCCGGTGCGACCGAGGATTTCGCCGTGGATATTTCGGTTCCGGGGCAGCGGGTCGAAGGTGAGTCGGACGACGACCGGCCGAGGCTGTCGTTCCACGCGGTCGCCGTGAATCTGAACGATCCGGACAACGATACGGAAGCCGGCTCCATGGTTGCGTTCCGCGCGCCGATCCTCGATACGGGCCGCGGCATCAAATGGTGGATGATCGCGGCGCCGGCCGCGCTCGTGATTCTGGTCGTTGCCGCCATCTTCGCGATTCCGCGGCTCTTCGGTCCGGACGAGACGGTGCTGCTCGCGGACTTCAGGGACCGTCCGCTTGCGGAGGCACGCGAAGCGCTCATGGAGCAGGGACTCGTCGTCGAGGAGGTTCAACAACCCGGTCAGGAGCCCACGCAGGTGGCCGAGAGGTTCTATGACCAGATCGTCGACGACCAGGATCCGCGCTCGGACGGCACGCTGATGGTCGAGCCGGGCTCTCGCGTGAGACTCATGTGGGTGTGGCGGGCGCGCAAGGTCACGGTGCCGGACGTCAGCGGGGAGGGGCTGGAAGAAGCGATTCGGCTGCTCGAACAGAACGGCCTGCGTTACCTTGCCGCGGAGCCTCCTCGAGAGGCGGCGCCTTCGCCGATGCATTTCCTGGTCGTCGATCGCGCGAACAGGACGGGGGAGGTCGACGCCGGCACCGGCATCATACTGACGATGCGATGGCAGCAGCCGACCATTGTCTTGCCGGTCGATCGCATTCGCGAGCTCAACGAGCAGTTCCAGCGGCTCAGAAACCAGCAGAGCCCGGAGTTTCTCGTGCCGCGGCGGTAACGGGTCCCGTCGGAACGATGAAGCTGCTGATCGTGATCTGCGCCGTCGTCGTGCTCTTGCAGCTTGCGGCGATCGGCCGGAACGTCGCGTCGAACGACGGCGAGCGGCCGAGCAGAGAGGCCATCGAGAACGGCGAGTGGGATCCGGCGCGTGAAGTTCCGGCCGTTGCGAAGCTCGAAGCGCTCCTCGATCGGTTCCGGACGCGGCTCGACTTGCCGTGGGACGACGACACCCACGCGTTCGCGCCCGGCCCGGAGCAGCGGGTCGAGTTCGGCGGCGGAGCCAATCAACGTGTCGCCAAGTTCGAGCTCGTGTCGGGAACGGGTGTAAGTATTCGTTACGAGTGCGGTGCGGACGACGAGGGCTGCAGGCCGCAGGTCGTCTGCCTCTGCCTCGCGAATGAGCCGGTCGTCGACGATGACTTCGCCATGTGCGGAGATTCGTTTCGTACCGTGAACGGTCGATGCCCGGCCGACGGCCATCTCGGCGAGATCGTCGTCCGCGAAGAGAGGGGGGCGCTGTGGTTCGCCGGGCTCGGTGCGCTCGGCGGTACCCTGCGCCAGCGCTAGTCGGCACGAGGCACCGCTAGGTCTGGCCAGGCGCCGGGCGCAGGCTCCTGAGCGCGTGCCAGATGCCAACGATCGACGTGACAAAGCTCAGCACGAGCAGTACCAGCCCGATGATCCCCGTGATCAGCGCAGCGATCGTGTCCGTGATGCTCGACAGGAACGGAGGCGGCCAGGCGATCAGTAAGCTCGTAAGCCACGTCGCGAGAAGCGACAGGCCGATGAGCACCATGAGCCCCTTGAACTTCAGGTAGCCGACGTTCGCGAGGGCGAGCATCACGAGGAAGAAGAGCTTCAGCAGCATCACGAACGTAAGCGCCGCGATCGCCTCGTTCCGCGGAAAATCGGCGTAGAGGTCGAAATACGCGGCCGTGCCGAACGGCAGCGCCATCAGAAGCCCGACCATCAGCAGCAGCCGCGTGAACGCGCTCACGATCATCCCGATCGCGACGATCAGCCCGACAAGGGACAGGATCAGCATGACGACGGAAGACACGCGAGCCGTGACGTTCTTATAGGGCAGGTGCTGAACGATAGTGTGCACGGCGAAATAGAGCAGCAGCCCGTCGATCAGCACGAGGTACAGTCCGCCGATGCCCGGTATGGTCTCGTTGCCCGTGACGCGACGAACGAACGTCATCGTCGCGACCTCGAACGAGACGACGAGCACGATCGTCAGCGCGGCGAGAAAGAAGAATGGCGTGCGCACGGTCATGCGTGGCTCGAGTGCACCTTATTCCGATCCGATGTGCTAGGGTCGGCCGCCCGCGAACACGACGAGCAGCGCGAAGCCGACGACCCAGAGCAGGATCCACGCGATGGTCAGCGGCCACGCGAGGGCGTTGCCGAACACGAGGTCGGTGGCGGACTTCCCTGGGTTCACGACGGCATCGCTGACCTTACGGGGCGTCGGGCTCGACGAGCCCCATGCGCTATTGTATTCCCATACCTCCCACGGATTGTTCACGTAAGCCCACGCGAATGCACCGTGGACGATGCCGTTGCCTTTGACAAGGCCAACGATCGCTCCGGCCACACCCATCACGGCCGCCCAAGCGACGTAGCTGATCGGCATTAGAGGTCCGAACAAATAATGCTGCACGACGTGCACGGCTTCATGCCACATGCCGTGCTGCGTCCATGCGGTCATGACCGGGCCCTGGCTGAAGAAGTAGTCCGGCATGATCCGCATACCGTTCTGCCAGCAGTGGAAGAAGCGCCGCTCACTGTTCGGGAGAACGCGCGCCGCACCGGGGGCGGGCGCGGACGCATCACGGGAAAAGAACGTCCACGTGCCGACGTGAAGCAACAGGCCGGTCAACGTGCCGAGCGCACCCCATGATCCGTTCACGAACGCGAGCAGCCAGCCGAGCGCCCAGTGGGCCGACTGATAGACGGCGAACGAGATCCCCATCGATGCGCCGCTTGCCGCGAGGAAGCTCGCGATATAGAGGACGTGCGAGGTGTCGTCGCCGGCGTCCCACAGCGCAACCCCGCCAATGACGAGCAGGATCGCGAGGACGGCGTAGACCGCGATGCCGACGGCCTTGCGCGCCGCGCCTCCGGTCCCATGCACGAGTCCGAGCACGATCCCGACCGCGCACATCGCGGCGAGCGCGAAGGCGGCGATCGCGAAGAACTTCGGCGGCAGCACGTACGTGAAGAAGAGGGCGCCGAGTAACCCGCCGAGCGCACCGAGCGTCGCGTACAGCGCGCCTTCCACGACGGTCACGGCCGTCTTCGCGCCATCGGATCTCTCGATCAGACGTGCGACGAGCGTGAAGACCAGACCCGTCGCGGCCGAGACGACCAGGGCCGTCTGCCAGCCCGGGATCAAATCGATATCGAACATTGCGTCCTTTCCCGATATCGCGTCGCAGGGACTTGCCTAGTTTTCCGAGGTCGGTGCGTCGTTTTCCGACCTCGACGAGCTCGATCGCATCCTCGAATACGGGCTCGCTCGGCGGCGCTTGCGTGCGCTGCGCGCCGCGGATTCCGAACAGAAGAGCGGCTGCCCGGGCACGAGACGCGAGTACGAGCGGCGATCGAGGATCCGACGCAGAAGCCTTGAAAGCAAGGAACGCTCGCACCGCTGAGCAGACGAGAAACGCCCAGTCTCGAAGCGACAGCCGAAGCAGGCATGAGCTCGAGTCGCTCGAGCAAGCGGGATCATGCGGCCGCGTGGTCGCGGCCGTTCCTGGTCTCATGCAGTCGAGGCCGCGGCGTCAGTTGATCTTGACCGCCTCGTCCGGCGACGGCGGCTGGTAGATCTCGAGGCCCGCGCCCTGCGCGACGGTCGGCCGCGGCGGAATCGGCTCGCCCTTCGCGCGCGCTTCCGCGACGCGGCGCTGGTACTCCTTCTCGGCCCTCAGGGCGTTCGCAACGAAGAAGTTGCCCTCGTGGCACGAGTACTCGAGCACCTCGTAGCCGGGCTGAGTCGTCAGCGTGAGACGGAACGTCCATGGCGCCGTGAACGTGCGCGGATCGTGCACGGTCACGACGTAGTCGATCATATCGGGATCGATGCGCGTGAACCGCTCGATCAGCTTCAGGTCTTCGCTGTGGGCGTAGCGGCCGATGCCGAGCTTGTCGGTCAGGTTCGTCGTCTCGACGACGAGCGTGTCGCCTTCGAAGTAGCCGACCGACGAGCCCATGTACTGACGCACGGCCGGATCGGCCGGCGGGCGGCCGTCGAGCGGAATGAT
>Ga0079224_100005749_pt1 | contig 16347 bp, 17 predicted proteins | sample Stecom2015_FD_80414 | JGI IMG/M metagenome (GOLD analysis project Ga0079224, IMG submission 80414) | Agricultural soil microbial communities from Utah to study Nitrogen management - Steer compost 2015 | ecosystem: Environmental > Terrestrial > Soil > Agricultural land | place: USA: Utah... | reverse complement strand
TCCTCTGAGCGCACTGAAAATGGGCTGCCAGAAAGAATCACTGCCTTGTATTGTGAAATGTCTTTTGGAGGATTGTTGAATGGATAAATTTCGCAGAAGATATTTAGCTCTCTAACGCGTCTTGCGATAAGTTGCGTAAACTGCGAACCGAAGTCTAAAATGAGTACGTTGTTTTGCATGCGCAAAAATACTATTTAATAAGAAATTCGAAAGCCTTAACACGAGTATTTTTTCAACATTCAATTCTACAAAATGTTTACAAGTCTAAACTTACTTATTAGGCGGTTAAATTTTAGGCAAACGATAGAACAATACTGGCCTGAGTAAAGAATCAAATAAATTAAATCGTGCTCCATTACTTTTGTATGGCTCAATTTCCCTACTTTTGGAATTACTAACTATTATCCAATATCAACATGAAAAAAACAATTCTAAAAAATCTTACGGCCATCGCCACGGTGTTGGCTGTTACCACTGTTATGTCCTGCAAGGAGAAAACAGAAAAAAAATCTGAAAACGCGACTCCTGCAGTCGAGCAGACTACACAAACAACCCAAGATCAATTTGGCGGTATTGCGCTTTACACTTTACGCGATGATATGGGGAAAGATGTTGCTGGCACCCTGGAAGAGGTAGCAAAAGCTGGATATCAAAACCTAGAAGCTGCAGGTTACAAAGATGGTATGTACTATGGTATGGCTCCTGAAGAATTTAAACAGCTTGCGGAATCTAAAGGACTTAACCTAATTAGCACACACCAGTCAAGTGCGACGCTGGACAATGCGGATAAAGAAATCGCAGATGCTAAAGCGGCAGGATTTAAGTATTTTGTAATTCCCATTCCTCCTATGGGACATTTTAAATTCGATTCAAAAACGCAAACCATGGGAATGGACCCTGATTTGGATTTTGTAGTTGATTTTTTAAATACTGTCGGTGAAAAATGTGCAGACGCTGGTTTACAATTACTATACCACAACCACGATTTTGAATTCATGCCAAATGAAAATGACATTGTTCCAATTGAATATTTCCTTGAAAACACTGATCCAAAATATGTCAATTTTCAAATGGATCTCTTTTGGGTAACCAAAGCTGGTGCAGATCCAGTTGCTTACTTTGAGGAATATCCTGGACGCTTTAAACTATGGCATGTTAAAGACATGGACGATGAAGGTAAATTTGCCCCTGTAGGTGAAGGCACCATTGACTTTGGAAGAATTTTAGCTAAAAAAGAGCAATCGGGAATGGAATATTATATGGTTGAACAAGACATGACTTTTGACCAAACACCTATAGAGGCAATTAATGTAAGCCATAAAGGACTTGAAGAAATCGGATTCAAATAGAAACGATTTCACTATGATAATCATTTAGGGATGGCAGGATTTAACTTCTGCCATCTTTTTTTTCACACCTTCTGTAAAGGTGTTTTAAACGCTCTAAGCTAATCCTATTAAATGATAGGAAATGATGGGAAGTAGGTATATAAATAAAAAGAGGTGGCCCGTGAAGCCCCCCCCCTCCATGGTTATTTGAAAAGACCCTACTAAAATTCACACGATTTAGTCAACTCTTAGAAACTTCCCTTTCTTATCAAATTCAAGGTCAACTCCATTGATCAATTCTACATCTTGATCTTTACCATCCACATCCCAACTCTTGATTCCAGCTGCCTCATAGTTATCTTGCACATATGAAACTATTGTTGAAGGAAGTGCTTCTACAGGGATACTTTGATTTTTTGCGGCCTCAATTTCAGTTACTTCTCCATCTTTATTGAACACAATTTCTAGTCCACTCGAAAAGTGAACCTCATACATATCATCATTGTTCCAAGGCATCAAATCATTGTCTTTTTCTACAAATGTAATATTCTCCGATGGGAATTTCTGTTCGATGTATTCTTTCGCACTCTCTGGTAATTCCTCAATGCCAGTTTGGGCAAGCAGAAAACCAAATGTGAATACTGATAATACTCCTGTTAAAATTGCTTTTTTCATAATAAATAAATTTTAAATTAATTATTTTATTTACTCATTTCATGTTGTAATTCATGAGATGCTAATTAAAAGATAGTTTAAAAACTACTTTGATAAACCTCTCATTCTCAAATTCATTACAATTTAACAATTCAATTCTGGAATCACTTAGGAAAAGGAGCTTTTATCAAAATTTTAATTATATCTGTACAGTAAATCACTTTGCGTTAAAAACTTTCCCTGGAACATTCCGCCATCTTAATTTTTTATAGAAATTAAAAATTTATCATCATTTATGCCTCATCAATAGGTTTGGTATATCTCTGATTCTCGTTGGCGCAATATTTACCGTCGTAAAAATTATGTAAATTTGCCTTTATGGTTAATCAAATTAAAAGAATCATACTTCTTAGCTTCTTTGCATTTAGTGTCATACAGTTAAATGCACAACAGATCGCAGTTCTAAAATATCAAGGCGGTGGTGATTGGTACGCTAATCCAACTGCCTTGCCAAACCTTATCACATTTTGTAATACAGAGATTGGCAGCAGCATTGAAAGCAAACCAGCTACAGTGGAACCTAGTAGCAGCGATATTTTTCAATACCCTTTCATTCATATGACGGGTCATGGTAATGTATTCTTTAGCCCACAAGAGGCCAAGAATTTACAACAGTATTTATTGTCGGGCGGTTTTTTACACATTGATGATAACTATGGCATGTATGACTATTTTAAGAAAGAGCTTCCGAAAATATTTCCTGACAAACAATTCGTAGAATTACCTACAACCCACCCTATATTTCAGGACCCCTTTGATTTTCCTGATGGACTTCCTAAGATACACGAGCACGATGGAAAAAGACCTCAAGCCTTTGGTGTTTATGACAACAACAGATTAGTACTATTATTTACTTTTGAATCCGATTTGGGAGATGGCTGGGAAAATCAACAAGTCCATAACGATCCTGAAGAAGTTCGCCTTAATGCCTTAAGGATGGGTGCTAACATAATTTCTTATGTATTTAAAAACTAAATAATGATCCAGCATCAACTAGAACACAACAATACAGGGTTCATTCAAAAACAACATCCGATAATTTTGATCTGTGATCAGCTCACAGGCGCTGCCAATATCGGTTCTATTTTTCGATTAGCTGATGGTTTTGGCATTCAGAAAATCTATTTTTTAGGTCCAGAAGTTGAAATTAATCGAAGAATTGAAAAAACCTCAAGGTCCACCCATAAGTTTATAGACTATGAATTTGTAGATCACATGGATCAAATTGACTTTGAGCAGGATCATAAAAAGAGAAACTGCATCGCTTTAGAAATCACCGATACAAGTAAACCTATTCAAAATTTGACACTTCAAACTGATCTCCCGACGTATCTAATTATAGGAAATGAAAATTATGGCATAAGTCAAAGGCTGTTAAATTTGGTTGACCAGAGTTATCATATTTACATGTATGGAAAAAACAGTAGCATGAATATTGCCCAAGCAACGGGAATTGCCCTATATGAAATCACTAATTTATATGTCACTGTTTAGATCAAAATCATGGAGAAGATTCCGTTTAGAAAAGTTCCGGAATAAACTCATAATAAAGGCCTATATTTGAGATTTATGAGCTACATTTAAAAGAATAATTCATAAATTTCAATGAATTAAAACCTAACACAAAATCTGCAGTAACACTTTGAATAAAGACATATTAAATACTGGCATTCAGTACTTTATAAACAAAAATTTAAATACTGACATTTCGTCACTTTTACTAAAATACCCCAAAATCGAAGGTGTTGACACTAAAATTGTAGCCGAGCAAATTCAAGCTAAATTAAAGACTAAAAAAAAACTTCCCTCTTGGTTCAACACATCAAATATTTATTATCCCAATAAATTAAATATAGAACAAACCTCTTCAGAAAAGACAGCGCTTTATAAAAGCCACTTAGTACAAGGAAACACCCTTTCAGACCTAACTGGAGGATTTGGGGTGGATTCGTATTACTTTGCTAAAGTATTTAAAAAAGTAACTCATTGTGAAATAAACACTGAGCTATCGCGTATTGCACAGCACAATTTTAAGATGCTAAAACAGCATAATATCAGCTGTCAAGCTGTTGATGGGATGGAATTTTTAGCTAATTGCAATAAAGTTGACTGTATTTATCTAGACCCTTCAAGAAGAGATCAAACTAAAAAAAAGGTGTTCCTGCTACAAGATTGTACTCCAGACATTACAGAGATACACGAGCAATTATTAGAAAAGGCGAAAATGGTTCTTGTTAAAGTATCACCACTAGTAGATATAAGCAAGGCTATTGCAGATTTGCCCCACATTAATGAAATTCATATTGTAGCTGTAGATAATCAGGTCAAAGAGATGCTTTTACTAATCTCTGGTAAAACTTCAAATACCCTAATTAAAGCTATTAACATTAAGGAAGATAGCGCAGAGAAATTCTCTTTCCAACACACCGAGGAATCACAAAAACAGGCAAATTACAGCCTTCCTCTCACCTATTTATATGAACCAAATTCAGCCATTTTAAAAAGTGGTGGTTTTAATATGGTATCCCAACGCTACAATCTAAACAAACTACACCCAAGCACCCATTTATACACAAGTGATAGTCTTACTGATTTTCCCGGAAGACGGTTTTTAATTAAGCAAATCCTACCCTATAATAAACAGGGCATAAAGAAGTTAAAAACTCTTACAAAGGCCAATATCACCTCTAGAAACTTTCCCCTAACGGTGGACAAACTCAGGTCACAGCTTAAAATTAAAGATGGAGGCTCATTATATCTGTTTTTCTGTACCGACTCAAATAACGCCAAAATTGCTGTTATTACTGAAAAAATATAAGAATGTTAAAAATAGCGTGTACGTACCTTATTTTTAAAATTAATTATATATTTGGTAGGCAATCAAAACCAAAACATTGACAATTAAAGAAATAGCCAAACTAGCCAACGTATCATTAGGTACAGTAGATCGGGTAATTCACAAAAGAGGAAAAGTTTCCAAAGAAACTGAAAAAAAGATTCTCGACATTATTGATAAAGTGAATTACACACCCAATATTTATGCGCGCGGCTTAGTGTTGAATAAACAGTATCGCATTAAAGCACTCCTGCCTGAATTTAGACAAGGGCAATATTGGGAAATGCCTGTAAAGGGGATGCAAAATGCGGCTACTAACCTAAGTCAGTTTGGCATTCAATTAGAAGTGTTATACTTTGATCAAAATTCTGTAACCTCCTTTAATAGTGCAGCTAAGCAACTATTGAGCTATAAACCTGATGGGGTAATTTTAGCTCCTGTAATTAACTTCGAGGCTGTAAAATTATCCAAGAAATTAAAGGACGCTCAAATACCCTATGTGCTTATCGATTCGCTAATTCAAAATAGCGAACCTTTGAGTTTTATTGGGCAAGATGCCTTTCAAAGCGGTAGGCTTGCCGCTAAGCTTCTTTGCACAGAGATCAATTTAAAAGGATCTATTTCCATTATTTCAATTAAGAATAATGAAAACTACAACAGCACTTTACAGCAAAGAATTGAAGGTTTTAAGGATTATATAGCCAATAGCGACTTTATAGATCAAATATCTTTAAATGAATCGCATATCCACGTTGGTTCACCTGATATGCCTATGGCAATAGAGAATGCTATTGGTACGAAAGAAAACGTTGATGGGGTTTTTGTTCCCAGTTCAATGATCCACCATGTCGCAGCCTATGTGGATAGGTACAGACAAAGATTTCCGAATTTAAAAATGATTGGAAACGACCTTATTCCAAACAATATTAGACATTTAGAAAAAGGAACTATTCACTACCTTATCGGGCAACGACCAGAGAATCAAGGTTACTATGCTCTATCTAGCTTTTATAAACATTTAGTGTTAGGGCAAAGAGTTGCCGAAGACATCTATCTTCCTCTAGATATCATAACACAAGAAAATCTAAAATATTACAATAATAATTTTCAGTACAACTTTTAATAATTAAGATAACTCTCTATGAAAAAAACACTTAATCAACTTACTACTAATATTTTAACACTGTCAATCGCATTTTTTAAAACACAACAACTAGTTTTGATAACCTATTAGGCCCAGTTACTAGTTAAAATCATAAAAATTAAAGTATACCTTGCCGTGTGTACGTACACACAAACAAAATAGTATAATCCTGCTAATAATATATAAATATGAAAACTACAGTAAGCAACATGAAACTACTAAGCCTTGCCATCTGTTCACTAGGGCTTCTTTGGTCTTGCGAACCTCAGGGCGACCCTACTCCATGGGAGCCATTATTCAACGGTGAAGACTTAAATGGATGGACTCAAATCGGTGGTAAGGCCAATTACAGAGTGGAAAATCAAGCTGTCATTGGTTCTACAGTACACAACACACCGAATTCATTTATGACAACAGAAAAAATGTATGATGATTTTATTTTAGAATTGGAATATAAGGTAGATTCCACGATGAATTCTGGAATTCAAATTCGAAGTAACAGCACACCTACTTATCAAAATGGTCGTGTCCATGGCTATCAAATTGAAATTGATCCTTCTGATCGCGCATGGAGTGCTGGGATATACGATGAGGCACGTCGTGGTTGGCTTGTTCCACTTACGGACAATAAGGACGCACAAGAGGCTTTTAAGCAAGGACAATGGAATCATTATAGAATTGAAGCTATTGGTGATACAATTAAAACTTGGATCAACGATATCCCTGCTTCATTTCTCATTGATGACAAAACCCATTCAGGATTTATTGCCCTTCAAGTACACAGTATCGGAAAAGAAGCTAAGGAGGGTACTGAAATCCACTGGAGGAATATCAATATACTCACAGATAGCCTTCAAAAATACACTAAAAAGAGCACTTTAACTCCAGTGACTACGAAAAATAAGTTAACTATCAGTGAGCAGAAGGATGGTTGGGAATTACTTTGGGACGGAACTTCCACAGACGGATGGAGAGGTGCTAAATTGGAAAGTTTTCCTGAAAAAGGCTGGATAATTGAAGATGGTGTTTTAACCGTTATCGAGAGTGAAGGTAAAGAATCTGCTGCTGGCGGTGATATTGTAACAGAACAAACATATGGGAATTTTGAACTCAAAATTGATTTTAGAATAACCCAGGGTGCAAACAGCGGGATTAAATATTATGTTGATACTGACCTTAATAAAGGAACTGGTTCAGCTATTGGTTTGGAATATCAAATTTTAGATGACTTAAGGCATCCAGATGCGAAGTTAGGAAATCATGAAGGAAGTAGAACCCTGGCCTCTTTATACGATTTGATTAAAGCTGATCCTAACAAACCTGTCAATGAAATCGGAAGCTGGAATACAGCGCATATTATATCAAAAGACGGTAAGGTTCAGCATTGGCTCAACGGCATGAAAGTTCTGGAGTTTGACCGCTTTAGCGAAGAGTTTCAAAAGTTGGTTTCTGAAAGTAAATACAAAGACTGGCCAAATTTTGGGGTCTTAGAGACTGGAAATATTCTTTTACAAGACCACGGAAATAGAGTGTCTTTTAAAAATATTAAAATCAAAACTTCAAATTAAAATACCATGACAAATAGAAGAAAATTCATAAAAAACACCATTTTAGGAAGTACAGCTGTCGCATTAGGTGGATCTGCCATGGCCATGCCAGCGAGTAGTTATCGTAATATCATAGGAGCAAACGATCGCCTAAATGTAGCTATTGCTGGTCTAGGGCGACGTGTAGGCGCTTTTTATGAGCCCATTGCTCGCAAACAAAGCAACGTACGTCTTAGTTACTTATGTGATGTCATGGAGCACCAAAGAACTAGAGCCATGGAAAATGTCTCAAAACTACTAGATTATAAACCAACTCCTGAGAATGACATCAGAAAGGTAATTGATGATAAGAAGGTAGATGTTCTAATTAACGCTACACCAGACCATTGGCACACACCAGGGTCAATTATGGCTCTTAAAGGAGGAAAACACGTATATGTTGAAAAGCCTTCAAGCCACAACATGAATGAAAATGAGCTTCTTGTAGAAGCTGCCAAAAAATACGACAAGGTAGTTCAAATGGGGAATCAACAGCGATCTGCTCCCCATACGATAGAGATCATCAACGAAATACATAACGGACTGATTGGTAATGCTTATAAGGCTCTTGCATTCTATAGCAATTCAAGAGGCGAAACTCCAAAGCAACAAAAAGCGCCCATCCCTACTGGGTTAGATTGGGAATTATGGCAGGGCCCTGCAATACATCGCGAGTATACCTCAGAAACTTGGGATTACAATTGGCATTGGTATGGTTGGAACTACGGAACAGCTGAAGCTGGAAATAATGCTACTCATGAATTGGACATTGCTCGCTGGGCATTAGATGTACATTATCCAAGCTATGCTTCCGTGGAGGCTGATAAACGACACTTTGTTGATGATGGTTGGGAAATGTACGATTCCATTTTAGCAACCTTCGAATTCCCTAATAAGAAAGTAATACAATGGGATGGACAAAGTAGAAATGGCTACCAGACCTATGGTGCAGGACGAGGAACGATTATTTACGGTACCGAGGGAAGTGTTTTTGTTGATAGAGGAAGATATGTGGTATACGACCGTTATGGTAAAATTGTAAAACAATACGATTCCGCAAATTCAGAATCCGGGACAGCCCTAGGTGGTGGCGGTGATATATCTACGGATCATATGGTGAACTTTTTTGAAACCATCCGAGGGAAACAAAAGTTAAATGCACCCATCGATGATGCGAACATCAGTATGGCTCTAGTACACTATACCAACATTGCTTATAGAATAGGTAAAGGATTTAACGTGGATCAAAACACAGGTCGATTCCAAGACCCTGCTGCGATGAAGCTTTGGGGTAGAACGTATCAAGAAGGCTGGGAATTAACCTTGTAAAATCTATTTTGAAATATGAACAAGAATGACGCCTTTTTTTTAGCAAAGAAGAATGAGTGGGAAACCGTATCAAAAGGCATAAGTAGGCAAATCACAGGATATAATGACCAAATAATGATGGTCAAAGTAAAGTTTGAAAAAGGGGCTATAGGTTCCCTGCACCAACATCCTCATACCCAAAGTTCATACGTGGCCTCTGGGGCATTTGAAATTACCATCAACGGCGACAAACAACGTCTTGAGACTGGGGATACATTTTTGGTAAACCCTGATCTAATCCATGGTGCTGTTTGTCTAGAGGCTGGGATACTCTTGGATGTTTTTACCCCTTTAAGAGAAGACTTTATAAATAATAAAGAAACACAAAGATGACATTAAAAGATAAAGTAGCCATCATAACTGGTGGAAACGGAGTGCTAGGAGGTGCTATCGCTATGGGATTAGCTTCACAAGGTGTTAAAGTCGCAATATTAGGAAGAACTGAACATTCAGTACAGGCGCGGGTTGATCAAATTAAACAATCTAAAGGTCAATCTATTGGACTTATAGCAGATGTATTAGATCAAGCTAGTTTAGAATGTGCAAGTGAAACAATTATAAAAAAATGGGGGAAAATCGACATTTTGGTCAATGGCGCAGGAGGAAATTTAAAAGGTGCTACCATCGCTGATCAAGACAATTTTTTTGATCTTTCTTTTGATGATTTTGACAAAGTCACTCAATTAAATTTAAAAGGAACCTTACTACCCACCTTTGTATTTGGAAAATCCATGGCAAAACAGGGCAAAGGAAGTGTTCTAAATATATCTTCCATGTCAGCACAACAAGCAATTACGCGCATTGTGGGTTATTCTGCCAGTAAGGCAGCGGTGGACAACTTTACAAAGTGGTTGGCTGTAGAGATGGCATTAAAATACGGAGAAGGAATCAGGGTCAATGCCATAGCACCTGGCTTTTTTATTGGAGAACAAAACAGAGCTCTTTTACTGCAGGATGATGGTAGTTTAACCCAAAGAGGGAAAACCATTGTAGAGCAGACCCCTATGAAAAGATTCGGAAAACCTGAAGAGCTTCAAGGAGTAGTGAATTGGCTGGTAAGTGATCAAGCTAGTTTTGTCACTGGAGTTATTATTCCTATTGATGGAGGGTTTAGTGCCTTTAGCGGAGTTTAAAAAAAAATAAGATGAGTACAGAACAGATCATATTTGAAAAAACATGGCGGTGGTATGGACCAAATGACCCCGTGAGCCTAGATGATATCAAACAAGCTGGTGCCACTGGAATAGTAACTGCATTGCACCATATCCCCAATGGCGAGGTGTGGGAAGTGGATGAAATAGAAAAACGAAAAAAAATCATCAAGCAAAAAGGACTGCGCTGGGCAGTTGTAGAAAGCGTACCAGTTCATGAGTCAATTAAAACACAGAGTGGAGATTTTCAAAAATACATAGCGAATTATAATCAAACTATCAAAAACCTTGGTCAGTGCGGAATTCACATTCTGTGTTATAATTTTATGCCTGTTTTAGATTGGACACGTACCGATTTGGAGTATAAATTAGAAGATGGTTCTACTGCCCTTCGCTTTGATAAAAATGCCTTTGCAGCCTTTGAACTCTACCTTTTAAAAAGACCAGGAGCAGAAAATGTCTACACCGAGCTTGAACAAAAGCAAGCATTGGCATACATAGAGTCTTGCAATGAGATCCAAAAAAAGCAACTGATCAATAACATTATCGCTGGATTACCTGGTGCGGAAGAGGGTTATACCCTTGATGCTTTTAATAGCATACTAGAGACCTATAAGGAAGTGGATGAGAAAAAATTAAAATCCCACTTATTTTACTTTCTTCAGCAAGTTGTCCCCGTTGCCGAGTTATCTGGAGTACGCATGTGTATTCATCCTGATGATCCCCCCTTCCCTATTTTAGGATTACCAAGGGTGGTGAGTACTCTTGAAGATATACAACAGATCTATAAAGCAGTGGATAGTCCAAATAATGGATTGACATTCTGTACAGGTTCATTTGGCGTTCGAGCCGATAACGATCTAGTTACAATGATAAAAACCCTAGGAGACCGCATACACTTTGCACACCTTAGAAGCACTCAAAGAGATGCATCAGGGAATTTCTATGAAGCGAATCACTTAGAAGGAGATGTAGATATGTATGGTGTGGTAAAGGCACTAATAGAGCAACAGCTGAAAAGAAAACAAAACAATCGCTCAGATTTTAGCATTCCTATTCGCCCTGATCATGGCCATAAAATGCTCGATGATTTAAATAAGTGGACAAACCCAGGCTATTCGGCTATTGGAAGACTTAAAGGCCTAGCAGAACTGCGAGGACTAGAATTTGGTATACTCAAATCAATAAAAAGGTAATTTGCCGTAGAAAATCAAACATTTTTACCAAAAAAACGATGAATTACAAATTATATAAGAAGTTTTTTTTGATTATTGCCAATATTTGAAAAATTAATTTATATTTGTGTAATCGATTACATAAAACAAAATATTATGATGAAGATAGACTTTAGATACGCTAGCCATCCAGTGGATGCGAGAAGCTACGGAACAGATGAATTAAGATCTCATTTTTTACTTGACCCCATTTTTAGTGCAGATCAAATTCACCTCACCTACACCATGTACGATCGCTATATCGTCGGAGGGGTAATGCCTGTAAATAAAGCTCTAAAATTAGAAACCTTTGACCATTTAAAATCATCCTATTTTTTGGAACGAAGAGAGTTAGGAGTTATTAATGTCGGAGGATCGGGCAAGGTAACAGTGGATGGAGAGGTATTCCAGTTAGACAAAAAAGAAGCACTATATGTTGCCAAGGAATCCAAGGAAGTTACCTTCGAATCTAGTGGTAATGAACAGGCTTTATTTTATATCAACTCCGCACCTGCACACCACAGGTTTACAACTAAAAAAGTTGGACGTCAGGATGCTGAAATTATAAACCTAGGAGATGATAAGTACGCCAATAAGAGGATTTTAAATAAATTAATTGTAAATAGTATTGTAGAGACCTGTCAATTACAAATGGGACTTACGGAGCTTGAACCTGGTAATGTTTGGAATACGATGCCAGCTCACACGCATAATAGAAGGATGGAAGCTTATTTTTACTTTGATCTCGAAGATGGGCAAACTGTTTGTCACTTTATGGGTGAACCTCAACATACTAGACACATCTTTATGCAAAACCACCAAGCAGTTCTATCTCCAGAATGGTCAATTCACTCTGGTTCGGGAACTGCAAGCTATTCCTTTATATGGGGCATGGCTGGTGAGAATTTAGATTATGGCGATATGGATGGTGTTGCTCCAAATGAATTAAAATAAATTGAAAATGAAACTATTTGATTTAAAAGGCAAACGTGCCCTGGTGACTGGAGGAACTCATGGACTAGGAATGGCTATGGCCGAAGGTCTAGCCGAAGCTGGAGCAGAACTAGTGATCAGTAGTACAACTCCTGAAAAACTTGAAAAAGCCCTTGGGCATTATAAAAGTAAAGGATATACCGCCTCGGGATATATCTTTGATATCACAGATGAGGAAGAAGCTGCTAGAAAAGTAAAAGAAATTAACACTAACCAAGGCACGATTGACATCTTAGTCAATAATGCTGGGATCATTAAACGAGAATTAGCCATAGATATGAAGGTTTCGGACTTTAGAAGAGTCATCGATGTAGACCTTGTGGGCGCCTTTATTATGTCGCAACTTGTTGTTAAAGATATGATCGAGAACGGAGGTGGTAAAATCATCAATATCTGTTCGATGATGAGTGAGCTTGGAAGAAATAGTGTATCAGCGTACGCCGCTGCTAAGGGAGGGCTCAAAATGCTAACCCAGAACCTGGCCACAGAATGGGCTAAGTATAATATCCAAGTAAATGGTATTGGTCCAGGATATTTTGCCACAACACAAACTGCGCCTATTCGCGTGGATGGAAATCCATTTAATGATTTTATCATTAATCGCACACCAGCGGCACGTTGGGGAGATCCAGAGGATCTTGCAGGTACAGCGGTCTTTTTAGCTTCTCAGGCAAGTAAGTTTGTCAATGGCCAAGTAATTTATGTTGATGGTGGTATACTTGCTACTATTGGTAAACCTTTAAATGAAAATTAATGGAAAACGATGCCTTTATACATGATAATTTCTTATTAAGCAACAAATTTGCTGAGGAGTTATACCACAACTATGCCAGTAAAATGCCAATCATCGATTATCACTGCCACCTTTCACCAAAAGAAATTGCAGAGAATAAGGTTTTTGAAAATATCACCCAGGCATGGATTTATGGTGATCACTATAAATGGAGAGCAATGAGAACCCTGGGGATTCCAGAGAAATATATCACTGGAAAGGCAAGCGATCAGGAGAAATTTGAGAAATGGGCTCAAACTGTACCCTACACTCTTAGAAATCCCTTATACCATTGGACACAGCTAGAACTTGCTCGGTATTTTGACATCGATCAGTTGCTTAGTCCTAAGACGGCTACAGAGATCTATAATCAAACTTCAGATCAGTTAAACACTCAACAGTACAGTACTCAGGGCATCCTTAAGAAAATGAATGTCAAGGTAGCATGTACCACAGAAGATCCAACTGATACTTTGGAGCACCATAAAACGCTGGCTGAGTCCGATTTAGAGACTCATATAAGTACTTCTTTCCGTCCTGACAAGGCTATTATGATTAATCATCATGGCTTTTTAGGCTACATCAGTGCCTTAGAAGAAGCCTCTGGGGTTTCCATTAATTCCTATCGCGATTTAAAGTTTGCCCTACTCCAAAGGATTGAATATTTCCACCAAAACGGATGCCGCGTTTCTGACCATGGATTAAATTACATTCCTTTTACCTCCTATAACGAAGCGGAAGTAACTAAAATATTTAATAAAAAACTAGATAAGCAAAATTTAAGTGCTGAAGAGATCTTAAAATACGAGACAGCTATACTACGATACCTGTCTCAAGAATACCATACTCGAGGGTGGGTTCAACAATTTCATCTTGGAGCCTTGCGCAATAATAACACCAGAATGCTGGCTGAATTAGGGCCAGATACTGGATGGGATTCCATAGCTGATTATCCACAAGCTGAAAATCTATCTAAATTTTTAAACAGCCTAGATGTAGAAGATCAACTCACCAAGACCATTATTTACAACCTCAACCCAGCAGACAATGAAGTCATGGCCTCAATGATTGGAAACTTTAATGATGGATCAATCAAAGGAAAAGTACAGTTTGGTTCAGGATGGTGGTTTTTAGATCAAAAGGATGGAATGACCAAACAGATGAACGCATTATCGAACATGGGACTTATTAGTTGTTTTATAGGTATGCTTACAGATTCAAGAAGCTTTTTGTCCTTTCCTAGACATGAGTATTTTAGAAGGGTCTTATGTAACTTATTCGGCCAAGAAATCCAGCAAGGGGAATTACCGAATGACATGCCATGGATAGGTAAAATCATACAAGATATCTCATACAATAACGCAAAAGAGTACTTTAACTTTAAATAATCATTATACGCTAATACCCTATGAAAAAAGTCATTGCATTAGGTGAAATATTACTTCGGTTTTCCACCACAGATCACCTTAGAATCTCGCAATCCAATGCGTTCAATGCTGATTATGGGGGTAGTGAACTAAATGTTCTTACCTCCGCGGCTAACTTTGGAATGGACTGCGAAATGGTCACGGTATTACCTAACAATGATCTGGGAATGGCTGCTGTAATGCAAATGCGAAAGTTTAACATTGGCACAAAATTTATCCCAAAAGCTGGAGAGCGTCTTGGGCTTTACTTTTTAGAAAAAGGAGCCTCTGTCCGCGGCAGTAAAATTATTTATGACCGAGCGCATTCTAGTTTTTCTCAAATCAAGCCAGGAATGATCAATTGGGAGGATGTTTTCAAAGAAGCAAGTTGGTTTCATTGGTCTGGAATAACTGCTGGTGTGTCACAAGGTGCTGCAGATGTATGTCTAGAAGCTATTGAAGTCGCTTATAAAATGGGACTAACCATTTCTACGGATTTTAACTATAGAGCAAATCTTTGGAATTACGGAAAATCTGCAGGGGAAATTATGGAGGCTATGGTATCGAAATGTCATATTATCTTGGCAGGAGATTATGCGTCAAGACAATACTTTAACATCCATGCTAAGGGAGAATCTAAAGACGAATTGAATAAATCACTTTGTGAAAAATTAAAAGATCGTTTTCCAATAGCAGAAAAAATAATTATTACCCATCGCGATAATATTAGTGCTTTGCATAACAAGTGGAGTGCTGTACTCTACACTGATGGGAAACTGTTAAAATCCCAATCCTATGACATCACAGATATTGTTGACCGCATAGGAGCTGGTGATAGCTTTATGGGCGCATTGATTTACGGGTTAAATCACTTCGAAGACCAAAAAGCCCTAGAGTTTGCCGTTGCAGCATCATGCTTAAAACACACCATCTATGGGGATGCGAATTTAGTTACCACTCAAGAGGTTATTGATCTTACACAGGGAGATTCAACAGGAAGGGTGCGCAGATAGATTTAATCATTTAAACAATCAAAATGAAAACATATACCAGAATAGAAGTTCTCAAAACCATGGAAACAACAGGTTTAGTACCCTTGTACTACAACCCTGAAGCAGAAGTGATGTGTGAAGTTGTAAAAGCTTGTTACCAAGGGGGAGCACGATTATTCGAATTTACCTCCCGGGGACCATTGGCTCACGAGGTGTTCACCACCCTTGTCAAATACTGTCAAAAAAACTGTCCTGACCTCATCCTTGGTGTGGGCTCGGTAACTGATGCAGGATCTGCTTCGTTGTACATGCAACTTGGAGCTCAATTTATTGTAACTCCTGTTTATAGAGAAGATATCGCCAGGGTATGTAATCGTAGAAAAGTATTGTGGTCACCAGGCTGTGGTTCCTTAAGTGAAATTGCTGCCGCTGAAGAACTCGGCTGTGAAATTGTAAAGTTATTCCCAGGAGCGATTTATGGTGCTGAATTTGTAAAGGCAATCAAAGGCCCATGTCCTTGGACCCGTATTATGCCTACAGGGGGTGTAGACACCTCAGAAGATAATTTAAGATCTTGGTTCAATGCAGGTGTGAGCTGTGTTGGATTAGGCTCAAAGCTCATCACTAGTGATCTTGTTAAAAATAAAGACTTTGAGTTGTTAACCAAACAGGTGAAGAACACTTTGAAATTTATTGCCTCTGTAAAGCCTTAAGAACTCCGTTCACCAAAACCATTATAAAACTAAACGTAAAGCACTTCAAGAACTAACCTCTTGAAATTAACACACTACCATGATAAAATTTTTAATAAAAATCTCAATCGTTGTAATTGCGTTAACAACG
>Ga0079224_100005746_pt1 | contig 16350 bp, 9 predicted proteins | sample Stecom2015_FD_80414 | JGI IMG/M metagenome (GOLD analysis project Ga0079224, IMG submission 80414) | Agricultural soil microbial communities from Utah to study Nitrogen management - Steer compost 2015 | ecosystem: Environmental > Terrestrial > Soil > Agricultural land | place: USA: Utah... | reverse complement strand
GGATTGCCGCTTGATGCGCCATCTGTATAAAGTTCAATCATTGATTCCAAACCTAAATAAATTCATTTTTATATGCAATTTAATTTTGCATAATATAAAATGAATCTATTTCGCTTCCCTCTGCTTTCCAGGGCTATTTTATAGAGGGAAAATAAGGAATATCTTTATAGATAGCAGTTTTTTTTTCTATTTTCAAGTTATACTTAGATACTTTGATTTTTGTTATATGAAGTTAAATAAAAAACTAGTGTGTGCACTGTTGTTGATGCCGGGTGCCGGAAACCAGCTTTTCTCTCAAGACAAACCGCAAGAAATCGATAAGGAGAAAATGGAGTGGTTTGATGATGCAAAATTGGGCGTCTTCATTCATTGGGGAATTTATTCGGTACAAGGTATTTCGGAATCGTGGGCTTTTTTCAACAACTATATCAGTCATGAAAACTATATGCAACAGTTGGATGGCTTCACGGCTGAAAACTACAATCCAAAGGAGTGGGTAAAGCTTATTCAAGATGCCGGGGCCAAATATACGGTTATTACTTCTAAACACCATGATGGCGTATCTCTGTGGGATACTAAAGCTCCCGAAGCCACTACTACATATAAACATACACCAGCTCAAAAAGATGTACTGACACCTTTTATCCAAGAAGTCAAGAAAGCTGGTTTACGCACAGGGATTTACTTTTCATTACCCGATTGGAGCCACCCCTACTATGATGTGCATACCAGAGCAAGAAAGCGATACGAAGTAAAGAATGATGTAACCCGCTGGTCAAAATATGTTGATTACTATCATACACAATTGGAGGAGTTGTCTGCGAGATATAAACCCGATTTACTATGGTTTGATGGCGATTGGGAACATTCTTCGGAAGAGTGGAAATCTCCGGAAACAGTGGCACTACTGCAGAAATATAACGCGAATATTATTATCAATTCGAGGTTGAATGAATACGGTGATTATGAAACCCCTGAACAGGGGGTACCTGTGGTAAAACCTGCGAGCCGTTATTGGGAACTTTGTTATACGATGAATGATTCTTGGGGATACCAGCCGTTCGACAACCATTATAAATCGCCGAACATGATTATTCGTACACTGGTTGATTGTATTTCAATGGGAGGTAACCTTTTGCTCGATATCGGTCCGAAAGCAGACGGTACTATCCCCGAAGAGCAAATCCGCATATTAAAGGAGTTGCAACGTTGGACTTCTAAATATGGCGAAGCTATTTATGGTACGCGTGCGGGGTTGGACAATAGATTTTTACGGGAGAAATCGGCTTTTTCAAAAAACAGGAAAAGTCTGTTTATTTATTTAGACACTGTAAAAGAATCCGTCAGCTTGAAAGGTTTGCATAGTAAACCTGCGAAAGTGCGGTTAGTAGGAGAGGAGACTTTGTTAGACCATACGTATGATGGGTATAATTTCTCCGTCCAATTACCTGCAGCTTCTTTTGATACAACGGTAACCGTATTAGCATTGGATTTCGAAGATGCCCCAACTTTCGACATCAATAGAACGGAAGGCAAACCGTCTTTAGACGGCATCTTAAAAGACATCAATACAGAAAAGGCTATTGCCTCATTGGTGAAATGGACAGATTTTGGGGCAAATTTGTTTAGTGGTAAAATAACGGAAGATGGTGCTGTATTGGATAATACAATGGAATTTGGATCCCTGGATGTGAAGCGATGGGTTAATAAACATGCTGAAGTGTTGCATTATGCGGAACAAGGTATGCCGGCAGGTCATTACCCGGGGTATTCTGCGCTGTCTAAGGATAAGCAAACGTTGTATTTATTTGTGGAAGGCAAACCGACTGGGCCCATAGCTTTAAAAGGAATAAAAAATAATATTGCTCGCATTCGTATCGTAGGAGAAGGATCAATGCTAAATCATCAGTTGTTCAATAAACTATATTGGTCGGCGATACCGGGAATCGCATATATTGACATTCCCCAGGAGCGTCTGGATAAAAACATGACGGTTATTGCTGTTTTATTGGATGGTCCGGTCGAGTTATATCGAGAAACGGTCGGCGCTATTGAAAGCAACTTATAAAACAAAAGCCTCAGTTTAACCGAGGCTTTTGTTACTAGCTTATCCTATTCAAATCCTTTGGATGCTTAACTTTCTGCTTTAAAAGTGCGATGTCGATGACCTCGGACATTTTGGATACATAGTGAAATTTCAAATCTTTGACATAATCTTCTTTGATTTCCAAAACATCTTTTTCATTTGCTTTGCACAGTATGATCTCCTTAATATTTGCGCGTTTGGCAGCCAGAATTTTTTCCTGTATACCGCCAACCGGAAGTACACGTCCGCGTAATGTGATTTCACCGGTCATAGCGAGTTTTTCTTTCACTTTTCGTTGTGTGAAAAGGGAGGTTAATGCGGTCAGCATCGTTACACCCGCAGAGGGACCATCTTTTGGCGTAGCACCGGCAGGAACGTGGATGTTGACATCCCATTTGTCAAAAACATTATAGTCTATACCAAACTCCTCCGCATGGGATCTTAGGTATGCCATCGCAATAGCAGCAGATTCTTTCATTACATCACCAAGGTTACCGGTTAGGCTCAGCTTCCCTTTTCCCGGACTTAAACTCGATTCAATAAATAGAATATCGCCACCTACTGCCGTCCAGGCAAGGCCTGTAACAACACCTGCTATCTCATTGTCTTCATATAGATCCTTGTCGAATAGGGGAGCTCCAAGGATTTCTTCCACCATCTGAGGGCTTATTTTCGGGTTGTATTCCTTTTCCATAACGATGCGTGTTGCTACACCGCGCACGATAGAACCGATTTTCTTTTCTAAACCACGAACACCTGATTCCCGCGTGTACTCTTCGATAATTTTTTCGAGTACCTTATTGTTTAACGCAACGTCTTTTTTCGCCAACCCGTGTTGGTTTAGTTGTTTTGGAAGAAGATGTTTTTTAGCGATTTCTATCTTTTCTTCGATCGTATAGCCATTTACTTCAATGATCTCCATACGATCCAGCAAAGCAGGTTGGATACCGTTCAATGAATTTGCTGTAGCGATAAACATGACTTTAGAAAGGTCGTATTCCATCTCTACATAGTGATCATAAAAATTTGTGTTTTGCTCTGGATCCAATACTTCCAACAAGGCAGACGATGGATCTCCTTTAAAATCTGCACCTAACTTGTCTATTTCATCCAAAACAAAAACAGGATTGGAAGTTCCTGCCTTATTGAGCGCTTGGATAATGCGTCCGGGCATAGCGCCAATATACGTTTTTCGATGTCCGCGGATTTCCGCTTCGTCACGGATCCCACCTAATGCCATTCGCGTATATTTTCTTCCCAATGCCTTTGCTACGGATTTTCCCAAAGATGTCTTTCCGACACCTGGAGGACCTACCAAACAAAGGATAGGGGCTTTCATGTCATTTTTAAGCTTCAACACCGCCAGATATTCAATAATCCGCTGCTTGACTTTCTCCAATCCATAGTGATCCTTATCGAGGATTTTTATCGCCCTGTTTAAATCGAAGTTGTCTTTCGTGTATTCTCCCCAAGGCAAATCAAGCAACAGCTCCAAATAGTTAATCTGGACAGAATAATCAGCTGCAGCCGGATTGATACGCCCGAGCTTTTCTAATTCTTTATTGAAATGTTTCTGTACTTCTGCCGGCCATTTCTTCGCTTTGGCCCGACTTTCCAGCTCCTGCATTTCCAGGTCCGGCGTATTGCCTCCAAGTTCCTCTTGGATAGTCTTAAGTTGCTGATTTAAGAAATAATCTCGTTGCTGCTTGTCTAAATCTACCCGAACTTTATTCTGAATCTGATTTTTTAATTCCAGCATCTGAATTTCGGTCGTGAGATGCTCCAATAGGATTTTGGCGCGTTTTACAAAATCTTTTGTCTCTAAAAGTTCCTGTTTCTGTTCGATCTCCAGAGACATATTCGACGAGATAAAATTCACTAGGAACGTCGAGCTTTCAATATTTTTGATCGCCAGACCGGCCTCACTGGGAAGATTTGGGGAAAGCTGGATAATTTGCAATGCCATCTCCTTAATGGACGAGATCAACGCTTTAAATTCTCTGCTGGATACCTTTGGTTTATCTTCCGTAACACGTTCCACCTTTGCTTTTAGATAGGGATCTGCGGCGACCATTTCTGTTATCTTAAACCGCTGTTTGCCTTGAATGATAACCGTGGTGTTTCCGTCGGGCATTTGCAAAATTTTAATGATACTGGCTGCGGTACCGATTTTATGGAGTTGATCTAGCGTAGGTTCCTCAATATTCATGTCTTTCTGAGACACTACGCCAATTGTCCGATCTCCCTTGTAGGCTTCCTTTACTAATTTAATAGACTTATCGCGCCCTACCGTGATAGGAATGACAACACCGGGGAAAAGTACCGTGTTGCGTAAAGGAAGTATAGGCAATATTTCAGGTATATCTGCTTTCGTCATCTCTTCTTCATCCTGTGAGCTTAGCAACGGAAAAAACTCCGTGTCTTCATTTATGACAGAAAATACGTGCTTAATATCAAATGTGTCGTTTTTATTCATATATACGTGTGTTCTTCCGACAATATGTCAGAATTTTAACTGATTTCTGAGATAGTAATTACGGAATGAGTATGTGCAAGAGAAATGCCAACTTTAAAATTTGGTATCATTTATGTTAATAAACAGGGAAACATGTTAAATCGGCAGAACAAAACAGACAACAAAGACACTTTGGTCAAAATAAATGTGGAAATGTTTATAACTTCGCGTTGTGTTGTTAAACTATTTAACGGAGATTTATTCCAATGAAATAGTATTTGATAAAAATTAGCATAGAATAAAACAAATTATATGAAACGGAGATTTTTGAGTAACCCATGGAGAGCAGTGAAATTAGGCTTAGCTTCGGCTACACTTGCTTTGTTTACATTAACAGTTCAGGCGCAAGAACAGGCTCAGCATAGCAATCCAAATGTTCGTTTAGGTCAGAAAGCGTTGTTGGAAGGCGATTTTAAATCAGCAGCTTCCCATTTACAAAAAGCACTTCCTGCAGAAGCAGACGATCCGGATGTACAGTATTTATTGGGATATTCTCAATTCCATAATGGAGATTATAATAAGGCTATCGAAACGTTTAAGAAAGTCATTTCTTTAGATCCTAAACATACTTCGGCTTATTACTATAAAGGCAAGGCTAGCAGTAATTTAGCGGTTGCTAGCGGAAGTAAATTAGATAATGCTGCGAAAGAGCAGTTGTTAAAAACGGCTATCGAGGATTATAGCAAAGCCGTAGCTATTACTCCAAATGATGCAAAGTTATACCAAAATAGGGCGATAGCGTATCGTGATCTTGGTATTTTGACGGGTACAACCGGTGCAGCTAATTACGATAAATCGAAAGCGACAGACGCCTATAATAAAGCTGTAGCTGACTACGAGAAAGTGCTTAGCTATGATGCTTCTCGCAAGGATATCCAAACGGAAGTAAAAAAAGCTAAAGTTTATCGGGATAATTTAAAATAGCGATATCTGTATGATGAAAAGAGGCGGTCCGGATTCGGATCGCCTCTTTTCTATGGATTAATTGTTCTTGTTTAGATTGGGATTCCGACGGATCTCGTCGTCTGGAATAGCAAAAATATAATAACGGCTGTTGGCTGTGAATTCTTTGCCATCAGGGAAGTTAACAACGCGATGCCCCTGCCCGTTCACTTTTTTTACTTCGCCGTCCGGCGTAGTGACTTCGACTTGGATGGGTGTGCCATCACTGTTTAAAAAAGCTTTTCGTACAACCGATCCCTGGGTACGGATAATGTCCGAAAGTGCAAAACCTTCTCCCCATAGTTCTTTTCGGCGCTCGATAAGTATTTCGTCGAGCAAGACGCCCGAAGCAGCCGAATAAAGTGGGGCATTTCTTGCGGCTCTCAAGGTATTGAGCGCTTCTATTGCTTTTGCTGTCTGTCCTGCACGGGCATAACCCTCGGCGGCAATTAACCACATTTCGGCGGATCTCATATATACGATATCGCCAATTAGATTAGATTTGAATTTAAATTTTTTGTATCGCAGAAAACCTTCTCTTCCAGGTTCGCCGTCCCATTCAAAGAGCTTATAACGGATGTCTCGTGGATCAAATAAATCTTTAAAATAAGGGTCGGCCATGAAACTGAAATAATAAGAGCCAGATGAGGAGACATCGAGGTAATGAAATGTATAGCTTGCAGTATTCTGTTCACTTGTTTGTACGTGTCCCCAAATCCATTCGGCATTTCCTACATCATTAAACCCTTGCTCGTAGGCATCAGCTGTCATAAGGTCATATCCTTCCTTCGCGTTCTCTGCCGCTTCGGCTGCTTCTGTCCATAATCCCATATTCAAATAGACCCTTGCTAATAATCCTTGTACAACATGCTCGTCGATTTTATACTTGCTGTCGCGACCGTAATCTTCCAATAACGTGGAAGCGTCATTAAGATCTTCCAAAATAAGACTATAGATATCTTCCAAGCTGGCTTTTGGCTGTCCTTTTGTTTCCCGGGTCGTTGGTTCAGTATAGATAGGCACCGTTAGCGCATTTTTATCTTTTTGGTAACTGAACTGATAGAAGGATGCCAAATTGAGATAGCAGAATGCTCTTAGCGCTTTTGCTTGCCCTTTTAAACCCTTTTTATCTGCGTCACTGCCTTCGGCGGCATCGACTTTGTGAATAACATTGTTGGTATTGTCAATTACCTTATACAATAATGTCCAGAGTGAAGTTACACGATAGGCAGTCGAATTGATCATCTCGTTGAAAGTGTACGGATCCCGGTAGCCATATTTGGTGGTAACAGCCACGTCGCTTCCCATGGCGTCACTGGTTCGCATGAAAGCGGTATAGCCAGGATTTGCATAGGTGAAATAGGTGTCATTTAAGTACCGCCATGTGCCTTCGATAACAGTTTTTATATTATCTGTTGATTTGTAAATTTCGGTATCCACTACCGCGTCAGTAGGGGCCGTATCGAGTATGTCGCTGCAAGACGTAGAGGACAATATCGTCAAGATCGCAATATATATGTGTGTTAATTTCATTTTTCTGTGTTTTTACTATTCTTATATCATTTATAATCCCAACTGTAATCCACCGGAAATAGTGCGTATCGCCGGATATCTATAATAGGTGGCACCATTTACCGTTTGCTCGGGATCCATCCCTTTATGCCCGTAAAAAGTGAATAAGTTTTCTGCCAGAGCAAAGACTCTCAAGCTGCCTATTCCTATGCGCGATAGTAAGGATTGGGGGACCGTGTATCCGATGCTAACGTTCTTCAAACGTGCATAGGTTCCGCTATAGAGGAAACGGGTAGAAGTGGATGTCCAATTTAAATTATCTGTGGTTAAACGAGGTACATCAGTTTCCGTATTTTCAGGTGTCCAACGGTTTAAGATCTCCTTGCTCCAAGCGCGGCCAGGGGTATTGCCATTATGCATAATCATCAGATAATCATTGTCTAAAATCTGTCCTCCGATACTAAAGCTTAGCAATGCGGAAAAATCTATGTTTTTATACGAGAAACTGTTGTTTACCCCACCCACGAGTTTTGGCAACGAACTGCCTTGTATGAAGCGTCCTGCATCTCCATAAACCGAAGTTGTCTCGTTGCTTCTGTTGCCGTCGTCATCGGCTAAGTACCACAGTGGATTTCCGTTTTCTGGATCTATGCCAGCCCATTGAGGGATATAAAAATCATAAATGGAACCTCCTATGCGTAAAAGTTTATTTCCAGCATCTAGCGGTTCGTTGTTGTCCGTAGGAAGCTCCGTTATCTGGTTACGATAATGAGAGAAGTTTACATCTAGATTCCAACGAAAATCTGCAGTTCGGATTGGTATCGTGCGTAAATCTATATCGAAACCCGTATTTTTCATAGAACCGATATTCGCATCGTATCCTGTGTAGCCAGATGATAGTGGTAGTGGCATTGTAAATAAGAGATCCTTACTTTGTCTGTTAAAATACTCAGCAGACAACGAAATCCGATTTTGGAGTATAGCGATATCCAAACCGAGATTGAAATTTAGGTTTGTTTCCCATTTTAAATCCGGTGTAGGCAGACGGTTTGTTACTGTGCCCCCTCGACCTAAGTTATTGGCAATTGTATATAAACCTTGGTGAGCATAGTAAGTGCCGAGATTATCATTGCCTTGACCACCATAGCTGGCACGCAACGTTAGTTGGTTGATAAGTGACTGGTCTTGGAAAAAACTTTCTTCCGCAATTTTCCATGATCCACCGACAGACCAAAATGTACCCCATCGCGTTTCCGGTGAAAATCGTGACGAACCATCAGTACGTAAAGAAGCTGAAAGATGATAGCGGTTTAAGTAATTATATTCAGCTCGACCTAAGAAGCTTAATAATCTATAATCGGAGGCTGATCCCGTAAATGAATTCAATTGTGATGCAGCAACAGGTTCGTAAAATCCGGGTAAGACGAAGCGTTCACGGTCTCCGCTAATGTTAGCCGAGTGGAAATCATAATATTCATGCCCCGCTAATACATTGAGGTGGTGATCTTCAAATTGCTTATCGAAAGTTAAAATGTTGTTCCAGGTTTGTGCCACGGTACGTACATTGGATTTATATACGGTTCCCCCGCGCTCGGCTGAATTGCCGTAGATCGGATTGGTATAATCGTGGGTGTTGGAGTTGATGTAATCTACACTATAGGTAGATCTAAATTTTAACGTCGGGTGCAATATGGCCTCTAAATATGCCCGAGTCGAAACATTCTCTCGGAGAATATCGTTTTTATCCAGTGGAAGAGATGCTGCCAAATTGTTTCGTGGCGTAGCTCCACTGGGGCGGTAGTCACCAAAATCCCAAATTTTATTATCATATGCGTCTGTTTCGTAACTGCCGTCTGGATTTCGTTTATAATAAGGATAAAAGGAGGGTACGAGCCTAGAGAAATTAATGATGTTCGCCGTATTGCTATCCTCCGATTGCGGGTATTTTTGAAGTGAGCTACTTCCTGCAAAGTTAACTCCGGCATTCAGCCAAGGACGTAATTTCGCATCGATATTTGAACGTACGTTATAGCGTCGATAACCAGATTCAATTGCGATTCCGTTTTCATTCAGATAGCCACCCGAGATAAAGTAGGTGTGATTTTCACCACCACCGCTCAAATTGAGATCAGCTTGTGTACGGCTTCCTATACGTTGCAATACATCGGTCCAATTGTCGTTCCATAAAGGTCTCGCTCCAGCTACTAATCGTCCATCGAGTCCGATAGGTTGGGGGTAATCCGGTCCATACGGGTTAATATTTAAATCGGTGAGCAGGGTACTACTGGCATTTCTGGCAGCCTGTTCCGGATTGAGATTGCTGGAAAGGTTCTTATTGCGAAGAGCTTCCCAGTACAGCATAAAATACTCGTCCGTTGTTACCTGTTCGTAGTCTTTTACTGCTCGACTTGTTGCCCCTTGGGTAAAGTTGACGTTAATAGCTGCTTTTTCGCCCGCCTGCCCACTTTTCGTCGTAATGATAATGACACCATTTGCGCCTCGTGAACCATAAAGTGCACTGGAAGCCGCATCCTTTAATACGCTGATTGATTGGATATCATTCGGATTGATGGCGTTGATATCGCCCATATACGGACTGCCATCAACTACATAGAGCGGATCGGCAGAAGCATTAATGGAGCCTATTCCGCGGATACGGATGGTTGCCCCAGTGCCGGGTTGTCCGGATGAAGCTACAGATTGTAACCCTGGAACCTGTCCTTCAAAAGCTTTTGAGATGTCGGAAACTTGTCGGTTTTCAAGTTGTTTGTTGTTAATCGTGCTAACGGACCCTGTAATATTTCCTCTTCGCGACGTTCCATAAGCTACAACCACAACCTCATCCAGATCCTTGCTAGACACTTGCATGGATACGTCAATTGTGGAAGAAGTGAGTGGGAGGCGTTGTGTGTCATAGCCTAAGTATGAAAATATCAGTTCGACAGCAGAATCGTCAACTTCTAAGCTATAACGCCCGTCTCCTTGGGTCGAAGTGCTATTTAGCTGGTCGGAAACTTGTACGCTTACACCTGCTAGGGGTTCTCCGGTAAAGGTATCTTTAACTGTCCCTTGTATAGTGCGCGTCTGGGCAATCAGAGACAACGAGGAGCCCAAAAGTAGAATAAGTGTTAGAGAAGCATAAAAGCATGTTGTAATTTTAGACATAAGTACGGCATTTAAAATTAAAGGTGCAAATATAAATAATATATATAGATTTGGTAGTCTTTATTTGGGGTAAAGTTTGTTATGCAAGCACTTTTTTACTCCACTATGTAATAATGGATATCTGCTGTTAGGAAATCTTTACTTTGAGAGTGTAACGGAAACGTTGCCGGCAACGATTGCGCTTTTTTAATATCTGATTGATTCGTGAATTGTCATCAAGATCACTATATTCATCAAGCTAATATATAAATCTAGTTGTTTATCTTTCTTTTTCAGAGAAGGGCAAATAGCTGGCCAAGTTAAATAAACATATCATCTATGAGGAAGTTAATATTTTTATTTTTTGCCTTTCTTTCCAGTATGTACGCTTTCGGACAAAACCGTGAGATTACAGGAATTGTAAAGGATGAAGACGGGATTCCATTGGCAGGCGCAAGTGTTCGGCTGGCGGAATCAACTGTAGGCGCCAGTACAGATGCTGATGGCACTTTTAGACTGGCAATTCCCCAGGAAGGGGAGCATTCGCTTGTCGTCGATCTTATGGGATATAAGTCGAAAACTGTACCTATCGGAACGATGGTAATGATAGATATAGTCCTAATAGCGGATGAAGCCTTGGCATTGGATGAGGTGGTGGCTGTTGGATATGGAACTGTACGCAAAGCGGATCTTACAGGGGCAGTAGGAACAGTTGGGGGTAAGGAACTTCAAGAGCGGGGGACGACCTCGGCTATGGAAGCCTTGCAAGGTACGGTGCCAGGAGTTGACATCAGCAGCACATCCACACGCCCGGGAAGGACATTTAATATCCAAATCAGGGGGCAAAATTCATTGCAGGAAGGCAGTCCGCTGTATGTGGTAGATGGTATCGCGACGAGCAATATCGACTTTTTAAACCCCGCGGATATTGAACAGATCGATGTGTTGAAAGATGCGTCGTCTACGGCTATCTACGGTTCCAGAGGTTCGAATGGTGTTGTTATTGTAAAGACCAAGAATGCCGGCAAACCAGGGGAAACACGAACAACGGTGACATATGATGGCTATTATGGTATACGAAAACTAGCGAGAATCCCGAATTTTATGGATGGTCGGGAATGGGTCGATTTTCGTACTTCTGCGTTCTATACCTATGCTAATGATCAATACGGGTTGGAAACACCTGCTGCTATTTTGCAAAACAGCCCGTTGTTGGAATCACGTTTATACAACGAACAGTATGAAGATTGGTTAGGTCTGGGAACAAAAACCGGACAGCAACAGAACCATTATCTGGGCATTGCCGGTGCTTCCGACAAACTGACATATAACCTGGGGGTAGGTTATCAACAGGAGGTTGGTAACTTCTTGAAGGAAGATCTGAACCGGTATACGCTGAAACTTTCGGTAGAACACAAAACGTCCGATTATTTTAGTACGGGGGCGAGTATCAATTTTGTGCACGGAATCAATAACTCGGGAAGTGAGCATGGGTATCGTGACATTTTGCGGATGCCTCCTATATTATATGCCCATGATGACAATGGAAATCTAATTGCACAACCGGGTATTGCAGAAGCTATTCAAGGTGATGGGAATTTTACCAGCTCACCGAATCCGTTGAACGAAATCAACAGTGGTACGGAGGAAATCCGGCAATACGATATATTATCAAATATTTTTGCAGAATTGCGTCCGATGGAAAATCTGTCTATCCGCAGTACCTTCATGCCGCGATTTAACCGGTCTCGTATAGGAACGTATTACGGTATCGTGCCTGGACAGCGAAATCAAGACGTTTCTTATCAAAGTAATGACGAACACCTGGAATGGACATGGGATAATGTGATCAATTATAATACGCTTTTTGGGGACGATCATAAATTGGACGTTTCTTTGATTCAAAGTGCTTATAAAACCAGAACTGAAAATATCCAGGCCCAGGCAAATGATTTACCTTATCCATCATGGTGGTACAATTTGTTTAGCGGTTCGTTCTCTTCAAATCAATCGGGGACATCGTATGCAGAAACCAGTTTACTTTCTTTCGCTGCACGTGCAAACTATGATTTTAAGGGTCGTTACCTATTAACAGGTACGGTTCGTTACGATGGTAGCTCCAAATTACGTAATAAATGGGCGGCATTTCCATCAATGGCAGCTGCCTGGCGTATCTCCGAAGAAAACTTTATGCGAGATGTCTCGTTTGTCAACGATCTGAAGCTACGGACAAGTTTTGGATTCTCGGGCAATAACAACGGTATAGAACCATTTGGTTCGCAATTGAGTCCTCAGACGAACACACTGATATGGTATGATTTTAATGGTGAAGCCGTTAGAGGGTTTATGTCTGGGCCACCTATAAATCCAATCATCACTTGGGAAAAAACCAGGGAGTTAAATGTAGGGGTAGATTTCAGCATGTTCAACCATCGTGTACGGGGGAATGTGGAATTTTATGATAAGCTTTCTGATGGCTTGCTAATGCAGCGTACATTGACTATCGAATCGGGAGTTCCCTGGATGATGGATAACATCGGCTCAGTCAATAACCGCGGGGTGGAAGTGGGGCTGCATACGACTAATATTAGTCGCCACGACTGGGAATGGTCGACCTCGTTTATGTTCTCCCATAATAAAAACAAAATCCGAAGTTTATACGGAAAGAAAGAAGACGTCGTTGGGGAAACTCGTTTTATCGGACAACCAATAGAGGTTATCTATGACTACCGGATTACAGGGCTGTGGCGTATGGATCAACTGGAAGAAGCTGCTCAGTACGGGCAACAGCCGGGACAAGCCATTGCAGCAGATACAGATGGTAACGGCCAAATTACACCAGCTGATCGAGTGATATTGGGTTCTCCTTACCCCGATTGGATTGGTAGTGTGACGTCAAATCTGCGTTATAAAAATTGGGATCTCTCCGTTAATCTGTATACACGGCAGGGAGTTTTTGTGGCGGATAGTTTTCTGGAGGAATTTGGGCCACAAAATGCACAACGCGGACGTCCAAAAATCAACTATGATTATTATATCCCGCCGGGTGTGCAGCGCTACGACTGGAATAACTGGGGTACGCATACCGACGGAAGTCCACAAGCTGTCTGGGGCGATAGTGGAGCAGGGAATGAGCATGCAAAATACCCACATCCTCAGAATGTCGGTCCGTATTATGGTAATAACGGACGTTACACCGACGCATCTTTTGTCAAGATCCGAAACATCGTAATGGGGTATTCTCTGCCCAGTGAAATTGTTTCGAAATGGAAAATGTCATCAATGCGTATATACGCCAATATTTTGAATCCTTTTGTCTTTACAAAATATGAAGGGTGGGATCCGGAATATGCTACGACAGCGCTGAGCGATGGAAATGGACCAAGTAATGTCACCTATCAACTGGGCGTAAATGTTAGATTTTAATTAAAAGAGAAAGAGATGAAAAAAATAATATATGCATTATTTGTTGGAGCGTTTGCACTATCGGGATGTGCAAAGTTTCTCGATGAGGATAACCGGGGAGGTATTACCAATGAAGAGTTTTATAGAACAGAGGCCGGATATAGGTCTATTGTAAATGCCTCATATGCTAGTTTACGCACGACGTTTGGTACAGAAGCGCCATGGCTTTTATTGGGTGGTACGGATATTTTTCAAATGAACAGAGAGCAAGCCAATCGTGCACTGATGGACTATACGCAGCTTTTTGCTGATAATGGTGATGTGTTGACATTTTACAGGAATTGTTATGAAGCTATACAAAATATAAATGTAGCGATTTTTTATAACGATATAACGGAGGTTGATGAAGAGCAGCGCCAGACTTGGCTGGCCGAGTTGAGATTTCTGCGTGCTTTTTACCATTTTACGTTGATAGAACAGTTTGGCGGCATTGTTATCAATGATGAGCCGACATTAGACGGTCCGCGGCTGAATCTTCCTCGTGCTTCGCTCGTTGAATCGTTTGACTTTGTTATTCGTGAAATGGAAGCGGCTTTGCCCGATCTGAAAAATGATCGTGCAAGAGTGAGTCGAGCGACGGCAAATCATTATCTTGCAAAAGCTTATTTGACTAGAGCCTGGGATTTGGATCAACGTGATGATTTTACGAAGGCACAGGAGTATGCTGAAGCAGCAATTGATGGCTATAATATTACCATTCCTTTTGAGGAGTTATGGTCGCCATCGAACGAAATGAACGACGAGGTGCTATTTGCGGTGCAATACGACGGCAAATCGATAGGAAATGTGGATGAAGGGAACAACCAGCAGTCTTTGTTCGGACCATACCTGGGAGGTGCGGAGTTAAACCATAAATATATGACGTCGGCACTGATACCAGCTTGGAATCTGCACAATTTTTATGAAGAAAACGATGCCCGATATGAGACTACGTTCATGCTGACGATTTATGATCAGTATTTTGATTATTATGATGGCAATAAGAATAAAAATGAAATTCTTATTCGGGCGTATTACCCGAGGGTTTGGGGACGTGAATTTACGCGTGCAGACTCATTGGCCTGGGTGCAGGGAAAGGAACATCAAATTGCATCAAACTTCCGTTATTATCCGTTCAAATACGATGAACAAGCGTACCGTGCGGCGTATCAGATTGACATGAGTACGCCGGTGATCAAAAAATTTGATAGCCCGGATACCCGGCAGATCTTCCATACACATGCAAGCGTGCGGGATATTGTGCTGGCTCGTAAAGCGGAAACTTACTTTCTCTATGCGGAAGCCAGTATCGGGTTAAATGATTTTTCCACAGCAGAACAATACATTCAACGTGTTTTGGATCGTCCGGAGAACACTAAAGACGGAGGGATACTTAGACCTTCTCAAAGTATTGCCAACGCATCCAGCCAAAGTGAAGCACTAGATGGACTGTTAGTAGAAAGCGCTAAAGAATTTGCCGGGGAGTATTTACGTTGGGCGGAGTTGCGCCGTACAGGGAAATTAAAAGAACTCTGTGGTCGTTATAACTATGATATCCGTCGGGTAGGGGTAGACGCAGCATTTCGTGGGCAAGACGGACAAGATAAAATCTACCGTCCTATTCCGCAAGCAGCAATTGATATCAATGAAGCGGAAATTCCACAAAATCCAGGTTACAATTAACGTCCATTCAAAAGGAAGTACAAACGAATGCTATTTTAAGTCTCTTTGCTTCAACGTAAAGAGACTTATTTCTTTTTTACATAACGTTTGATGTTGCCTTCCTTGATATATTCCAATTCCCCTTCTTTGCAATAACCGGTGAGATAAACGGAGAATTTATTGCTTTCGCTTTTGTCTGATTCCAACTTTTCGATAACTTCGGCAACACGTTTAGGCGTATGGAAGAAGTCACTGTGGTTGACTAGTTCGTCTAGTTTTTTAGTGATATCGACTCGACGTTTTGTTGATGGAGGTAAGGTGTAGAGTGGAGTTAGGTCGATATCATTTGTAAAAACATCTTTGGGCTGTATTTTTAGGGCGCGACAAATAAGCAAGAAGTTATTCAATGTAGAGCCTTTGCCTTTTTCTAAGGCAGAGACGGTATTGACCGTAAGGCCTGTCATGTTAGCAATGTCGTTCTGTGAGAAAGACATTGCTTCGCGTCGGGCACGAAGTTCGGCGCCGATGCTGATGAGTATATCCTGGTTGATATGTAGCACATAGCAAATAGAGTCATTGTTTGCGCAAATTTTATATAAATAAAATTTGACAAATGTTTGCTTTTAATAAAAGATGTTGTATATTTGAATTATATAATCAATGTGAAGCGCATTGAAATAAGAAAAACCATAGATCTTAGCTTATGCAAACCGAATATTTGCTTATGCAAAACTAAATAATTAGCTAAGGGTTGATCTGGATCTTAATTTTATAGGGAGAGTTGCTTGCTAGTTTAAAGCTAGTAAGGGAAAGATAATAATTTGGTGATAGGTGGTAGCAGTCTATGTGTCCGTTTGTAGTGTGTCTACAACACAAACACGACGACACACAGCCTGGTATAAACGAGAATAACACATAGGCCTCCCTATCACTGTTAAAACCAATAAGATCCCCAACTTACGCGGCCTCATAACAAATCCGCTAAGTATACACGTCATATATGGGGCTGTCGTAAGTTGTTTTTGTAACATAAAAAAAGGGAGCT
>Ga0079224_100005744_pt1 | contig 16352 bp, 17 predicted proteins | sample Stecom2015_FD_80414 | JGI IMG/M metagenome (GOLD analysis project Ga0079224, IMG submission 80414) | Agricultural soil microbial communities from Utah to study Nitrogen management - Steer compost 2015 | ecosystem: Environmental > Terrestrial > Soil > Agricultural land | place: USA: Utah... | reverse complement strand
CTTGTCGGCGGGCAGTGACGCCCACGGCTGAAGATCCCCACAGCTGGCGACCAGTGAGTCTAGCGACGAGTACGCCAGCACAGCAAGGCGGCCGTCCTCCAGCCGCCGCAGCTCAACGGTGACGTCCCTATCCCGACTGAGGAGACGCTCGGCAAGCGGCACAAAGACCGGTTCGACCTCCTCGCCATTGGCCTCCGCGACGTAGTCAGCGCCGATCACCGCAGGCGCGGCCTGGTCGTCCCCCTGATGCATTGCCGATCAAGTCCTCCCATCGTGGCACTAACGGAGCACCATAGTGAACGTGATCCACCCGGGGGTCCGGGTTTGTACTCAATCGATCACGGCCTCACCCGGATAGAGCAGCCACAGCCACGTACACCGCCAAGCCCCCTGCCCTACACAGAGGTTCGGCTAGACCACCCTGAGCACGAAGGAGGACACGGGCGTGCCCCAGGTAGCCCCGAAACCCGACAAGCTCACCGGAGAGCCCCGGCCACCGCGCGCGCCCGTGAACACCACCTGGAAGTCCGAGGGCAAAACCGACCCAGACCGGGCACAGTTCCCACCCGCGCCGGAAGGCGAGGGCCCCGTGCTGGAGTGGTACCAGGACTCCCCGACCGAGATGGTCAAGGCCGGCATGTTCCTGTCCGTACTGGTCATCATCTTCGGCTGCATCGTCGACGGGGGCTTCGGTTGGATGGCCACCTGGTGGCTGTGGCTGTTCGTCATCTGGCCCCCGATCCTGTTCTACTTCCTCGGCCGCAGCGAAGGAATCTCTGCCGGGGCCGAATGGTTCGCCACAAGCCGGAAGAGCTACGTCCGCCTGTACGAGCTGTCCTCGGTCAAGCTGGAACACAGCGCGGCCGGCCAGTCGATGACCCTGGAGCTACGCGACATCCACGGCGGTTTCGCCGGGGTGAGCCTGCGGCAGGTCCAACGCAAACGCGCACTGTGGGACCTGGTCTACAACGGCATCGCACACTCCGTGCTCAACGGACGCGCCACCGCGAACGAACTCGCCCTCGACCGACTTGGTCTCCGCAGCTGAGCGACGTCTGGCGAGTTCATCGCACCCCAGACCGCCGGGCGCATGTGGTGGCCCCGGGCCCAGGCCCGGGGCCACACCGAGCCGAGCTCGTCAGGGAATTCACCCATCGACGGAATCGGAGCACACTTTCGGGGAATGGATTTGGACATCGGTCAATGCCGATAGACCTGCAGTGCAGCCGATTCGATGCAAGCTTTGTGGGTATACCGCTATTCTCGAAACCCACACTCCGGCGGAGCAGGTCTCAAAAGAGGATCTTCCGAAGGTTCGGGAAGGCGCTCAAAAGCGCGACCAGCGTCGACAACAGATTGCGGCCTATGATGCAAGTCTCGACGAGGTCGGGGCAGAGTTCGGCGACGAGTGTGGCGACTACGCCCACGACTACGAGGACATCTCATGGCCCGAGATGAGCTTTGGGAGAGAAGTCCGGGACTACCTTGGCCGCTGGCCAACCCGTACCGAAATCCGTGTCGCGGTCCGGGCCGCCATCGAGATCAGCGAACGCGAAACAGTTGCAATCAGTGAGATCGAGACACCTGAACTGGGCCGCGGCAGCAGCGCAATCGGGAACATCACTCGGTGGGTCCACCTGGGGCATTGGCGTGGTTGGCGGGAATCTGCGACGCGGTGGCGGGAAATGCGACTTGAGAAGTGGCGCGAAATCATGAACGACCGCACACGGTGAAGGGTGCGCGGGGCCAACGTTCGCGTCGATCATCCCGGCTGTGTGCGGTCGGCTCGGGTACCAAGAACAGCACTGACTGAGCCGGTCGTCGTGACCGAAGGGGAAATCGAAGGCTGACCAGCATGACAACGGCCCCGCCCTCCAATGTGGAGAGCGGGGCGGTTTTCTTTGCTCGTCCTGTTCGCTTACCCGTCGCAGACCATCGAGGGCGAGCCCTTGTCGCCCACCAGCCCGGTCGCCGCGAGGAGACCACGGGCGGCTTCGAGCACGGCGGCACCGAGCACCGCCATGCCGATCTGTGGCCAGTCGAGGTGGAGGAGGTTCACCGCGTCGCCGGACAGCGCACCGACGAACACCACGAGCGCGGCGTTGAGGGCGCGCTCGGCGAGCGAGCGCAGCAGTTCGGGAGACAGCATGGGTGTTTTCCAATCACGAGGTGCGGGCCCGCCCCCGGGAGCCCTGGTCCGGGGGCGGGCGGTCTGGTTACGCGGACAGGCCGCTTCGGAGCGCTGCGAGCAGTTCCGCGTCCGGGGTGTCGCCGCTGAGTTCCCAGGCGGCGACGCCGCCGGCCCGCGGGGAGACCACCCAGGCGGCCTTCTCGGCCATCACGGAGGCATCGTCGATGGAGTAGAACCGCTGGCCAGCGGGGTCGTACTTCCACGCGCCCATGCCGCTGCGGCGGCGCATCACACCCGGGAGCGTCTTGAGGTCCCGGTACGTCGGGGGGCGCTGATCCCGGTGCCGGACTGCTCGTCACACCTGTCGACCGCCGCCAGCAACGCGTTCTTCAGCGCACCGACGTCACGGATCACTGAGGGTTTCCCGCCGCATTACCGGCCTGCTGAGCGTTCACGGTGACGTCGACGCGCACCAGGTTCTCCTTCAGCGCCTCCACCAGCGCGGCCTTCACCGCGGCGCCGTCGGCGTGCTGCCCGGATTCGATCTTCTGGATGACCTCGGCGACGCGGGCCTGCAGGTTGGCCGCACGGGCGTTGGCCGAGGCGGCCTCGGCGCGGGCCCCGCGGACGTCGTCGAGGGTGTTGACGATGTCGACGAGCATGGCCACCACGGTCCGCGGACCGTTTTCGGTGCCCCAGCCCTGGATCTGGCCCTGCGGGCCGCGCGGGCCCAACAGCTCGTGGAGCACCTGCCGCAGCATCGCGTCCTGTTCGGGAGTCAAGTCAGCATCTCCTTGTGCCGGTGGCGGTGGAACCACTCCTCCGCCGGTGATCTCGTTGAGTGGGCGGGTTGCCCAGTTCAGGTCGACGTTGCCCGCGATGCCGTTTACACGCCCCGAGTCCGAGTACTGGTGCATCACGGTCCGCGGGGTGAGGTAGGACGAGCGGCCGGGCGTGCCGTTGTAGTGCGCGATCCACGCGAGCGTGTTCGGCGGCAGGGCGCCGTCGCCAACCTGGTTGCGGTAGAACGAGCCGCCCGCGTACACCATCACCCTGTGGTCGTCGATCATCTGGCGCAGCCGGGTGATGAACCGCTGCACCCACCACCCGAGGTGACCGCCGCCGACCTCGATGTCTAGGCAGGGCGGCAGGAATCCCGGGCCTTTCGCGCCCTTGGCGTTGACCACCCGCGCGAACAGCTCGGCCTCGGGTTCGGGGCCGTTGAGGTCTGGGCGGGCGAAGTGGTACAGGCCCCGCACGATGCCCGCCCCGGTCGCTTCGACCCACTGACGGTCGACGTGGGTGCTGACGTAGTTCACGCCCTCGCTGGCCTTGATGTAGGCGTAGTGGACGTCGGAGTTCTTCACCGCGCCCCAGTTCGGATAGCCCTGATGGCTGGCGACGTCGATGCCGCGCATTCATCCTCCTGCGATCAGCCTGATGGCTTCGGCGAGCCCGGCGCTCAGTCCCGCCGCGCATCCGCAGGCGAGCCAGATTTTCCTTTCGAGCGCGCGGATTCGTGTCTCGTGGTCGGTGATGGCGCGCAGCTCGGCGCGCATTTCCTTGACCTCGTCGTGGGTTTGGCGGACTTCGCCGTACATCTCGTTGAGCGTGATCGTGACGCCGTTCTCGTCACTCATGCGGCGGCACTCCGAGTGCGGCACGTAGCTGCGCAACCGTGACACCGCTGGCGGCGGCGACCTTGCTCAGCGTGGCCTGATGCGCGGCGGTCTCGGCGGCCCTCTGCTGGACTTCCGCGGCAGACGTGGCGATATCGGTTTCGCGCTGGGCCGTTTCGACGTCGGTGAGGGGCTGGCGGCAGCCTTCACCGGTGGTGCAGTTCAGCTCGACAGCGTCCATTGAGGGCTGTTCCTTTCGCGTTAGCCGAGTCCGTAGAGGCTGACTTGGGAACCGGCCTTGAAGCTGCTCCCGTCGGCGAGCGTGAGCGTGATCTTGGTGATCGGGTTGCTGGAACCCCACAGCCAGCCCGCCGACTGCCACAAGGTCAGCGACGCGCCACCGTTGGTGAAGCTCGATCGCGCCAGCGTGTTGTGCCGCTGGGTCTTGCTGTAGTTGGCCACCAGGAACTCGCTGGAGCTGAGGTTGGTGTCCTCGCCGTTGTCGTTGCGGCTGGCGTGGCCGATCTCCACCCGGCTGGCCGGGGCGACTCGGCCGCTGGCGTAGGTGGTGCCGCTGGAGTGCATCCACTGCAGGTCGTAGGAGTTCGTGGCGATGTCGTTGAATCGGCAGTAGATCGGCTGGTTCGCGGTGGTGTTGGACGACAGCACCGACGCCACGATGTAGAGGTGCCGGAAGGTCTGCGGGATCTGGTCGAACACGATCGATGTGGTCGAGGCCGTCAGCCGGGTCTCGGCGATCAGCGCGCCCGGTCCGTAGTCGTTGGAGGTGTAACGCTCCCGACGATCAGTGACGTCGCCAGCGGCGATGGTCACGGCGTTCGTCGCCACCCGGACCCGGGCTAGCCGGATCTCCCACATCGACGAGGACTGGGTCAAGCTCGGCTCGGTCGGGCTCGCCGCCGGGGTGCCCGGCTTGGTGTCGAGCACGATGTGGTTGTTGACGAAGTCCGCGCGCAGCACCACCAGGTCGTCGCGCGGGTTGGTCGGATCGGCGGCAGCGATCGGCAGGACCTTCTCGGCGGCGTTTTCACCCCAGTGGCCTTGAATCCAGCAGTGGCCGGTGCCGACCTTGACCTGCATGCCGGTGCTGTCGGCGTAGACGCGGAAGTGGTCGTCGCCGTTGCGGATGATGCCGGTTTCGAGCATGTACTTGGCGAAGCCGCGCCAGGTGGACTCCATGACGTTCGCGCCCGGGCCGCTGTCGAACGGGGCGTACACGTCGAGCGTGGTGGCCATCACTGCACCTCCAAGGTGCCGGAGATGACCAGAGAGCCGCCTTCGGGGAACGCGTCGAGCCCACCGACGTCGGGCACGGCGGGTGAGCTGGAGAGCTCGTGGTCGATGCGCATCCAGGTGATGCGGCAGTTGGATTCCGAGATCGGGAAGAAGGGGAACACCCGCTCGCTGGCCCACGGCACCAGCGCGGTGCCCAGCCAGTCCCGGTCGACGAAGGGGTTGGCCGAGCCCTTCGGGTCGCGCGAGTGGGTCCACAGGTGTGCGGGCAGCCGGTGGTCGCCGGTGGGCGCGGCCTTCAGGCCGGCGGGCAGCTTGGTGAAGATCCGACCGGTGCCGCCGAACCACTCGGATTCGGTTGGGCCCCAGCGGAAGTCGTAGCGAACCTGCAGGATCTTGCCGACGATGAACCAGCGGCAGTATTTCGCGCCGCCGGTGCCGAGGTTGACCGGGTTCTCGTTGAGCGAGCCGAAGGTGTTGCCCTCGTAGTACAGCGGCGGGTCGTAGTGGTTGAACACGCCCACGCCACGGCGGCGGCGCTCGTCGGTGACCTTGTCGGCGGTGATCGTGGTGACCCCGGCATTGACCCGCACCTGGGCCATCGGGATCTCCCAGATCGAGGAGTTCTGCGCCAGCGACGGCGGAGACGGGTTGCTGCTGGCCGTGCCGGTGAGCACGTCCAGCTCGACCCGGTTGTTGATGAAGTCGGCGCGGGCCACCACGCGGTCGATGCGCGGGTTGGTGGAGTGGGCCGCGGTGATGGCCAGGGTCTTTTCGAAGACGCATTCACCCCAGTGCCCTTGAATCCACACCTCGCCGGGGCGGGCCTTGACCTGCATGCCGGTGGCGTCGGCGTAGATCTCCAGCTCGTTGGGGCTCTCGCCGTCGACGGGTGCGGTGCGGCGGGCGATCACGCCTCGTCGCGCGTGTGGCCCATCATCTTGCGCCACTCGACCTCGGCCACGTCGGCACCGGACCCGGCATCGAAGGGGGCGAAGTCGTCCAGGGAAACGGCCATCAGCGTCGCTCCAGGTTGTTCACCCGCGCCGCCAGGCGGCGGAACTCGCGGAACAGTCGGAAGATGTCTTGCTTGTTCGGGGTGCCGATCTTCGGCTCGATGCGCTGCTTGTCCGCGGTCATCGACACCTTGACCTCGCGGACGACTTCCTGGATGTGCCCGCCCTCGAACTTACGGCCCAGGTACAGCGAGTCGGCCTGCTGCTGGGGCAGCAGCGCGTCGGTGGGACCGGGGCTGGACAGGATCGCGGTGACCTTGTCGCCGAGCTTGTAGTGCACGTCGAAGGCGCAGCCCTCGGTGTCGATCGGGGTGATGGATAGCTCGCCGGATTCACCCTTGTCCTCAAGGGTTTCGGTGATTTTCTGGTCGAGTTCCTTGTCGTCGCTGGTGTCGCGGCGGTCGACGAACTCCTCACGGCGGCCCCAGGTGATGCGCTCGCCGGAGTTCTGCCCCTCCTTGATCTTGCGGGCGGTGCCCTCGCCCTGTCCTCCGGCGTAGACGTAGGTGGTTTCCGGCGCCACCGACCGGAACTGGTAGCCCACCAGGTTGCCCAGCTCCTCCGAGAACTTCACCGTGGCGGTGCGGTCGGCCGGCTCGTAGACCTGGAACTCGATCTGGTCGTTGACCTGCACGCACCGGAAACCGAGCCCGCCGCCGGAGACCGCCAGCTCTTGCAGCGCGGTCAACAGGTTCTGGTAGCGCAGCTTGCCGGTGACGTCCTTGCCGATCAGTGGGTCGGCCGCCTGCAGCACCACCTTGTCCATGCGCCGCTCGGTGTTTGCGCCTGGGCCGAGGTTGGCGTCGACGTAGGTGCGCAGCACCGTCGAGCACGTGCCGGTGACCACGTGGTGCTCGGCCGTGGTGTAGGGCGGTAGGCTCTCGTACGGGCAGGGGTGCCCCAGCCGCCACGACAGGATCACATTGTCGTCGACACCGCCGAGCAGGATGGTCTTCTTGCCCGCGTCGTGGGTGAACTCCCGGCCATCGACGAATCCGGTCAGCAGGGTGTTGCCGGTGATGTTGGAGACGACCTGGATGCCGAATCCCGGTGTGGTCAACGGGACCGCCTCCGGTGCCCGCTCGTCGATCTCCAAGGTCCATTTGCCGACGTCGTTGAACTTCACGATCGCTTCGAACGACCGGAAGTCGCTGACCTGCGCCACGCGCCGCAGTGCCCGGTCTCGCACGTAGATCGACCAGTCCGGCCCCATGCCGCTCCCCTTACGCCGTCAGGTACCGGGGCCGGATCGCGGCGCGCAGGTACGAATCTGTGTTGGAGCCCGACATCTCCAGGCGCACGAGGTTGCCGCCCGGCCGCAGCGGCCACAGCGACGAGTCGTTGGAGACGTACGGCCACAGGTTGGTGCCGTCGCTGCGGACGAGGGTCTTCTTTCCGGGCCGGGTGTCGATGATCAGGGACTCGCGTCCGGTGAGCGTGAGCCCGCCGCTGGCGGACAGCTCCAGCTTCTTGCCGGTGGTGAGGTTGCGCAGCACGATCGTCGAGCCCGGGCCCTGCAGGGTCCACACCGGCCACGCCTCGACGTCCCCGGGATTGTCGATCGAGGACTCGGTGAAGATCTCCGAGCTGGTCAGGCGCATCGGGAAGATCGGAAAGAACTTCGGGGTCTCTCCGACGGTGAGGGTGACGATGGTGTCGTTGACGTCCATCCAGTACGGGTCGTGGGCGCGGAACACCACCGCGGCCTTCTGCGCCCGCAACCCGGTGTTGTCGCCCAGCGACTCGTTCATCTCCAGCCCGGCGGCATACCGGCAGCGGATCTCCCGCTGATCCCCCGCCGGCGACTGCACTCGGATCTTGCCTTCGCCGCGCACCGGGTCCATCAGGGCGATGATGCGGCGCATCTCGCGGCGCAGTTCGGCTTCCGAGCTGTAGGTGCCCAGCCACAGCGGCAGGGTGAACTCGCGGACGTCGTGCCGCACCGACCGCACCCGCGCGCCCGGTTCGCCGGGCACCACTTCCTCGTCGTACTTCGGTGGCGGCGCGAACCGGCCCGACACGCCCCAGGAGACCCCGAGCACCGTCGAGGTACCTTCGGGGTCGATCCACCAGACGACCTCACCCTCACTCGACGTCGACGACGAGACCGCCGGGCTCAGTGCCAGCGACACCGCCAGGTAGCCGATCGTGGCCACCCCGCACGTCGCGGTCCGGGTGCCCGTCGGCGAGGTGGCGGTGACCTGCTCGTGTGCGACTGACCCGAACGACCAGCCCGAGGCCACGTCGCCGTCCTCGGTCATCCCCGCTGGGGGTGTGTACACGCGGCCCCCGCCGCTGGCGGTCGCCCCCCACGAGCAGATCAGCATCGAGTTGAGCAGGCTCGGCTGCACCGACGGCGCGACGTGCAGGGTGGTGGTCGCCCCCGCCCCGCCCCACACCACCGTCGGCACCGGCACCGCGTGATCCACCCCGGAGAACGCCTGCACGAACAGCGTGCACGACGCATTGCCGGTCATCGTGAAGGTGTAGTTCGCACCGTCGGTGCCGTCGACGATGCGGTACCAGACCTTGCCGTTGGACACCCCGGACTGCGCTCCGTCGGCCCCGGCCTGCAGCCAGCCGGCCGGAGCCTGCATGTCGCTCGGGTCGCCGGTGGCGAAGTGCACCGCCACCAGGACGTCGCCGACCTGCGCCCCGACCGGTTTCGCGACCGTGACCGTCGGGGTCAGCTCGGCCTGCACAGAGGCGGCCGAGCGGAACTGGATCGCCATCAGATACCGCCCAGGATTTCCATGCGCCGGAACTGCTCCCGCAGGTCGATCTCGTCGTTTCCGGCGCTGTACACGGTGAGGTGGTAGTTCACGGTCTTCGAACCGAGACCGCCGCTCTTGACCGCGCGCCACTGCTCAGCGGTCAGCACCGCCTCGGGCTTGCCGGTCTTGTTCACCGCGGCCGTGGTGCCCGGGTCCAGCCACCCGCCCTCGTCGTAGCCGTGGTTGTGGTGTGGCCCCGGCTCAAACCACCCCGCGCCGTGCGCGTGTCGTGCCCACCGGGCACCGGCGATGATGTTGTGCACCGGGTTCCAGATGTCGCCGTAGCCCGGCAGGTGGTAGCCGGCGAAGGTCCGCGGGGTGACCTGCATGACGCCGCGGGCTTCATTGCCGCCGGAGTTGACGTCACGGATGCCCTGCATGATGTTGCGGCCACCGGACTCGGACATGATCTGCTGGAACAGGCCGAGCGCGTAGTTGGCGGGCCAGCCCAGAATCCGCAGGGCCTCCATGATCCAGCCGTTGATGACGCCGGGCGGAGCCGCGCCACCGTTGATCGGCCCGGCCATCATGCCGACCTGGTTGAGCTTGCCGATCGCACTGTCGATCATCTTGTGCGCCCAGCGACGCACCAGGTCCGGCCACAAGTTGCCCTTGTTCGGCGACCACCACGCCCCGTTCACGCCGGGGTCGACCTTGGCCTTCAGCTCGTTGAGCTTGCGGATCGCCTCCACCGCCGCGGGGTGCGGCCCGAAGTCGAACATGCCGCCCCCACCCGGGTCGGCAATGCCGGCCATCGCCTCCGGCGTCATCGCCCAGTGCACGTGGTCCCAGTGGTCGGGGTTGTCGGCAGCGTAGAAGTGCGGCCGTCCATTGAGGACACCCGTACCACCGCGCCACTGCGCCGAGATGATCTGGGTCGCGTGCGGGAACCGCTCGAAGATGCGCTGTGCCGTTCCGGCCCCAGCCGGTTGGACGTCGATGGCCTGGCCCTTGCCGTGGTACCCCGGCGCCCCGATGCGGTCCAGGTACGCCGAGGTCACCCTCAGCCCCATCTGACGCGCGATGTTCGACATCGCCTGCCAGGTGTGGCCACCGCCGGCGAAGCCCCACACCGGGTGGTCCGACTCCCCGCCGATCGGACGCGGCGCGGGGGTCTTCTGCCCACCACGGGCGGCCTGGTGTGCGGCGCCGACCGCGTCCAGCCCGCCCATGTTGGCCACGGCCTTCTTGCTCAACACGTACTCGCCGGGCATCAGCTTGGCGGGCACCGTGTCCCGGTTACCCACTCCCGGCACCGGGCCACCGGTGGCGAACGGAATGGGCTTGGGCTGTAGCTCGGGCTGTCCGAAGACCTTGGCGGCGTCATTCCAGATCGGCACCAGGCCCTTGTTCCACACGCTGTCCATCACCCAACGGATGGGTTCGGCCGCGTAGCCCCGGATGCGGTCCCAGTTGACGCGGATGCCCTCGGCCGTGCGGGCGAACATGTCGCCCACCCCGGCCGTCGCGGAGTTGAGCTGGTCGTAGATGCCGCGGATCTCGCCGACCTTCACCCCGATGTGCGTGGTGGTGTTGGTCCAGGCGTTGTTCACCGACTGCGAAAGCAGGTTGGTGTTGGCGTCGAGGTCGGCGTTGCCGCTCTTCAGCGTCCCGTAGTGCGTGGCGGTGATGATCAGCGCGGATGAGCCGATGTGCAGGGTCGTCCGGTCCCAGGCGCCGATGATCGACTGTGCGGTGAGGTCGAACGACAGTGCCAGGTCCACCAGCCCGGTCTTCAGGGTCACGAAGTGGATGCCGTTCACCGTCGCCGTCGACACTCCAATGTGCCCAGTGGTGCGTGTAAACGCCTCCGTCGCGGCCAGCGCCCAGGCCCCGAACGCCATGCCCAAGTCGGTCAGCCCCAACCGCAGGCCGGCGAAGTGCACACCGGTGATCGTGGCGACCGACATGGCGGTCTGGGTGCTGATCAGCATCCACGCTGCGGCGACCTGCTGACCGAACTGCTGGTACGCCAGGGTCAGCGGCGGCAGCGCCGCGCCGTGGTTGGCCAGCGCCAGCGACAACCCGGCCAGTGTCGTGTTCGCCGCGGCGACCTGGGTGTTGACCGTGACGAGCGTCTTGTCGAGGGCCTGCAGCGCGACGTTGAGCGCCTGCACGGCCGCGGTGATCGCCGCGATCGCTGCGGCGTCCAGCGGGAGCATCCCGGAAGAACCACCGGCGGCTGGGGCCCCAGTCGCCGGGGCGGCGCCGCCCGCCGACGAGGCGGCCGAGGCCGCTCCCAGCACCGCACCCTCGGCCAGGCGCGTCAGCCCGAAACCCATCCGTGCCGCGGTTTCCGCGAGGATCGCCCGCGATCGGGGATCGTTGTTGATCGGGATGAACGCCTCATCGTCGCGGGCCCGGTCACCGACCACACGCCAGGTGTTCGGCGGCACGGTGGTGGCCACCTTCGACGACATCGGCGTCAGGCCCTGCGCCCGCGCCTGGTCGCGCCACATGCCGCCCGAGGCGTACTGGACGATCGCGCCGTGGGCGTTGCCCATGCGGCGGGCGACGTCCATGCGGTGCATGGCCTTGGCGGCCTCGACGTTGCCGTTGGGCAGGTCGATGAGCAGCTGGTGCAGACGTCCGATCTTGGCCACGGCCATGTGGATGTCGGCGTCGATCTTGACGACCTTGCCGTTGGGCAGAACCGCCACCGCGTGGCCGAACTTGTCAGTCTTGATCCGGGCCCCGGCCGCCGCCAGCGCCGAGGCGTCCGTGCGACGGATCATCTCCTCCAGCTTGGGCGGCAGGTGGTCGCCGGCCTGCACCGCGAGGTCGATCAGGGCGCGCGTGCCCTCCCGAACCGCGGCTGTGTTCGCCTCCGCCGAGTGCTTGACCGCGAAGTGCGAGCGGGCTTCTTCTTCGGCAGCGCGGCCTGCCGGGCTTCCAGGCTGCCCGCGCCGTGCTGGCGCGCGGCGTCCTCCGCGGCGCGCTGCGCCCGCTCCTCGTCCAGCAACGCCTGCCGGTAGTTGAGGTCCTTCTCCCAACCGTTCAGCATCTCGTTGCGCAGGTCGATGATCGCCTGGGTGTGCGCGCGGGTCGCCTCGGCGGTCCGTCGCTGCTGCTCCTCCAGTTGGCGGGCCTTGACCGCCGAGGTGTCGACCTGGATGCCCATGCGCAGGTGCGCGGCTTCCAGCTGACCGATGCCACCGCGGGCACGGTCGGCGGCCATCTGGCTGTGGTTCATCTCGGCGGCGAACGTGGTCATGCGCCCGGTGGCGGCCTGAGTGGCGGCGGCCTGTTCGTTGATCTTGATGATCGACGTGAACAGCGCCCCCGCGAGCGCGCCGATCGCCGTGATGGCCGCAACGACCGGGTGCGCGACCAAGAAGCTCAGCGCGCCGTGCAGACCACCCACCGCGGCCGTCGTGGCCCACAGGGTCACCTTGAACCCGGCGAAGGCGCCGACCAGCGGGACGATCAACGGGGCCAAGTCGGCGATCAGCTGGGCCAGCGGAGGCAGGACGGCGGCCACCAGGTGCGCCAGCCCGCGCACCACCGGTTCCAGCTCGATCGCCAACTGGCTGAAGGCGCGGCCGACCTCCGGCAGCGCGGGGCCGAGGCTGCGCACGATCTCGCCGAGCATGCGGACCAGCGCGGACAGTCCGGGGGCCACGGCGTCGACGACCAGGCGCAGCGTGTTGAAGAAATTGTGCAGCCCGGCCTGCCCCTCGGCGCTGCGCAGGAACGCCAGCATCTGGTCGGTGATCTGGCGCAGTACCTGGAAGAACCCGACTCCGTGCTGGTTGGCCGCGGAGAACACCTCACCGACGATGCGGCCGACGTTGACCAGGGTCGCTCCCAGGTCGCGCAGCACCTGCAGCGCCTGGTCGATCCAGAGGCGCAGCTGCCCGGTTTCGCGTGCGCGGGCGATGAACTCGGCGAACCGCTGCGCCGCCGCCCCGGCCCCGCCGGTGAGGTCCGCCAGCGCCTGCGAGCCAACCACGCCGATGTCGCGGAACGCGGCCAGCAGCCACGGCATCGCCTGCGTGCCGAGGTTGCGCACGATCAGGTCGACCGACTCGAACAGCCGGCGGACGTCGGCCACGGTCTGGGCCTGGGTGTAGAACTCGAACACCCGCCGGATCAGGGTGTTGATCTGGTCGGCGACGCGCCCCATGCCCGCGTGCAGTTCCGGCAGCAGGACGCGGGCCATCTCGCGGAACGGGGCGGCGAGGTTCTGGAACAGCATGCCCTGGACGTGTTGCTGCAGGGCGACGAACTCCGCGCGCACACCCGCGACGGCCAGGACGAATTCGCGCGCCGACGGGGCCAGCTTGCGCAGCGCCTCGTCGAGCTTCGCGGCGTCGCCGGATGCAACCGCGCTCAGTGCCGCGCCGACGCCCCGGACACCGACCACCAGGGTGGCCACGGCGGCGACACCTACGCCGATCGCGCCGGGGATCATCAGCGCCGCCGCCGAGGCTGCCACCAATGCCGCGCCCAGCCCCGCCACCCCGGTACTGGCTGCACCCAGCGCCGCTACCGCGACCGCGGCCGTGCTCGCGCCGACCGCGACGCGCAGCGCGCTGCGTCCCACGCGATCCACCACCGCGTCGAGCGCGGCCATCGCCAGCAGCGCTCGGCCCATGTCGACGTCGACGTTGATCGTGGCCACGCGGGGGCGGGCCAAGGCAGCAAGGCGCGCGTTGGCTACCGCTTCGCCGTTGAGCTGCACGCCGATGTGCGCCGCCCGGTCCCGCGACACCTGGTCGATGCGGGCGGCGATGTCGCGCAGCACGGTCTGGTTGGTGTCGACGTCGATGCGGGCGGTGCGCGGCCTGGCGGCCTGCTCCAGCGACGCGCCGAGCTTCTTGATCGCCGCGTCGTGGCTGGCGGTTGCCCGCTCCGACTCGCGGGTGGCCGCGGCGTACGCCCGGCGGGCCGACGCTAGCCGCTCCTCGGCGGCGGCCACGCGGGACGCCGAGACGCCTGCCTTGCCGCGCAGCTCGTCCAGCTTGGATTCCTCGACCCGCACCTTCCCGGCTGCGTCGAGTTCCTTGTTGCGCGCGGCCTCCACGCGCTTCGATGCCTTTTCGACCTCATCGGCCGATGAACGCGCAGAAGCGCGGGTCGCGGACTCCATCGTCCGCAACCCGCGCAGGTAGTGATCGTTGTCCAAGCGCAGCTGGCCCAGCAGGGTTCCGACCGACATTGCCATTGAGCCGAAACCCCCGCTATTTCACTGTTTTCGCGCCCTGCGGGTAGCCACCCGCGTCTGCTTCTTGTCGCCGATGGCTTTCATGAACCGGGACTCGAGGCTGAGTCCGTTCAGGTACCACTTGAACAATCGAGTGGGCATGTCCCAGATGTCGTCAGGGGTGAGCCCGTATTCACGCCGAAAGTCGGCGAGGATCAGCGAGAAGTGCCGCCGGATGTTTTCCCACTCTGGGTCGTACGGGCCGCGGCGCGCCGCTCCGCCCTGTTCCCTGGGGCTTTTCCCTCTCCCTCATCGGCTGCCTCACGGGCCGCCGCCTCGTTGGCTTCGTACTCCTCGAACGCCTCGGGGAAGCTCACCCGCTCGCCCCTGGCGTTGTGGTAGGCCCACAGCAGCAGCACGCCGCACGCCTTCACGCCGGGGTTGACCGCCTCGATCTGGTCGGCGATGTCCTGGCCGAGGATGCCCGCCAGCAGCTCCAGCACGTTCTGCTGGGTGGCTTCCTCTTCGGACTCCTGCGCCATCCGGGCCTGCAGCGTCACCCCCAGCGGGGTGTCGGTCGGCACCGGGACGGTGACGCCGAAGAAGTTGATCGACTCCTTCAGGGCCTTGGACTCCAGGAAGGCGGCGACGTCGAACTGCGCCTCGGCCTTTTGACGTGCAGTAGGCATATCAGGGCTCCTTCTATTTCCTACCTTCGATGACTCGCCGAATGCGGACGGCCATGAGCTCGTACAACCGTCGGCCCGGCGACAGCTGCGTTTCGAGAAAGCGCGCGCTACCGCCCCGGGGATGCTGGTAGTCGTAGCGCTGGTGCTGCGGGATGGCGTAGTGCTCGGTGCCCCTGCCGCGGGGGTCGGTGCCGGTGGACCCGAAGTGCACCACCGCGACAGGGAACGCCACATCAGCCCGGCCGGAGCGTTTCAACGCCCCGGACCGGACCGGTACATCAGCCTCGGCCAGCGCTTTGTCCGCGGCGGCCTCCAAGGCGTCCTCACACGCCTGCTCGACGGCCGCCTCCACACGGGCCAACCGGGAATCCCAGTCCCAGTCCAGGCGCTTGCGGGTCGCCACCTACGGGGTCGCCTCGCTGGTGTACAGCTCGAACCTCACCGCGCTGCCCGGGCCGGAACCGGAGTCGATGCACTTGAAGGCCATGTTCTGCTCCAGCACCTCGGGCCCGTCCACCGTCGGCGTCTCGCCGTCGAACCGGACGTTGCAGGTGACCACGAGCTTGAAGGTCAGCGCGTCCTCGATGACCACCCCCGAGTCGAAGGTGAGCACGAGCGCGGCCTCCTGGCCCTGGATGAACTTGTTGTAGAGGGTCAGGTTGTTGAACTCGGTGGTGACCTCGCCCTCGAAGTTCAGCAGCTCGGCCTGCACCGGCTTCTTGCGCAGCTGGCTGCCCAGGAAGTAGCGGTCGTCATCCAACCCGTTCTCGCCGGAGAGCGAGAATTCCTTGACGTCCAACGGGGTCCCGTCGATCGTCAGGCTGCCGTGGATGAAGGTGTAGATCTTGTTGTTGGTCGGATAGCTCGCAGTCACCAGCGGCTGCGTAGTGTCCTCGTCGCGGCCCAGCAGCGACACGGTGAGCTTGACCGGGTCGCCAACACCGGCCTCCAGCTCCCACTCGTTGATGTTGCAGCCGACGTAGGAGAACGGCCGGGTGACGCCGTCGATCGAGGTGCGCCCCACCTGGCAGGTCAGGCCGGTCGGAACCTCGTCGGGCACGAAGGTGTGCTTGTAGACCGTCGGGGAGTTGGCCGCGTCGGGCTGGCTCGTGGTGACACCACCGAGCATGTGCTTGAGCATCAGACCGGCGCCCTTGGTCATCAGCTCAAGCTCGACGTCGCCCTCGACGTTTTTCTTGCCGGGCGTCCAACGGTCGGAACGCAGCGTGCGGGTTCCGGCGCGCAGCGCCTCGGATTCCACCCGCTCAATCTCCATTTTCAGTTCCTCGGACAGGAACTCGTAGAAGCGGGTGGGCGCGGTGTACACGCCATAGGTGGCCTCTTCGGCGAAACCGATCTGCGCCGACAGGCCCGAGTACAGAGCCATTACCGGTCGTCCTCCTTCTTAGCGACGCGCTCAGGCTTCGCCTTGCTTTCCTTCACTTGCTCGAAGTCCGGCTGCTCCAGCAACTGCCGGGACTTCGGGGTGTCGGCGATCTCCTTGGGCACACCACGTTCGAGGACGACACCCCCCACGTCCGGGACCTCGACGGCGTCATACCGTCCTCTGTAGACGATCAGCACGGTTCTCTTTCCTTTCCTAAAGGTTGTCCCGTAATCACGGGTCTGTGGTCGTAGTGGATCATGGACGGGTACAGGTGATCGGGGTTGACCAGCCGGCGTGGATACCGACGTTTACGGGGTTGTCGGTGCGGCAGTTCGG
>Ga0079224_100005743_pt1 | contig 16353 bp, 15 predicted proteins | sample Stecom2015_FD_80414 | JGI IMG/M metagenome (GOLD analysis project Ga0079224, IMG submission 80414) | Agricultural soil microbial communities from Utah to study Nitrogen management - Steer compost 2015 | ecosystem: Environmental > Terrestrial > Soil > Agricultural land | place: USA: Utah... | reverse complement strand
GCCAGCTCCACCCGCTCCTCGATGGTAAAGGCCGGCTTCTTGCTGGGGCTAGGATAGGCGGCGATGGCGACGATGAGATGATCGAACAGCCCGGAAGCACGCTCGATCAGGTCGCTGTGGCCCTTGGTCAGCGGGTCGAAGGTGCCCGGATAGATCGCAGTGATCGGCATGACGCGTTACCTTAACTCCTGTCCTCCTGGCGCCGCATCAGGTAGTACGCCACCTGACCGGCCTTGGCCTGGCGGTGCAGGCTCCAGTTGTCGGGTGTGGTTGGAATCGGCTTGCCCCGCTCCTGCTCGAGGTAGATGAGGGCGCCGGGTTTCAGCCACTGATGCTGTTCCAGCAGCTCGCAGCATGTGCTGATGATATCGGTCCCGAACGGCGGGTCAATGAAAACGATGTCGTAGCTGCCGCCAGGCTGCTCGAGAAGGCGCAGGGCGTCGGCTTGCAGCACCTCCCCGCCGACGGCGCCGAGCTGCTTGAGAGCGGTGCGGATGGAGGCGGCTGCGGCCGGGTTGCGCTCGACGAACAGTGCCGAGCCGGCGCCGCGGGACAGCGCCTCCAGCCCCATCGCGCCGCTGCCGGCGAACAGGTCCAGGCAGCGGGCACCGGGAAGGTAGGGCTGCAGCCAATTGAACACGGTCTCGCGGATGCGGTCGCTGGTCGGCCGCAGGCCGGGAACGTTGGGGAAGCATACCCGGCGGCGGCGCCAGTTGCCGCCGATGATGCGCAGGGTGTTGCGGGGGCGGCTCATTGCGCTGGCGCTTCCTGCTGCGGCCCGACCCGCACGATCACCAGGGTGTCCGGATCGATGTGGCGCTGGAAGGCGCGGCGCACGTCCTCGGCGGTGACAGCCTCGATCCGCTCCAGATAGGTGTCCAGATAATCCAGTGGCAGCCGATAGAAGCCGATGGATGACAGGTAGCCGACGATCTTGCGGTTGCTGTTCAGGTTCAGCGGAAAGCCGCCGGTGATGTTGCGCTTGGCCAGCTCCAGTTGACGCGGAGTGGGGCCGTTGTGCAGGAAGTCGAGGAAGACTTCCCGCAGAACTTCGATCGCGCGGTCGGCGCTGTCGTTGCGCACCTGGGTGCTGATCACAAAGGGACCCGGCTGGGCCGAAGGCACAAAGTGGCTGGAAGTGGAGTAGGACAGGCCGTGCTTGTCGCGCATGGTGCTGGTGAGCAACGACACCAGGCCGCCGCCGCCCAGCACGTGATTGCCAACCATGAAGGCGAAGATGTCCTCGTCGTCGCGCTTGAGCGCCGGCTGCCCGATGAGAATGTGGGTCTGGGCCGAGTTGAAGGGCACCTGCTCCTCGTGGCGTTCGCCCCGGGGCGTTACTGGCGGCAGCGGCGGCGCGGCCGGCCCCTGCGGTAGGGCGCCGCTGATCCGCTCGGCCAGCGCCTCGGCCTGGGCGCGATCGATGGCGCCGACGATGGCGATGACCACGTTGCCGCTGCTGTAGTAGCGGTTGTAGAAGTCGATCACGTGCTGGCGCTCGATGCGCGCCAGGCTCTCCTCGGTGCCGTCGGGCGGGCTGCCATAGGGATGGTTGCCGTAGAGGGCGCGGTAAAAGGCGCGGTTGCCGAGCTCGTCCGGCGACTGGCGCACCGCCTGTAGGCCGACCAGCATGCGCGAGCGCTCGCGCTCGAAGGCAGCGGGCGGGAAGTCCGGTTTGCCGACGATGAGGGCCAGGGTGTCGACCGCCTGCTCCAGCGCCTGCGGCTCGGTCAGGCTGCGCAGGTGCAGCCAGGCCATGTCGCGCTCGCTGCCGCCGGAAAGGCGGGCGCCCACGCTCTCCAGGCGGAACGCGACCTCGCCAGCGTCCTGGCCGCCGTTGCCCTGGTCCAGCAGGGCGTTGGTCAGCCGCGCCAGCCCGGCCAGCGTGCCGTCGCGGGCGCCGCCGGCGTCGAAAGTGAGGCGAATGTCGACGATGGGCAGGTTGTGGCTTTCGACGAAATACGCCCGCGCGCCATTGTCCAGCGTCCAGTGCTGGATCGGCGGCACGGCCAGAGCCAGCCCAGGCAGGAGGGCGAACAGGAAAAAGCTCAGCAGTCTGTGGCGCATCAGCCTTGCTCCCCGGAAATCGGATTGAGGTGCAGGATCGCTCGCCGCGGCTCGGTCAGGTAACGGCGCGCAACGGTCTGGACCTGCTCGGCGGTGACGGCGCGAATGCGCTCCTCGAACTCCAGCAATTTTTGCCAGCCGATGCCGGCCGTCTCCAGCAGGCCGATCTGCATGGCCTGGTAGAAGATCGAATCGAGCTGGTAGAGATGGTCGGCAATCATCTGATTCTTGGCCCGTTCCAGCTCATCGGTGCTCACGCCCTCCTCCTGCAGCCGCGCGATCTGCTCCAGCAGCGCAGCCTCCAGCTCGTGCAGGCTGCGGCCGCGGGCCGGATAGGCGCCGAAGCTGAACTGTCCGTCCAGGCGCGCTACCGCCGAGTACGATGCACTGACGCTGGCGGCGATCTCCTGGCCGCGCACCAGCTCGCTGGGCAGGCGGGCGCTCTCGCCGCCGTCGAGAATGCCGGCCAGCACGGTCAGCGCGTACGGCTCCCAGTCTTCGCTGGCGGTGGCTATGGACGGCGCCTGGAAGCTGATCGCAAGATAAGGCAGCTCCGCCGGCAGCGACAGCTCGAGGCGGCGGCTGCCCGGGCTGGTCAGCGTCACCGGCTTGCGCTGCTTGGGCGTGGCGCGCGCCGGGATGCGGCCGAAGTGACGCTCGGCGAGCCGCAGCACCTCCTGCGGCTCGACGTCGCCGGCCACCACCAGAATGGCGTTGCTGGGGGTATACCAGCGCTGATACCAGCGTTGCAGGTCGGCTACCGTCAGCGCCTCCAGGTCTTCCATCCAGCCGACGATGGGGTTGCGGTACGGGCTGAGCGGATAGGCGATGGTGTTGAAGTGCTCCAGCGCCAGCGCGATGGGGTTGTCCTCCGTGCGCAGGCGGCGCTCTTCCATCACCACCTGGACTTCGCTGCGGAAGTCTTCCTCGCGCAGGCGCAGGTTGCGCATGCGGTCCGCCTCCAGCTCCAGCGCGATCGGCAGCCGGTCGGCGGCGAGCTGCTGGAAGTAGGCGGTGAAATCGCGTCCCGTGAAGGCGTTCTCGCGACCGCCCTGCTCAGCGATGATGCGGGAGAACTCGCCGCCGGGGTAGCGAGTCGTACCCTTGAACATCATGTGTTCCAGCACGTGGGAAATGCCGGTCAGGCCCGGTTCCTCGTAGCTGGAGCCGATCCGATACCAGACCATGGACACCACCACGGGAGCGCGATGGTCCGGGCGGACGACCACTTTCATGCCATTCTTGAGCATGAATTCCTGGATCTGCGGCCGTTCGGCGGCGCTGGCGGCCGTCAGCGGCAAGGCCAGCAGGACGAGGACGATGAAGAGCAGACGATGCATACACAACCTCTCTCGGCGTCGGAAGGGCGGCAGATCGAGCGAGCGATGATAGGATACCGGCAGTTCCCGAATACAGTCCCCGACCGCGGGGCGCCACGGACCTAACGAAGGACAGTACCTGCCCATGTGGGGTTTTCGCAAAAAGGACAAGGCAAAGCAAACGCAACCGGAGCAGCAGGACCAGCCGGTCGAGCGGCCGGCCGGGGAGCAGCAGGCGGATCCGGCTGCGGCGCCGGCCGCCGCAGCGGCAGAGGCCTCTGCCGAGCCGAGCCGGCGCAAGAGCTGGCTGGCGCGGCTGCGCGAGGGACTGAGCCGCACCCGGGCCGACATGACCGAGGGCCTGGCCAGCCTGTTCCTCGGCAAAAAGGAGCTCGACGACGAGCTGCTGGAAGAGCTGGAGACCCGGTTGCTGATGGCGGACGTCGGCGTCGAGGCGACCGAGCGCATCATCCAGGGTGTCACCGACCGCGTGGCGCGGCGGCAGCTGGACGACAGCCAGGCGCTGATGGGCGCGCTGCGCGACATCATGGTGGAGATCCTGGCGCCGGTGAGCGCGCCGCTGGTCATCGACGAGGCGCGCAAGCCTTTCGTCGTGCTGGTGGTGGGCGTCAACGGCGCCGGCAAGACCACCACCATCGGCAAGCTGGCGCGCCGCTTCCAGAACGAGGGGCGCTCGGTCATGCTGGCCGCTGGTGATACCTTCCGAGCGGCGGCCATCGAGCAGCTGCAGGCCTGGGGCGAGCGCAGCAACATCCCCGTCATCGCCCAGCATACCGGGGCCGACTCCGCCTCGGTGATCTTCGACGCTCTGCAGGCGGCGCGGGCGCGCGGCACGGATGTGCTGATCGCGGATACCGCCGGCCGGCTGCATACTCAGTCCAATCTCATGGAAGAGCTGAGGAAGGTGGTGCGGGTGCTTGGCAAGCTGGATCCGGATGCGCCGCACGAGACCCTGCTGGTGCTGGACGCCAGCACCGGGCAGAATGCGCTCAATCAGGCGAAGAAATTTCATGAGGCGGTCGAGCTGGACGGCATCGTGCTGACCAAGCTCGACGGCACGGCCAGGGGCGGCGTCATCTTCGCCATCGCCGAGGCGCTGCAGCTGCCGATCCGGTTCATCGGCGTGGGGGAGGGCGTCGATGACCTGCGTCCGTTCGACGCCGAGGAGTTCGTCGCGGCGCTGCTGGATCAGCCTGGAGAATGAAGCGCGGCCAACAACGACAACGATTAAGTGCTCCAGCGCATGATCCGTTTCGACAACGTCAGCAAGCGCTACCCGAACGGTCACCAGGCCCTGTTCGGCATCAGTCTGCACATTCGTCAGGGCGAGATGGTGTTCGTGACCGGCCACTCCGGCGCTGGTAAGAGCACCCTGCTGCGCATGATTCCGCTGCTCGAGCGGCCTACCACCGGCCAGGTCCTGGTCAACGGGATCAACCTGAATCGGCTGCCGCGGCGGCGCATCCCGCAGTTGCGGCGGCGGGTCGGCATGATTTTCCAGGACTATCGCCTGCTGCACGACCGCAGCGTTTTCGACAACGTCGCCTTGCCGCTGATCATCCGCGGCGTACCGCCGCAGGAGGTCGGCCGTCGGGTGCGGGCGGCGCTGGACAAGGTGGGCTTGCTGGACAAGGAAGCGGTGGAGCCGATCACGCTGTCCGGCGGCGAGCAGCAGCGGGTCGGCATCGCCCGGGCCGTGGTAAGTCGTCCCCCCATCCTGGTGGCGGATGAGCCGACGGGCAACCTTGACCCGGAGCTGTCCTGGGAAATCATGCAGCTGTTCCGGGATTTTCAGCAGGTCGGGGTGACCGTAGTCATCGCCAGTCACGACCTGGAACTGATCAGGCGTATGCGGCAGCGGGTTATCGTGCTGGAGCGCGGCCGGCTGCTGGATGATGTGCCGGCGGGGAGCACGTGATGTCGGAGTCCGTCAGCCGTCGCAGCCCGGGTCGGCTGCGGCGCAGCGTCAATGCCTTTGCGAGCAGCCACGGCCGGGCTCTGCTGGGCTCGCTGGGGCGGCTGTGGCGGACGCCGCTCAACACCTTGCTGACCATCGCCGTCCTGGGAGTGGCGCTGGCCCTGCCGACGGCGTTTCTGCTGCTGCTCTCCAACCTACAGGGTGTCACGGCCGGCTGGCGTACTGACGCCCGCCTCAGCATCTATCTCGAGCCCGGTACCAGCCCCGAGCGCTACCCGGCGCTGCTCGCCAGGTTCGAGCAGGATCCGCAGGTGGCGGCGGTGAGCCTGATCACGCCGGAGCAGGGGCTGGAGGAGTTTCGCCAGCTCGCCGGCATGGAGGACGCCCTGGCCCTGCTCGACGCCAACCCGCTGCCTGCAGTCATCCTGGTCTGGCCGGCCGCGGGGCTGGAGCCGCAAGCCTACGAGGCGCTTGCTGCCCGCGCTCAGCAGCTGCCCGGGGTGGAGCAGGTGCAGCTCGATCGCGAGTGGATACAGCGCCTGGCCATCATGGTCGAGCTGGCGCAGCGGGTCACGCTGGTGATCGCCGTCATGCTCGGCGTTGCCGTGGTCCTCATCGTCGGCAACACCATCCGGCTCGGCATCGAGAATCGGCGCGAGGAAGTGACGATCGTCAAGCTGCTGGGCGGCACCGACGCCTTCATCCGGCGGCCGTTTCTCTACGAGGGCTGCTGGTACGGCCTAGGCGGCGGCTTGCTGGCCCTGCTGATGGTCAGCGTCGCTCTGCTGTTGTTGCGCGGTCCGGCCGCCATGCTGGCCGTTTCCTACGGTAGCTCGCTGCGCCTTGCAGGCCTGGACTGGCAGGGTGCCGGCCTGTTGCTGGCCAGCAGCGTGCTGCTCGGGCTGGTCGGTTCCTGGCTGGCGGTGGGACGGCACCTGCGCGAGATCGAGCCGCGTTGAGCCGCCCCGGCCGGCTTGTGACGATCTGGCGAATGCTCCCGCGATGAGACGAGTCCACCCCTTCGGTTGTCGTCAAATGGCGACGGAATTCCTCAGGAATTGCTCGTAAACCATTTGTCCATATGGTTTTTCTGGTGTCTGTCCTAGGTCGTCGACAGGGATTCCCCGATTCCGGGTCGGCAGGCGGTATGGCTATTCTGTAGCGCAGGAAACGGGCCTGGAGCAAGACGATCTTCCCTCCGTTTCCCGCGGCGTTCCGGGACCGAACGCCGTCATGTCAGCCTCGTCCGTGCCCCGCTCCAGGGGAATCGAGGAAGAGCAACGCCAAGGAAAGAGGTAGCCCTATGGACAGTCGTTCTGCCTTCGTGACCGATAAAGCGACCCCGTTGCCGCTGCAGGTCGGCAGCGAGGAAGCTTACATCTATGCCGTCAACCGAGTTCCCATGCTGACCGCGGAAAAAGAGTACGAATTGGCGGTCAATTACCGGCAAAAAGGCGACCTCGAGGCGGGCCGGCAACTGGTCATGTCCCATCTGCGCTTCGTGGTGCACATCGCCCGCAGCTACACCGGCTACGGCCTGCCGCTGGCCGATCTCATCCAGGAGGGCAACATCGGGCTGATGAAGGCCGTCAAGCGCTTCGATCCCGAGGTGCGGGTGCGGCTGGTCTCTTTCGCCGTCCACTGGATTCGAGCCGAGATCCATGAGTTCATCCTGCGCAACTGGCGCATCGTCAAGGTGGCGACTACCAAGGCGCAACGGAAGCTGTTCTTCAACCTGCGCGGCCGCAAGAAGCGGCTGGGCTGGCTGACCTACGAGGAAGTGCTGGCGGTCGCCAACGATCTCAAGGTCAAGCCTGAAACTGTGCTGGAGATGGAATCCCGCCTGTCGGGGCAGGATATCGGCTTTGAGGCGCGCCTGGACGAGGACGACGAGGACAGCATGATACGTGCCCCGGCAGCCTATCTGGAGAGCGACGAGCCGGACCCGGCCTGGGTAGCCGAGGAGGACGATTGGCGGCGGCAGCAGTCGCAGGCGCTGCAGCGGGCGCTGGAGACGCTGGACGAGCGTTCGCGCGACATCGTCACCAGGCGCTGGCTGGGCGAGCAGAAAACCTCGCTGCAGGAGCTGGCCGACGACTATCACGTCTCCGCCGAACGCATCCGGCAGCTGGAAAAGAATGCGATGAAAAAGCTGCAGGCGGCCATGATGTGCTGAGCCGCCCTTGGCGTCGGTCCTGCGTGGAGCCCAATGGCGGGCTCCGCCTACTCTCCCGCTTTGCTCAGAGCGCAGCCACGCCGCGATTGATGGCGTAGCCACCCACCATCAGAAAGACGAACAGCACTCCCGCCAACAGCAGCGGCCTGATCCCGGCCTGCCGGAGCGCCGCCGCCCGCGTGTGCAGGCCCAGCGCGGCCATCGCCGTGGCGAGCAGGATGTCGTCGATGCGGATCAGCTCCGTCACCACCTCCGCCGGCAGCAGCTGCGCCGAATGGACGGCGCTAGCAGCGACGAACAGCAGCGCGAACCATGGGATAGCGATCGGTCCCTGCCGACCCGCCTGCGGCGCCAGCCATCGGGCGAAGCCGCCGAGTATCAGCAGAAAGGTAACCAGCAGCATGACCCGCAGCATTTTGACGATGACAGCCGTTGCTGCCGCATCGGCGCTGATGGTGTTGCCCACCGCGACCACCTGGGCGACCTCGTGCACGGTCGAGCCCACATAGACGCCGAAGACTTCATCGGGCAGCTGCAGCCAGGCCTGCAACAGCGGATAGACGAACATGGCCAGCGTGCCGAAGACCACCACCGTGGCGATGGCAACCGCGACCTGATGCGGCGGCGAGCGCAGCACCGACTGGGTGGCCATGACCGCCGCCGCGCCGCAGATGGCGCTGCCGGCGCCGATCAGCATGGAGGTGCCTCGGTCCAGCTTGAACAGCCGCGTCCCCAGTACCGCGCCGAGCAGAAAGGTGGCGACAACGATCGCCAGATCGATGAGAAAGCCGGACCAGCCGAGGCCCGCGATCTGCTGAAAGGTGACGCGGAAGCCGTACAGCACGATGCCGGCTCGCAGCAGCGTGGACTTGGCGAAATTGACGCCGGCATCGGCGTCGCTGGACAGGCGCGGATAGGCTGTGTTGCCCAGCACCATCCCCACCAGGATGGCCAGGATCAGCGGGCTCAGCCCCAGCCGCGCGATGGTGGGCAGGCCCGCGGCCCAGGTCGCCAGCGCGGCCAGCGCGCCGGCGATGACGAGACCGGGGAGCAGGGCGAGGAGGGAGGACGTAGAGGCGGAAACGGCAGAATTGGTATTGCTCATGAGCATAAGCTTATGCTCATGAGTCCTCTCAAGGCAAAAGACTGCCGTGGCAGCAAATTTACAGCAGGCCGCGCTCGGCGAACGAGACCACCTCGCCGTCGCCGACGACGAAATGGTCCAGCAGTCTCACGTCCACCAGAGCCAGGGCTTCTTTCAGCCGCCGGGTCAGCTGCTGGTCGGCCGCCGACGGCTCGGCTACCCCGGAAGGATGGTTGTGGGCCACGATCAGGGCGGCGGCGTTGCGCAGCAGGGCTAGCTTGACGATCTCGCGCGGGTAGACGCTGGCGGCGTCGATGGTGCCGCGGAAGACCTCCTCGAAACCGATCACCCGGTGGCGGTTGTCCAGCAACAGGCAGGCGAAGACCTCGTACGGATAGTCTTGCAGCCGGGCTAGCAGGAAGCGGCGGGTGTCATCCGGGCTGCTGATCACATCTCCACGCTGCAGGCGTTCCCAGAGATGGCGGCGGCCCATTTCCAGCACGGCCTGCAGCTGGGCGTACTTGGCCGGTCCCAAGCCCTTGTGGGCGCTGAAGGCGGCCAAGTCGGCTTCCAGTAGTTGGCGCAGGCCGCCGAACTCGGCCAGCAACCGACGAGCCAGATCGACCGCGGTCAGGTCGCGGACCCCGGTACGCAGAAAAATTGCCAGCAGCTCGGCGTCGGACAGACTCTGCGGGCCACGCGCGAGTAACTTCTCCCGCGGCCGCTCGGCCAGGGGCCAGTCGCGAATGGTAGCCATCGTTCCCTCGCTAGACCGCCGGCGATCGGAGACAGTAAAGAACGCGCCCCCGACCGGCGGCTCCCTGTTTTTGTCGATTCTTAATGGGGCAGTCGCAGGAGTGATATATATACCAAGTTTCCTGACTGCTGCCTTTGCCGCAATGGCCGTTTGCGGTTAATCTGGCCCGAAATCACCTTATTCCCATCTCTCATGACAGCATTGGCCCAACGCAAAATCGTCCTTGGCGTCACCGGCGGCATTGCCGCCTACAAGAGCGCAGATCTGACCCGCCGCCTGCAAGACGTCGGCGCCGAGGTGCGCGTGGTGATGACGCCGGCAGCCACCCAGTTCGTCGCCCCGTTGACCTTCCAGGCGCTGTCCGGCAATCCGGTACATCTCGACCTGCTCGACCCGGCGGCCGAGGCTGCCATGGGGCACATCGAGCTGGCGCGTTGGGCCGATCTGGTGCTGGTAGCGCCGGCCAGCGCCGATTTCATGGCGCGGCTGGCGCATGGGCTGGCAGACGACCTGCTGACCACGTTGTGTCTGGCGACGGACGCGCCCATCGTGCTGGCGCCGGCTATGAACCGGCTGATGTGGCGCAATCCCGCCACCCGGGACAATGTCGCCCTGCTGCAGCGGCGCGGCATTCGCCTGCTCGGGCCGACCGCTGGCAGCCAGGCCTGCGGCGAGGTCGGCGAAGGGCGCATGCTGGAGCCGCTGGAGATCGTCCAGGCGCTGAGCGAGGAGGGCGCGGGCCAAGGCAGGCTGGCCGGCCGCACCGTGCTGGTGACGGCGGGGCCGACGTATGAGGCCATCGACCCGGTCCGCTTCATCGGCAATCGCAGCTCGGGGCGCATGGGTTATGCCGTCGCCGCCGCGGCGCGCCGCGCCGGCGCCCGTGTGTTGCTGGTGTCCGGCCCCAGCCAGCAGTCGACGCCGCCCGGCGTGGAGCGGATCGACGTCACCAGCGCGGCCGAGATGTACCGGGCCGTCATGGACCGGCTCGGGGAGATCGACATTTTCATCGGCGCTGCCGCGGTGGCTGACTACCGGCCGGCGCAGGCGGCCAACGCCAAGATCAAGAAAGACGCCGAGACGCTGACGCTGGCTCTGGAGCGGACCGAGGACATCTTGCAGGCCGTGGCTATGCAGCCCAGGCCGCCGTTCACCGTGGGCTTCGCGGCCGAGACGCACGATCTGGAGCGCTACGCGCGGGACAAGCTGGCCCGCAAGAAGCTCGACATGATCGCCGCCAACTGGGTGGGTGGCGAGACCGGCTTCGATTCGGTCGACAATGCGCTCGAGGTGTTCTGGGCCGATGGCCACGCCAGCCTTGGCCGACAAAGTAAGGACAAGCTGGCGGAACAGCTGGTCGACCTGATTGCCGAACGGTACCATGCGAAACATTCAGCTTAAGATTCTCGATCCCCGCCTGGGATCGGAGTTCCCTCTGCCGTCCTATGCCACCGAGGGCTCGGCAGGACTAGACCTGCGCGCTTGCCTGGACGAGCCGTTGACCCTCGCGCCCGGCGCCACCGAGCTCATCCCTAGCGGCATCGCCATTCACATCGGCGATCCCGGGCTCGCCGCCATGGTCCTGCCCCGCTCCGGCTTGGGGCACAAGCACGGCATCGTCCTCGGCAACCTGGTCGGCCTGATCGATTCCGACTATCAGGGGCAAATCTTCATCTCTTGTTGGAACCGCGGCCAGCAAAGCTTCACCATCCAGCCCGGCGAGCGCATCGCGCAGCTGGTGCTGGTGCCGGTGGTGCAGGCGCGGTTCGAGGTCGTGGCCGAATTCGCTCCCACCCAGCGGGCGGAAGGCGGCTTCGGCCATACAGGACGAAGCTGAGTCGGGTAACAATGAAACAGCCGGTCATTCGCAAGCAGGCTGCACCGTTGCCTCAACTTGAGCGGCGCCAGCTGCCGTCGGTCTGGCCCTATGCTGGCGTGCTGATGCTAGCCATCGTCTGCGCCGTCGCCCTCCTGGGCTGGAGCGCGCATCGGGAGCAAGTGCAGCAGCAGCGCGCCGCCTGGACCGAGCAGGCGCAACGCGATGCGCGGCTGGCCGCGCTGCAGCTGCAGCGCCGACTGGAAGGCGCGGCCGCGGCCCTGCGCGTACTGAGCCGCGAAGAAGGCTTGCTGCAGGCCCTGCAGACCGCCGACGCGCAGGCGCTGGCCCGCCTGCAGGACGACTACCGCGCCCGTCTGCCGGATGTAGCAAGGGTCGCCCTCTTGCCCGCCGGGCTGAGCACGCCGGACATGCAGGCGCAGCCGCCCATCGGTTATGCCGTGCTGGACATGCTGCGCCAGGCGGAGCGCCAGCAGGCGGCGCCCGCACCCGAGGTGCATCTGCCCGGGCTGGTCGGAGCCCATGTTAATCTGGTGCAGCCGGTGCTGGACGGGCAGGGTGCGGTCCTGGGCCACGTGTTGGCGACCTATCCCTTGAGTTGGCTGCAACAGGCCCTGGGCGGCGTGGACGGCGGCGTCATCCTGCAGCAGGCCGGGGTGACGCTGTTCCAGAAAGGGCCGGCGCAGGGGGTGCAGGTGCGGGTCGCAGTGCCTGGCACAGCCTGGCAGCTGGCCTATACCGCGCCCATCGACACCCCGGCCCGGCTCTCTACCGTCATGCTGCTGTCGCTGGCGCTGCTCGGGGCGCTGCTGCTTGTCATCGCCGCGGCCTTTCATCTGCTGCAGCGCGAGCTTGCCAGGCGCAGCCTGGCCACGCTGCAGGCTTTAGATGTCGCGCCGTCGCGCCGGCCGGCGGCAAGGCCTGTCCCTGCCCGCGTTCGACCGGCTTCCGGCAAGGCCGTCGAGTCGAAGCCGAAGCAGCAGAAGCCCGCCCAGGCGCAGGCTCGGCAGCCGGAGCCGGCCAGGCCCGCGTCTGAGCGCATCGCAGTCAACCCACGCATCCTGCGCGCCTACGACGTTCGCGGCGTCGTCGGACAGGGGCTGGACGCCAAGGTGGTGTACGGCTTCGGCCGCGCCATCGCCAGCCTGGCTGCCGAAGCCGGCCAGCAGCAAATCGTGGTCGCCCGTGATGGCCGCTTGACCAGCCCGGAGCTGCAGCAGGCCCTGATCGAAGGGCTAGTGGCCGGCGGCCGGCACGTGATCGACATCGGCCAGACGCCGACGCCCATGATGCACTTCGCCACCTTCCATCTCGGCACCAGCGCCGGCGTCATGGTGACCGGCAGCCACAATCCGCCAGAGTACAACGGCCTGAAGATCGTCATCGATGGGCGCACCCTGGCCGGCGACGAGATCAAGGCGCTGGGGCGGCGGGTGGAGCAGGGCGATTTCGTCAGCGGTGAGGGCACTGTCCGTACCGAATCCGTGCTGGAAGCCTACGTCGAGCGCATCTGCGACGACGTCACCGTGCACCGGCCGCTGCGCATCGTGGTCGACTGCGGCAACGGCGTGGCGGGCGCGGTGGCGCCGCAAGTGTACCGGGCCCTGGGCTGTGAGGTGGAAGAGCTGTTCTGCGAGGTGGACGGCAACTTCCCCCATCACCATCCCGACCCCACCGTCCCGTCCAACCTGGACGCGCTGATCAGCCTGGTGCGCCTGCAGGGGGCCGACCTGGGGTTGGCCTTCGATGGCGATGGCGATCGGCTCGGCGTAGTCGACAACCGCGGCCGCATTCTCTGGCCGGACCGCCAGCTCATGCTGTTTTCCCGCGACGTGCTGACCCGCGCGCCGGGCGGGCACGTGGTGTTTGACGTCAAATGCACCGCCCGCCTGCCGGAGTTCATTACCGATCACGCCGGCGTGCCGGTCATGTGGAAGAGCGGGCACTCCATGATCCGCAACAAGATGCGCGAGCTGCAGGCGTCGCTGGGCGGCGACATGAGCGGGCACATCTTCTTCGCCGACCGCTGGTACGGCTTTGACGATGCCATTTACGCCGGCGCCCGCCTGCTGGAGATCCTTTCCATGGACGCCCGCAGCAGTGCCGAGCAGTTCGACGAGCTGCCGAATGCGCTGGGTACGGCCGAGATCCGCATTCGGCTGGCCGACGGCGAGGCCGAGCGCATCATGCAGCAGCTAGGCAGCGAGCTGGGCGCCACGTTGAGCGGCGCTCGGGTCACCACCATCGACGGCCTGCGGGTCGATCTGGCCGACGGCTGGGCGCTGGTGCGCTCGTCCAACACCGAGCCCTGCCTGGTGCTGCGCTTCGAAGGCGACGACCAGGATGCCCTCGCCCGCATCCAGGAGGCTTTCCGCAGCCGGCTGCTGGAGATCAAGCCCGATCTGGAGTTGCCGTTCTAGCCGGTAGCTCCAGATCGCATCAGTCGCCGCATCGCTTAGAATGTCCTGCTTCCATCGTTGTCAGTCAGGTGATCCGCCAATGACCAGCACCGCAACGTCTGCATCCCAGGTCGCTCACGTTCTGATCGAAGCGTTGCCGTACATCCAGCGCTTCCGCGGCAAGACCGTGGTGGTCAAGTACGGCGGCCATGCCATGACGGCCGAGCACCTCAAGCACAGCTTCGCCCGCGACATCGTGATGATGAAACTGGTCGGCATCAATCCGGTGGTCGTGCACGGCGGCGGTCCGCAGATTGGCAGGCTGCTGGAGCGCCTGGGGCGGGAGAGCCGTTTTGTCGGCGGCATGCGGGTCACCGACGCCGAGACCATGGACGTGGTCGAGATGGTGCTGGGCGGCGCAGTCAACAAGGAAATCGTCAACCTCATCAACGGCAAGGGCGGCCGCGCTGTGGGGCTGACCGGCAAGGACGGCAACCTGATCCGGGCCCGCAAGCTCACCCTACGCCAGCCCGGCGCCGGCGATGACGCCGAGCTGATCGACCTGGGCTACGTCGGCGAGGTGGCCAGCATCGACCCGTCGGTGGTGGAGATGCTGGACCGCAGCGATTTCATCCCGGTGATCGCGCCCATCGGCGTGGGCGAGGATGGCCGCTCCTACAACATCAACGCCGACCTGGTGGCTGGCAAGCTGGCCGAAGTGCTGAAGGCGGAAAAGCTCATCCTGTTGACCGATACCGCCGGCGTGCTGGACAAGAACGGCCAGCTGCTTACCGGGCTCGATAGCAAGCGGGTGCAGGAGCTGATCGCCGACGGCACCATCCACGGCGGCATGCTGCCCAAGGTCAACTGCGCTCTGGACGCAGTCCGCGCCGGCGTGGGCAGCGCCCACATCATCGATGGCCGGGTGGAGCATGCCGTGCTGCTGGAGCTTCTCACCGACGAGGGTGTCGGCACCCTGATCCGCGCCTGAGCTCGGACCCGGCGCGTCCGCGGGTCTGGTCACCCGGTGCGCATGCCGCGTTCAGCCCAGCCAGCCCATGACGAGATTAATCAGCGGGATGGTGAGCAGGGACAACCCCAGCCCTAGTCCCACCATGCGGCTGGCCAGGGTCGGCGCCAGGCCGTGCTGCTGGGCGATGATGGCGGCCGTCACCATGGGCGCCATGCCGGCTTGCAGCACGATGATGGTGGTGGCGTGCCAATCCAGCCCCGTGGCCCACAGCAGCAGGCCGACCAGGAACGGCGCCAGCAGCAGCTTCCAGCCCAGGCCCAGCGTGAGCGCGGCGGCGTCTCCTCCCAGGCTGCGCAGGCGCAGTTGCAGGCCGATGGAAAACAGGGCCAGTGGCGTGAGCGTGAGCCCGAGCCGCTCGCTCAGCTCCAGCAGCGCCGTCGGCCGGCAGTCCAGGGTGCGCAGGGCGAGCGCCGCCAGCAGAGCCCAGAAGGCCGGGAAGACGAGCAGCCGCCGTACGATGGCCAGCGCATCCACCTGCTGGCCGGAGTACAGCGCTGCCGTTGCCAGGCCCAGGGTGGCCATCGCGATGAACGAGCCGAACTGATCGGCGATCACCGCCAGCCCCAGGCCGCCGCTGCCATGCAGGGCCTCGATCAAGGGGTAGCCGACGAAAGACGTGTTGCCGAAGCCGGCGGTGAGCGCCATGGCGCCGATCCGGTCGCGCGTCCAGCCGAGCAGGCGGCCGGCCACCGCCATCAGCAGCCAACCGCCCAAGAAGACCAGCCAAATGCTCAGGGCCGGCAGCAGCAGGGGTGCGGAACTGTCCAGGCGCGTGACCTGGCTCAGCACCACTGCCGGCAGTGCGATGTAGATCACCCACCAGTTCAATGCCTGCGCCAGGCCTTGCGGATGAGGCAGGCGCGCGGTCAGCAGCCCGACGCCCAAGCAGAAAATCACGATGGAAAGCGCGCCCAATGCAAAAACCTCGACGACAGCAAGCGGAGCCGCAACAGCGGCCGGACATCCTCTCGACAGAGCGTTATTATACTCATGGAAGCCCGTTCCGCGGAGCGCAGCGATGAAACGGCTTTATACCACCAACGACCCGCTGCTGGCCGGCCACCTCCAGGCCGTGCTGGAGCAGCACCACATCCCCTGCCTGGTGAAGAACGCGTTTCTACAGGGCGCCGCCGGCGAGCTGCCGCCGCACGAGTGTTGGCCCGAACTGTGGGTGGAAGACGATGCCGACTTCCCCCGGGCCCGCCGCCTGCTGGACGATCTCCTCTCCCACGACCCCGCCAGTGCTCCCTGGATCTGCCCCGCCTGCGGCGAGCGCATCGAGGCGCAGTTCGCCCAATGCTGGAACTGCGGCAGCGGACCGGAGCGATAGGCGTCGCCTTGCGCGGCGCGCGCAAGCTTTCCGGGCGCGTCACGTTCGCCGGATGGTGTATTATTCCCGGCGGCGGGTTGATGCCCGGCTCTGCGTTTGGCTATGGAAACGAGGGTCGGTCGTGACGTCGCTCAGGGGGAAAAACGTGGTCGGCCGCTTCGCTAACTTTCCGGTCTTTGCGAAAGTCGTCAAGGGCGTCCGTAACCATTTGACTGAAAAGCAGAATTTCGGCGCCGCTGTCGGAACCGAGCCCTGATCTAAAAGGGATTAAGACGCAGCTCCATTGGAATGTTGTTCCACATCCTTGTCGGAACCGAGCCCTGATCTAAAAGGGATTAAGACCCCATTACTTGGTGGTACCTTTCTTCGCCGCCAGTCGGAACCGAGCCCTGATCTAAAAGGGATTAAGACG
>Ga0079224_100005741_pt1 | contig 16355 bp, 11 predicted proteins | sample Stecom2015_FD_80414 | JGI IMG/M metagenome (GOLD analysis project Ga0079224, IMG submission 80414) | Agricultural soil microbial communities from Utah to study Nitrogen management - Steer compost 2015 | ecosystem: Environmental > Terrestrial > Soil > Agricultural land | place: USA: Utah... | reverse complement strand
GGCCGGGCCGTTCGGCAGCCGGTCGCGTGGCATCACGAAGACCTGGAGCTTCCCGTAGTTCTCGCCGTCGCTCTTGCCGACCATGAAGGCGGTGAGCAGCTGGTTGTCGTCCTGCTGGGAGGTGGGCACGTACGGCCGCATCAGCAGGAACTCGGGCTCCTCGGCGCCGGGGAGCTTGGTCATCAGGTAGTACGGGTCGATCCGAGCGTCGCGGGTGGCCACCACCGCGCCGGTCTCGTCGGTGGTCTGGGTGCCGGCCGCCGCACCGGCGGTGCCCGGGTCGCGGGCCACGTCCCAGTAGTCGTTGCCCTCGTAGAAGCTGGACGGGTTGCCCACGTGGTAGCGGGCCCACATGTTCGTCTGCACCCGGAACAGGTCCTCCGGGTAGCGGAGGTGGTCCTTCAGGTCGTCGGGCATCTCCTCGAAGTCCGTGAAGAGCTCCGGGAACGCCTTGCGGTAGGCCTCGACGATCGGGTCGTCGACCGGCATCACGTAGAAGTCGGCCCGACCGTCGTAGGCGTCGACGACCACCTTCACCGAGTTCCGCACGTAGTTGAACGTGTGGTCGAGCCCGCTGCCCGCCTCCAGCTGCGTGGTGTCGGCCCGCTGCCCGTACGGGTAGCGGTCAGTGGTGGTGTACGCGTCGACGATCCACTTGATCCGCCCGTCGGAGATCACCGGGTACGGGTCGGCGTCGAGGTGCAGGAACGGGGCGATCGTGCCCACCCGCTCCCGCACGTCGCGGATGATGTGGATCTTCGACTGGCTCGTGATCTGGCTCGAGATCACCGGGTTCCAGTCGGCGAAGCGCAGCGCGAACGCGGCCCGCCGGACGAAGCTGCTGAGCTGGATGCCGTCCTCGCCCTCGTAGGTCTCGTAGACGGTCTCGTCGTCGGCCTGGTACGACAGCTCCTGCTGCTTCGAGCCGGTAATCACGTACCCGTCGAGGTTCTCGCCGAAGTAGATCGCCGGCTGGGTGAGCTTCAGCGACTCGGCCTCGGTGGCGTAGGGGATGTCCTGGGCCAGGAACGCCGGCTCACCGCTCGGCTTCTTCTGGTTGGCCGGCGCCACGACCGCCCCGTACCCGTGCGTGTAGATGAGGTGGCGGGCCGCCCACCCGCTGCGGGGCACGCCGGAGGTCCGCAGGTCGCGCACCGACAGCAGCACCTGCGTGGACTTGCCGGCGATCTCGTAGCGGTCCACGTCGACGTCGTTCATCCGGTAGTAGTCCCGGACCCGCTGCAGCTGCGGGAAGGTGAGGCCGAGCACCGCGTCGGAGGGGTCCCAGATCCGGATGTTCTCGACCGTCTCGGCGTTGGCGAGCAGGTCGATGTCGTCCTTGTCGGTGGTGAGCTCGAACGGCGTGATCTCGATGTCGCGCTCGGGGTCGAGGCCCATCGCTGCCCGGGTGGCCTGGATGTTGCGCTCGATGTAGGGGCGCTCCCGCTCGGGCTCGTTCGGCGCCACCCGCACCCGCTGGATGAACTCCGGGTAGATGGCCCCGGCCACGACGGCGACGAGCGCCCACAGGCCCACGCCGAGGATCGGCAGCGTCCAGCCCCGCCGCCAGATGTTCACGATGAACAGGAGGAAGCTGGCCACCGAGATGAGCAGCAGCAGGTTGATGGCCGGCAGCTGGGCCTTCACGTCGGTGAAGCCGGCGCCGTCCACGAAGCCCCGGGTGGAGACGGTCAGGTCGTAGCGCTGCAGCCAGTATCCGGCCGCCTTCACGAGGGCCAGCACGCCGAGCAGCACCGACAGGTGGGCCTTCACCTGAGGGGTGACCCGGTTCTGGCGGGCGCCGACGCGGATCCCGCCGTTCAGGTAGTGGAACACGGCGGTGACGATCAGGACGATCAGGAACGCCGCGAACAGCCAGCTCGTGAGGAACGTGAGGAACGGCAGCTTGAAGACGTAGAACCCGATGTCCATCCCGAACTGCGGGTCCTCGATGCCCCACTCGCCGCCGTTGGTGAACAGCAGCCACGAGTTCCACTCGCCGGCCACCGGGGGCCCGGCGATCAGGGCGAGCAGCAGCGACGCCCCGGCCCGCACCCAGCCCTTCCGGGTGGCGACGAGGTCGTTGTAGCGCTCGAGGAACTCGTCCTCGGGGCCCATCGGCAGGAACGTGGGGGCCAGGCGGTCGGCGATCGTCAGGTTCGCCCACATGAGCAGGAAGAACCCGAGCGTGAAGAGCACGGCGAGGGCGATCTTGGCGCCGAGCACCCCTCGCCACACCCCGGTGAGGTCGAGGGACTCGAACCACAGGTAGTCGGTGTAGAAGCCGGCGATGCCGCGCAGCGACGTGACGAGCAGGAACAGCGCGACGGCGACGACGACGAGGACGACGCGGCCCCGTCCCCCGCTGCGGGGCGTCCGTCGGGGCATGTCGCTGGGGGCACGCATGACGGTCGAGGCTACTGGCGACCGGCCGCACTCGGGACGCAGGCCCGAGGCGGCGGGGGACGATCAGGGAGCGGCGGGCAGGACGAGGCAGTGGCAGCCCGGGTGGGCGGGGGCATTGGCGCCGCCGGTGGGGAACGCCTCGCCCTTGGTGATGGCCCCGGCCAGGACGTTGTCGTCGCAGTCCGGGCACGGCCCGGCGGTGGGGTCGACGACCCACTGCACGGCGGCGCCGTCGGCCACGCCGTGGAGGACGCCCCGGGCGTAGGCGGCGGCGAGCGCGTCGTCGGCGGCCTCGGCGAGGCGCTGGCCCTTCCACTCCCGGTAGAGGGCGCGGACCCGGTCGGCCACCTCGTCGAGGTTGCCGTCGGCGGCGGTGAAGCACCGCTCGATCCGCTCCCGCAGCGGACCGGTGAGCGTGCGGCCCAGCTCCTCGGCCAGGTCCTTCACGCCGGGGGGCCGGGCCGCCTCCGACCAGTCGCCGCCGGCGCGGGCGGCGGCGCCGAGGGCCTCGGCGGCGGCGTCGGCCCACCGGGCGGTGTGCTCCGCGGCGCTCGGCAGGACGTCGTCGACGCCCTTGGGCTTGGCCCGCCGCAGCAGGTCGAGGACCTCGTTCTGCTCGTCGGCCAGGGTGCGCTTGAGCCGCCGGCCGAGGTCGCGGGTGACGGGCTCGAGCGCCTCGGCTCGGGCCTGGAAGGCGGCCGCGGTGGGGGACGGCTCGGGCTCGCTGGTGGCCTCCGCCGAGTCGGCGTCGTCGGCCGCGGGCTGGGCGGCGTCGTCCTCGGCGGCCTCGGCGACGGCGGCGTCCGCGGGCGCCACGGCTGCTTCGGTCTCGGCTCGCAGGCGGGCGAACACGTCGGCCGCGTCGCGCGCCGGCTCTGAGCCGTCCTCGGGCACCACGGCGGCCTCGGTGGCGTCGCTCGGCGCCGGCGCCTCCTCCTCGGGGGGCGCCGAATCGGAGGTGGCGTCGACGGGCTCGTCGGGCGTCTCGGCGTCGTCCGCCGCCGGCTCCTCCTCAGCGGGGGTCTCCGCGGCTGCGTCGGCCGGGTCCGCCTCGGTCGGGGCCGGAGGCGACTCGTCGGTGGCGGCGTCGTCCTCGGGCTCGGGCGTGGCCTCGGCCGCGTCCTCGCCCACGGGGCCCGGCGCGTCGGTGGAGGCGTCTGGCGCCGCCGCGTCCGCTGCGCCGGCGGCGTCGGCCCCGGTGGGCTCGGGGGCGTCGTCGCTGGGCGCCTCGGCCGGGTCGGCATCCGTCGGGGCCTCCGGCGCGGACGGCTCGGTCCCGTCGCCGTCGTCGGTGCGGTCCTCCGGCGCGGGGCCGTCCCCCTCGGCGGTGAACGGCTCGGGCTCGTCGGCGACCGGGTCGCTCGCGGCGCCGGGGGCCGACGGCTCGGCGGCGGGCTCGGCGAGGATCCGCACGCCCTCGGACTCGGTGGGGGGCTCCACCACGGCGAGCGGCGCCGGCGGGAGCCCCTCGAAGCCCTTGTTGCGTCGACGGCGGCCGCCCCGGCCGTGGTCGAGCTCGATCACCCGCGGCCCCTCGTCCACCACCGGGGCCCCTGGCGCCTCGGCGCCGACGGCGCTCCCGCCCGAGCCGTCGGCGTCGGCGTCGGCGGCGCCGTCGGTGGCCTCGGGCTCGGTGGCCGCCGCGTCGTCGGCCGCGGCGGGAACGGCCGGGACCTCGCCGGAGAACGGGCCGGGGGTGTCGTCGTCGAGGTCGTGGTCCGCGGCCTCGTCGGCCCCGGTGCCGCTCGCGGGCTCGTCCTCGGGCGGCAGGTCTGGGACGAGCTGCGGGCCGAGCCGGTCGACCTCGGCGTCGAGCTCCTCGATCGAGGGCTCGGGCTCCTCGTCGACCCGCCGCGCCGCGGCGTCGGCGGCGACGCGGGCGTCCACGAGCGCGTCGGTCAGCTCGCGGGTGGCCTCGTCGGCGGTGCGGCGCACCTCGGCGTACGCCTCGAGGAGCCGCTCGCGCCCGGCGTTCAGCTTCTCCACCTGGATGCGGGCCCGCTTCCGCCGGGCGGCAAGGTCGCGGAGGATGCGCTCGCGCACGGCGCGGGCCTCGGCGACCATGCGCCGGCCCTCCTGCCGGGCCTCCTCGCGCTCGGCCTCGCCGGCGGCCCGCAGCTCGGCCTGGGCGTCGCGCCCGGCCTGGCGGAGCGCCTCGGCGTCGGACTCGGCCAGCGCCCGGATCTCGGCCGCCACCTGCTCGGCCTCGGCCTGCCGCCGGTCGAGCTCGGTGCGGGCCTCCTCGAGGAGGCGCTCGGCCTCCTCGGTGGCCTCGGCCAAGCGGGCGTCGGCGTCGCGGGTGGCCGAGCTGCGGATCTCCTCCGCCTCTCGGGTGGCCTCGTCGATCATGCGCGCCGCGGCGGCCTCGGCCTTGCTGCGGATCTCGGCGGCCGACTCCCGGGCCGAGGTGAGGACCCGGGTGGTCTCCTCCCCGAGCACCTCGAGCAGCGTGGCCTCGTCGGGGCGCTCGAACGCCTCGGCGCGGGCCTCGGCCCGCTCGGCCCGCTCTCGCAGCTCGGCCTCGGCGCGCTGGAGGCGCTCCACGATCGAGGACACCTCGTGCAGGAAGGCGCGCACGGCCTGCTGCTCGTAGCCCCGCCTGGCCACGTCGAAGGTTCGTCGGGCGATGTCGTGAGGGCTCAGGGGATCAGCCATATCGTAGCCGATGGTACGACCCGCCCCCCGGTCGGCGAGGGACGCCCCCGAGGGCCCCGTGGTTCGGGCGGTCGCTACCGGAGCAGCCCGGTGAGGCCGTCGAGCAGCCCGCCCACCAGGTCGGTGACGGGCTCGACGATCGGCGACAGGACCGGTGACACCGGGTCCGGCGGCAGCGGCGGCGGGAGGGCCGGCGCCGGGGGCGCGGTGGTGGGCGGGGCCGGGCTGGCGGTGGCCGGCGGCGCCGTCGACGGCGGCGGGGGCGGCGGGGCGGCCGTGGTGGTCGGGTCCCCGCCCCCGGCGGGCGGCGGCGGAGGCGGTGCCGGCACGGTGGTGGTGGACGTGGTCGTCGTGGTGGGCCCGAAGGCGAGCGGCGACGCGCTCACCGCCTCGGTGACCGCCCCGAGCAGCGGGGTGCGCGACACCGCCTGGTCGAGGGCGACGAGGCCCCACTCGGCGCCCTCGTCGCGGAACCCGAACACCGCCCGCCAGCGGTCCGCGAAGCGGCCCCGCTCCCCGAGGTCGGTGATGGCGGCGCCCACGAGCGTCTCGCCGGGCGGGCGGTCGAGGTCGAGCAGCTCGGGACCGAACTCGTCCTCGTCCTCGAGGCCGGGCAGGATCAGCCGGAAGAAGCCCGGGGTGCGGCCCTCCCCGGGGGCCAGGCTGCTCGTGTACGCGTCGGCGATGCTCTCGAGGCGCTGGCCGAGGTCGATGGCGTCGCCGAGGAACCGGCGGTCCCACGCGTCCGTGGGGTCGTAGGCGGGGCAGGCCGACGCCGTGACGGCGGGCGCCCGGCAGGCGGCGGGCCGCAGCGGCTGCGGGTTGCCGAGGGCGGGGACGAGCAGGGCCCGCAGCGCCGGCACCTCGCGGGTCTGGCCGGCCGAGTCGACCACCACGTCGCCGTCGTAGGCCACGACGCCCATGCCGAGCGAGCGAGTGACCTTGGCCGCGCCGCCAGCCACCGACACGGTGGTGCCCGCTGCCGTCACCTCGATGCCCTCGGGCGACGCGACGAGCAGGTCCCCCGCCTCGAGCTCGGGGACCTCGTCGACGACGAGGACGCTGTCGGCCGCGTCGTCGTGGCCGGCCCGCAGCTCGAGGCGCGTGCCGGCCGACATGGCGAGCACGGCCCGGCCGTCGACGACCTCGATGCGGTCGCCGGGACCCACCGCGGTGCGGCCGGTGACGACGTCGGTGCTGCCGGCGGCCCGCTCGACGACCGCTTCGCCGTCCACCTCCAGGCGGGCCTCCCCGGGCCCGTCGGCGTCGTCGGAGCAGGCAGCCGGCGCGAGCAGGGCCACGGCCAGCACCCCTGCGGCGGGCCAGCGGTGCCGGTCAGCCACCGTCCACCTCCGCACTGGGCGTCGCCACCGCGCCGGGCGCCGCGGTGGGGGCGGCGGGGTCCTGCCCGTCGCCGTCGGAGGCGAGCGGCGGGAAGGTCATGGCGAAGCGGGCGCCCTTGCCGGGTGACGACTCGCAGGTGAGCTCGCCGCCGTGGGCGCGCACGATCCGGTTCACGAGCGCCAGGCCGAGCCCGAGCCCGCCGAAGCGCCGGGTGGCGGAGCCGTCGCCCTGGCTGAAGTCGTCGAAGATGGCGTCGATCCGGTCGGCGGGGATCCCCACGCCCTGGTCGGTGACGGCCACCTCCACGGCGGGGCCGCGCTCGGTGTCGACCGCCCGAGCGGACACGACGATCCGGCCGCCGTCGGGCGAGTATTTGAGGGCGTTGTCCAGCAGCTCGTCGAGCGCCTGCAGGAGGGCGTCGCGGTCGGCGGGGATGGGCGGGGTACCCGCGGACACCCGTCGCACGATGCGGTGGGTGGGCCCAGCCCGGCCCCGCCAGCGGCGCACGGCCTCGTCGAGGGTGGGGCGGGGCGGCAGCGGCTCGGGCTCGACGGCGAGCCGGCCGCCGACCGCGGTGGCGAAGTTGACCAGCTGGCCGATCGTGCGCTCGAGGCTGTCGGCCGCGGTGGCGATCTCCTCGGCGAAGCCCTTCGCCCGCTCGGCCGGCAGCTCGCGGGTCTGGAGGATCGACGCGTACCCCTTGATCGGGGTCAGCGGGGTCCGCAGCTCGTGGCTGATGTTGGCCAGGAACTCGGTCTTCATGCGCTCCAGCTCCCGCTCACGACGCACGTCGCGGAGCACGAACACGGCGCCGCTCACGTCGTTGCCAGGACCCCGAAGCGTACCGGCAGAGACCACGACAGGCGCCTCGCGGCCGCTGGTGGCCCGCACCGTGCCGGCCGCCGTCCAGCCTTCGAGCACCGGTCGCTCGAGGCGGCCGGTCTGGTCCACGCCGTCGTCGTCGACGAAGCGGAGGACCTCCCCGAGGCGACGACCTCGGGCCTCGTCGGCGGGACGGTCGGCCAGCTCCTCGGCCGCGGCGTTGAAGTCGGTGATCACGCCGTCGCGGTCCACGGCCACGAGCGCCTCCCCCATCCCGGCCACGACCGCCTCGAGCCGGCCCCGCAGCGCCGCCTCCTCGTCGGCGGCGGCCCGCAGGTCGGCGGTCATCGTGCGAATCGAGCCGGCCATGGCGTCGAAGGTCTCGCCGAGCGCGCCCAGCTCGTCGTCGGTGTCCACCCCGGCGGTGACCTCGAGGTCGCCCTCGCGGATGGCGGTGGCCGCCGCCGTGAGGCGGCGCAGCCCCACGCCGATGCGCTCCCCCACCAGGGCGGCGACGGCGAGGGCGATGGCGGCCGCGCCCATGGCCACGAGGAACAGGGCCCGGTAGAGGTCCTGCCGGGTGGCCTCGATCTGGCTGCGGGGCACGGACAGGAGCAGCGCCATCACGGGGGCGTCGTCAGGCGCCGCCACCACCCGGGTGGTGACGAAGCGGTCGTCGACGTCGCGGACCACCGGGCCCGTCTCGTCGATGGCGTCGCGGGCCGCCCGCACGGCGGCGGCCTCGTCGAGAGCGGGGCCGTGGCTGGCGAGGACGGCGTCGCGGCTCACGAGGGCGAGGGCGGCGCCCGACTCCTCGGAGGCGAGGGGGGCGGCGCGCACCGCGAGGTAGGAGTCGTCGAGGCGACTCGTGAGGACGAGGACGCCGCGGAAGTCGGTGGGGCCGAGGGTGACGGCCTCGGCGGCCACGGCGAGCGGGAGGTCACCGACCACGGTGACGGACTGGGCCGGGCCCCGCTCCTGGCGGGCCTCGGTGACCACCTGCGAGCCGCCGAGCTCGGTGGCCACCGCGGGGTCCACGCTGACGGCGCCGCTGGGGCCGCCCTGCAGGGCGAGGACGACGGCGCCCTCGGCGTTGACGAGCAGGGTGGGGCCCTGGCGGGGGTCGGAGCTGACGAAGCGGCGGAGGAACTCGGCCACGGGGCCGGCCACCACCTCCCGGGCCGCCTCGAGGGCCTCGAAGCTGGCGCCGGGCTCGGTGAGCGTGCGGAGCGCGTCGGCGAACGCCGGGTCGCTCGAGCTGGCCAGCGCCGAGGCCAGCACCTGCGTGGGCGGCAGGACGGCGGCGCCCTGCGCGGCGGCGGCCTGGGCTTCGGCGTCGGCGCGGGCGCCGTAGCGGCGCACGGCCTCGTCCTCCACGTTCTCGGTGAGGACCGCGGACAGGGCGACGGCCAGGGCGGAGATGACGAGGAGCACGATGGCCGCCGACGACGCCGCAATGCGGGCCGACACCGCCTGCGCGGTGGCGGTCACGATCGCCGCACCGATGGCGAGCGCGCCGGCGCCGCGGGTGAGCTCGGTGGTGATCGTGCTCTGGTCGAGCGCCTGGAGGACCTCGGCGGCGAGGAGGCCGAGCGTCCCGACGAGCACGAGGATCGGGCCGTGGCGACGGCCCTGCCACCGGCGGGCGGTGGCGGCGAGCACGGCGGCGCCGCCGAGGCGCAGGGCGAGCAGCCAACCCTCGCCGGGGTCGTCGACGACGAGGGCCCCGCTGGCGAAGGCGGCGACGGCCAGGGCGGCGAAGGCCGCGGCCAGCGCGACCCGGGCGGCTCGGCGGTCGACCAGGAGCCCGGCCCGCAGGAGCGTGAAGCCCAGGCCGGCCAGCGCGACGAGGAACAGCGCGAACTCGGCGGCGAACCGGACCTGCACCTCAGTGGCCGTCATGTTCGTGCGTGACCTGCCTCGTGGGAGCTGCGGCGCTCAGGAGCCAGCCGCCGCTCCCTCCAGCGACCCGGCGTCTCCCCCGAGCGAAGCGAGCGCGTCCAGCGCCTCCTCGAGCGTACCTACGCCGATGACGGTGAGATCGTCTCCGACGGCGGCGCGCACGTCGTCCACCTCGGCGTGGGGGACGAGGAACACCTCGTAGCCGGCGTTGCGCACCGCCACCGCCTTCTGGGCCGGTCCGCCGACGGGACCGACGGTCCCGTCGAGCGCGATCGTGCCGGTGACGGCGACCCGGTGGCCGCCGGTCAGCTCCCCGGGGGTGAGCACGTCGATGAGCGCCAGCGCGAACGCGAGGCCGGCGGACGGGCCGCCCACCGTGCCGGAGTCGATGACCACGTCGAAGGGCAGGTCGGCCCCGACGATGCGGTCCTCCACGACGATGCCCACGATCGCCCGCTCCGGCTCGTCGGGAGCGGGCATCGTGGCCACCTCGACCTCGACGGTGGTGTTGCCGCCCGGTGGGCGCTCCACGGTGAGCCGGTGGGTGGCGCCGGGGCCGCCCACCTGGAGGAGCCGCCGCACGTCGTCGAGCGCGTCGACGGGCTCGCCGTCGACGGCGACGATGACGTCGTCGAGCTGCAGCACCTCGGCGGCGGGGGCGTCGGCGGCGATCTGGCGGACGACGGCCCCGGAGGTCTGGATGTCCACCTCGTAGCCGAGGTGCTCCAAGGCCACGGCCGTGGCCAGCAGCTTCGAGGTGTCCATCAGCTGCGCGTTGTAGCGGCGGCTCTCCTCGGCGTCGCGGTCGCCGCGGATGACCTCCTCGGGGACCACGTCCACGTCGTCGTCCAGCCAGCCGGCCAGCGCCTCGAGCAGCGTGGCCCGGCCCACCCGGACGGTGGTGTAGGCGATCGACTGCTCCGGGGGGTGGCTCTCCATGCCCTCGACGAGGATCTGGTCGGTGACCGGACGGACCATGCCCGGACGCAGGGTGAGGTACGGGACCGGGAGGAAGGCGGCGCCGATCGTGGTGCACACGAGCAGCCCGAGCGCCACCGCGAAGGCGATGGCCCGGCGGTGGCGCGGGCGCCGGGGCGGGGGCGGCACCGGGGGCGCCCCCGCGGGGGGTGGGGCGGCGGGCGGTGGGGTGGCGGTCGGGGTGGTGGTCGTGGTCATCAGGGGTCCCGCCGGTGGCCCTCGGCCAGCGGCGATCGTGGGATGCTGACCAGGAGCCTGCCACGGGCAGGTCGGAGCGAGGCCGCGACCGGGGTGGCTGGTCGGGGCAGGAGGACTGAGGTGGCCGAGGCGTTCGACGACACGAGGTGGTGGCGGCGGCTCCGCTCCGCCGTGCTGCTCGTCGCCATGCTCGTCGTCCTCGGGGTGGCGGTGGCGGCCGGGATCGGCGCCACCGTCGTGCTGCTCGTCTCCCTCCTCGACCAGGCGCTGGCATGAGCGACCCGGCGGCCCGCCGCCGGGCGGTGGTGCTGGCCGGGCACGACGGCGACGAGGCGACCGCCCGCGCCGGGCTCACCGACGAGGACCCGCGGGTGCGGGCGGCGGCCATCGGGGCGCTGGAGCGGCTCGGGGTGCTCTCCGGCGACGACCTGGCAGCCGCGCTGGCCGATCCGGACCCGCAGGTGCAGCGTCGGGCCTGCGAGGCCACGGCCCACGTCCCGGGGGATCAGCCGCCGTCGCTGCGGCCGCTGCTGCTCAGCGACGACTCGACGGTGGCCGAGGTGGCGGCCTGGGCCAGCGGCGAGCGGGTGCCGCCCGAGCCCGGCGCGGTCGAGGACCTGATGGCCCTCGCCGCCGACCACCCCGACGCCCTCGTCCGCGAAGCGGCCGTGGCCGCCCTGGGCGCCATCGGCGACGACCGGGCCCTCCCCGCCATCCTCGCCGCCACCCGCGACAAGGCCACGGTCCGCCGCCGGGCCGTCATCGCCCTCGCCCCCTTCGACGGCCCCGAGGTGGACGAGGCCCTCGAGCGGGCCAAGCACGACCGCGACTGGCAGGTCCGCCAAGCCGCCGAGGACCTCACCGACTAGCCCCCGGGTTCCCGAGGCAATGCGTCCCGCCTCCCGGCGCCCGAGGCAATGCGTCCCACATGTGGGACGCATTGCCTCGAGAGCGCCGACACGGGACCTATTGCCTCGCGTCGGGGGTGGGCGACGCGGTCAGCGCGAGCCCATGAACATGACCTTGAGGCTGTCGTAGTTCTCGATGCAGCGACCGGCGCCGAGGACGACGGCCTCGAGGGGGGCGTCGACGAGGTGGACGGGCACCTCGGTGACGTTGGCGAGGCGCTGGTCGAGGCCGGCCAGCATCCCGCCGCCGCCGACGAGGTGGACGCCGTTGAGGATCAGGTCCTGGGCCAGCTCGGGCGGGGTCATGCCGAGGCAGGCGATCACGGAGTCGCAGATGGCGGTGACCGGCTCGTCGATGGCCTCGCGGACCTCCTCGGGGGAGAGGATGATCGTCTTGGGGAGGCCGGTGGTGAGGTCGCGGCCGCGCACCTCGGCCTTGATCTCGTCGCGGACCGGGTAGGCCGAGCCGACGGCGACCTTGATCTCCTCAGCGGTGCGCTCGCCGACGGCGATGCCGTACTCGCGGCGGATGTACTGGGTGATGGCGGCGTCGAGGTCGAAGCTGCCGACCCGGACGGCCTTGAGGGCCACGATGCCGCCAAGGGAGATGAGCGCCGTCTCCGAGGTGCCGCCGCCCACGTCGATGACCATGTTGGCGATCGGCTCGTGGATCGGGAGCCCGGCCCCGATGGCGGCGGCCAGGGGCTGCTCGATGAGCTGGGCCTCGGTGGCGCCGGCCCGACGGGCGGCCTCGGTGACGGCGCGGCGCTCGACCTCGGTGATGGCCGACGGCACGCAGATGACGACGCGGGGCCGGTTGAAGCGGTTCACGCCGACGCGGTGCAGCAGCAGGCGGATCATTCGCTGGGTGATCTCGAAGTCGGTGATCGCGCCCTGGCGGAGCGGGCGGACGGCGACGATGTAGCCGGGGGTGCGGCCGATCATCTGCCACGCCTCGTGGCCCATGGCGAGCACCTCTTGGGTGCGCTCGTTCATGGCGATGACGGTGGGCTCGTTGAGCACGATGCCCCGCCCGCGCTCGTACACGAGCGTGTTCGCGGTGCCGAGGTCGATCGCGAGGTCGCGGGCCACGGGTCAGCGGCGACCGTCGGCGCGGTCGCCGTCGTCGTCCGGCGGGGCGAGGGCCTGCATCTCGCGCCGGAACGCCTCGATGCCGGCGTCGAGCGTGTTGGGCGAGCGGTGCTGCAGCCACAGGATCAGCGAGCCGATGGCGGACACCACCACCACGATGAGCAAGAAGACGAGGGCGTTCACGTTGGATCTCCCTGGCCGACCTCGACGAGGTGCTGCGCTTCGAGGCCCCAGCTCTCACCGCCGTCCCAGCGCTCCCGCTTCCAGATCGGGACGGTGCGCTTGAGCTCGTCGATCGCGAAGCGGGCGGCTTCGAAGGCGGCGGCCCGGTGCGGCGACGAGACGGCGACGACGACGGCGGCGTCGCCGACGTCGAGCGCCCCGGTGCGGTGGAGCAGCGCGACGCGGCGCACGTCGGGCCAGCGGCGCCGGACCTCGGCGACGACGGCGCGCAGGCGGGCCAGCGCCGGGCCCTCGTAGGCCTCGTACTCGAGCCGGTCGACGCCGGGACGGCCGGGGGCGTGGTCGCGTGCGAGCCCGGTGAAGGTGACGACGGCCCCGCAGTCGGGGCGCGCGACGAAGGACGAGGCAGCCGTCACCGGCAGCGGGTCACCGGTGAGCGCCACCCAGTCCTCAGCTGCGTGAGGCACCGTCGGGGAGCTCTGCATCCGCGTCACTGTACGTCGGCCGCGACCCGATCGGCGCAGGCCCTCGCTACCGTCTCGGCCATGGTGCAGGACGACGGCGACGACGACGAGGGGGTGCTCGGCCGCCGTCCCCTGCCTCCGGAGGACCGCCTCTGGCGGCACCCGTCGGAGCTGGCGGCCATGCTCCCGCCTGAGCCGCCGCCGCCCTCGTCCCGGTCGGTCCGGGCCGTGGCGCTGGCGGGGGTGGTGGCCGGTGCGGCGCTGGCCACGTCGGTCCTGGCCCTGAGCGGCACGCTCGCCCCCCGGGTGGTGGAGCGGCCCGTGGTCGAGAAGGTGGCCCTCACCCCGGTGGTGTCGTCGCCGCTGCTGCGCGACGGGGACGACCTGACCCGCGTCGTGGGCCGGGCGGCCACGGCCCTGGTGCGGCTCGAGGTCCGCCGGGGCGGCTCGGTCTCCACCGCCTCCGGCGTGGTGTTCCGCGACGACGGCCTGGTCCTGACGGCCGCCCACCCCCTGCGGGGGGCGGACGCCGTGTTCGTGGTCCTGGCCGACGGCCGGCGCCTCCGCGGCGAGGTGACCGGCCTCGACGAGGTCACCGACATCGCCGTGGTGGACGTCGACGCGCAGGACCTGCCGGTGGCGGTGCTGTCGGAGGCCCCCGCCGAGATCGGCGACCTCGTGGTGGCCCTCGGCGCGGCCGACGACTCCGGGCAGCCGTCGATCTCAGCCGGGCTCGTCACGGCGCTCGACCAGCGGCTGGCGCTGCCGGACGGGCCGGTGCTGCACGGGCTGGTGGAGACCGACGCCGACGTCGAGCCGCACCAGGAGGGCGGCCCGGTGGTGGACGCCCGCGGCGCCGTGGTGGCGGTCACCACCAGCGGCGACGGCGGCGCCCACGGGTACGGGGTCCCGGTCGACCTGGCCCGCCGGGTGGCGCTGCACCTCCTGGCCGACGGGCAGGTGGCCCACGCCTGGCTGGGGATCACCACCGTCGACCTCGACGCCGACCAGCGCGAGGCCCTCGACGTCGGCGGCGGCGCGCTCGCCCACTCGCTGGTGCCCGGCGGCCCCGCCGAGGCGGCGGGACTGCAGCCGGGCGACGTGATCGTCGGGGTGGACGGCCAACCGGTGGGGTCGGTGTCGGCGCTGGTGGTCGCCCTGCGGCGCTGCGAGCCCGGCGATGAGGTGCGCCTGTCGTTCCGTCGCGACGGCGCGGTGCACGAGGCGGTGGCCGTGGTGGCACCCCGCCCGAGCGGGTAGCCCCGCCGCTCAGCGACGACGGCGACGCAGCAGCGCGACGAGGCCGACGACGCCGCCGGCCAGCGACGTGCCGGCCACGCCCAGCGCCAGCTCCTGGCGGCGGCGGGGGCTCATCGTGGCCCACGGCCCGGCCCGGTGGGAGGCGACGAACGCCTCCTCGTTCGAGGACGCCGGGGCCCACCCGTCGGCCCGGAGCCGGTCGTTGGCGATCACCCACGGGTGGGTGGCGTAGGGCAGCAGCTCGGGCGGCGTCTCGGCGACGCCCCACCGCCAGCGCCAGCCCGTGACCCGCACGGCCACCCGCTCCGGGAGGCGGATGCGGGGGACGCCCCCGGCGAGGGCCCGCACGGTGTCGCCGTCGACCCACCCGTCGGGGGCGACGTTGCGGGGCCCGTCGAGGCGGGCCCGCCGGGCCAGGTCCACGGCGGTGGCGAGGTCGGCGACGTCGAGGAACTGGGCCGGGGGCTCGTCGTCGGTGCGGGGCAGGCCGATCGAGCGGCCGAGGGCCCGGGCCAGCCAGCCGTTGCCGCCGCTCGACACGGTGACGGCCGGGCGCAGGACGGCCACGGTGGCGCCGGGGTGGGCGCTCCGCCACTCGTCGACGAGCCGCTCCACGGCGGCCTTCTCCTCGGCGATCGCCACGCCGGGGTTGGGGCGCAGCGGCGCCGCCTCGGTCAGCGGGACGGGGTTGTCCGGCCAGGCGCCGTAGACGAGCGCGCTGGAGCGCACCACGAGGTGCCGGACGTCGACCGACCCGGCGGCGTCGAGGATCCGGAGGGCGAGGTCGCGGTCCCCGGTGGGCTCGGTCACGTCGCCGCCGCGGCGCGGACCGTCGGCCTGGGCCAGGTGGACGACGCTGGTGGCGCCCTCGAAGAGCGGCTTCAGGTCTGCGGTGGCGAGGTCGACCGTGCGGGTCTCGACGCCGGGGCCGAGGCCCCGCAGCGAGCGCCGGTCGAGGGCGACCACGGTCGACACGGCCGGGTCGGCGGCGGCGAGGCGGCACACCCGGCGGCCGAGCTCGCTCGCCGCTCCGGTGACGATGACCCGCTCGCCGGCGGGCGCGCCCGGGGCGCGGTCGGATCCGGATCCCATCGCCCCTACGATGCCCGCATGGGTGACGACGGTCCACTCAACCCGTTCGAGGGCATGCCCTTCCTGGGCGATCTGGCCCGGATGCTCGGCCAGCAGGGCGGGATGGCCTGGGACACGGCGCGCCAGCTGGCGGTGGCCGTCGCCACCGAGGGCGAGAGCGAGGCCAACGTCGACCCGGTCGAGCGGATGTCGATCGAGCAGCTGGCTCGCGTCGCGGACCTGCACGTGGCCGACGTCACCGGGCTGTCGACGAGCCTGAGCGGGCGCCCGGTGCAGGTGGTGCCGGTGAACCGCACCGCCTGGGTGACGGCGTCGCTCGACGCCTACCGGCCGCTGATGGAGCGCCTCGCCGAGTCGCTCGGCCCGGTGCAGGTGGAGGACCCGGAGGCGCCCGCGGACCCGATGTCGGGGATGCTCGCCGGGATGATGCAGGCGATGCAGCCGATGATGCTGGCGATGACGGCCGGCTCGATGGTCGGCCACCTCGCCCGCCGCAGCCTCGGCCAGTACGACCTGCCGATCCCCCGTCCCGGCACGGGCGCCGGCGCCGACGACCTGCTGCTCGTCGTCCCCAACCTCGACGAGTTCGCCGCCGAGTGGAGCCTCCAGCGCGACGACCTGCGGCTCTGGGTCTGCGTCCACGAGATCGCCCACCACGCCGTGTTCGCGGTGCCCCACGTGCGGGCCCGGATGAGCGAGCTGCTCGACCAGCACCTGTCGTCGTTCCAGAACGACCCGAGCGCCCTCGAGCGGCACCTCGGCGAGCTCGACCTCACCGACCCGAGCGGCCTGAGCAGCCTGCAGGAGGTGTTCGGCTCGCCCGAGGTGGTGCTGGGCGCGATCACGTCGCCGCAGCAGCAGGCGCTGCGCCCGCAGATCGACGCGCTCGTGGCGGTGGTCGTCGGGGTGGTCGACCACGTCCTCGACGTGGTGGGGGCCAAGCTGATCGGCAGCTACTCGATGCTGACCGAGGCGCTGCGCCGCCGCCGGGTGGAGGCGGCGGAGTCGGACCGCTTCGTCGAGCGGCTGTTCGGCCTCGAGCTCGTACAGG